>Ga0209758_1000501_pt1 | contig 63430 bp, 67 predicted proteins | sample AraplaMF_Col_mMF_FD_184258 | JGI IMG/M metagenome (GOLD analysis project Ga0209758, IMG submission 184258) | Arabidopsis root microbial communities from the University of North Carolina, USA - plate scrape MF_Col_mMF (SPAdes) (version 2) | ecosystem: Host-associated > Plants > Roots > Endosphere... | reverse complement strand
GCTCGGCGATGAAAGCCCTCTGCTTGGTGATCTTCCTCTGTGCGGTCGCTATTCTTTCAGGCGTGGCGCCTGGTTTGTCTGCGGCCCTCTGCTGACGAGCGATCTCTTCTTCGGCGGCTGCGATCTTCCTGTCGATGGAGGCGATCACGGCATCGTGGTGAAGCTTCAAATCGTCCTTCCGGAAAACGGACTCGAACACGTTCAGCACACCATGCGCCTTGCCGCTGCCAGGATTGGCGAGGCTCACCTCGCCCACCTCCGGCATGAAGGAAATCTGGTCATAAAACTTCGTCTGGGTGGAGTTGCTGCCTATATTATTCTTGAAGACCTGGAAGCCGTATCTAGCCAGTGCATTGAAGGTCGGCGCATCGAAAGCGTCAATATTGAAATCGCCGACGAGGATGTGTGCGGTCGTCTCCTCCTCCTTGGCACGATCGGCGACGAATTTTGCAACCGCATCGATTTCATTCACGCGCCTTTTGAATTCCGGCGCCGTCAGCTTGTCCTTGCCGTAATAGATGTGGACGGTCGCGAAATTGAACTTGAACCAGCCCGACTGGAAACTGCAGGAAAAAGGAGTGCGGGCAAATTGTCTCGCCTTGGTCACGTCGGAAATCTGCTGGTCGAAAGGCAGCACCAGTTCACCGGCAATCCCGGTGAAATGAACCTTGTTCTTGTTGTAGATGAAGCCTAGTCGCTCCTTGTTGCCGGATTCCCCCAGCGTCACATCGGTCATGATGTAATCATATTCCGGCCCGACCGTTTCCATCAGCCGCTCGAAGGGCGCCATATCTTCGCAAATCTCCTGTACCGCGATGATATCGAAGGCCGAAACCACCTCTGCAAGATAGAAGAAACTCTCATCGAGCCGCGGGCCATCGCCGAAGCGGTTGTCATCGAAATTGCGGATGTTCCATGTGCCCAGCAGCAAGGTCTGTCCGGCAGTCCGGATCGGCATGGCGGCAGCGATCTGCGCCTTGAGCCGTTTCAATCCGTCGATCGTCTGATCTCGCAATGCCTTCTGTTTGTCTGCCGGATAACGTCGAAATGCGTAACGCAATTTCCAGTAAGCAACCATTTCCCCTCCCCAGGTTTGCAAGTTAAAGTTTAACCGCAGTCCCAAAAAAGAAAAGCGAAATAACCGTCATAATTGCAGGGAGAATAAATAGAGAAGGCCGCGCACGAGGCGCGGCCTCCATCGAGAAGAAGTCAGGCGCGATGCATCGCGCCACTGGGCGCTTCAGCCTCCTCCGTGCCGAAACGCACATCCTTCTTCTCGTAACCGAGGCCCGAGAGCACTGCGACCACGATGGCGACGACGACGGCTACGATTATCAACGCGGCCGCGTAGTCACCGTTCCAATGGGCGGCGAGACCTGCCTGCATCGTCGCATTGCCGGACGCCAGCAGATTGCCGAGTTGTCCAGCCGAGATAGCTGGCGATGACGGCCTTGCGCTGCTGCGGCGTGAGCGCGCGCAGGCTTGCCAGTGCGGACATATGCATTTCCTCCGTCCGAAAGCGGCGGCGAGGCGGGCAATTCCGGATGCCGTCGGAAGGGTGCCAGGGTGGGCAGGCTGCCCGGAGACAGCGGTGCGGAAACGTCAGGGTTGCTGACTGGGTTCCATCACATCGGCGCGATTGGGAATGAGGTTGACAGCAGTGCCGTCTCACGCGCGGCGAAAACTTCCCTCGCCTCCCATCCACCGCAACCATGGCCCAACATGGAACAGGCTCATCAGCCCATACATGGCCGCCATGCCGCTGAAGGCCGATGCGCCATGCATCGGCATCCCGCCCATCGAGCAGATCATGTCCGCCGCCGGATCGCTTGCCGAGAGCGCAGCCATGACTGCAAAGGTGGGTGCCGCCGCAAGCGATAGCCCGCGCGCGACACCGGGCAGAAGCGGGCCGGCGCTATTGCCGGCCCCCATCTTCGAAGGCGTGCTCATTGCCCTGCCCCGTAACGGTCGTGGTGACGCCACCACACACCCGTTTCGTTGCGCCCCAGCGGTGCGCGGTCGAGAAGCTGGTACATGCCCCAGATCCCGTCCAGCCCGCGGGCATAGGAGGAGTAGCTGTGGTAGATCTCGCCGTCCTGCAGGACGAAGGCACTGAGGCCCGGACGGTCGCGGATGAAGGTGGTGAAGTCGGTGCCAGTTATCGAGGCGATCAGGTCGGTCGGGCTCTCACCGCCGGCGGGCTTCTCTTGCTTCGGCGCATCCGGCATCGGCGGTTCGCGGCGGTAGTTATATTCGATGCCGCCGTCGCGCTGTTCCTGCAGCGTGAACACCACATTGAAATCATGGTTGAAATCGCTGCCGGCCGACGACGCCCAGTCGAAGGTCCATCCCATGCGGCGCTTGAATTCCAAGAGCTTGGCCAGCGGCGCGCGGGAGATGGCGCTAAAGGCGACATCGTGGTTTTCCAGATGCACCGTGACGCCGTTGAAGCCATCGGCGATCGCCGAGCAGGATGGGCAGCCGGCCGTATAGTCCGGCCCGAACATGAAGTGATAGACGAGTAGCTGCGAGCGGCCCTTGAAGAGTGCCGACAGCGGCACGATGCCGGCTTCGGTCTCGAACCGGTAGTCCTTGTCGATCTTCACCCACGGCAGCTCCTGGCGGCGCTCGGCCAGTGCATCGCTGCGGCGCGTCAGATCCTTTTCCTCGTCCAGGAGCGCCAGCCGCGCCTGCAGCCATTCCGCCCGTGTTCCGGTCCTGTGCGTCATCATGGTTCTTTTCCTCACTTGCGTTGATAGTGTGAAACGTGCGTGACGGCCGGCCGTTGCCTGCCGATGGGGAATAAACTAGGTCTGGATGCCCGAGGGGTGGGAGTTACAAGTGTGACGGGATTCCGATGGACTCGCTGATAACAGCTGCCGCACAGGCGCTGGCCGTGGGCGATGCGCTGGGCGCGATGAAGCGCGTGGCGCTGCGCGACGATCCGCCGGCGCTTGCCCTGCGCGGCATTGCCATGGCCCAGCTCGGCGATCTCACCCGCGCCAAGGCGCTGCTGAAAAGCGCTGCCCGCGCCTTCGGCCCGCGGGAGGCCGTGGCCCGTGCCCGCTGCATCGTCGCCGAAGCCGAAATCGCGCTCGTCTCGCGCGATCTCACCTGGCCGGAAAAGGCGCTGGAAGGCGCACGCCTGACGCTCGCAAGGCGTGGCGACCGCGTCAATGCCGCCCATGCCCGCAACCTGCAGATCCGCCGCCTGCTCCTGATCGGCCATCTCGATGCTGCCGAAAAGCTGCTCGCCGATCTCGACCCCTCGCCACTGCCGCCGGCCGCCCGCGCCGGCCACGAACTTGCCGTCGCTGGCGTCGCAATCCGCCGGCTGCGCACGGAACCGGCGCGTGCGGCCCTCGCAAGGGCGGCGGAGGCTGCACACGAGGCCGATATCCCGGCGCTCGCAGTCGAAGTGCGCGATGCGGCAAAGGTCCTGGAAGCCCCCGCCGCCCGGCTGATCGACGGCGGCAGGGAGCGCCTACTGCAGCTTCAGAAGGTCGAGACGCTGCTTGCTTCCGATACGCTCGTCATCGATGCCTGCCGCAACGTGGTGCGTGCGGGCAGCGAGATCGTGCCGCTCGCAAGCCGCCCGGTGCTGTTTGCCCTCGCCCGCACGCTTGCCGAGGCAGCACCTTCGGATGTCTTACGCTCGGTTCTGCTTGCCCGCGCCTTCCGTGCCCGTCACGCCGATGAATCCCATCGGGCGCGGCTGCGCGTCGAAATCGGCCGGCTGCGCGCGGCACTTGCCAATCTTGCGGAGGTCAAGGCGACGACCCACGGCTTTGCGCTGATGCCGCATGATGGGCGCGCCGTCGTCGTGCTCGCCCCGCCGGTCGAGGAGGAGCATGCCTTCCTGCTGGCGCTTCTCGCCGATGGCGAATCCTGGTCCAGCACGGCACTCGCAATTGCCCTGAGCTTGAGCCCGCGCACGGTGCAGCGGGCGCTCGACGAGCTGGAAGCGGCCGGCAAGGTGCAGTATTTCGGCAATGGCAGGGCAAGGCGCTGGATGATGCCGCCGGTCGTCGGCTTCCCGACAACATTGTTACTCCCGGGGCCGCTGCCGAGCGAATAAAAGCAATTCCAGCAAAAGTGTGCAGCGGTTTTGCGTGCGGAATTGCGCAAAGGGCAAAGATCCGGTGTCAAGAAGAGGATGGAGCACCATGAAGACGGCACAGGCAGAGATCATCAGGGAATACGGCCCCTTCGAGGGCACTCGCAATATCGGCGGCGTCACCTTCGACGGCAGCCGGGTGTGGTTTGCCGCCGGCGAAAACCTTCGGGCGCTGGACCCCGAAAGCGGCGCCGAACTCACCACCATCGACGTCGCCGCCCATGCCGGCACCGCCTTTGACGGGCGCTATATTTTCCAGATCGCCGAAGACAAGATCCGCAAGATCGATCCCGAGACCGGCACCGTCGTCGCCACCATCCCCGCGCCCGGCAAGGGGGCCGATTCCGGCATGGCCTGGTGCGAGGGCAGCCTCTGGGTCGGCCAGTACCGCGACAATTGCATTCACGAGATCGACCCGGAGACCGGCAAGATCCTGCGCACGATCGAATCCAAGCGCCATGTGACGGGTGTAACCTGGGTGGATGGCGAGCTGTGGCACGCCACCTGGCAGGACGACAAGAGCGATATCAGGCGCGTCGACCCCAGGACGGGTGATGTTCTGGAGCGGCTTGACATGCCCGAGGGCACCGGCGTTTCCGGGCTGGAATCCGATGGAGCCGATGTCTTTTATGCCGGCGGCGGCGGCAGCGGCAAGGTGCGGGCGATCCGCCGGCCGAGGTGAGACAATTTCAATGAACAGGCGCCTCACGGCGCCTGTTTCACATGGCGATTTACTTGCCCTGCTTGCGAAGCGCGTCGATCAGCACGCGTGCCGCCGGACCGGATGATGCCGGGTTCTGGCCAGTGATCAACTGACCGTCGGAAACAGTGTGAACACCCCAGTCCTTGACCTTGGAAAAGATCGCCCCAAGGCTCAGCAGCTCGTCCTCGACGAGGAAGGGCACGACCTTCGTCAGACCGACACCTTCCTCCTCGCCATTGGTGAAGCCGGTAAGCTGCCGGCCGGCCACGAATGGCGTGCCATCAGGGTTCTTCACGCGATGAAGCACGCCCGGCGCGTGGCAGACGAGAGCGATAGTCTTGCCGGCAGCGATGAAGGACTCGATCAGCCTGATGGAATTGCGGTCTTCGGCCAGATCCCACATCGGGCCATGTCCGCCGGGATAGAAGACCGTGTCGTAGTCCGCCTGGTTGACACTGTCGAGCCGCACCGTATTCGCAAGCCGGGCCTTGGCCGCCTCGTCAGCGTTGAAGCGCCGTGTGAGATCGGTTTGGAAATCGGGCTCGTCGCTCTTGGGGTCGAGCGGCGGCTGGCCGCCCTTCGGCGACGCCAGCGTCATCTCCGCCCCCGCGTCCTTGAACGCATAGTAAGGGGCGGCAAGCTCTTCGAGCCAGAAGCCAGTCTTCTTGCCGGTATTGCCGAGCTGGTCATGTGAGGTCAGTACGAGCAGAACTTTCATGGTACCTGTCCTTTCTGTGATTGGCCTGGGTTGGGGTGATCAGAGACTGGAATGGAAAATCCGCGTCGTGCAGAAGGCGGCATCGGTGATTGACGATCTGCTGAAGATTTTTCGTCAGGGCGGAAGTAGCGGACAACTGTAACGAGGGAATACCGCTTACGGGCGAAGGAATCGGAGCCCCAGCACCAATACGGAAGTTAGAAGATGTAAAACCGAACTCACTGCCTTCGCCACCAGCGCGATAAACGGAAATTTAACCACATAACGCCTCCTCCTGGAACCGCCTCATCCGGCGGAAGTTTCCCCTCCGTAATCGATGAGGTGAGAGTGACATGGTTCAGTCGTTCAAGGAGCGGTACATCACGCGCGAAGAACATCAGCGGATCGTCGATTATTATCGCAAGCTGGTGGCGCGGCTTTACGGCAATGTGCGGGATCTGCGCACGCAGGCCCAGGCGCCGGTGAAGAAAGCTCCGCCGGCCGCTGAGTGGCCGGATGGGATACCGCAGGAAAAGGACCTCGGGCCGAACGTCGTCAGCCTCGGCTTTTACCGAGACCGCCGGAAGTCCGGTGCCTGACAACCCCGTGCGGCTTCAGCCTACCATTTCAGCTATGGTAGTACATCGAAAGCGGCGCGGAGTTACCGCTCCGCTCTCAGTCTTGGCGGGCGTCAGATCTGGTCGCGCAGAGGCTTGAAAGCGGACCGCAGCTCTGACGTGAAGAGCTCCGGCTGTTCCCAGGCGGCAAAATGCCCGCCCTTTTCCGGCCTGTTGTAATGGATCAGCTTCGGATAGGCCCTTTCTGCCCAACTCCGCGGCGCCTGGTAGATTTCATCCGGGAAGGCGCTGACGGCGACCGGAATCTTGATGCCGCGCGGATCGAAGAAACCGCCGGAGGGGAAATGTGCATTGTCCCAATAGAGGCGAGCCGAGGATATCTCCGTATTCGTCAGCCAGTAGAGCGTGACGTTATCCAGCACGTCGTCGGGCGTCAGGCCTTCTTTCTCACCGTTGAATGAGCGCGCGATCATCCGGTAGCTGCGGATGTCGTGGTCGAGCATCCAGGAAGCGAGGCCGATAGGTGAATCGACGATGCCGTAGAGCGTCTGCGGCCGGTTGTTCATCTCGATCGCATAGCCGAGGCCGTTCTTGTAGAAATCGTCGAGCTGCTCATAGGCGCGCTTCTCATCGGCGGAAAGATCTGATGGAGCCGGGGCACCTGACGACAGCAGCTTGGCGATATCAGCGGGCACGGTGGCGGCCATGTTCGTGTGGATGCCGATGAGGCCCTGGGGCTCCTGTACCGCCATTAGTTCGGTCACGGCGTTGCCCCAGTCGCCGCCCTGGGCCACATATTTGGTATAACCGAGGCGCTGCATCAGCACCGCCCACGCTTTGGCGATGCGCGGCGGGTTCCAGCCCGGCTGCTTCGGCTTGCCCGAGAAGCCGTAGCCCGGCAGCGAGGGAATGACGACATGGAAGGCATCGGCCTCCGTGCCGCCATAGGCTGTCGGATCGGTCAGCGGCTTGATGATCTTCATCTGCTCGATGATCGAGCCCGGCCAGCCATGCGTGATGATGATGGGCAGCGCGTTTTCGTGTTTGGACTTCACGTGGATGAAATGGATGTCGAGCCCGTCGATCTCGGTCATGAACTGCGGAAAGGAGTTCAGCCGTGCCTCGACCTTGCGCCAGTCATGGGCACGCCAGTACTTGGCGACCTTCTGCATCGTGTCGAGCCGCACGCCCTGGCTGTCGTCGGACACCGTCTCGCGGTCCGGCCAGCGGGTAGCGGCAACGCGGCGGTGAAGGTCCTTCAGCTGCTCGTCCTTGAACTTGACGTGGAACGGGCGGAGGGCTTCGGCGTCCGTTGCGGCGGCGACTACGGACGGCATCAGCGCCATCGTGCCGGCGGCGGCGAGCCCTGCTGTCGCAGCCTCCAGAAGCATGCGGCGGTTCCGGTCGATTTCCTCGATATCGGTATGCATGGCGATCTCCTCTGTTCGCGATGTTTCAGTTGCACGCCAGTACTGCAGGAAACGACAGGAGAAGGCTGCGGATGGCCCGCCGGGGCGTGTGAGGCGGAGTTAGCTCTTGCGAGGCGCGCTCGTCCGCTCAACAGGCACGACGGATCGCAGGGGGGTCGCAAAGCCTCACGCTTCTGCTCGGAATCCCTAAGCCGCCACCCTGCCCCGGCAGGCCCAGGCGACCGACGCAAACGACCGCGGCCCGTCCGGCTCTCCGGCCTCATAGGCATCCCTGACAGCGGTATCGACCCTCGTGCGCGTATACGCATCCAGCCCCGCCACATACTTACCGAGCGGGCCTTCACCGGCGGCGATGGGCGCCCAGAAATCATGGAAGGAACTGTAGTCCATGCGGATCGTCAGCGACGTCTCCTCAACATCGACGAGGCCGTTGTCGACAAAGCTTGCCTTCATCTCCCCCGGCCGCATCATCGGCTGGAAAGAATAGCGATGCCGCATCGCCCGCGAATTGGCGTCGATCATGGCGACGGTATCCCACATCATGCGCATGCCGGACATGCCGCCATAATGATCCCAGACGGCGGCGGCGACCACGCCGCCCGGCCGCACGACGCGGCGCATCTCGGCCACCGCCTTGCCGGCCTCCGGGACGAAATGCAGCACGAGCAGCGATAGCGCCCGGTCGAAGCCGTCATCCTCGAAGGGCAGCGCGCAGGCATCCGCCTGTTGAATGGTGATGCGCGGATCCGTGTTGCGTTGGGTGGCGGCTTCCACGAAGACGGGCGAAAAATCGATGGCCGTGATCGATTTGAGACCGGGCCTTTCCGCCAGCGCGAAAGTGAGGCTTCCCGTGCCGCAGCCGACATCGAGAATGCTCTCCCCATCCGCAAGTCCGGCGAAATCGATGAGGCCGGGCGCGAGCCGCTTGCTCCAGCGCCCCATCAGCCGTTCGTAGCCATCGGCACTTTCGACATTGAAACTCGACGCCATCGCAGCCTCCCCCAAAAGCGACAGATAAACGGGACAATGCCCACCTTTATTTTTAGGGCTCGTGGGCACCACGGCAAGCGGCAGGAACCCTAATTCAACGCGACAACAGCCGCATTGAGAACAGTGGCGTATGCCACCCACAAGCCGTAGGGAACAAACAGCACCGATGCCAGCCGATCGCGTCGCCACGACAACCCGATGAAGACGAGGATCAGCACCAGCAGGGCTATGATGATGACAAGGCCGAGTGCGGGAAGCTGCAGGCCGAAAAAGGCCGGCGACCAGGCAAAGTTCAAGACGAGCTGGGCGATCCAGATGATCATGACAGGTGAATTCCTGCTGAGCTCGAAGGTCCGCGCGCCGGCGATGCCGATCAGGAAGTAGAGAATCGTCCAGGCCGGACCGAACAGCCAGCTTGGCGGCGTGAACCAGGGTTTGGCAAGTGACGCATACCATTCGCCCGACGGAGTCATGAGGCCGATGAGAAGCCCGCCGCCGAGCGCCAACAGCATGAAAACCAGGTAATGATCAAACCGGTGCACCGGGACCCTCCGCTTCAGTGATGAGTGAAGTGGTGCCCGGTGGCCCGCCGTCAAGGGAGCGGCCAGATCATGCGGACCAGCCGCAAAGGCCGGTCCGCATCTCTGTCACCATCCAGTGATGACTGACATTACGCCTTGTCGAGAACACTCCAGTCGAAGCCCTTCGCCCAGTCGGCATAGCTGTGCCAGGCGACCTCGGGGAAATCCCGGCGGAGCGCTGCGATATCGGCGGAGTAGCCGGTGCGGTCGAACCATTCGTACATCAGCGCCAGATCCTCGTTCTGCTGGCGAAGTACGGAGATCGGCAGTTCTTGGAAACGGATCGGCCGGCCGATGGCGTCTGAGAGGATCTTCGCCTGCGCCTCGCCCGAAAGCTCGTCGCCGGCAATGTCGAACCGCTTGCCGAAGACCTGCTCCCGACGCTCCGCAAGCGCGGCGACGAAATGGCCGATATCGTCGGTGGCGATCTGCTGCAGCACACGTGTTGGCGGCAGGGCTGCGGCATAAAAACCCTGCTTCAGGCCGCTGATCGTCCAGGGGGCAACGGTATTTTCCATGAAGGCGACCGGGGCCGATATCGTGTAGGGAATGCCGAGCCCGGCAATATGCCGTTCGACCAGATATTTGCTGTCGAAATGCCTGATACCGGTCTTCCTGTCGGCATCGGATACCGAGGAATAGATCAGGTGACCGATGCCGGCCTCCTTGGCCGCATCGGCCGCCGCGATGCCCTGGCGCGTCTCCGCCTCCACGCCTGCCTCATAGCTGTTGCCCATGAGAAACATCGTTTCGACACCCTTTGCCGCCTGAACGATGGAGGCCTTGTCATCGAGATCGCCGGCGATGACCTCGACACCTGCGGCGGCAAGCCGCCTGGCGGCATCGCTGTCCGGCCTGCGGGTCAGCGCCTTGACGTGATGGCCGCGCGAGGCGAGAGCGCGGGCGACGGCGCCGCCCTGCTGGCCGGTTGCGCCTGTTACGAGAACGGTTCTGGTGTTGCTCATCTCAATACTCCCTGTTCGTTTGGGGCGGTTGCTGATGAGCCAGAGTTAGGCATTGTCGCATTGAGCCATAATGGCCTACAAATGCAAAACATCGTCTCATCATAGGCACCAATGATCGATCTCAACGATATCGCGATCTTCGCCCGCGTCATCGAAGCCGGCAGCTTCACCGCCGCCGCAAGGCTCATCGGCACGCCGAAGACGACGGTCAGCCGCCGCATCGCCGCTCTGGAGCGCGAACTCGGCGTGCGGCTTCTGCAGCGCACCACCCGCAGCCTCAGCATGACGGATGCCGGGCGCCTCTATTACGAGGAGACGAGCCAGGCGCTGCGGCGGATCGAGGATGCCAACCTGCGGCTGGCCGAAGCCCGCGCCGAGCCTGCGGGCACGATCCGCATATCGGCACCGGTCGGCTTCGTCAGCCACTTCCTGGCCGATACGATCTTCGAGTTCATGGCGACCTACGAGAAATCCAGGGTCGAGCTGCGGCAGACCGACGAGAAGCTGAACCTGATCGACAATGGCATCGACCTCGCCTTCCGCACCGGGACGCTGGAGGATTCCACCCTGATCGCCCGCAGGCTCGGCCCCACCTATCGCCTGCTCTGCGCCAGCCCCGCCTATCTCGCGCGTGCAGGCACGCCGGCGACGCCGGCCGATCTCGCCGCTCATCAATGTGTCATCGCCGGACCCTCCGCCACTCATGCACTCTGGGTGCTGCAGGGAGAAAAGGGCGAAGAATCCGTCACTGTCTCGGGCCGTTTTGCCGCCAACGAAATGCAGGCCGTCATGGCCGCAGCCCTTGCCGGCTACGGCATCGCCCAGCTGCCCTATGGCATCGCCTTCGCCGGCATCGCTGATGGCAGGCTGCAGCGCGTGCTGGAAAACTATACGACGCCTGCGGGCGGGCTGCATGTCGTCTATCCCAGCAGCAAACACCTCTCGCCACTGGTGCGCGCCTTCATTGCGCTTGCTGAAAAGCGGCTGCACGAGGCTGATGCCCACAACGTCCTGCCGGACGACGCGTAGCCGGCAGCATTCCCTGTTGCCAAACCCACCGGACTGGCGGAAGCTGAAGTCACCAAGGGGTGATTGCGGCCATGACTGCGACAACAGCGATCAGGCATCCGGCAAGACCAGGCACCGCGGGCATCTGCCGTGGCTGCTGGGACCAGATGCACATGCCGATCCCCATAGGCGGCCCGCTCTCGCTGCCGCTGCGCGCCTTCGGCATCACCAGAAGCAAGATGAACCCCGACATCTGCACGATCTGCGAGCGCTCCTTCCAATATGTGAAGAAGCAGCGCCAGATCACCTCGGGCGCCACCATCCTCTTTGCAGATATAAGGGGCTATACCGGCCTTTCGGAACGCATCGGCGCCATCGAACTCAGCCAGATCGTCAGCCTGTTCCAGAGCTGTTCGGCCGAGGCGATCTGGGCCAATGACGGCATCGTCAACAAGCAGATGGGCGACGGGCTGATGGCGATCTTCAATTTCCCGATCAAGCGCGAGGACCATGCCGCAGCCGCCATCATGGCCGCACTCGAAATCCAGCGCGCCTGCGCCGAAGCGTTGAGCGAAATAGACGTCGGCGAACCGCTCGGCGTCGGCGTCGGCATACACACAGGCAATGTGCAGATCGGCGAATTCTCCAGCTTCCACAGCGATTTCACCGCGATCGGCGGCGTGGTGAACCAGGCCGCCCGGCTGGAATCGCAAGCTGCACCGGGCGAGATCCTGATTTCAGCGGAAACCGCGCTTCAGGCGCCGGAGCTTGTGGCCGAGAGCGAAGCGCGGATGCTTTCGCTCAAGGGCATCGGGCAGCCGGTGGAGGCGCGGGTTTTACGGGCGGGCTGAGCGCGGATGCATACGCTGCCCATTCTCATCGCCTGCGAATCGCTACTCCGGATAGGCAGAAACAGGCGAATTGGATTTCCACTCTTCCATTGTCCTAAGAGCATTCTTGATCAACTGCGGCTCGGAGATCTCCAATCCCTGTTCCCCGATCCAATCGATTAAAGGCTTTGCACCACCTGCCTCGCCCCGCCCTGCTGCCTTGGCTGCATCAATCACGAAATGCTTGACGGCATCCAGGTCATACACAAAGCGATGCACCATTTCTTCAGGATAGATTGTGAAGCCCAGTCCCGCCTGCGGGAATACGGCCTCATCTGCCATACTGTTGAAAGTCTGCTGCCACATTTCCAGAAATTCTTCTTTATTGACGTAATCGAGGTCCGTCCCTGCCCTGCGGATTGCGACAAGACCGAAGCAAAGTAGCCATGTCTTTTCCCTCAGTCTGCTGTACTCCAGCAGTTCTGGGCCGTCGGCCCACGTCACTACCCTCTCGTCGTAACCTTCCTTTGTAGCGAACGGCTTAGGGATCTCATGGATCATGTTGCGAGCGCGCCACATGATTTCCATAGAGAGAACCTTGCCGTGCAGGGTGAGAACCTTGCGTTCAATATCAAGGATCTCGGGAGAGCGGACATCCTGTGAGACGCTGGCACCAGGCGCGGATCTCTGGGACACCGACCCTTTGGATGGCCGGCTCTGGGACGGGATGTTCTTGGCTGCTGAATTCTCGTCGGGTATCGGTGGCGCACCCACCAGCCAGAATGCAAGGGCGGCGATCAAATACAAGCCCCAATCGCTTGCGTTAACGCCGTTCCGGGCAAATGACAGCAACTGGAAAAGGACGACAGCCCCCGCAATGGCCATGCAGACATAACGCGACGCCATGGCCGGATTGATTCGCATATGTTCCCCCTGTGTTCACGGCCGAGACCATAGTGAGCTGAAACGCGAAAATCCATGCCGGGCAACGCAGGCGGGCAAAAAAACAAAACCGCTTGCATTTAAATCCGAACGTTCGTATTTTTATCCATGAAAACCGGGAAGCATAGCCGTGACGCGAACGCGCAAGATCACCACTGACGATATTCTTGATGCTGCCGAGCGCGTCGTCGTACGATCAGGTGCGACGGGGCTTTCGATCGATGCCGTGGCGAAGGAAGCGGGCGTCAGCAAGTCGCGCGTGGTTTATGACCACAAGACCAAGAGCGCCCTTCTGGAAGCGCTGGTCGACCGCCGCGTCGGGGCCGATATTGCCCATATGCAGGAATGCGTTGACGCGGCTGCCGACACCCCTCACCCGGAGCTTTACGGCCGCATTGCCGCTGCCGACAAGACGCTCAACGATACGGATCGGGCTGTCGCGATGGCGATCAGCGCTTCCATGTCGAGCGAGGAAAATCTGCAGCAGATCATCCGCAAATGGGTGGTCGACGATCTGGCGGCCATGGCCGCCGGGCCGAAACCGCGGGCGGCGCTGATGGCCTATCTGGCGCTGACCGGCTTCTACTGTACCGAACTCTTCGATTTCCACCGCTGGAGCGGCCCGGAACGGCAGGAGCTGCTCGAGGATATCCGCAAGGTCTACACGACCTTCCTCGAGCCGCCTGAAACGAAGACTTGAAAAACTCGAAACCACAATAACTTAAGCAATTCCAGGAAAAGTGTGAAACGGTTTTCCGTCCGGAATTGCGTGAAAATGAAGAAACCAAAGTAATAACCTAGCAAGCCGCCGGGGCGGCCAAAAAGGGATACGATCGATGTTGCGCAATACCAGACTGCCGCGCCTGAAAGCGTTGATGGCAGCCACGACCCTTCTCGCACTGACAGCAGGGCACACATTCGCTCAAGAGGGCGGAATGCAGATGCCGCCGGCGGCCGTCGGCGTGGTCGAGATGAAGAGCCATGCCGTGCCTGTCGTCAACGAACTGCCGGGCCGCATTGCCGCCACCCGTGTTTCGGAAGTGCGCGCCCGCGTTTCCGGCATCCTACAGGAGCGCGTCTTCGAACAGGGCACCTTCGTCAAGCAGGGCGACGTGCTCTACCGCATCGATCCGCGCCTTTTCCGCGTGCGGGTTGCCTCTGCTGAAGCCACATTGCAGCGCGCCAAGGCGACACAGGAGAATGCCCGCCTGCAGCTGGAGCGCCAGCAGAACTTGAAGGAGCGCAATATCGCGACCGGCATCGATTACGATACGGCAGCCGTCGCCGTCGCCCAGGCCGATGCCGATGTGGCAAGTGCCGAAGCCGGCCTCGATGAAGCCAAGATCAATCTCGATTACACCGAGGTCCGCGCGCCGATTTCAGGCATCATCGGCGGCGCGTTGGTCACCGAGGGCGCGCTCGTCACCGCCGACGGCACCTCCAATCTGGCGCTCATCCAGCAGGTCGACCCTGTCTATGCCGACTTCACCCAGTCGGCCCAGGATCTCCTGAACCTCAAGCGGGCCGTGGCCGAGGGCAAGCTCGCCAGCACCGCACCCGGCGAAGCCCGCGTCGAACTCGTCTTCGACGATGGCAGCCTCTATGCCGAGCCCGGCCGGCTGCTGTTCGCCAGCGCCAATGTCGACCCCAATACCGGACAGGTGACGCTGCGCGCCGAATTCCCCAATCAGCATGGCGATCTCCTGCCCGGCATGTATGTGCGCGTGCGCATCGAACAGGCCGTCCGCGAGAATGCACTGACGGTGCCGCAGCGGGTGGTCACGCGCAACGAGGCCGGCCAGGCGCAGGTCTATGTGCTCGCCGAAGGCAACAAGGCGGAGCTTCGGCCCGTCACCCTCGGTCAGGTTCTCGGCTCCGAGTGGGTCGTGGAATCCGGGCTGAAAGCAGGCGAAACCGTCATCGCCGATGGCGTCCAGAAAGTGCAGCCCGGCGCAACGGTCGCGCCCGAACCCTGGAAGCCGGATGCGGCAGCGGCAGCCTCGGCGCCCGCTCCGGCTAAGGCGGAGTAAGAACTCATGGCACAATTCTTCATTCGCAGGCCGATCCTGGCCTGGGTCTTCGCGCTGTTCATTTCGATTGCCGGCATCATCGCGATCCCTTTCCTGCCGGTCTCGCAATATCCGAAGGTCGCGCCGCCGCAGCTTTCGATCTCAACCTCCTATCCCGGCGCTTCCCCGCAGGAAATCTATCAGGGCGTCACGCGCCAGATCGAGGATGAGCTGAACGGCGTCGAAGGCCTGATGTATTTCGAATCGACCTCCGACAATTCCGGCTCGGTCAGCATCAACGCCACCTTCCGCGCCGGCACCGATATAGACCAGGCCTCCGTCGACGTGCAGAACGCCATTCGCCGCGTCGAAGCCCGCCTGCCCGCCACCGTTCGCTCGCAGGGCATTAACGTCGAAGAGGCAAGCTCCGGCTTCCTGATGTTCATCGCGCTGACCTCGACCGATGGCACGCGCGATGAAGTGGCGCTCGGCGATTACATCACCCGCAATATCATCGGCGAGCTGCGCCGCATCGATGGTGTCGGCCGCGCCCAGCTCTTTGCCGCCCAGCGCGCCCTGCGTGTCTGGATCGACCCGGACAAGATGGTCGGCCTGAACCTCACGACCGATGACATCAACGCCGCCATCACCGCCCAGAATGCCCAGGTGGCCGCCGGCCAGATCGGCGCCGCGCCGAACCCGGTCACCCAGGACCTGACGGCAACAGTGCTCATGCAGGGGCAATTGCAGACGCCGCAGCAATTCGGCGAGATCATCCTGCGCGCCAATCCCGATGGCTCCACCGTGCGCCTGAAGGACGTCGCCCGCGTCGAACAGGGCGCGGAATCCTATAACTTTACCAGCCGCCTGAACGGCCAGCCGAGTGCCGCAATCGCCATCCAGCTCTCGTCGACCGGTAATGCCGTTGCCGTCTCCAACGCCGTCAACGAGAAGATGAAGGAGCTTTCGCGCTTCTTCCCCTCAGGCATCGAATATTCCGTTCCCTACGATACCAGCCCCTTCGTCTCGGCCTCGATCGAAAAGGTCATCCACACGCTGGTCGAGGCCGTCGCCCTCGTCTTCGTGGTGATGTTCATCTTCCTGCAGAATTTCCGCTACACGGTCATCCCCACACTCGTCGTGCCGGTGGCTCTGCTTGGAACCTGCGCGGTCATGTATGCGACCGGCTTTTCCATCAACGTGCTCACCATGTTCGCGATGGTCTTGGCGATCGGCATTCTCGTCGATGACGCGATCGTCGTCGTTGAAAATGTCGAGCGCATCATGGCCGAGGAAGGGCTCTCGCCAAAGGCAGCCGCGCAGAAGGCGATGAGCCAGATCACCGGCGCCATCCTCGGCATCACGCTGGTCCTCTCCTGCGTCTTCATTCCCATGGCCTTCTTCCCGGGATCAACAGGTATCATCTACCGCCAGTTCTCGCTGACCATGGTCGTCTCGATCCTGTTTTCGGCCTTCCTGGCGTTGTCGCTCACACCGGCGCTCTGCGCTACCTTCCTGAAGCCCATCAAGCCGGGCCATCACCACAAGCGCGGCATCGGCGGCTGGTTCAACCGCAATTTCGAGCGCATCACGTCAGGCTACTCGAAGACAGTCACCGGCATGGCGCGCCGCGCCGGGCGCATGATGATCGTCTACCTCGCCCTCGTCATCGGCCTCGGCTACCTCTTCATCAACCTGCCGACGGCCTTCGTGCCGGATGAAGACCAGGGCTTCATGATCGTCGATATCCAGGGCCCGCCGGAAGCGAGCGCCAACCGCACGATCGAATCCATCAAGCAGGTGGAAAAGATCTTCCGCTCCGAATCCGCCGTCGAAAATATCGTGGCGATCCAGGGCTTCTCCTTCTCGGGTAACGGCGCCAATGCCGCCCTCGCCTTCGTCACCCTGAAAGACTGGGCAGACCGCGGCCCCGGCAACACCGTGCAGGAAATCGCCAACCGCGTGAACGGCCAGCTCTTCGCGCTGAAGGACGCCACCACCTTCGCGCTCTCGCCGCCGCCGATCGAAGGCTTCGGCGCCACCGGCGGCTTCTCCTTCCGCCTGCAGGACCGCGGCGGCAAGGGCCAGACGGCACTTGTCGAGGCCGCCGGCCAGCTGATGCAGATGGCGGGCAAGAGCCCTGTCCTGACCGGCATGCGCGTCGAAGGCATGCCTGACGCAGCCCAGGTGCTGATGGTGATCGACCGCGAAAAGGCCAACACCTTCGGCATCTCCTTCGCCGATATCAACAACGCGATCACCGCCAATCTCGGATCGTCCTATATCAACGACTATCCGAATACCGGCCGCATGCAGCGCGTCATCGTCCAGGCGGATGATCGCGCCCGCCTGCAGATCGACGACGTGATGAAGATCAATGTGCGCAATGCGAGCGGCGGCATGGTGCCGCTCTCCTCCTTCGCCATTGCCCAATGGCAGAAGGGCGCGCCGCAGATCGTCGGCTATAACGGCTATCCGACCGTGCGCATCTCCGGTGCCCCGGCGCCCGGCCAATCCTCGGGTGCGGCAATCGCCGAAATGGAGCGTCTGGCCTCTGAGCTGCCGGATGGATTCGGCTTCGAATGGTCCGGCCAGTCGGCCGAAGAAATCACCTCAGGCAGCCAGGCGCCCTTCCTCTTCGGCCTGTCGATCCTCTTCGTCTTCCTGCTTCTGGCAGGTCTCTACGAAAGCTGGTCGATCCCGCTCTCGGTCATGCTCGTGGTGCCCTTGGGCGTCATCGGCTCGGTCGCGGCGGTGATGCTGCGCGACATGCCCAACGACATCTATTTCAAGGTGGGCCTCATCGCCATCATCGGCCTCTCGGCCAAGAACGCGATCCTGATCGTGGAATTCGCCAAGGACTACTACGCCGAAGGCAGATCCCTGCTGGATTCGGCGATAGAAGCCGCCCGCGTCCGCTTCCGCCCGATCATCATGACCTCGCTCGCCTTCACCCTCGGCGTCGTGCCGCTGGCAATCGCGACCGGCCCGAGTGCGGCAAGCCAGAACGCCATTGGCACCGGCGTGCTGGGCGGAATGATCTCGGCGACGGTGCTTGCCATCTTCTTCGTCCCGGCGTTTTTCGTCTTCGTGCTGAAGCTGATGCGCACGAGGCGGCCGGTCATCGTGGAGGAAACGACGCCTGCCACAGAAACCCCGCCAACCGCATCGGCCATCCACTCCTGACCGGTGCGCAAATGCCTCCCGGGCTCCGACCCAGAGCCCGGGAGTTTTTTGTTTTTGAGCTTATGAATTGCAGGCAGTGTGCGGGCACCCCCCTCTGCCCTGCCGGGCATCTCCCCCACAAGGGTGGAGATCGACAAGCGGCGCGACCCTCCCGCCCCACGGACGTCGCGCAGTTTGCAACGGTTATTGCTTGGGGAAACCGGCGCCCCCAGCCAATCTCCCCCCTTGTGGGGGAGATGTCCGGCAGGACAGAGGGGGGTGCCGCGGACAATGCCGAACGACCCAACCACCCAATAGACGCCACCCCCATCCGCACTATATTCGCCCACCAAAAGCACAACAGCTGGGATATCAATGCCATCCACCTTCATCGCCAAGGGCGCAGAAGCCTATGAAGCCACCATGGGCCGCTGGAGCCGCAAACTCGCAGACCCCTTCCTCACCTTCGCCGGCGTGCCCAAAATCGGCCGCGTGCTCGACGCCGGCTGCGGCACCGGCAGCCTGACACTGGCGCTCTCGGGCCAGCCCGGACTCACCGCCATCGAAGCCCTCGACTTCGAGGAAAATTTCGTCGCAGCCCTGCGCGCCCGTACCAGCGACCCGAGGGTAAGCGCCCGCCAAGGCGACGTCTGCGCCCTGCCCTATGAGGACAAGAGCTTCGACGCCGCCTATTCTCTGCTCGTCCTGCACTTCGTCTCGAACGCCGAAGAGGCCATCTCCGAAATGCGCCGCGTCCTGAAACCGGGCGCCACCGCAGCCGCCGCCGTCTGGTCCCACGACGGCATGCCGAGCTGGCGCCTCTTCTGGGACACGATCCGCGCCGTCGAACCCGAAGCCGAAGGCAACGGCATACCATCAGGCCCGCGGCCGATGACGGCAGAGGGGGAATTGCGGGCGCTGTTTCAGAGTGCGGGCTTTGCCGATGTCACCGAGGCAAGGCTGACGATCATGATGGACTATGCCGATTTCGACGATTTCTACCTGCCGAAGGTCTACGGGGGACGGTTTGCGGCGTTTTTCGAGGCGTTGCCGGAGGCGAGACGCGAGCGGCTGCGGGAGGCGCTGAAGGCGGCCTATCTGGATGGCAGGTCAGAGGATGGGCCGCGTGGGTTTGAGAGTTTGGCCTGGGCGGTGCGGGGTTTGGCGTGAGTCCGCACGCGTGTGGTTCCGACCATCCGTCTATGGGGCCAGTTTCCGAAGATGGCGTTTGATCAGGACGATCAAGAAGACATGGCGCCGGGGCGTGTAGTATTACTGACTACAAACGTAATACGTGTTATTCGTGGGGACGGGAGCAATCCCGCTCCCGAAAAGGAGGACTTATCATGCGTAATCTTCTTGCTAAGGCAATGATTGCACTGCTGACATCTTCATCAGCCTTGCTTCTGTTGACGGTTGCCGCAGAAGCCTCAAGATCAGGCGGTTAATCCAGACACTGTGGCGGCTACAGGGAAGGCACACTGCCCTGTAGCCGCTGGACAAGAAGCAGGCGGATGGGAGCTCAGCTGGGCAAGACGCGCTGCCGCCAATCACCAGGCCTGGGCTCGGCATCACAAACACCTCGGCAATATCCATATGCCGCGGCGACTGCAGCGCAAACAGCACCGTCTCGGCGATATCCTCCGCCTTCAGGAACTCCATCTGCGTTTTCAGGTCTTCCATCTGCTGGCGCACCGCCGGATCGGAGATCTGGTCGTAGAGTTCGGTATCGACAGCGCCGGGCTGCACGCAGGTCACGCGGATATTGTGCTTCTTGCCAAGCTCGATGCGCATGCCGTCAGACAGCGCCGTGATCGCATGTTTCGTCGCACAATAGACGACAGGCCCGCAAAGACCTTGCGGCCGGCAATACCGCGCACCAGGGAAACCGAAGACCGCTTGACGCATAGATCGGCCCTGCAAACCTTGCGGGGCTGCGGCAGGGGAACCAACGGCATCAATTTGCCCGGATCGATCTCGAAGCCCTCCGCCGCAATCCAGACCAGCGGCTCCCGCTAGGTGACGCGCCCGCGCTGCATCGCCCCGTCGCGCTTCGCGACCGCAGCCAAGCCCGCAATGAGCGATGCGAGCTATTGCGCCAGTTAGGTAAGCCGGAGGCTGTCCCGGCGCCGAACAAACCGAGCGACATAGTCGTTTGCCGGACGCTCGATAATGGTTTCGGGCGTGCCGACCTGCACAAGGCATCCATCTTTGAGAATGGCAATCTCAGAGCCAATGCGCAGCGCCTCATCGAGGTCATGCGTGATGAACACGATCGTCTTTGAAAGGTCGCGCTGGAGGGCAAGAAGCTGATCCTGCATATCCGCGCGGATCAGCGGGTCAAGCGCGCTGAACGCCTCGTCCATGAGAATTGTATCGGTGTCGGCCGCCAGCGCCCGCGCCAGGCCAACACGCTGCTTCATCCCGCCGGAGAGTTCGTCCGGATATTTGTGCTCATAGCCGTTGAGGCCAACAGCTTCGATCCACTTCATTCCGATCGGATGGGTTTCCGCTCGCGAAAGTCCGCGAACGTGCGAAGCGTAGACGACGTTTTGGAGCACGGTACGGTGTGGAAACAGACCAAAGCCCTGGAACACCATACTGGCGTGGCGATTGCGGAACTCGCGCAGCGAAGGCGCATCGAGGTCGAGGATATTCTTTCCGTCGAACAGCACTTCGCCTGCAGTTGGTTCTACGAGCCTGTTAAGGTGCCGCACGAGCGTCGACTTGCCGGATCCCGAGAGACCCATGATGACGAAAATACGTCCTGCTCCAATTTGCAAGCTGACATCACTCAGCCCCAGGCTAGAGCCGGTCTCGGCGAGAATGTCCGCCTTGCTGCGGCCCTGCCGGGCCATCGCCATCGCCTTTCCGCTCTTAGGTCCGAATATCTTGAAGATGTTGCGAATTTCTATCTCAGCCATTGGTCTGTTCCGATTTCCGGGTCCGCCCGAAACCCTGTGTTATGCGGTCAAGGACCACGGCGAGCACCACGATCCCGATCCCGGCCTCCAGTCCCTTTCCAACGTCCAAGGTCTGGATGCCGTTCAGAACCTGCTCGCCCAATCCGCGCGCGCCGATCATCGAGGCGACAACCACCATGGACAGAGCCATCATGATCGTCTGGTTGAGGCCAGCCATGATGGTGGGCACGGCAAGCGGCAGTTCGACGCCTAGCAGGATCTGGCGAGGGTTTCCGCCGAATGCCGTCGCCGCTTCCACGACTTCGGCATCGACCTGGCGGATACCCAGATCGGTAAGACGAATGAGTGGCGGAACCGCATAGATTATTGTGGCCAAGACCGCAGGCACTTTGCCGAGCCCAAACAACATCATCACCGGAATGAGGTAGACGAAGCCAGGCATGGTCTGCATCACGTCAAGGGCCGGCAAAGCAAAGTTTCGGAAAGGGCGGCTTTTCGCGGCTAGGATGCCAATCGGAATGCCGATGATGATAGACACCACCGTCCCTATCAGCATGAGGGCTAATGTCTGCATGGTGAGATCCCACAACCCGAGCACGCCGATGAGCAACATCAGCAGGCCGATCGTTATCGTCACGATAGCCCTGCGTGTGCCGGCCCATGCCAATGCCATGAATACAATGATCAACACCCACCAGGGAGTGGCGCGCAAGATGGTCTCGACAAAGATGATGGCCTGAAGAACGGAATGCGCGAAAGCGCGAAAAGCAAAACCATAGTTGGCGACCAGCGCTTCGATAAAGCTGTTGACTGGGCCTCGTATCGAGATGCGCCATTGTTCTGGAAACATTTTCATAAACCTAGTGAAGGGGTGCCGCGCAGCCGGCAGGCACCCTGTCTATCGTGTCAGCCTCAATTGATGCTGGCCTGGATTTTGGCGCGGGCCTCTGGGGAGACCCAGGCGCCCCAGATGTCCTGATGGGTTTTCAGGAACTCTTCGGCCGCAGCTGTGGGCTCTGCTTTATTATCCAGCATAAACGCGAGGCTGGCGTTTACCTGGTCCAGAGGAAACTCGGCCTTTTTCAGGATCTCGATAATTTCAGGCGCCTCGGCGGCAAACTTGGCGTTGACGCCGTAGACGACCTTGGTGGTCGGAAACGCACATCCTTCATCGCGCCTTCCTTCGGTGCTCGTGAGCTTTGCCCAGCACGCGGCGCTGTAAGCTGGCTCTTCCAATCTCACCAGCTTGAATTTACCCATGATTGCGGTGGGGGACCAATAGTAAAACAGGATTGGCTGCCCCTGCAGATATGCGGAGGTAATTGCCGAATCCAATGCCGTCCCGGTCCCAGGACGGAAGTTCACATAAGCGTCTTGAAGGTGATATGCCGTTAGTTTTGCGGTACTGACTGCCTCGCATGTCCAGCCCGATGGGCAGTTGAGAAAGCGACCCTTGGAAGGCTCTTCTGGATCGCTGAAGAGCGCGACATATTTTGGATCGGCTAGCTGCTTCACGCTCTTGAGATCAGGCGCTGCGGCCACGATGTTGCGCGCGGGATCACCGTGAACAACATAGTCGGGCACGAACCAGCCTTCCTGGGCGCCGCTAAAAGAGTTGCCAATTCCTATCACTTTACCTTGTGTGGCCGCTTTTTTCCAAACGTCGCTCCGACCCATCCATTCCTCGGCGGAGATCTGAACATCGCCATCGGCTGCTGCCTGTTCGAGTGTTACTGAATTGCCCGGAACCGTATCGACTTTGCAATCGTATCCCTTAGCCAGAATGGTCTTCATGACCGCGGTGATAAACGCGCCGCTTTCCCAACCGATTTCGGCGAAATTGATCGTCTTGCCGGCCGCGCAATAGGAGGTTTCGGCCCTCCCGACGGAGGCCGACATCGTTAGTACAACGGCACAGACCGCATATTTCAGAAGCTTTCTCATTATGGCATTCCCCTTTTTGGTTGTTACGCTTTAGTCTTCGAATGTCGGATGCAACGATGGCCTCTCCAGGCTAAGAGACCTCTGCAGCTTCGACTTTTGGTCGACATGCGCGGCAGCCTTGTCTCCGGAAGGGTCAAGCAACGTGTCGTGTCGATGTCCATCCATTGGCCTCGTTGATGTCGTCGATGACGGCCTGGACTTCGCTCGCAGCGATGGTCTCACCCGCGAACCATTCAATCGTGCTGTGAATGCCGACGAAGGACTCGCTGCAGTAGTCGACAAGTCGGTCCGCCCCGACGTCATCGAGACTCAGCCGGTCGCGAAAGAAGGCCGCCAATTTTTCACGACCTCCAGGGGTCTCGAACAGTAGAAATGGTTGAGTTTCCAGCGTTAAGCGGCGGGGAGCCAATTGCGGCGTATCGCATGTGACCTCGGTGCTCAATCGGATGTCGCGCGAAGAGGCCCCCACGTCGATCCCGTAGGCACCCGTGTCTGTCAGCCATTGACCCAGTTCGGGATCAAAATAACGCAGGTCCCGCGCTTCGATCTGAATGCTGACCCGCTTGGTCTCACCAGGGTTCAATTCAACCTTCGTAAAACCCTTCAGTTCACGCACGGGCCGATGAAGGCGCGTCTTCATCGGTCGTCCATAAATCTGGCAGATCTCCTTGCCGGCCATCCTGCCGGTGTTGGTGACCGAAAAAGTAACAGTCAGCGTTTCGCCGTCCTTCAGCGCAACACGGTCGAGTTCAAGATTGGAATAGCAAAATTCGGTGAAGCTCAATCCATATCCGAAGGGGAAGAGCGGGCTTAGTTCGCGGCGATCGTAGTAGCGATAACCCACATAGATGCCTTCGGAATAGGCGTGGCGATCATTTTCTCCCGGATAGTGGAGATAGGCAGGTACATCCTGCAGCCGCATCGGAAAAGTGACAGTCAGCTTGCCCGACGGGTTAGTCCGGCCGAAGAGGATTGACGCAACCGCATGCCCCATTCCTTGCCCCGCAAAGAAGGTTGCAAGAACGCTTGGCACCTCGGCGAGCCAAGGCATTTCTACCGCGTCGGGAGACGCGACAATGACGATCGTGCGCGGGTTGGCGGCAGCGATCCTTGCGATAAGTGCGTCTTGCCCATCGGCCAAGCCGAGATGAATACGATCCGATCCTTCTCCGTCATAGCCGTTTTCCGTATTTGCGAAAAACAGCACCACCTCGGCCGATGCTGCGCCCGCGATAGCCGCATCGGCCAGCTTAGTCCTATCCTCGCCGCTCAGCGGAAAATGTTGGATTTCGACGCCCGGCGCTGCAAAAGCCCTGATTTCCTCAAGCGGGATGTCCACAATGCTAGGGTGTGTCGTTGCGCAGCCCCAACCCTGGAAAATAGGATCTATCGCCGTGTCACCGATCACCGCGATACGGCCGGCAGCCATTTTCAACGGAAGCACGCGGCTTTCATTTTTAAGCAAGACAATTGACTCGGCAGCCATCTGACGTGCGAGCGTGTGATTGTCCCTAAGATCGCATGTCGCGCCGCGCCGCTCTCCGGCCTTCACGCGCCGCACGAGCTGCAGCATCCGCAAGCAGGACTGATCAATCGTGGCAAGTGGGACGGCGCCATTCCCTATAGCCGCGAGCAGTTGCTTTTTCCGACTCTTACTAGCCGGCATGTCGAGATCGTTGCCGGCATTGGCGGCCGCCGCGCGATCTTTGATGCCATGCCAATCGGACACAACGACACCGTCATACTGCCATTCATCCCGCAACACTGTCGTCAGCAGCCATCGGTTTTCCGCCGCTTGAACACCGTTGAGCCTGTTATAGGAGCTCATCACCGTCCAAGGGTTGCTTTTGCGAATGGCACGCTCAAATCCTGCGAGGTAGATCTCCCGTAGCGCCCTTTCGTCGACGTCCGAACTCATCGTGGTTCGCTGAACCTCGGAATTGTTGCAGGCGAAATGTTTCAGCGAAGCGCCAACACCGCCACCCTGAAGCCCCAGGATAACGGCTGCGGCAATGTCGCCCGTCAGCACCGGATCTTCGGAATAATATTCGTAGCCGCGCCCGCCGAGTGGCATGCGTCTGATGTTAATGCCCGGTCCCAGCAGCAAATTCACACCGAGCGCCTGACATTCGGCAGCCAATGCCGTTCCGAGCTGGAGGGCGAGATCCACGTCCCAGGAGCACGCGAATGAAGAGCCGTTCGGAAAGCAGGTCGCGGGACTCGTTCCACTGAAATCGCCTTCGATCGTATGCTCGGTGCGACGGTTCACGACAGCGAGAAATTGTTCGAGGTTCGCTCGATCGTCATTTACTCCGTCGATTAGGTCGGATTGATAGCGAACCCCATAGGTTCCGTCCGTCATCACGAATTCCGGCACGTTGAGACGATAGTTCGGAGCCGATTTCCAGAGACCGTTGCCCGACAGTAGGTCAACTTTTTCGGCATTCGTCATTTCGGCAACGATGGCTAGCAGTTCTGCGTCAGTAACGTCCCACATGCTTCCGCAGGTCCTTCCAGGGCTATTCAATAAACGGGCTTGGCCTAAACCGAGCACTCGGATTTGATCTCCGGTTAAGCGAGCCGGTGACGTGATCTACCCTATCGAAGCCTGAAACGAGGTGCTAGAAGTGAATTTTGATAATCGGAACGTCTCTATTTGATATTTCCAGCGAGTGAGCCAGTGTCCCAGCGCTTCAACAAGGTCAAATTCACACCCGCCGCCGAACCGAGTTCGCCGATCAATCACGGACTCCAGCACATCAATCTCGATGGCGTCTCGAAAACGAAGGTCTTCCTCCATGGCTCGCGGGAAATCCCGTTCCACTGGCACAGGGAAATGGAGATCCTGATCACGCTCAGGGGCAGCGCCAAGATCGTCGTCGAGGGTCAACTCTGCCTGATGCGCGAAGGCGATCTCATGATCATCAATGCACACGAGGCACACAACTCGGTATCTCTATCGGCCGACACAATTATTTGCGGTGTACATCTGGATCTTGATCACTACGAACGCATGGGGCTAACGGAAATCTCGAAACGACTCTATCATTGCCGGAGCTTCCTTCACGGAAAGTCCTTCGACAAGATCAGCCGTACTATAAAAGCCTTCGTTGCGCGCATGGTTCTCATCGATACGGAAAAGCCTACAGAAGCGGCTATCCATCTTTCGATGGCAACGGCGCTTGCGTGTGCAATCCATCAATCAGTGCCGTGGACGCAGCTGGATCGGGACGCCGGGCAAAGCCGCCGCGATGGCCGCGAGCGTATCCTCAGAATTATGGACAGCCTCGCACGCGCCCACCGAGCGCCGAGTCTGAGCGAGCTTGCTGAGGTCGAAGGGATATCGCTCGCACATCTCTCCCGGCTTTTCCGAGCTCATACAGGTGTCAGTTTCCGCGACTATTCCCAGAATATCAAACTCGACACTGTCATGGAGGACTTGTTGACCACCGACGACACGGTTTTCGACATCATGGATGGGCGCGGTATTGGCAATCCTTCCCTTTTCTACAACCGATTTCGGCAACGCTTCGGCTGCAGTCCGGCGAAGTTCCGCGAACAGCGCGTGAAGCGGGACACTGGGGATATGCTTCCCGAGGATATTCAGCATTCCGCAATTGAGAATTTGCTAGGCTATTTGAGTTACCTGCCCGCGGCTTCTGAAATGACATTTGGCATGTCGGTCCGACACAACAAAAACGTTGCCGTTTCAGGCTTTCATGCTTTTCCGTCGAATTGGCGCAGGTAACACAGCGTGTGCCTCCTGAACGTTCGCTTCCCCTTCATCAGCGATGGCGAGAGGACCACAATCAAAATCGACCGGAATCTACAATCGGGCCATGGGCCGCAATGACATATCCTGGCACGGCGGCTACGGCCCTGTCTTCGGGCTTGTCGAGTAACCGCCGGTGCGGCGATGCAGCTATCCCTGAGTCTAGCCCCACACCCTCACTCCCCCACCACCCCTCCAGCCTTCTTCCAAGCATCAATCCCACCCTCAATATGACACGCCGTCCCCACCCCCGCATCCTGCGCCGCCTGAACAGCCATCGCCGACCTCTCGCCAAACGCGCAGTAAAACACCACCCTTTTCCCCGTCGCCACCGCCAGCTCATGCAGCATCCCGCCTTCTGACAGGTTCTCCTGCAGATCCGCATAGGGCGCATGCAGCGCGCCAGGGATCACCCCATGCCTCTCCCGCTCGCTCTTCTCGCGCAGGTCCACGATCACCACATCCGCCCGCCCCCGCAGACCCAGCGCCTCCTTCGCGCTCACCGCCCAGCCCTTCCGCGCAATCTCCTCCTGGTGGAGGCCAATGCGGATGTTGGCGGGGACGGCGACGTCCATCATCTTCGGGTTGGGCAGGTGCAGGTTGTTCATCAGCTCGACATATTCGTCGATGGATTTAACCTGCAGGCGCGGGTTGAAGCGTTTTTCCTCGCCGATGGTGGAGACGGTATCGCCCTTGTAGTCGTGGGCGGGGAAGAGCAGCGTTTCCTCCGGCAGGCGCAGGAGCTTGTTGAAGATCGAGTCATATTGGGCGCGGGGGTCGCCGTTCTGGAAATCGGTGCGGCCGGTGCCGCGGATGAGCAGCGTGTCGCCGGTGAAGATGCGGTCGCCCATCAGGTAGGAATAGGAATCGTCCGTATGGCCGGGCGTATAGAGCACGTCGAGGCTGAGGCCCTCGATGCCGACGCGGTCGCCTTCGGAAACGCGCATGGCGACGACGTCAGCCTTGGTCTGCTCGCCCATCACGGTGATGCAATGCGTCTGGTCGCGCAGCGCGCCGAGCCCGGTAATGTGGTCGGCATGCAGGTGCGTATCCACCGCCTTGACCAGATGCAGGTCCAGCTCGCGCACGAGCTGCATGTAGCGGTCCACCTTTTCCAGAACGGGATCGATGATCAGCGCCTCGCCGCCCCGCCTGGAAGCGATGAGATAGGTGTAGGTGCCGGAGACACTGTCGAAAAGCTGTCGGAAAATCATCTGTCCACTCCATTGCTTTCTGGCACTGCCGGCTTGAACCTGGCCTGCGGCTGCGAACTGCATCGGGACGTCTGCGCCGATAATATCTTTGCGCCGGGAAAAGCGGAAGAAGCGGGTGGCGGATCCGCCCTCACCCAATCTTGGTATCTCGACCTTACAGGTCCCCGTCGCCGCCTTCGCGGAGGCGGCCGCCGGATCACGCGCGGTGCCTGAGCCGGATGAACGAGACGCAGATGGACGCGGCTGTATTAACCCAGGAGAATCCGGCCAAATCCCCGTTTCTACTGTGCAAAAATAATACAAATGCCCGGCGGAAAGCACCGCCGGGCACTTATTAAGCACATACTGAAATAATTTTGCCGCGATTTAAAAAGTGAAATTGCGGTTCCATTATTCCGGCCTACAATGCCCCACGCTGGATGCTGCAAACCCAGTGGAGAAGGGTTGCCCAAACTTCCAAATCGCGGACTGCCCTTCTCCTTCCATACAGCAAGCGCCGATATGTTGCTATTACGTGCGTAACATCGTGAACAGGCATTGAAGAAATCCCCTGGGCGGAGCGGGGGCTGCACGATGACGTGATCTCCTTTTTTGTTGAAGAACGCGATCTGCGCCCTAGAACCTCACCCGTCGGGACGCGTGAGGGAATTTCGATGATCAGAGACAAGATGTCGGCGAGTCAGACGCCGATGCAGGAAGAGGACGTAGCGCTCTGCCAGAGAGTCTACGACCATATCTGCGCGGCACGGCATATCTCCACAGCCCGCGAACGCGAGGAACTGGCCATCCAGATCCTGCATTTCTACCAGCATGGGGTGAAAGATCAGGGGAGTTTGGAGCGGTTGTTGCTATAGGTGGGCGGTTTCTTTTGGTATAGTAGCCGAAGGCGTGAGGATGGTCGGCATATTGCTCCGGTAACGCTGATTGGCTTTGGGCAGCGTGCCCGCTCCCCCCCTCATTCCTGTCCCCGGAACAAGCCCGAGGACAGGAATGAGGGAGATTGGGTGGCCGCGCCGCCCTATCAAAACGTCCTCACCCGCCGCGGATGACCGATCGGAAACTGCCGCGCCGCCTTCCCCGCCACACCTTACCACTTCTGCAGTTGACCTCCGCATACGCGCCCTACCTAAAACCCGGCTGCTATGCTGAGGAGGCTATGGTGACGGCCCTGATCGAGGATTACGCCCTTATCGGTGATTGCGAAACCGCGGCGCTCGTGTCCAGAAACGGCTCGATCGACTGGCTATGCTTTCCGCGCTTCGACTCTCCCGCCTGTTTCGCGGCCCTGCTCGGCACCAGGGATAATGGTTTCTGGTCGCTGTCGCCCTCGGGCGGCGAATACCGCACGAGCCGCCGCTACCGCGAAGACACGCTCATTCTCGAAACGGAGTTTCAGACCGAGACCGGCACCGCCGTCCTCATCGACTTCATGCCGCTGCGCGACAATACCAGCGATCTCATGCGCATCGTCGAAGGAAGGAGCGGCACGGTCGCCTTCGATATGGAGCTCAACCTTCGCCTCGATTATGGGCGAACCGTCCCCTGGGTCACGCATGGTGAAGACGGGGGCATCACCGCCATCGCCGGCCCCGACAGGCTGACCCTGAACTGCGCCGTGCCCCTCGAAGGCCGCGGGCTGAGCACGGTCGGCGCCTTCCAGGTCGCGGCCGGGGAACAGCAGGTTTTCACCCTCACCTGGTCTCCCTCGCATGTGCCGCAGCCGGCCCAGCGGCAGGTGGAATATGCGCTGCCGGATACGGAGGAATTCTGGTTATCCTTCGCCGCAAAATGCCCCAAGGTGGGCAAGTGGACGGAGCAGGTGAAGCGCTCCCTCATCACGCTGAAGGCGCTGACCTACATGCCGACAGGCGGCATCGTCGCGGCTGCCACGACCTCCCTGCCCGAAAAGATCGGCGGCCCTCGCAACTGGGACTATCGCTATTGCTGGCTGCGCGACGCGACGCTGACCCTGCTCGCCCTGATGAAGCTCGGCTATTACGAGGAGGCCACCGCCTGGCGCAGATGGCTGCTGCGCGCGGTCGCCGGCGCGCCGGCACAGATGCAGATCATGTATGGCGTTGCCGGCGAGCGCAACCTCCTGGAATGGCAGGTGCCCTGGCTGAAGGGCTACGAGGGCTCGGCGCCGGTGCGCATCGGCAACGCCGCCGCCGAACAGGTGCAACTCGATGTCTATGGCGAGGTGGCGGATGCCATGCTGCAGGCCCGCAAAGGCGGCCTGCCGTCGCATCCGCGCGAGCGCGAATTGGCGAGGGCCATTCTGCCCTTTCTCGAAAAGGTCTGGATCGAGCCCGACGAGGGCATATGGGAGGTGCGCGGCCACCGCCAGCATTTCACCTATTCGAAGGTCATGGCCTGGGTGGCCTTCGACCGCGCCGTCAAGATCGCCGAGGAAGACGGCGAGCCCAGAGCCGCCGCCCGCTGGCGCATGCTCGCCGATCGTATCCATGCCGAGGTCTGTGAGAGGGCCTTCAATGCCGAGATGGGCTGCTTCACCCAGGCCTACGGCTCCAGGGCGATGGACGCGAGCCTTCTGCATCTCGGCATGGTCGGCTTCATTGCGCCCGACGACCCCCGCTATGTCGCGACCGTCGAGGCGGTGGAGCGCAAGCTGATGCGCGACGGCCTGCTCTTACGCTACGAGACGCAGGAAGTGGACGATGGCCTGCCGCCTGGCGAAGGCGCCTTCCTGGCCTGCAGCTTCTGGCTCGTCGATGCCCTCTACATGATCGGACGGCGCGACGATGCGCTGAAGCTATTCGAACGGCTGCTGTCGATCTGCAACGATGTCGGCCTGCTGGCGGAAGAATATGACCCGGGTGCGAAGCGCATGCTGGGGAACTTCCCGCAGGCGTTCAGCCATATCGGGTTGATCAATAGTGCGCTGAACCTGGCGCGCGCGGAGGGGCCGGCGGATCAGCGCTCTGCTTGATGGATGAGTCAAAAACCCCTCCCCAACCCCTCCCCACAAGGGGGAGGGACTGACCTGGGGCACTCTCCTCGCCTCTTCCGAAACGTTGAGGATGTGAAAGCCGGGCGCGGCAGTTAAGCCCCTCCCCCTTGTGGGGAGGGGTTTGGGGCGGGGTCTTTTGATATCACGCCGCGGAGAGACTATTCCAAAATCCCGAACGATTCATTCGTTTCCCTTTTGTACTCTCCACCCCTTCCAATTCGCGGTGACTCCCGCCATATTCCGCCCATGGCAAAATCTCCGAAGAAATCCCCCGCCTCGACCGGCTTCGAGGAAGCCCCCCAATCGTCTTTCGAAGGCGCTCCCCTGTCCGGCTCGGTGGCCGACTGGGTGAAGCAGCTCGAGGCGGATGCCGAGCAGGCCGGCGTCGAGAGCCAGCGCGAGATCGCCTCCAAGGCGGGCAAGCACCGCAAGAAGGTGGAGAACGAGGCGCGCAAGCATACGGAGGCCGTCAGCGTCAACAAGAAGGCCACCGTCAGCAAGACGGCGCGTGGCGTTTCCATCGGCGGGTCGAGCGATCCGAAGACGCGTGCGGCGGCCGGTCTCAACCCCGTTGCCGGCCTGGATATTTCCCTTGAAGATGCCGGCAGTCTCGCCAACGGCGGCGTCACCGCCACTGTGGAGGCGCTCTCCAAGCTGATCGAGAGCGGCAACCCGCTGCACAAGAACGGCAAGATCTGGACGCCGCACCGCCCTGCCCGGCCGGATAAATCCGAAGGCGGCATCACCATCCGCATGGCCTCGGAATACAGCCCCGCCGGCGACCAGCCGACGGCGATCCGCGATCTCGTGGGCGGGCTGGAGAGCGGCGAGCGCAGCCAGGTCCTGCTCGGCGTCACCGGCTCGGGCAAGACCTTCACCATGGCCAAGGTGATCGAGGAAACCCAGCGCCCGGCGCTCATCCTGGCGCCGAACAAGACGCTGGCCGCCCAGCTCTATTCCGAATTCAAGAATTTCTTCCCCGACAACGCGGTGGAATATTTCGTTTCCTACTACGATTATTACCAGCCGGAAGCCTATGTGCCGCGCTCCGACACCTATATCGAGAAGGAAAGCTCCATCAACGAGCAGATCGACCGCATGCGCCACTCGGCGACGCGCTCGCTGCTCGAACGCGACGACTGCATCATCGTCGCCTCCGTCTCCTGCATCTACGGTATCGGCTCGGTCGAGACCTATACGGCCATGGCCTTCCAGATGAATGTCGGCGACAAGCTGGACCAGCGCCAGCTGCTGGCCGATCTCGTGGCCCAGCAATACAAGCGGCGCGACATGGATTTCCAGCGCGGCTCCTTCCGCGTACGCGGCGATACGATCGAGCTCTTCCCGGCCCACCTGGAAGATGCCGCCTGGCGCATTTCCATGTTCGGCGACGAGATCGACGCCATCACCGAATTCGACCCGCTGACCGGCCAGAAAACCGGCGACCTGAAATCGGTGAAGATCTACGCCAATTCGCACTATGTGACGCCGCGCCCGACGCTGAATGCCGCCGTCAAATCGATCAAGGAAGAGCTCAGGCTTCGCCTCGCCGAGCTGGAAAAGGCCGGCCGCCTGCTGGAGGCCCAGCGTCTGGAGCAGCGCACCCGCTACGATGTCGAAATGCTGGAAGCGACAGGCTCCTGCCAGGGCATCGAAAACTATTCGCGCTACCTGACAGGCCGCGACCCCGGCGACCCGCCGCCGACGCTCTTCGAATATGTGCCCGACAATGCCATCGTCTTCATCGACGAAAGCCATGTCACCATTCCGCAGATCGGCGGCATGTACCGGGGCGACTTCAGGCGCAAGGCGACGCTGGCCGAATATGGCTTCCGCCTGCCCTCCTGCATGGACAACCGCCCGCTGCGCTTCGAGGAATGGGACGCCATGCGCCCGGACACGATCGCCGTGTCGGCGACACCGGGCGGCTGGGAAATGGAACAGGCCGGCGGCGTCTTCGCCGAACAGGTCATCCGCCCGACCGGCCTCATCGATCCTCCCGTCGAAGTGCGCTCCGCCCGCAGCCAGGTGGACGACGTGCTCGGCGAAATCCGCGAGACGGCGGCCAAGGGCTATCGCACCCTCTGCACCGTGCTGACCAAGCGCATGGCCGAGGACCTGACCGAATACCTGCATGAACAGGGCGTGCGCGTGCGCTATATGCACTCGGATATCGACACATTGGAGCGCATCGAGATCATCCGCGACCTGCGCCTCGGAGCCTTCGACGTGCTCGTCGGCATCAACCTGCTGCGCGAGGGCCTGGATATTCCCGAATGCGGCTTCGTCGCCATCCTCGATGCCGACAAGGAAGGCTTCCTGCGTTCCGAAACCTCGCTGATCCAGACGATCGGCCGCGCCGCGCGTAACGTCGACGGCAAGGTCATCCTCTATGCCGACAAGATTACCGGCTCCATGCAGCGCGCCATGGACGAGACGGCCCGCCGCCGCGAAAAGCAGATGGCCTACAATACCGAGCACGGCATCACACCCGAAAGCGTCAAGGCCAAGATCTCCGATATCCTCGACAGCGTCTACGAGCGCGACCACGTGCGCGCCGATATCTCCGGCGCCTCCGGCAAGGGCTTCGCCGATGGCGGCAACCTCGTGGGCAACAACCTGCAGGCCCATCTCAACGCGCTCGAAAAGAGCATGCGCGACGCCGCCGCCGACCTCGACTTCGAAAAGGCCGCCCGCCTGCGCGACGAAATCAAACGCCTCAAGGCCGTCGAACTCGCCGCCATGGACGACCCGCTGGCGCGGGAGGAAGCCAAGTCGATGGAAGGCAGCGGACGGAAGAAGACGGGCGCGGCAAATGCAACCGGCTCCCTCCCCCCTGTGGGGAGGGTTGGGGAGGGGAAAGCCGCAAACGCGGAGCCCACCTACTTCGCCAAACCCCACCTCGACGAAATGGGCCACGACCCCACCACCCCCGCCGACGCCAAAACCCTCTTCCGCCGCAACACGCTGGATGAGATGACCGTGGGCCGGACGGAAAAGCCGGTGACCGGACATGTGCCGGAAAAGCCGGATGCGGCCAAGGGCACGCAGCGGTTTTCGCCGCTGCTGGAGGGCCAACCGGAACGCGATGACGTGCGGCCGCTGGTGCGCGGGAAGACGGGTGTCGGGAGCTATGAGGATCCCGGCGAGCAGAAGCGTAAGGGGCGGACGAAGGGCAAGACGGGGCGGCCGGGGCGGTAAAGATCTAAAAAAAAGCGAGCTGCGGATTTAAACTTTTCGGGTGTGGCAAACCATAATAGCTCTGCATAGCAGTTACAAATTCAGTCTGTCCTCCATAGCTCGGATGCCTGACAGGAACAGAATCTCCAAGTGACGCTAACGCTAGTTGAGCGTCACGACCGATCGCAATTACCCGTTTCGGTGCAAGACGTTCCATAAGCCAATCCAAAAGAAACCGACATTCTGCTGCTTCGCTCCTTGTATGAGCGCGGTTGCTCATTGGATCGCCTTTCTCGTGAGGATGTAGCGGGAAGACGTTCCAGAGAAAAACAGGCCTACCAATGGCTTCAAGAATGCTCCAAATAACCGTCGCTGTCCGCTCTCCTAACGCTGCGCCTTTCGTGGCGCGATGCAGTGGCGCCGTGCACATCAACGCTGCATGTGCGGATAAATGCAGCTCGTCAGTAAGAGCAAGACCGGTACGGCGACCACCGCGATAGCCTAAATCACGGGCGATCCACATGGTATCTACACCAGAGTCAATCGCAGCAGCTATCACCAATTCGAGATTTCGTCGCCGAAGTGCGGCTGCGTCGGCGAGATCGCAGAAAGAGCATTGTTCTGCATATGGGTTGAAGACATTGGGGAATCGAAGTGCTGCTAACGCTTCAACGAACTCCGCAGGAGTTTTCACAGTATCACCTATGTCAGTCAAGAGCCTTGTCGCAGATTACTTGAAAAATAGCTACGGTAACGGCTCCGAGTATAGGAACAGCCAGAAGGAGGATCGTAAGAAAAAGCCGTCTCTGAAGCGAATCGATTCGATCTCTAAGAACTTCCAATGAAAGATTACTGCCAGGAACCTGCGTCACCATATCACTTCCGATGGTGAGAAAGCCGGTGCCGCTTTTATAGTGCAAACCATATTCATCGTCTGTGTTACTAAACCACATCAGACCAAAATCATCGCCCTGTTTCAACATAATAGGGCTCGGACCTGCGTTATATACTGAAAAAACAATACGTCCACGAGGCGGCCCTTCCGGTCCGATTATGTGCGTAGGTATCTCTAAGAGCGCCCATACCCGCATGCATTTCACTATAGCAACCAATAGCATAAACGAAATGACGCCTGCTCCGCCGACGATGAGACGTAATATGCACCTCGCGCGCGATCGCAGTAAATCAAGGTCTAGACCCGAAGTCGGCGCGCTCGATTTCGATCCGGTCATTGCCGCGCAGGATGGCAAGGCTGATAACCTCAAGATCGGTCAGCCGATCCTGCTGGATGACCGCGCCGAACTGGAGGTACAGTTCCGCAATGGCGAAGAGATGACGCTCTATTGTACGCTAGTGAAGGAACATGGCGGCTGGAAGGTGGAGGATATTGCCAACCAGCAGGGCGAAGAACCGTGGAGCCTCAGCGCGCTGCTCGGCGACGCGCAGCAGGCGGCGTTGAGCGCGCGGCATGTCATTGCCGCCAAACCTGCCTTCGGGCAACGGCGCGCCCCTAAAGCAACCGGCCTTTATTAGCACCCAGTCATTGCAATACCCGCCCCGCACCCCATATCCCCAGTATGGCGGCATATGGAATAAAACCGCCTTTCGCATCGGCTTTCCGATGCCCCCTAGGGAAGACACGCTGTCTTCCGACACTCTGCAGAACAGCTTCTTCGCAGCGATTGTGAGCAGCATGTCCGCGCCCGCAAGGGCTTGATGGCAGCAATGCCTCTTCATTCGCCCGGACGCTGAAAAAGACCTCTGACGCATTCGACGACGAGCCGTGCATATCCCGCCTATATCAGGCGTGGCCGATGAGTCCCCGGCAGGAGCCGGAGGCCGCCAATTCCTGGAGAAATGTAATGTCCCTGATCTTCCCCAATAAGAGCCGCAGCTTCGACGAGGGCCGCAATGGGGTTCGTTTCTCCGGTTATGACGGCATGTTCGAGGTGCGGTTTCTGATCGAGGCGAGCGCATTGCGCTCCATCGCCCGGACGGGCCGCACGGAAGCCGAATGCCTGAGCGCCTTCGATGCGGCGCGCCCCGCCATTCTGGAAGCGGCATCCGGTGTGTATGGCCGCGGCGGCAAGGACCGGTATACGCTGACGGAGAAGGATGTCCGCCGGTAGTTTCACACCCGGGAAGATCCGGGCACGGAGATTGAGACATGTCAGTCGACAGAAAACATCTGAGCGTGGTGGTGGGCGAAGGTCCGCGCGTTCAGCCCGAGGACGTCGATCTTGAAACGGCTGTCTACGACGCGCTTGCCCATGCGGGCGGTCTCGACCCCAGCTATATATTCGTGACGGCGCGCGGCAGCGACATCACGCTCGCCGGCTGGGTTTTCGTCAGCGAGGAAATCTCGCTCGCCGAGCAGGTCACTTTGAGCACGCGCGGCGTGCGCAGCGTTCATAACGAGCTGTCGCGGTATCTCTAGAGCAATTCCAGCAAAAGCGCGCAGCGGTTTTGCGTCCGGAATTGCGTGAAAACCAGGATATAGCGGCACCCGTTCGTCTCGGCGCGGCTGCGCGCCGACTTCCGGCCGGACTTGTACGCAGGCCGGAGGCGAGGAGCCCGGCCCCTGCGCCGGGTTCCACGTTGCCAGGCACGTTTCACGTTGCCGGCGCGAGCCGCCCGCAAGCCGGAGCCGATTCCCCCACACCCGACCGATCGCGATGACCCCGCACGACCGATGCCCCAATGACCGATGGATAAACAATGCGCAAGACAATCGACAAGATCACCGAACCGGCCCCTTCCGCGTCTGGCCGGCACAGCACTGCCAACGAGAACCGTCTTGCCAGAAGCCCCACCGCCAGGGAGTTGATTGCCGAAGCCTCCGCCGCCCGCGTCGCAATGGATACGGCCGGCGATGAGCCGCCTGCGGCGCAACAGCCCGGTGAAGGCGAAGTGGACGACAGCGCACCGGCGGGCGACCCGCTGCCGACAATGGAAGAGCTCGAACTGGCCCGCGACGACCACAGCAGAAAGATTGCTGAAAGGCGCGCATTCCCCGAATGCAGTACGCGATGACGCCCGCTCCCTGCCTGAATCGACAGGCACCAGGATACAATTTCCCGTTCAGCGCCGGCAATCACAGGCGCTGAAGACTGTCGTGAGCAGATGTGACAAGAAGTGAGCAAAATCCCTGAATTGTGGCAGGTATTCACCAGATTCGATGAACATATCCTGATGGCGGCTACACAGGGCCGTCTTATAGGAAAACTACCATGTCTATGCTTCGTAAAATCGCAGCAACGGGTCTTGTCTCCCTGACCCTCGCAATTGGCTCCATTGCAACAGGAACGCCCGCGCTGGCGCATGGCGGAGGAGGTCACGGGGGCGAGAGCCATGGCGGAGGAGGCCAGCACATGGGAGGCCAGCACATGGGAGGAATGGGAATGGGCCACTTCGCCGAAAATCGCGGCGGGGCGTTTTTTGGTCACGACCACTTCGGTCGCGACCGCTTCGATGGACGTTTCAGAGATCGCGGACCCGTTCTGTTCGGGAGCAATGACGACTATGACCGCTGCCAGTGGCAGTGGATGGCGGCGCCTGACGGGCGTACAGTCAGGGGCGAAGTATGCTACTAGAGCAATTCCAGCAAAAGTGCGCAGCGGTTTTGCGTCCGGAATTGCGTGAAAACTAGGATATAGAGCATTTCCGTGATTCGAAGATAAACGGAAATGCTCTAGCCGAAGGGAAGCAGAGGGTCTTGCCAACGAGCCGGTGACGGGCACAAACCGGAAACCGGCACTCGGACGAGCCTGACCTGATCGCTCCACTGTTGCCGCAGCTTTTCTTCCCGAAACGCTGCGGCAAGACATCAGCCGCAATTTGGAACAAGAATACTCTCTCCAGCGCAAGCAGCTCATCGGATCGTGTTTTGCAGAGCGTGCCCGCGGCTGCATTTTCTGTCACTTTGCATGGACAGAAACGCCCGACCAGACCGGACACCGCTCCATGCCAGAACTTCGCATCGACCCCTTCCCCTCGCCCGACGAATTCGCCGCGCTATGGGCCGCCGCCTGGGGTGCGTCCGAGCCGCCGGATTTCGCCCGCATCCTGCCGCACAGCCTTGCCCATCTCGGCGCCTATCACGAGGGGCGGCTGATCGGCTTCGTCAATGTCGCCTGGGATGGCGGCATCCATGCCTTCATCCTCGATACATCAGTGCATCCGGATCTGCGCCGGCAGGGCATTGCGACTGATCTGGTGATGGAGGCGGTGCGGGTGGCGCGGGAGCGCGGGGCGGAATGGCTGCATGTCGATTTCGAGCCGCATCTTGAGGGCCTTTACCGTGCCTGCGGTTTCAGGCCGACCGAGGCGGGGCTGATACGGCTCGGCTGAGCAATTCCGCAGAAGCGGTCTTGCGCCGGGAATGGCGTGAAAACATGTTGATAGAGTGCCTTTCTGTCAGCGGAAAAACCGAAATGCCCTCGCCCTTACGTTACGACAGAAGCGGCCGGTAGCCGCCGCCGGGCTCGCGCCTCGTCAGCAGGAAATGCAGCAGGTTGGCATAGCCGCGCGCATCGTCGATGGCGCGGTGCGTGTGCTCGATATTGCCGAGCCATTCGCGCGGATAATGGCCGATATCGCATTCCCACGGGCTGCGGCCCGTCACACCCGCCACCATCGACAGGATGCAGAGCGGCGGATGCTGGAACAGCCGATCGGCAATCCACGGCCCTTGGAACAGCGGCCGGCCGGTGAAGCGCTTCAGGTAATGATCGATCCACGGGCCGTCGAGCGCGACGGGATGGGCGGCGAAGATCGGCTCGGCACGGAAGGATTTCACCCAGACGGTGAAGCGCGCCATGACCTCGGCAGCGGGCTCGGGATTGGCGGTCGCCGCCGCAAAGGCCTGCGGATGGGCCTGCCAGAAGGCTGTGGTCACGGGGTCCTGCCCGGCCCCCTCCAGCGGCTGCAGCACGGCCTCGAACTCGCCGAGCATCTGGCCGGTCTCGGAGACGGCGACGGAGCCGAAGGACAGCATCGAGTGGGTGCCCGGTAAGGGGCCGTCGAATTCGCAATCGGTGACGATGTAGATATGCGGCACGCGCGGTGTGCTCCCCAGGGCTGTTTTGGTGTTTGGGTGAGCATAGCTGGATATTTGTGGGTTGCCATGGGGGCTGAGTGGTTATGCGGTGTCGGGCACGTCCTCTGCTCTCCCTAGGTCTGTTGCTGATGAGGTGAGGAGTGAACCGGGCGCGGTGTGCCGTGTGGCACCCCCCCTCTGCCCTGCCGGGCATCTCCCCCACAAGGGGGGAGATCGACAAGTGGCCTGACCTTCCCACCCATCTGCCGTTTCGCCATGCTGGACGCTCTTTGTTTAGGGAAACCCGTGCGCCCAGCCAATCTCCCTCCTTGTGGGGGAGATGCCCGGCAGGGCAGAGGGGGGTGCCGCACGGCATGCCCTCACCTTCATCCTCTCTATTTCCTTGAGCACCCCGAAAGCAATTGAGCATTACAAATATGCCCGGCCACACCACGACCGGGCATCCTCTCACCCCACGCCCCAATCAATTATTATGCGCCGCGCAGGCTTCATCCATCGGGGTGGCGTTGCTGGTGCCGCCCTGGGTCTGCAGCTTGCCGGGGCCGGTGCCGCTGCTGCTGGCGTGGTCGGGGCAGCGGAGCTTGTTCGTCTTCATGTTGCCCATCGTCGTGCTGCCGGTCGTGGTCTTGTCCATCACTCTTGGCTTCTTCATGCCGGCGCCGCCGCCGGAATCGACGGTGCTCCTGTCGATCGTGGCGCCGGTCGGGGCCGGGTTGGACTGGGCGAAGGCGGATGTGGCCATGCCGAGGGCGAGCAAAGAGGCTGCGACAATTTTCATGCGCATGGGTCGATTCCTAGGCCGTAGTGACGATTTAACGGATCAGGATTCCCAAGAAGGAGCAAATCAGATTCAACACTGATTTTTGGAGGTCAGTGATGGATTGCGATAAGCTTCGGGACGATCAATGGGACCGGCTCAAGGATTTCGTGCCGGGCGGCAGGCGCGGCAAGCGCGGTCCCCGGACAAATAACCGGTTGTTTCTCGATGCGCTTTTGTGGATGGCCCGCTCCGGCGGCCGCTGGCGTGACCTGCCCGCGCATCTGGGCGACTACCGTTCGGTGAAGCGGCGCTATTATCGCTGGATCGAGATGGGCGTGCTGGACGCTATGCTTGCCGCGCTTGCTCGTGAAGCAGATCTCGAATGGCTGATGATCGATTCGACCATCGTCCGTGCTCATCAACACGCCGCCGGCGCACGCAAAGTCAAAGGGGGGCGGATGCCCAGGGCCTGGGTCGGTCTCGGGGCGGGCTGAGCACCAAGATCCATGCTGCCGGCGATGCGCTCGGCCTGCCGCTTCGCCTGATCGGCACGCCGGGACAGCGCAACGACATCACGGCCGCTCATGATCTCGTCGACGGTCTCGACGCCAGCGCCCTCCTGGCCGACAAGGGCTATGATGCTGGACATCTCATTGAGAAGCTGGAGAAAACGGGAACCGAAATCGTCATCCCGCCCAAACGGGATCGTAAAACCCAGCGAGCTTACGACACCGCACTTTACAAGGAGCGCAACCGCATCGAGCGCTTCTTCAACAAGCTCAAACAGTTCCGTCGCGTGGCAACCCGCTATGACAAGTTGCTCGCAAACTTCATGGGCTTCGTCAAACTCGCCGCTATCGCCATATGGCTCAAATAGTTAAATCGTCACCACGGCCTAGGGAACCGCTGACGATGGCGATTGTTCCCCGGCGATTTCCACAGTTTTTCCCCTGCTCAATTCCTGCGCGAGCTGTAAGGCATGTTTCAATCACGCTACATTAGCGGGATTGCACGCGTCGGAGGAGAGACCGCGTAAGGAGGTGGGGCGGAAACGAGCCGCCACGCCCATCACCTGATCTCAAGCCCGGAAACCCCACCGGGCTTTTTTCTTGGGAAGACCCGGCGCTCCATCTCATGCTTCGGCCACCCGGCGCGAGCGGCCGACCTCCGCACGGTCGATCCAACTTGATTGCAACGACAATTTACGATATCAAATCTGATGTACGTACGTCATTTTAACTTCGAGGGGGGAATATAACTATGGCGTTCAAGTTCAATCCGGAATTTGCCATAGCGGATGAGCAATCCCTTCGAAGTCTGTTCGAGGCGACGCATACCCTGGCCATACAGAAATGTCGGGGCACTCTCGGCATACACGCGCAGGAGTTCATCCGGCGCTCACCATTTCTGTGCATCGGCACACAGAATCCCGATGGCAAGGCCGATGTCAGCCCCCGCGGCGACCCTGTCGGCTTCGTCAAAATTCTTGACGAGCGCACGCTGGCCATACCCGACCGGCCCGGCAACAACCGTCTCGATACGTTGGTCAATATTCTCGCCAATCCGAGTGTCGGATTGCTGTTCATGGTTCCGGGTTTCGACGACACATTGCGCGTGAATGGGCGCGCCGTTCTGACAAGGGACCCTGACCTTCTGGAGAGCATGAGCGTCAATGACCGCGTTCCCAAACTCGCTGTTGTGGTCACGGTGGACGAGGTCTTCATGCATTGCGCCAAGGCATTTCGGCGCTCTCACCTGTGGAGCCCCGAGCATCATCAGAAGCGCAGCGAGATGCCGTCGCTTGTGAAGATCATTCTGGACGAAACGTCAGGTGCGCCAGACGACAAGGATGAGCAGAGCAGAATGGATGCCGATCTCGAGGATGCATACAGAAGAACGCTTTACTAGCGGAGCGAGACGTCGACTGACGAAGCGGGGACCCGAGCGTCAGAGCGTCTTGCCGATCACCGAGAAAATCACAGAGGTCGAGCGAGATCCCGCATGGCGGTGGCCGTCAGCCCTTCCATGCGCTCCCTGAGCGCCTTTTCGTCCGCATCCTTGCCGGCGGCGCGGATATCCGCAACCATCTTGGCGATCAAGCCTTCATCATCTGCTCCAGTCACCCTGAGATTGATGATCTCGCCGATATAGGCCTCGCTGTCTGCGCTCGTCATGCCGCAGACCCAGTGGGCGAGCAGCCGGTCGCGGCGCGATCGCACCCTGAAGGCCATGTCGGAATCCAGGAAATAGATCTCCTCCAACGCCTTCTCGCGATCTTCGAATGCGTTCACGAGGAAGACTCCCCCGTCGCATTCGTGGTCTCCAGCAGATGGTGGAGAAGTGCAGGCTCGACCCTCACGATTCTGCGCAACCGGCTGCCCTCCGCAATCGAGGGCAGATGAATGAAGGTTCCGACGCGCCGGTAGGCGATGCGCGAAAGCCCCTCGATCGGCTCCTCATCCTGCACGATCTTGTAATCGCCCGCCGGATGGATCTCACCAACGAGATCGGGCAGCGTGAAGGAGGCGGAGAAATGGACGATGGTGTTGGTTGTGCGTGTTGACGATTCGTAGGCTGACATGGTGACAGGCTCCAGGTGAAGGCGGTTGACCGCAGCCCGGTGAAAGCCTCATCGGGCCATGGCATCGGTCTGGCAATCGGAATTCGGAAGCGTGGCTGCCTTCAAGTCTCTGACACCGGCGAGAGCCATATGGCCAAACGACGACTGGATATCATTGCGCTCCAATTGAGTCGCGATTGGGACGAAAAGATAAAACAATAGTTTTATTTGGTTTTCATACTCACGTAAAAAGAATTTTTTTAATATAATCGAACGATTACAACAGCAATATCGAATAAAATAATAAACAAAGCGAAGATTTTTTATTGTGCTATTATTTAAGTACGCGAAATCGCGTGCTTTTTCTAAAGATTGGAATTCGTGATGCAAAATATAGTATGGCTTCGCCCCGGCCTGTGGGGCGCCGTGTGCGGCGCGGTCGCATTGGCTATCGTGGGCTTCGGCTGGGGAGGCTGGGTGACCAGCGGCAGTGCCCAGAAAGCCGCCGGCATCGAGCGCACCTCGGCGATCGTCGCCGCGCTGACACCCTACTGCCTCGATCGCGCCAAGAGCGATCCGGCCTCTGCGCAGATCATGGCCGAGCTGAACGCGGCCGGCACCTATGGACGCAGCGACATCATCAAGAAGGCCGGCTGGGCGACGCCGCTCGGCACCACCGAGCCCAACGCGGACCTTGCGCAGGCCTGCCAGATCGCGCTTGGAAAGCCGAGCTGAGCGTTTCGCCACGCAAAAATGAGGCCGGCGAGAAATCCCCGGCCGCTTGCCCCACCGACCACTCACCCAAGCCAACCGCTCGCCAATCCTTCCCGGAGGATGATCATGCACAGACAGAAGTTCGCCTGCGCCATGAGCGCTGCGATCTCTGGCTGCGATCAGGCGCCATGACCGTCAATCCCCGTCCGGCAGCGGCAGACCGCTGAAACCATGAGATACCCGCATTCGACAGCGATACGGCGCGCCATGCAGCGCCGGCGCAGGAGCGATGAGGGGTGGCGGCTTCAAGATACGAACAGGAGGCATGCAACATGCTTGGAAACACACCCGACAAACCCGCCTCTCACAAGGATGGAAGGCATCACAACGCCAATGCGAAGCGCCCGGCAAGGAGCCCCTCGGCCGTGGAGCTGATCGCCCAGGCCACCGCTGCCCGCGCCATCCTGACCGGCCACCAGCCCGGACTGCCAGACAGGGCTTCGGCCGGCTATGATCTTCCGACAATGGAAGAACTCGAGGAAGCGCGCGACGACCACAAAAAGAAGATCGCCGCCGAGAGGGAAGCCGACGGGAGAGCACGCGAAGCCCACAAGAAAGCCCGCACAGCTGATGCGAAAAACCAAAAATCCAAGGGAAAACCGGGGCGCGAATAATCCGCGCCCGGTGGAAGCCCGCGGCATGAACGGCAGGCTCAGCGCTGCAGCCGGATCGCCGCCTGAATCAGATCTTGATGGAAGCGATGGTTGCGCAGATCCTCGGTCATCGTGACCAGCCTTTCCCGCGCCAGCCCCGCCGGCTCTCCCCGGGTAAGCATCCCGTCGATCAGGATCTCCTGCGCCGAAATCATCTGCCGGTCGGCAACCACTTGCCGGCGCGCAACGTCCAGGTCCTTCAGGGAATAGGTCATGGCTAACCATATCACATTGCCGGACATGCTGTACGGAAATCAATCGGGCTCAGCCCCTGCCATCCGAGCGGCGACAGCATCGCCCCGAAAATCGGAATCATGCGCGCGAGCAAGGACGGATGAACTCCTGCGGCGATGGTTGCCCTATTCCGCAGCCTCTCCGCGCTGCGGCTCCACCGCATCCACCTCTTCCAGCGGCGCCAGAACCTCCACCTCATACGAATAGCCCTCGAGCATCGTATAGGTGTGCTCGATCGTCTGGATCTGCTTTTCCGTCTTGCGGATGGCGTCGGCAATGGCTTCGCTACGGGCGCGCAGCATGGAGCCGAGCACATCGGTTTCAGGGCGGCGGCCGAGGCGGTCTATGTGTTTGCGCACGCGGGCGCGGTGGCGTTCGAGCTCCAGGATGTGGAAGCGGCTCTTGACGATATCGTCCGACAGTTTGCGGCGCATGGCGGCGACCGGGTCGAAGCTGCCGGGTTCGCGCTCGTCGAGGATCACCTCGTTGACCAGCGATTCCAGCATCAACACACCTTCGAGATCCCTAGGGTCGGCCAGCTGCGGATCGTAGCCGGTATCGTCGTAGACGCGCCGGCGCACGGGATCCTGCAACAGTTCATAGGCGATCTGCAGCCTGTTGAAATGATCGGTGTCACCGCCGGCATCCGGATGTGCGCCCTTGGCGGCCTTGCGCCAGGCAAGCCTGATCGCCTCGCCGGTGGCATCGCGCTCCAGTCCGAGCATGGCATAGGGATCGATCACGCCGGCACTTCCTTCACTCACTGCTTCGTCCCTCCGAGACCTAACCGCTGGCTCGCGCCGCATCAAGCCCCGAAACACCCTGCCATAATTGCGGCCGCTCGGGACGAAATTGTGGAACGGGGCGGATTTTCCCACAGGCAAGGGGTTAACGGGTGCGATTTCTGCTGAGCTCGTTGGCAGTAGAGTGGAGAATGGGACCAAACCCACGCAAAAGAACAAACGGGCAGCCCTTCCGGGCCACCCGTCGTCTCGACCCATTCTCGATCAGTTGCCTGGCTTGTTCTTGATCGCCGCTTCTATCTGCCTCTTCACAGCATCCAGGTTGAAGGAGGCCGGATCCTGCATTGGCGGGTAGTCAACCGCCGTAAGAGCGAGTTTGGCGACTTCCTGCTGAACACTCACGAAGCGCCAGAACTCGCGAGCAAAGAAGTCATTCATGTAGCCTCCACCCAGGTCATTGAGGCTTTGTTCGCCAATCGACGGTGTTCGCTCGAAGGGATCCTGACGGATATTGACCATGGTGGGCATGTCCGTCGTTACCTTTGCACCGGGCCAACCCTGCGGCTGCTGAAAGAACTGAAACTTGAAATTGTCGATGCGTACAGCCCCCAGCGAAGGGCCGCCGAAGTAGAAAAATTCATGACGTGCGGACGGCGCATTGCCCTCCAGCAGGTCCAGCTGGTTGTAGCCGTCGAGGTGGTTCTTGTAGGTCACGTCACCCAGTTTCACGCCCTTGAGCAACTGGTCGGTGATGTTGGGATTACCAGCCGCCGCCACCAGCGTGGGGAACCAGTCCAGGGCGGAGAAAATACCGTTCTCGACCGTGCCCGGCTTGACCCTGCCCGGCCAGCGGATGATCGCGGGTGCGCGGAAGCCGCCCTCCATCACAGTACCCTTGGTGCCCTTGAACGGGGTCATGCCACCGTCAGGCCAGGTAAATACTTCTGCGCCATTGTCGGTCGTGAAGACGACGATGGTGTTGTCAGTCTCGTCGGCATCATCAACGCATTTCAGGATGGCACCGACGCTGTCGTCCAATTGCGCCATGCCGGCTTCTTCGAGACCATAATTGGTCTGGCTGTTCATCAAAGCCTGGTACTTGGGAGACAGGAACGTCCAGACGTGCATGCGCGTTGTGTTGTGCCAGACAAAGAACGGCTTTCCTTCGGTCTTGGCCTTGTCCATGAAGTCGCAGGAAGCCTTGACCAGCACCTCGTCGAACGTTCCCATGTCGTACTTGGCCTTGGGCGTTATGTCATGCATGTTCGGCACATTGGACATATCAGGGTATGGCGCCAGCGGGCCTTCGTCGATGATCCGCTGCTTGCCGATTTTGCCCCAGCGCGGCTGCTGGGTCGCGTCATCAGTATCAGTGGCAAAGCTGTGCACCAAATTGCGCGGCCCGACCTTGTCACGGTACGACTGGTCATCCGGGAACGAATACCAGTAGGGGTCCGACATCGCATCGAGGTGGTACAGGTACCCGAAGAACTCATCGAAGCCATGCAGAGTTGGCAGGAACTTGTTCAAATCGCCGAGGTGGTTCTTGCCAAACTGGCCCGTGGCATAGCCCTCGGTTTTGAGGACGGCGGCGATGGTTGCGGCCTTGTCCGGCATACCCACATCTGCGCCCGCCTGACCCACAGTCGTCAGGCCGGTGCGCAACGGGATTTCACCGGTGATGAAACTCGCCCGGCCGGCCGTGCAGCTCGCCTCGGCATAATAGTCGGTGAACAGCATGCCCTCAGACGCCAGCTTATCGAGGTTCGGCGTCTTCCCGGACATGATACCCCGGTGATAGGCACCGATGTTGAACCAACCAACATCGTCGCCCATGATGACGACTATGTTGGGTTTTGACTGCTGCTGCGCGACTGCCGGTGCACCCAGCGCGGTTGCGCATGCGGATGCCAGCAGACCAAAACACAGGTTTCTCATGGCACTCATAGTGTATCCTCCGTTGAGTTTGCTCGTTGCTCGGCCCCATTGGCACTGCCTCCTAGAGTAGAAGGATGCCCATCCTCTCGGCCGAAGACGATCTGATGTCGTGACAGTTCGCGGCATGGTGCTGCAGGAGATCGGGTATGTTGGCTATATGAATGCCGCACTGATTGCTCGCCATAGAGTGGCGACAGGCGTACCCGCTATCGAAGGGTCGATGGCTAGCAATGAAATATTTGCCCTGGCGTCTGCCTAGGTGTCAGCAGTCGCCTTGACGGATAATCGCACATTTTCGACTTCGCCGCCAGATTGAAGGCTCTTGTCGCCACACTCCATTGTGATAGGGACCCGGTGTATGACACCCATCGTAGAGCCGAGCCCACATTACGGCCGCTTTGGGCGCAAAATGGCCGCTGGAACCGCTGAGAAGCGGCTGGTGGCATTTGCTACATCATACCGCCTTTCTCCACCCGTCTCTCCGCACGCTGATAAGAGGGATTCCAAGGGAACCGGAAGCTCGTCAGCCGGAAAATGCAGCCCGCCGCCCTCAGGTTGCAAATCTCGCCTCGTCCCGCAATGGCACAACCTTGCAAGGCTCTGCTAATCTTCTGCCAACCATTTGAATCATCACCCATTCTCGCAACCGCGAAAGACATGCCACAATATTGCCGCTTGCTTTTTGCCCGAAATGCTGGCACCAACTGCAACACTCGGGCATTTCGCATGCCGGTGACTGGACTGAAGTGGTAATGCCCTTTCGGAGCGCCAACTCCGGTAGGGCGGTATGGGTGACACCCATGCGCGTAGATGTTCTTTCCCCGTACGTGACGTCTCGACTGACCCTTCGCGCCGGGCTCCAGGGCCGAAACGCGAAAGCTAAAGCCGTCCGCCTCCCCACCGCCGGGGGTGCGGATAAACTAACTACCAATGGGAAAAGGACTATCCCCCATGGCCACCAAGGGCACCGTAAAATTCTTCAACCAGGACAAGGGTTTTGGTTTCATAACGCCGGAAGGCGGCGCGAAGGACGTTTTCGTCCACATCTCCGCTCTCCAGGCTTCTGGCATCCAGTCGCTCCGCGAAGGCCAGCAGGTTTCTTTCGACACCGAGCCGGATCGCATGGGCAAAGGCCCGAAGGCTGTCAACATCCAGGCCTTCTGATCTGATTCAGGTCTTTCTGCGTTAAGCAGGCGACGGCGCTCCGCAAGGGGCGCCGTTTTTGTTTTGGGGGGTGCGAGAGATCCGATCCCGAAAGAAAACCCCTCCCCAACCCCTCCCCACAGGTGGGAGGGGCTTAACCTGCTGCACCCGCTTTCCAAATCCTCGACGTTTCGGGAGGAGTGAGACGGCACCACAACTTAGCCCCTCCCCCTTGTGGGGAGGGGTTGGGGAGGGGTTTTCACCACATCGTCAGCAATCGCCCTTACCCCCTTAAGCCGCTGGAATAACTCCACCATAATCGCGCGAAAATTCCCGCGCCGCCATCAGCACCGGCATCAGCGCCCTTCCCGCCTCCGTTAGCTGGTACTCCACACGCGGCGGCTGCTCGCCGAAATCCCGCCTTTCGACAAGCCCGTCATGCTCCAGCTCGCGCAGGTGCTGGGTCAGCATCTTCTGCGAAATGCCCGGCATGTCCCGTTTCAATTGCAGCGTCCGCATCGAGGGCTCGGCAAACAGGCGGAACAGGATCGGCAGCTTCCAGCGCCCGCTGATCATCCTCATGACCCGCGCCACATGCGCGACGGAGCCATCGGGGCCGAGGCAGGCGGCGCGTTCTTCCTGTTCTACAGGCACTTTTAAGTGCGTAATTGTGTCGAGCATCGTCCTGTTCTTCTGTGTCGCATCCACTCCAAGATAGGAACATCGCAATGGATTTGAAACTTTCCGGCAGGACGGCGCTCGTCACCGGCAGCAGCAAGGGCATAGGCGAAGCGATCGCCAGGGGGCTCGCCCGCGAACAGGCCGTCGTCATCGTCCACGGCCGCGACAGGGCGCAGACCGGGCGCGTGGCGCAGGAGATCATTGCCGAAGGCGGACGCGCCCATGCCGTCACCGGCGATCTCACCATCGATGCCGAGGTGGAGCGCCTGATCGATGAGGCGCAGGCGCTTGCCGGCCGGATCGATATCATCGTCAACAATGCCGGCGGTTCGGGCGAGCCGGAGGACTGGACGAGCACCCGGCCCGCCTCATGGGCGTCGGCCTACGACCGCAATGTGCTCGCCGCCGTCAGGGTCACCACACGGCTGCTGCCTGACATGCGCGAGAACCGCTGGGGCCGCATCATCAATATTTCCAGCCTCGCCGGCCTGATGCCGCCCGCCGGCCGCCCGGATTACTCCGCCTGCAAGGCGGCCATGAACGCCATGACCTCTTCCCTGGCTAAGGCGGTGGCGGCCGAGGGCGTGACGGTCAATGCGATCTCGCCAGGCACGATCCGCAGCGCCAGGCTGGACACCCGCTTCCGTGAGGTCGCCGGCGAGCACGGCGTTGCCGGGGATGCGGCATGGGAGACGATCGAGCAGGCGGTGCTGCCGCTCTTCGCCGAAGTGCCGATGGGTCGCGTGGGAACGCTGGAGGAGATCGCCGACACTGTCTCCTTCCTCGCCAGCCCGCGCGCAGGCTACATTACCGGGGTGAATCTCAGGGTCGATGGCGGGATGCTGCCGGCGATTTAGGGCGGCTGCGGACGAGCCTGGACCGGCCGACCGATAAAAGCGATTGGCCACGATCATGGGCAACAGCAAGCGTATTGGCTTCCTCGTTGAGAACCACGCAGATTCCTGGACTGTCTCCAAGGGCAAGAAGGTCGAGTAGTCTTATTCATCCTTCACCCAGATAGGTTCCGATATATTCGCCACGCTTCCAGAGCGTCGCACGCAGCCGGGCCTCGACCCCATCCGATGTCGCCGCCTGCAGAGACAGCATCTGGTCGGCGATCACCTCACCCGGCTGCAGGATCGCCTCGATGGCAGCCGCTTCCTCCACGGTATCGGCATAGTCGGGCATCGCTTTCAGCCGCAGTTCCGCAAACATTGCCGCTTCGTGCAGCTCGCTGCAGAGCAAGACGAGTTCCGTATCGTCGCTCCGTTGGAGCGGGCAGGCCTGCATGCAAAACTCCCTCTCTGGATATCGCTGCCGTCATAAGGTTGTATCTGCCAATACCGACAACAATCAAGGAAATTATTCCTATCTTCGATCACGATCCATATCGGCGAGACTTTTTCAGGAGATCGGAACGCTCAAGAGCAAACAAAGACAGGGTGATGTTTCGCACCGGTACACGGCGTCAGGCCGCCTCGCTGTGGCGCTCCACGAGCTCGGCCCATTCCATCGCCGCGTGGCGGCCGAGCACCGTCTTGTCGTTCCCGATGACGGCGGCGATGCGCCGGAAGAGTTCGTCGGCAAAGGGCGCAGGCCGGCCGGATTCGGCATTGCCGGCCGGGCGCAGCATGGTGCCCCCGGCAAGATGGATGGCCTCGACGCTGAACCCCTCATGATCGCCCGAGAGCTCGGCTGAGCCGTAGAGCAGCAGGCCATTGTCGTTCCGGCCGAGGATGGGGATGACGAGCTCGTCGAAATCGAACCGCAAGCTGAAGATGTTCATCGGCCGATGATCTCCTGATGGATGCTCTCCGCACGGATGAGCTGTCCCTCATACCGGCCGGCGAGCGAGATCACGAAGCCGGCGGCAAGCACGAGGCCGGCAAGCGGCTGGAACATGCCCATGGCATGAAGACGGCGCGCGGCCTGCCCCAGCGCGGGCGGTTTGCCCCTGGTTCCGGAATGGTCAGACATCATGCGGCGGCTCCTGCATCGGCTTTGATTTCAGCGATGCAGGAGGATGCGATGCCAATGGTTGAGTGATGGAATGGGCGGGCCTGCCGGCCTATACGGCCAGCGAGCGTATATCCTTGGCGATGTCGGCGAGATCATTGTCGAGCTGGTGATCGCGCCCCGGCAGTGAGCAGACGACCGCATCAGGGATCGCCCGGGCGTAAAGCTCGATATGCGCAAAGGGCACGGTGTCATCATCGCTGCCGTGATAGATGAGCACGGGCAACCCTTCCGGCAGGCTCTCGGAAAAGTCGCTGCCCTCGCCGATCTCGTCGCTCTCCCACCCGCCTTCGCCCATGAAGGGCGGCGCGATGAGGATGACGGCGCCGGGCTCGAATGCCGGCCACGTTTCGGCAAGCGTATGGAGAAGCACGGTACCGCCGAACGAATGGCCGATCAGGATCGCGCCCTCTTCGAGGGTCTCAAACTCGGCGATGACAGCGGCTTTCCAGGCCTGATAATGCGGATCGGCCTCATCGGGCATGCGAGGATAGCGGATGGTCCAGGCTTCGCCGAGTTCGCGGGCGAGACTGTCGACGAGCTTGTTATCCCACTGGTCGTGGGCGGTTTCGCCGGCGCCCTGGATGAAGAGGATCTGCTTCGGCATGGGTGATGTGCTCCGGTGTGACCATGAGTGAAATGGGTCGTTGCGGCAGCAGGACAAGATTGGCTCTCACCGCCTTGATGCCGTTCCTCTTTCTCTCAGCACCCCAGACGAACATCAATCAAGGGAATGTTGGGTTCCAAGGAGGCCCCGCTCGAAAACCTCGACCAGCCCGTAAGGTGCCGTTTCACCAAATAACAGCCTGGTGAGCTCGGAGGCCTCGATTGCCGCAGACGCGCTGCGTGCAAAGAGCTCCCCTTCATAGGCAAGAAGCGCTGCCTCGATATTATCAGAAGATGCCGCGATGGCCTTGCCCAGTTCGGCACCGTCATAGATTGCGAGATTGGCACCCTCTCCGGAAGGCACCATCAGATGCGCGGCATCGCCGAGAAGGGTCACGCCGGGAACCCGGCTCCATCGGTGTGTCTCCGGCAGGGTGTGGATGGTTCGAGGTATCGGCCCCACCTCGCTTGCGGTGATCAGCGCCCTCAGCGATGGAGCCCAGCCATCGAATTCGGCCGCAATACGGCTGGCGGCAGATGCCCGGTCGGAAACGTCGATGCCGTCGACCCAGTCCAGCGGGTTTTGCAGCGCGGCATAGGCGTGCAACACGGCATTCGGCTCGCGGTGCGCCATGATCCCCTTGCCGGGTGCGAGCGCGAACATCGAGCCGCCACCGACAACCTCCGCGCTGTCGGCGTGACGTGTGTCGACATCGTGCAGCCACGTCTCGAAAAACACCAGCCCTGAATAGGTCGGCACCGCATCCGACAGGAGCGGCCGCACTTTCGACCAAGCGCCATCAGCGCCGATCAGCAGATCTGTCGTCACCTTCAGCCCGCCAGCGAAGATGAGTTCGTGCCTGCCATCCCCAAGGGACCGCGCCGAGGTAAGCTTGTGGCCCCAGCGCACCGCATCCTCAGGCAGGGACTCCAGGAGAATTCGCCTCAGTTCGCCTCGCGGCACTTCGGGACGCCCGCCTGTCCCGTCGTCCGGATTGTCCATGAGGAGAGTCCCATCCTTGTCGAAGAACCGGGACTGCTGTCCGCCGGGATGGATGAGGGCCAGAAACTCTTCGTAAAGGCCTGCATCCTTGAGGCCAAGCTGGCCATTGAAATCATGGATATCGAGCATGCCGCCCTGCGATCTCGCCTCGGCAGAGGTGTCACCTTCATAGACCGTGGCGGCGATGCCGTTGATGTGAAGGACCCGCGCAAGAACGAGGCCGCCGAGGCCCGCACCGATGATGGCGACAGGAGTGTGCATTTCAGTTCTCCAGAATTATTTTAAATGGAATGTCATTCCATAGTTGGAATGTCGTTCCACTCATGTCAAGATCGGGGCATGAGAAAACCGGACGGAAAGCGAAGGCAGGATTCACTCACGAGGGAGCGCGTGGTCGATGCGTCCATCGCCATTCTCGACGAGGGTGGAGAGAGGAGCCTGACCTTCCAGGCCCTTGCAAAGAGGCTGACCACCGGTGCCGGAGCGATCTACTGGCATATCGAAAACAAGAGCGACCTTATCGTCGCCGCCTCCGATGCCATCGTCGTCAGTGTGATCGCAGCGTGCTCGGCCGGCGGATCTCCGGCGGATAAAATCCGCGCCCTCACCCTGGCCTTGTTCGATGCGCTGGACGAACGTCCGTGGCTCGGCTCGGCTTTGGCGCAGGCACCGGGATCGATGCCGACAATCCGCATCGTCGAGCATCTTGGACGGCAGGTTCGGGCGCTGGGAGTACCCGGTGAAGACGAATGGACTGTTGTGGCAGCGCTTCTGAACTACGTACTCGGTGTGGGCGGTCAGAATGCCGCCAACGCCGAGATGGCGCGAATGCAGCACCTGGAGCGCGACACGTTCCTCGGCGAGATCTCGGCGAGATTATCCGCCCTCGATCCAAAAGACTTCCCCTTTGTCCAGAGCATCGCCCTGAAAGTGCCTGATCATGACGACCGCGCCGACTTTCTGACCGGTGTCGACCTGTTTCTCGACGGTATCGCGCGAAGGATCGCCGGGAGCGCAACAGCTTCGGGTAGAACGGCAGGGAAAGAACATCAGTGACAAGCAGGGAGATGATGGAGATGGGGAAGCGTCCTCACCTCCATGAACAGGGAGGTTCTGTCACCCTACGGTGACCGCCTTCCCTCGCCGCAGCATCACAGCAACGACGAACCCGCACACCGCCGTCACACCGCCGACCAGAAACACGCTCCCATATCCTGCCCAATCCGCCAGCACACCCGCCAGCGGCCCGGTCAGCCCGTAGGCCAGATCCTGGAAGGCGGAGAATCCGCCGAGTGCTGTACCCCGCAGATGCGGTGCCACGAGATGCACGACTTCACGCCCCATGGCGGGAAAGATCATCGAGCAGCCGAGGCCGGTCATGAAGGCGCCGATGAGCGCGACGGTGGGATCGGCGGCACTCCAGATCAGCAACTGGCCGATAGCCTCCACCGCGAGCGACACGACGGCGACCGAAAGCCCGCCGTAGCGATCCGGCAGGTGGCCGAAGATGAGGCGCACCAGCACGAAGCCGCTGCCGAAGGCGGTCAGCCCGAGGCCGGCTTGATCCCAGCCGAGGTCGCGGAAATAGAGGGTGAAGAAGGAGCCGATCGCGGCAAAGCCCACGCCCTGCAGGCAGACGATCAGCCCGTGCACCCAGATGCGGCCGATGACGGCGGCAAGCGGCGGGCGCTCCTTGCCGGGATGGGCGGCAACGGCGGGCACGCTGCGGATTGCGGCAAGCCCCAGCAGGGGAAGCACGGCGCTGACGGCCATCGTACCGGCAAAGCCCATGTTATCGAGCAGCAGCAGGCCGAGAGGCGCGCCAAGCCCAAGCGCGCCGTAAATCGCCGCCCCGACCAGCGCCAGCACCCGGCCGGAGCGCCCCGGCCCGACAAGCCCGATGCCCCAGGCAATGACACCTACGGCGACAAGGCTTTCGCCGAGCCCGATTGAAAGCCGCCCGGCAACGAGAATGGCGAAAGCCGCAGCCGGCGCCTGCAGCGAGAGCCCGGAAGCGAGCGAGATGAGCGCGCCCGCCACGTAGAAAAGCAGGCCGCGCTGCACGGCGAGCCTGGCGCCCCTGCCATCGGCAAGCCCGCCGGCATAACCGCGGGTGAGGATGGTGGCGAGAAAAGCGATACCGACGCCGAGGCCCGCCCAACCGTTGCCGAGGCCGAGCGTACCGGTCACGAACACGGGCACGACAGGAAGGGCGATCGCAACGCAGAGATAGGAGATGAAGAGGATCGCGGTCAGCAGGTAAAGCCGCACCTGCTCGCGATCACCGGTAAGACGGAAAGCCATGAAAACCTCCTGGCTGTTTCCTCATCCGACGGGCACAAAAAAACGCACTCCGACCGGCGAGGATCGATAAGTGCGTTGCTTGACGTCAAACGCTTACGGCCAGCGGACTGGCATGGGTGGGGAGATACGGGATATGCGGGCGGGTGTCAACGGGCAGCCCAGCGCGAAAACCCCTCCCCAACCCCTCCCCACAAGGGGGAGGGACTCCTTGTGGCACCCATCTCGCTCGCCCCCGAAACGTTGAGGAGCTGGAAATCGGTGCGGCAGGTTAAGCCCTCCCCCTTGTGGGGGTCCGAAGGACGGGTCGAGCCCCGTGGCTCGACCCCGGCATCCGACAGGATGGGTTTGGGGCGGGGTCTTAGCGAGGGCCAACGAGCATGGATTTGAGAGACGATCCCCGTGCTTGCCACAGGAATGGCGGAGATTGAGGCATGCTGCGTCCCCTGCATCAACCCGCCTACCCCATTTCCGTCAGTTGCGCCTCACCCGATCACCTGCACCAGCGCCAGCAGCCCACCTAGGCCGATTTCACCACCCCGGCATTGAACCTGGAGCGATCGACGCGAACCTCCCTCTTCTGCCCCACGAACAGGCCGACAACGAGGTTTCTCGCCTTGATGCTTTCGAGCTCCAGCCGGCGCGCGAGCTTGCGCACCTTGCTGAGCGGCAGGAAGACCAGATCCTTTTCCGGGCGCACGAAGTCGGCGCTCTCGGCCTCATCCTCCAGAAACCGCTGCTGGATGACCGGCGCCGGCTCGATCTGATAGGCGACAAGCCATGCACGATGCCAGAAATGCGCATCGACAAGCGAATAGCTGATGGTTTCCGCAAGCATGCGTTTTGCAGCCTCGGGGCCGATGATATAGCCCGCGAGCCCCACCCGGTTCTGATAGACGCGGGTTGCGCCAAAACCGCCGGCCTCGTCCTGCCAGGCGCGCTTGCGGTTGAGGATATGGCGCCGCGGGGCGAATTCGAGGTCGTAGACGCTGTTCCAGGCATCGTTGCGGGCTTCGATATTGGCGAGAACCAGCGCGATATCGTCAGACAGCATCGCATCGTCTTCGAGGATGAGCATTTTGGCGCCATGCGCGATCACTGCCTGCCAGGCCTTGCGGTGCGACAGGAAGCAGGCAATGTCCTGCCGGCGGGTCGGGCTCGGCCAGTTGCTGGCTGCCGTCTGGCATTCTTCGGCCGTGAGATCGGCAGCTTCGAACGCGTCGAGAAATTCGAAGGACAGGCCGAGTGCCGCCAGTTGCCGGGTCTGGAAGCTCCGCCGGACCTCTTCCGCCTTGCGGCTGATGATCAATATTCTCAATCGAACTCCCCGGCCCCGAACGCCTGCACCGAACACCTGCACCGAACACCTGCTATGTCGGCGCAAACATATAGCCATGTTCCGATGCAAGCAAAAGCGGACCGCCGGCGGGCGGCACAAGTTTTTCAGGGATCCCTTCAGCCTGCAGGCTCACTGCGGATAAAGGGTGGAGACGCGCCCGGCGAAATAATAAGCGACGATGCCGATCCATTCCCGCACGCCGGTGCTCAAAAGACCAGCATTGATGAGCGGATAGGCGACCGTCACCTTCAGGCTCTCCTTCCCTGTCGTGCGGTAATCGGCGACCCAGGGGGTGACGTCCATGCCGAGCTTGCGGAAGATCGCCACGGCCCGCGGCATATGAAAACCCGAGGTCACGAGCAGGCAGTGGGTGAGGTTCAGCCGCTGCAGGATCGCCCGGACATTGATGGCGTTTTCATAGGTATCGCGCGATTCCGCGTCATATTCGACCCTGTTTGGATCGATACGGAAATCATTGAACATCCGGCGGATGACATCCGCCTCCGTCATGGCGACACCTTCGAGGCTGCCATCGCCGCCGGACATGATGATCTTCGCATTCGGATAGAGGCCCGCAAGCCGCACCGTCTCGATATAGCGATCGCCGCCGTCATCGAGATCGTAACCGCCGCGCGCGCCATCGACCTGTGTCGGGATGCCGCCGCCGAGCACGATGACACAGGCGGCATCGGCGGGTGCGGCCGGCCGCGGAAAGCGGTCTTCGAGCTCCTGCACGATCAGCGCGCCCGATGTGGTGTAGAAGCTCACGAAGACGAGCGCGAGCGACACCAGCCCGGCGGCGATGGCGAGCCGCCGGAAGGAAAAGAGCATCAGGAGCACGCTGAGTGCCATCAGAAGGAAGCAGATCGTCACGGGCTGGGAAACGATCCAGAAAATCTTCGCGAAGAAAAACATGGGCGTACTGGGGTCCTGCTGAAACGCGGCCACGAAACCTTATTCGCGGATTCGGGGCAAGTCGGAAGTTGTGTGATGGAGGGATGACGCCGGATAGGGGGGCCTCACGGCACACCGTGGGTCGGATGGCGGCAATATATTACCACATTTCTTCCCGGACCTGACCGAATATGCGCCCTGCCGGCTGCTCGATTTCCCACGGTTGAACCGCCGCCGAACCTCAGCCGCACCCCTTTCCCGCCTCGCCGCTCGCCTCACGAATTTACGGCGGCATTTACGGTAACGTACTTCCCCGGCAGGCACGTCGTGTGTTTAGGACTTCAGGCAATATAGGGCGCAGGCATTGAGAGCCCGCCGGCCATTCGGTTTCGCGTATGCGCCGGAGCCTCATGCATGACGCGAGCCGTCAGGTTCCGGCGCACGGTTCCTCGATGGCATTGGGGATCGGAAACGGAGGGGATTCTGTGAGACAGACTGAGGGGGACGGGCTGAGACAGACGAGGCACACACCCGCCGGCCCGCCGCAGTTCACGCGGCGGGCGGCCATACTTGCCGCGACCGTGTCGCTTCTCACCGCATCGGTTTCCCTTGGCAACGTCCAGGCCGCCGATCTTGTCATCGCCGTGCCGAACTGGCCGTCCGGCCAGGCAACCGCCAATATCCTGAAGGTCGCGATCGGCAAGACATTCGGCCTCGAGGCCGGCCTGCGCGAAATGGGAGAACTCAATGCCTTCGCCGCGCTCGAAACCGGCGAACTCGATATCCATCCGGAGGTCTGGCGGCCGAACCTCGATGCAGCGATCGAAAAATATGTCGATGAGAAGAAGGCGGTGGTGCTGGCAAAACGTGCCGTTCCCGCCTGGCAGGGCCTCTGCGCCACCGAAGACGCGGAAAAGGCCGGCATCAAAAGCGTCAAGGACCTGTCCGACCCGCAAAAAGGCGCGCTGCTCGACACCGATGGCGATGGCCGCGGCGAGCTCTGGATCGGCGCCGCCACCTGGACCTCGGCGAGCATCGAGCGCATCCGCGCCTTGAGCTACGGCTACTCCAGAAATCTGGCCCTCGTGGAGACGGAAGAGGATGTCGGCATGGCCGCCGTCGATGCGGCCGTCGCCACCAGCCGGCCGATGGTCTTTGCCTGCTACGCGCCGCACAATGTCTTCGAACTGCACAAGGTGACGCGGCTGAAGGAGCCGGCCTACGATTCCGCAAAATGGAAGATCGCGCCCGGCAGCGATCCGCTCTGGATCGAGCATTCGAAGGCGGATACCGCCTGGCCGCCCTCCGAATTCCACATCGCCTGGTCGGCCTCCTTTGGTCAGAAACATGCTGACGTCGCTGCCTTTCTGGAGAAGGTCGATCTGACGCCCGAGGAAGTGACTGCCATGACCTATGCGCTGCAGGTGGAGCGCCAGCCGCCTGCCGACTATGCGGAAAAATGGGTGGCGGAGAATGCCGCCCGCATTGAGGGATGGGCAAAGCCATGAGCCGGACGTTGCAGAAAGCCGCCCTCGCCACGCTGGTGCTTACCCTCGCTGCCTATGTCGCCCTTGCGGCAGGCACGCAGATCTACGATCCGAAGACCCGGAAGTGGGTCGATTACGACAAGAACACGGCGCGTAAATATTTCGCCCGCAACAAGCAGGTTCCGGATGCCTTCCGCCGGCAGGTCGTGACCTTCCGCACGGCGGAGGAGCCGGGCACGATCATCATCGACGGCAACCAGCATTTCCTCTATCTGGTGCAGCCCGGAGGCCAGGCGATCCGCTACGGCATCGGGGTCGGGCGCGAGGGCTTCGGCTGGGCCGGCATCGTGCGCGTGGGGCGCACGGCCGAATGGCCGACCTGGACCCCGCCCGCCGAAATGGTGGCCCGCGATCCGAATGCCGCCAAATGGGCGGCCGGACAGCCCGGCGGCCCCGACAACCCGCTCGGCGCCCGCGCCCTTTATCTCTATGCGGGCGACGCCGACACGATCTACCGCATCCATGGCACGCCGGAATCCTGGACCATCGGCCTCGACGTATCCTCGGGCTGCATTCGCATGAACAATGACGACATCATCGACCTGCACTCGCGCATAAAGATCGGCGCGAAGGTCATCGTCCTGATGCAGGGCGCGGCCCTCTATAAGGGCGTCTGAAGGTGGGGCGTCTGAAACGGGGAAAGATATGCGCATTTTCTTGAAGAGCCAGCCGCTCCTGGCCCTGCTCCTTTGCTCGATTGCAGCACTCGCCGCCTGCCAGTCGGCCCCGCCGCCCGACCAGATGTCGCGCACGGCGGTCGAGACCGCACCCGCCGACCTGCAGCTGCTCTGCGCCGACGCCGCCGCCAAGCAGGCCGGCCTCGAAAGGGCGAAAGTCCTGCCGACAGGCTCGCGCCCGGTCGAAGCCGGCGGCTTCAGCGTCGATCTCGACGCCTCCGGCCGCAAGTTCGCCTGCGTCATCGACAGGACGGGCGTGGTGAAGAGCGTTCAGGCTGCGTAAGGGCGGTGGCAACCGTAGATGCCGGAGGGTGTGGCCCCCCCCGTCTCTGATTTCCCGCTGTGCGGTAGCTCGGATGAGGCCCTTGGTCTCGTAAAAAAATGAAGTGCTGAAACCGCAACGCCCGACCGTTTGGCGAAGGCGACGATGGATGCTGACATCGTTATCTGCGCGACCTCGAGCCACACCCCAATACTACAGCGGGAGATCTGACGCCGGGCGCTCACGTCAACACCGTTGGCCCCAAACTTGTTGGAGGGCATGAAATTGGGCTCGACGTCGCTGATACCGCCAAAATCATAGCCACCGATGCGCCTGAACAAACGCGAGCCTACGCGTCACCTTTCTTTCTTGCCGGCACGCGCCACGAAAATCGTATGGTCGATCTGGCCGAGCTGATTTCCATGCCCGGAAAGACCCGGTCCTCGTCAGAGGACATAACTCTATTCTGCTCTGTTGGGCTCGCCGGGACCGAAGTGTTGCTGGCATCTGCTCTGCTCGACGCATTTTGACCTCATGGATATTCCTGCGGCATACGCGCGGTGGCTGGATTCCCGTGACGCCCCCAACGATCTCAGATCCCTTCAATCGGCGCGGGCCGCGGAATCCGCGCCAGAATATCGGCAAGGCTCGTCTTCGACAGCCGGCCAACCAGTAGCGCTTCCGCATCGTCGAGTGCTGCCTCCACGCTTCCGAGCAATGCACGTTCGATGGCGCAGTTTGGCGGGTTTTCCTCGCCCTCGACTTCCATGCGCAGAAACCGCTCGCCAAGCGCCGCATAGACATCGGCAAGCGTGATCTCCTCCGCCGGGCGGGCCAGCGTCCAGCCGCCGGAATGGCCTTTTTCCGAGGAAACGAGGCCGCTCTCCTTCAGCAGGCCGAGCGTGCGGCGCACCACCACCGGGTTGGTGCCGCTGTGCTCGCCGATCTCCCCTGATGTCAGCGGCCTCGGCGGGGTGAGCGCGGCCAGATGCGCCAGCGTGTGCAGGGCCAGGGAAAACCGGCTGTTTCGCTTCATGGACGACGGTCCTCCAAAATATGTAACTCTTGTTGTTGCATGTCTAACGCAACCCGTGTAGTTACATAATAACATCTCCTGGAGGATTGTCATGGCCTCGATCGAAAATTCGGCGAAATCGCCAGCCGCGGTGCTGGCGGCACTCTATTGCTTCAGCGCCGGCCCTGTCGGCTTCGCCATCCAGAAATACCTGACCGCCTGGTTCAGCCCGGCCGCCATCATCGCGGTGCAGATGACGATTGGCGCGGCCGCACTCTGGGCGGTCATGCTGCTTTTGCCGGCGCAGCGCGTTTCGCTCTCCGACAGGCTGAAGCCCTTTGCCGTCGGCATCATCCATCCCGGCATCTTCATGATCACCTTCACCACGGCAAGCCGCAACCTGGATGGTGTCACCCTGATCCTGCTCAGTGCCTTCATGCCTGCAGTCGTCGGGCTGGCAGCGCGGGTATTCCTTGGCGAGCCGCTGAAGGCTACGACCTTTCTCGGCATGGGCGTCGGTTTTGCCGGCCTGCTGCTCGTCATTTCCGAGCGGCAGATGACGGGAGAAAGCTCGCTTGCAGGCTATGTCACGGCGCTGCTGGCGCTCAGCCTTGCCGCCTGCGGCCAGTTGATCGGCCGCGCGCTGCATACCCGCTCGAACGTACCGTGGACTGTCGTGGCCACCATGCAGCTTTCAGGGGCTGCGGTGGTCGCCTGGGGTGCAGCACTCGTGTCAGGCGTCGGGATCGGGATGGATGATATCGGCGAGCATTGGGTGGCGTTCGGCTATATCGGGCTCGTCGCCACGGCCGGCGGCTACTTCGCCTATAATTTCGCGCTGTCGAAGATGCCGGTGCTGCAGCTCGGGCTCATCTCCTCCATCGGCCCGGCAGCCGGCGCGGTGGCGGCGGCAGTAATTTTCGACAGCCCCTTCGGTGTGAGGACGGCCGGCGGGGTGGCGCTGATCATCGCGGGAACCGCCCTTCCCGGCCTGTTCGCGCTGCTGCGGGAGCGGACTGCCTTCAGGCTGAACGGCGGGTGACATCCAAGCGGCCAGGCATCCGCCAGTTCGATAACGAGCTCCCTGCCTGACCGTCGGATTCACCGGTTTCGCAAAGGCAACGCATGTCGCCGAAGTAAGCGATGTAAATTTGATTATACTTTCAGATCACGCGCGCGTCCGGCGCGTGGTCCATGACGAGATTGGGCTCGATGCCATGCTCGAGGTAGAACTTCATGGCTGCCAGGAGATATGTGAACCCTTCGGTGGAATTTATCGCCTCGTCCACTCCGCCGGAAAAACCCCAGTTTCTGACGGTCACGAAGGTTTGGCCATTGCCTTTGGCCTCAAACGTCCATTCGACGAAACTCGGGTTCTCAGGCCCATTCCACTCGATCAGGATTCGCTTGTTCTGCTCGATCTCCTTTACGTCGGCGATTGTGTGTACGCCGTACATCTCCCAATCCCATCGGATTTTTTTCCCTGCTTCCAATGGTCCGGCACCCCGGGAAAACCAGAAATGAGACGTGATTGCAGGATCGATCAGCGACCGGAAAACCTCTGTGACCGGTTTTCGGATCATCATCTGTGCCTTGGCGACTGGCATCCGAATTCCTTCCCTTCACGATTTGCGCTGCATGTCGAACATATCTCGATGGGGAATGTTCCTGCATGGTGCGGGGCTGCGCCCCTTCACCCCTGCGCAGCCGCCCTCCGATAGGCCGCAACCGTCATCCACACGGCCGACAGCAGGAAATAGAACGCGCCAAACCCTGCATATGGCGCGATGTCGAGAATGCTCGGCGGCGCGGCCGCGAATGACTTGCTGATCATGAAAGCGCCGGCGAGCGCCGATTGTGCGCCGCTGAGCACCATCACCCATTGCGCGCCGTAAATACGCCAGCGGCGAACGGCGGCAGAAAGCTGCAGGAGGCCGGAGAGGATCGCCCAGACGCCGAAGACGGCAAGCACAGCATAGGTGCTGTTCAGGACGGCGACGATGACGGCAAGCGTCGTGATCGTGCTGACGGCGACGTTGAGAGACTGGGCGGGATTGGCCTTCAGGCCGCCATTGACCCTGGCGTCCACGAGGTTCGCCACCGCATCCCAGGCCGGATAGATGACGAGCAGCACGGAGGCGAGCGCCGATTGGCTTCCCGACAGAGTGGCCGAGACAATGGCAGCGACGATCCAGCCGATCGAAAACAGCGCGCGGACGAAATAATAGGATCGCAACCAGCTCGATTGCGGGGAAGATTGGTTCTGCATGACAGGCTCCTTGTTGTGTCTTCCTACTAGTAGGTAGGCAAACTTGGAGAGTCAACCGTTCAAACGCGCCTTTCCCCTTCAGGGCGGAACACATGCTCGTGAGCGAGCCCTCGGCGCCTAAACTTGACAGTCTCCCTACCAGCAGGTAGGCCAGCAGCATGGACCAGACGACCTCGGAAAGAATACTGGAAGTGGCGCAGTCTCTCGTCGTGGCGGGAGGCTATAACGGCTTCAGCTATGCCGATATTTCCGATGCGATCGGCATCCGCAAGGCGAGCATTCACCACCATTTCCCCACCAAGGCCGAACTGGTGCAGGTCCTGGTCGACCGCTACACGCAGCGCGCCGAGGCCGGCCTGGCGTCGCTTGGCAAACACGTCCCTGGCCCTGCCGAGCAGCTGCAGGCCTATCTGAACTACTGGCAGACCTGCATCCTCGACGCGTCGGAACCTTTCTGCGTCTGCGCCATGCTCGCCTGCGAAATGCAGATGCTGCCCGACACTGTTGCATCGCACGTGCGGCGGCATTTCGAGAACCTGGCCGCCTGGCTGGCATCGGTACTGAAAGCCGGCGCGGAGCAGAAACTCTTCCGCCTGAACGGATCGCCCGAGGAGGAAGCCCAGATCCTGATGGCCTGCGTCCACGGCGCCATGCTGTCCGCCCGCGCGCTCGGCGACCCCAGCCTGTTTGCCGCGATCGTCGGCCCGCAGGTCGCCAGACTCAAGGCGTAGAAGCGGCGGCTGTCCTGGCAGCTCGTGTCCGCATCAGTTCAATTGCACCGTCAGCTTGTCGATCGTCCCGGTGAAGGCGAACGGCACCTGGTAGTCGTTGTCATCGACACCGGTGCGCGTATCCATGCCGACATCGAATGTCTCGTCCCATGGCATCAGGGCGGGGATAGTGTGCGGGATTTTCTGGCTGGCGACCTCCTTGCCA
>Ga0209758_1000499_pt1 | contig 63732 bp, 65 predicted proteins | sample AraplaMF_Col_mMF_FD_184258 | JGI IMG/M metagenome (GOLD analysis project Ga0209758, IMG submission 184258) | Arabidopsis root microbial communities from the University of North Carolina, USA - plate scrape MF_Col_mMF (SPAdes) (version 2) | ecosystem: Host-associated > Plants > Roots > Endosphere... | reverse complement strand
CTGACCATGATGAGGCCGAAGCAGCCGAAAAGACCGTCGGCTTCCTTGAGGAAGCGGGTATGCCCTTCCAGCCGCTTCGAGACGGCGAAGTCATCATTGTCGAGGGGCGGAATGTGACGCTGCTTCCGGTGCTGCCGGAAGCGATGCGCCGCTCCGCCTAGCGCTTCAGGATTTCAGGATGTAATCGCAGAGCCGCTCGGCCGCGACTGTCACTTGCGCAGGATCGCGCAGGAAGCAGGCGCGCAGGAAAAGCTCGCCGCCGGGTCCGAAGGCCGTGCCGGGAGCAAGGCCGACACCGGTCTTGTCGACGATGTCGATCGCGGCCTTGCGGCTGTCGGTGACGCCGTCGATCTTCAGGAAGGCGTAGAGCGCACCATCCGGCTTCAGCGTCTGGACGCGGTTGGTGGCGATCAGCGCATCGCAGAGGATATCGCGGGCACGGGTTGCCTTATCGATGTTCGACTGCACGAAGGCATCACCTTCGTTGAGTGCCGCGACCGCGCCCTTCTGCATGAACTGAGCAACGCCAGAAGTGGAATATTGGATCAGGTTTTCCAGTACCTGCCCGGTTTCCGGCGGAGCAACAATCCAGCCGACGCGCCAGCCGGTCATCGACCAGTTCTTGGAGAAGGAGTTGACGAATATCACCTTGTCGCCCGGTTCCATCACATCGAGGAAAGAGGGCGCCCGGCCACCAGCGTAGAAATAACGGGCATAGATCTCGTCGGCCATGATCCAAAGATCATGCTTGCGGGCCAGCGCCAGGATATCGGCCAGATCCTTCTTCGTCGCGGTCCAGCCAGTCGGGTTCGACGGCGTGTTGATGAAGAGGCCGCGGGTCTTTGGCGTGATGGCCATCTCGATGCGGTTGAGGTCAACCGCCCAGGTGCCACCTTCGAACTGGAGCTCTACGCCGACCGATCGGGCGCCGGCGATTTCGAGTGCAGCAGCAATGTTCGGCCAAGCCGGAGTGAGGTAGACAAATTCATCGCCGGGCGAGGTAATTGCCTGAACCGCGATCTGGATCGCCTGCATGCCGGAGCCGGTCACATAAAAATGCTCGACCGGAAGGCGGATGCCGAAATGCCTGGCGTAATAATCCGAAAGCGCCTGACGAAGCTCGGGAATGCCGCGCTGCCATGTGTAGAAGGTTTCTCCGGCGGCGAGCGCCTGCATGGCAGCCTGATTGATGAAATCGGGGGTAGGAAGATCACCCTCGCCGACCCAGAGTGGCAAGAGGCCCTCACGGCCACGAGCATAATTGACGACTTCGACGATCCCGCTTTCTGGCGCTGCAATGGCGCGCGGGCTGAGGCTGCTTATAATCGACATGCATATCTCCAGTTCACGCCTTCATAGCGGATTTGCAGGCGCAAATCCCATGACAATGCGTGATGGCATATCGATTTTCGTGATGGATGAGCGCGGCCGGACCGTACGGGCTCCCTGCCGAATCAGACCGCGGGGCGCTTGGCGAGAAGATCACGGATTTCGGTCAGCAACGCAACATCGGCCGGCGGCGGCGGAACCTCTGCCGGCGCTTCCTTTTCCTTGCGCTCGACCTGCTCGCGCAGAATGTTCACAGCCTTGATCATCAGGAAGATGATCCAGGCGAGGATCAGGAAATTGATGAGGACCGTGATGAAATTGCCGTATGCGAAAACGGCCCCGTGGCTGCGGGCAAGTGCAAGGGTTGGCTGCCCAACGGCCTCCTTCGACAGCGGAATGTAGTAGTTGGAGAAGTCGAAACCGCCGAAGATCGCACCGACGATCGGCATGATCATGTCTTCGACCAGCGACTTGACGATGCCGCCGAAGGCGCCGCCGATGATGACGCCGACTGCAAGATCCATGACATTGCCGCGGGCGATGAATGCTTTGAACTCATTGAGCATCAGATGCGTCTCCCCTCGATGCATTTTCAAAGACATGCCGTTGTTTTCATTAGCTACATCTTCATCTCAATTAATCAATCGGCAATTGGAAATATTCGGAGACTATCCCCTTCGACGTAGAACTTAAGACGAAGACCCTGGGAATTTTCAAACTTGCTGAATTGCCCTAATCTCCAATGTGTTCCGGAGGACGGCGGATTGTCCGCCGGCGGAGGGTCAATGCTTCCAGGCTGGGTCATATTTGCGTTTGCCTTGGGTTATCTTCTGCTGCTTTTCGCAGTAGCAAGCTACGGCGACCGCCGAAGCCGGAAATTCGGTGTGCCGGAAGGCGGCCGGCCGGCGGTCTATGCGCTCAGTCTGGCGATCTACTGCACCTCCTGGACCTATTTCGGCGGCGTCGGCTTAGCTGCCCATCACGGGCTGGAATTTGCCGGCATCTATATCGGGCCGATCCTCGTCTTCACACTCGGCATGCCGCTTTTGAAGCGCATCATCGAACTCGCCAAGGCCGAGAAGCTGACCTCCGTCGCCGATTTCATTGCCGCCCGCTATGGCAAGAATTCCACGGTTGCCACCATCGTGGCGCTGATCTGCCTGATCGGCACCATTCCTTATATCGCGCTGCAGCTGAAATCCATTTCAGCGACGGTCACGGCCATGGTCAATCCATCCGACTATGGCATCGGCAGCGGCAACCTCTATTTCCTCGACCTTCCGCTGATCGTCACGCTGGTGCTTGCCTGCTTCGCCATCATGTTCGGCACCCGCCACACCGATGCGACCGAACATCAGGACGGGCTCATCCTCGCGGTATCGATGGAATCGATGGTGAAGCTCGTTGCCTTCCTGACGGCAGGCGTCTGCGTCATCTGGTTCCTGTTCGACGGGCCAAGCGACCTGTGGCAGAAAGGATCGGAGAACACCCTGGTCATCGCCGCACTCGACTATCAGACCCCGCTCAGCCGATGGATCACGCTGACGCTGCTCTCGGCTTTCGCCATTATCATGCTGCCGCGCCAGTTCCATGTCACCGTCGTCGAAAACCGTACGGCAAAGCAGCTCCGGCTCGCGGGCTTTCTCTTCCCGCTTTATCTGATCGCCATCAACCTCTTCGTGCTGCCAGTCGCGATCGGCGGGCTGCTGACCTTCGGCGGCAACGGCAATGCAGACCTTTACGTGCTCTCTCTGCCGCTTGTGGGGCAAATGCCTGTTGTCTCGCTGATCACCTTCATCGGCGGCTTTTCGGCGGCGACCGCCATGGTGATCGTCGATTCCGTGGCGCTTTCCATCATGGTGTCGAACGACATCGTCATGCCGTTCTTCCTGCGCCGGAAACTCGCGAGGCTTGCGAGCCAACGCGACGACTTCGCAAAGAGCCTGCTCAATATCCGTCGCAGCGCCATCTTCGCCGTGCTGCTGCTGGGTTATGCCTATTATCGCTCGACGGACAGCACGGCAGGGCTTGCTTCGATCGGCCTGCTCTCCTTTGCCGCCATCGCGCAGATTGCACCCGCCCTCTTCGGCGGCATGATCTGGCGGCGGGCGAATGCGCGCGGCGCCATCCTCGGCCTATCCTCCGGCTTCATCATCTGGGTCTATCTGCTGTTCCTGCCGTCCCTCGGAGGCCCGGATTATTCCTATGTGGCAAGCACCTTCCTCGGCTTCATCTTTCCCGGCACGACGCTCTTTACCGGCCCGGATACCGATCCGCTTGTCAATGCGACGGCGATGAGCCTGCTCGTCAACACCGCCGCCTTCATTGTCGGCTCGCTGACACGCAACGCCAAACCACTGGAACGCATCCAGGCCGGCATCTTCGTCAAGCGGCATTCGCGCTCGCAATTTGCCACGCGCGGCTGGAAGACCCGCATCAGCGTCGGCGATCTCAAGACGGCGATCGCCCGCTATCTCGGCGAAGAGCGCATGCAGCGCTCGCTTGCGACCTACGAGCAGACGTCCGGGCGCAAACTGGAGGACGACCAGCCGGCCGACATGGCGCTCATCCATTTCACCGAGCAGCTTCTCGGCAGCGCCATCGGCTCCTCCTCGGCGCGGCTGGTGCTTTCCCTGATCCTGCAGAAGATCGAGGATGCCTCGTCCGATACGGCATGGCTGCTCGATCAGGCGAGCGAAGCGCTGCAATATAATCAGGACATGCTGCAGACCGCGCTTTCACAGATGGACCAGGGCATCGCCGTCTTCGACAGTTCCAACCGGCTGACGATCTGGAACCGGCGTTTCCGGCAATTGCTGGACCTGCCGGAAAATGCCGGCCAGGTCGGCTTTCCGCTCTCGGAGATCGTCAACATCCTGAGCCAGCGCGGCGATATCGCACCCGGCGACCAGTCACAGGCCGTGCGGCACTTCCTGACGCTCGACAAGCCCTTCCCGCTGGTGCTCGGAGGCGGCGAGCGCATCATCGAAGTGCGTTCCAATGCCATGCCGGACAAAGGTATCGTCGCGACCTTTACCGACATCACCCAGCGCGTCGCCGCCGACCGGGCACTGAAGCAGGCAAACGAGACGCTGGAGCAGCGCGTCGTGGAGCGAACCGCGGAACTGACCCGCGTCAACCGGGAACTTGGCGAGGCGCGCGCCGCGGCAGACGAGGCCAACATCGGCAAGACCCGCTTCTTTGCCGCTGCCGGTCACGACATCCTGCAGCCGCTTAATGCCGCCCGACTCTACTCCTCCGCACTCGTCGAGCGCATGGCGCAATCGGAAAACAGCCCGATCGTGCGCAATATCGATTCCGCGCTGGAATCGGTTGAAAGCATTCTCGGCGCCGTGCTCGATATTTCCCGGCTCGATACGGGCGCCATGCGCCCGCGGCTGGCATCCGTGCCGTTGTCCGACCTGCTGGAACGCATCGAGACCGACTTCGCGCCGATCGCCCGCGAAAAGAAACTGAAGCTCAAGGTCATGCCGACTTCGCTGCGGGTGCGCTCTGATCCGAACCTGCTGCGCCGTCTGGTACAGAACCTCGTCTCCAACGCCATCAAATATACTGTTCGCGGCAAGGTGCTGGTCGGCGCGCGGCGGCGTGGCAATCAAGTGGTGATCCAGGTGATGGATTCCGGCATCGGCATTCCGCCCTCTAAATTCCGCACGGTGTTCAAGGAATTCGCGCGGCTGGATGAGGGTGCCAAGACCGCATCGGGCCTGGGGCTCGGGCTCTCCATCGTCGACCGCATCGCCCGCGTGCTCAACCATAAGGTCGAGCTTTATTCGACGCATGGCAAGGGTACGGAATTCCGAATCCTCATTCCGCTCGATATCTCAAAGAGCGCAGAAACCACTGCAGCCATGCTTCCCGTCGATCGGACGGCGCAGCCGCTGCAGGATCTGCGCATCCTCTGCATCGACAACGAACCGAAGATCCTCGAAGGCATGCGGCTGCTGATCGACGGATGGGGCTGTGAAACGCAGGCGGTGGATTCGCTTTCCGCTGTCCGGATGCTTTCGATGCGGCAGCCGCCGGACCTCGTCATTGCCGATTACCATCTCGCTGACGGAACCGGGGTCGAAGCGATCCTGCACCTGCGGCAGCATTTCGGCATCGATATTCCAGCCCTGCTCGTTACCGCCGACCGGACACCGGAAGTGCGGGCCGAGGCGGAAAAGCACGGCATCGCGGTACAGCACAAGCCAGTGCGCCCGGCCGCATTGCGCGCCTACATCACGCAGATTTCCGGCTTGAAGCGCACCGCCGCCGAGTGAAGATCAGGCGGCCTTACGCCGGCCGAAGACGTGGCCGACAAGCTCCTGCACGCGGGTGGCGGTCGGGACATCGCCGAACAGGATGCGATACATGATAGGGGCAACCACGCGATCCATCACTACATCGACATCGGGAAAGACCTCACCCCTCTCCTTCGCCCGACCGGCAATCGTCTCGATCTGCTGGCGGGTAAAGTTGCAGCATTTATTGGCATTGTCACCTGTCTGGGCGGAGAGCACGTCCCGGACATATTCACGGCCGGGGCCGGAGGACATTTCCTCGGCATATTGCTCGGCCCAGGCTTCCAGGTCACCGGCGCCACTGCCGGTATCGACCGGCTCCATGTCGGGGCGCAGACGCTCGACGGCAACATCGGCCAGCAGTTCCTGCAGGTCACCCCAGCGGCGGTAGATGGTGGACGGGGTCACGCCTGCGCGTGTCGCAATCAGCGGAACAGTGATCTCCGCTCGGCTCATGTCTGCCAGGAGTTCGCGGACTGCCGCATGCACCGAAGCCTGGACACGCGCACTTCTGCCACCGGGGCGGATATTCTCTTTCACTGCCATTTCGAACCCAACCTTCTCCCCTAAAGCGTGCTGCGATCTTTCAGATTCGCCTAGCACGCTCCAGGTTCTTTTACGCCTGTCGTGGTCGCAAAACCGCTGCACACTTTTGCTGGAACTGCTCCAGCACCGACAGTTCAGAAACTTTCATAGATCCATTAACGCAAATTATTTGCTTTTATGCTTTGCCTTGCCTAGATAGAGCTAACGCAACGACTTAGCTTTAAGGGGCTTATATATGGTCGCCGCTCCCGAATCCATCAAGAATTCGTCGCCCATGGGCTTCCACGCTCTGACGCTTGCCGTCTTCTTCGGCGCGTCGGCGGCCCCCACGCCGCTCTATCGCATCTACCAGGAAGCCTTTGCCGTTTCTCCCATCCTCATCACCGTCATCTTCGCAGTATACGCCTTCGCGCTGCTTGGAGCATTGCTGATTGCCGGCTCGATCTCCGATCATCTCGGGCGGAGACCGGTGATCTTCGGCGCGCTGATCCTCGAAATCATTGCCATGGCGCTGTTTTCCATCGCCAGCGGGCCGGAATGGCTGATCGCCGCACGCATCGTGCAGGGTATCGCCACCGGTATAGCCGGTGCCTCCCTCGGCGCTGCCCTTGTCGATATCGACCGGGCCAAAGGGCAGATCGTCAATTCGATCGCGCCGCTTTCCGGCATGGCGATCGGAGCGATCGGCACCAGTGCGCTGATCCAGTACGGACCGGAACCGTTGCATCTCGTCTATGCCCTGCTGCTTGCCGCCTTTGTGGTGCAAGCCATTGCGCTGTGGCTGACGCGGGAGACGGGCGGCACGCGGCCTGGCGTCTTCGGATCGTTGAAGCCCGCCATTTCCATTCCGCAGCAGGTGAAGCGGCCGCTGTCGCTGGTGACGCCGATCAATATTGCCAACTGGACGCTCGGTGGTTTTTACCTGTCGCTGGTGCCTTCGCTGGTCGCTTCCACCACAGGCAGCCGTGCACCACTGACGGGCGGGGCGGTCGTTGCTGCACTGATGCTGTCAGGCGCAGTCTCCGTGTTCCTGCGTCGCAGCCGCAGCCCGAAGGCCAATCTCGCCTTCGGCGTGAGCGCACAGGCGCTCGGCATTCTGACAGTCGTGGCGGGTGTGCATCTCGCCAACGTGCCGCTGTTGCTGATCGGCACGCTTTTGACCGGTGCCGGCTTCGGCACAAACTTTCTCGGCTCTATCGGGACGATCATGCCGCTGGCCAAGCCGGAAGAGCGGGCCGGCCTGTTGTCGGCCTTCTACATCCAGAGCTATCTCGCCTTCAGCCTGCCGGCGATCCTTGCCGGCTTCCTCGTCAAGTCGATCGGCTATGGAGCAACGACGGATATCTATGCCACAGCCATCATCCTCGTCAGCCTTGCCGGGCTGATGGCGGTACGGAACACCAGAGAAACGGCGACGGCATGACGCCGTCGCGCAGTGTCATCAGCGCCAGCCGAGCGCCGGGGCGACATATTTCAGGATCGATTCGATGACGTGGGCATTATATTCCACGCCGAGCTGGTTGGGCACGGTGAGCAGCAGCGTGTCGGCCTCGGCAATCGCCTCGTCCTTCTTCAGCTCCTCGATGAGAGCATCAGGCTCGGCGGCGTAGGAGCGGCCGAAGATCGCCCTGGTATTCTCGTCGATGAAGCCGATCTTGTCCTGCCCTTCATTGCCGTAGCCGAAATAGGAGCGGTCGCGATCGTTCACCAGCGCGAAGATGCTTCGACTGACGGAAACGCGCGGTTCGCGGGCATGGCCGGCGTCCTTCCAGGCCTCGCGATAGGCACGGATCTGCTTGGCCTGCTGGATATGGAAGGCTTCGCCCGTCTCATCGTCCTTCAGGGTGGAGCTCTGGAGATTCATGCCGAGCTTGGCAGCCCAGACCGCCGTGGCGTTCGAGCCTGCGCCCCACCAGATGCGGTCACGCAAGCCTTCGGAATGCGGCTCGAGGCGCAACAGGCCGGGCGGATTGGGGAACATCGGCCGCGGATTGGGCTCGGCAAAGCCTTCGCCCCGCAGCACTTCCAGGAAGACCTCGGCATGGCGGCGGCCCATGTCGGCATCGCTCTGGCCTTCCGGCGGATTGTAGCCGAAGTAACGCCAGCCATCGATGACCTGCTCGGGCGAGCCGCGGCTGATGCCGAGCTGCAGGCGCCCGCGCGAAATCAGATCGGCCGCTCCGGCATCCTCCGCCATGTAGAGCGGGTTTTCGTAGCGCATATCGATAACAGCCGTGCCAATCTCTATGCGGCTCGTCCTTGCGCCGACGGCAGCGAGCAGCGGATATGGCGAGGCGAGCTGGCGGGCGAAATGGTGAACGCGGAAATAGGCGCCATCCGCGCCCAACTCTTCTGCCGCAACGGCGAGGTCGATCGACTGCAGCAGCGTATCGCCTGCCGAACGCGTCTGAGATTGCGGCGAGGGCGTCCAGTGCCCGAAAGAGAGAAAACCGATCTTCTTCATGATTCCATCGCTTAAACTGAAATGTGCCTGGTACGCTTCTTGGCATGATTCCGGATGGTCATATAGGCGTTGCGCGCGCCATTTGTGAGCCCTATCCGGCTGGATCGAATGAAACTCACACCTCAAATGTCCCTTCGGTCAATCCAGGGAGCCGCCAAAAGCAAGAGATGACAATTTGTCATTTACCCCACCATTAAGATAATTCTTTATTAGTCATATGAAATTACATTCCCTAAATCGTGAGGGCAAAAATCATGAATACGGATAGCTTTGAAAAGAAGGCCGAGCTGTTGCTGGTCATGGCGAATGCCCATCGGCTCAGGATGCTGCAGACCCTGGCGGAGCGCGAGGTCGCGGTCAACAACCTTGCAGATATAATCGGCATCAGCCAATCCGCCCTCTCCCAGCACCTTGCCAAGCTCCGCAGCAAGGACCTCGTCAAGACGCGGCGTGATGCGCAGACGATCTACTACTCGGTCAAATCCGACAAGGTCCATGTGATCCTGGAGATGCTGCGCCAGATGTTTGACGAAGGTCAGATGAAAGATCTGCGCCTCGCCGTTTAGCGACTCCGGGCAGAACTTTCAGTGATCCTATCAGCCTTCGTGTGAATCTGCGTGAATCATTTCACCCGCCTCCACCTTGCCTGTCGTGTGAACGTGTCACGGAAATGGTGACTTCCGATTCCGCTGCCTGTCGACCCCAGGGAGGAGGAGCCGAGCATGACAATTGTATCGGCTTTGCGGCCTTTCTCGTCCTTGCCACCGCCGGCATTGTCTTTGCCTATCCTGCGGCTGGCGCCTGCTTTTCCTGCTGCGCCTCCACCAGCTTCGCCAGCTGCTCGGCAACCGTACCCCAGCCGTCATAAAAGCCCAATTCTTCATGGGTCTTGCGGGTCTCCTTGTCCTTGTGCATGACGAGGGCGTTGTAATCGGTGCCTTCCGGGTGGTCGGTGAAGGTGATGATGGCGGTCATGAAGGGGGTGGGCGCGGGTCGCCAGCCGCCGAGAAGCGCATTGGTGAAGACGATGCGGCGGCCGTCCTGAACATCCAGGTAGCAGGCACTGAGATGCGGCTGGAAGGGGCCGCCGCCTTCGCTCATCTCGGTGACGAGGGCGCCGCCGGCTTTGACTTCCATGGCAGCGACACGGCAGAGCGCCGGCGCGGGGATCCACCATTTTTCGAATTTTGCCGGAGTGGTCCAGGCGCTCCAGACGGCGGCCGGCGGGGCCTTGATAATGCGCGAAATGGTGAGATCGAGATCGGGCTTCACATTGGCGCTCATTGAGATTTCTCCTCCTTCGATTGGGTGGCGGTGACGAAAGCTTCGAGCCTGTCCGTGCGGGCTTCCCATATAGCGCGCTGGGCCGAGAGCCAGCCTTCGACCATTGCGAAACGCTTCTTCTCCAGCGTGCAGGTGCGCACACGGCCCTGCTTCCTCGTTTCAATCAGCCCCGTCTCTTCCAGCAGATGGATGTGCTTCATGAAGGATGGCAGCGCCATATCGAAGGGCTTTGCGAGATCGCTGATGCTGGCCGGGCCGGTGCCCAGCCGGCCGATGACGGCGCGGCGCGTGGGGTCGGCGAGCGCCAGGAAGATGCTGTCGAGCTGATGCGAATAGTAATCCATAAGGCTAAGTATCACTACGGGATAGTTAGCGCAAGAGCTAAGTGTTTTGCGCTGCTGCCGGCGTGAAGCACTCCTCATCGCACACAGGGGCTGGATTTAACGAGAACGGGAGGGCGGCTAAGGCTACAGCGAGCCTTGCCGCCTCGTTGCTTACGCAGCCTTGTCAGTCGCCGGATAGGGATCGAAGCGGCCGTAGAAGGTTTCGCCCTTGGCGGCCATGTCCTTCAGCAGCGGTGTCGGCCTGAAGTGATCGCCATAGGCGGAGGCCAGCTTTTCCGCCAGTTCCACGAAGGTCTTGACGCCCATGCCATCGATATAGCTCAGCGCGCCGCCCGTGTAGGGCGCGAAGCCGAAGCCCAGAATGGAGCCGACATCGGCCTCGCGGGGATCGGTGACGATGCCCTCTTCCATGGTGCGGGCAGCTTCGAGCGCGATCGTCACCAGGAAGCGTTGCTTCAGAATGTTCACGTCGATCTCGTCGGCCGGCTTCTGTGGGTAGAGCGTTTTCAACTCAGGCCAGAGGAACTTCTTGGCGGGCTTGGCTGGATATTCATAGAAGCCCTTGCCGTTCTTGCGGCCTCGGCGGTCAAGCTCGTCGACCAGCTTGTTGATGAGGGCAAGGTGGCGCTCGTCGACGGCCTTGAGGCCGAGATCGGCGACCGTTGCCTTGAGGATCTTCTGCGAAAGGTCGATCGCCACCTCATCGTTCAGCGACAGCGGGCCAACCGGCATGCCGGCCATCTTGGCGGCGTTCTCGATCATTGCCGCCGGCACGCCTTCGATCAGCATGTCATAGGCTTCGTGGATGTAGCGGAAGACGCAGCGGTTGACGAAGAAGCCCCTGACATCGTTGACGACGATCGGCGTTTTCTTGATGGCGGCGACATAATCCAGCGCCACAGCGAGCGCCCGGTCACCGGTGTTTTTGCCAAGGATGACCTCGGTCAGCATCATCTTTTCGACCGGCGAGAAGAAATGCACGCCGATAAACTGCTCCGGGCACTTCGAGCTTTCCGCAAGTCCCGTGATCGGCAGGGTCGAAGTGTTGGAAGCGAAGATCGTGGTTTCCGGGATAACGGCCTCGACCTGCTCGATGACCGCTTTCTTGACGGCGCGGTCTTCGAAGACCGCTTCAATAACGAGATCGGCATCCTTCAAATCGGTATAGTCCGCCGAGGGTGTGATGCGGGAAAGCAGCGCGGCGCCCTCGTCCTGCGTAAGACGTCCCTTACCGATAGAATCCTTGACGAGACCTTCCCCAACGCCCCTGCCCTTGGTGGCGGCCTCGACATCGCGGTCGATCAGGACGACTTCGAAGCCGGCGGCTGCCGTGACATAGGCGATCGATGCGCCCATGAAACCGGCGCCGACGACGCCGACCTTTTTCAGCTCCGTCTTCGGCACACCCGCCGGGCGACGAGCGCCCTTGTTGAGTTCCTGCATGGAGATGAAGAGCGAGCGGATCATCGAGAAGGCTTCGGTGGTCTGCAGCACCTGCGTGAAGTAGCGCTGCTCGATCTTGAGCGCCGTATCGAAGGGCACCTGCAGGCCTTCATAGACGCATTTCAGGATGGCGAGTGCGCCCGGATAATTGCCTGATGTTTCGCGCCGCAGGATGGCCGGGGCTGCGGGCCAGAGCTGGGCAGCGGCGGGTGTCCAGATGCCGCCGCCTGGAACCTTGAAGCCCTTTTCGTCCCAGGGGGCGACAGGCTTCAAGCCATCCTTGATCATCTGCTTTGCAGCGGGGATCAGCTGATCCGGCTCGACCACCTGATGGACGAGGTTCATGGCCTTGGCGCGCGAAGCGTTCAGCGACTGGCCTGTCGTCATCATCTGCAAGGCGGACTGGGCATCCGTCAGGCGCGAGATGCGCTGCGTGCCACCCGCACCGGGAAAGATGCCGACCTTGACTTCCGGCAGCGCGATCTTGACGCTCTTGGCATTGGAGGCGACGCGGCCGTGGCAGGCGAGCGACATTTCCAGCGCGCCGCCCATGCAGGTGCCGTTGATGGCCGAGACCCAGGGCTTTCCGCAGGTTTCGAGCTTGCGGAAAAGGCCGGTCATGCGGCCGACGAGATCGAAGAGTTTTTGCGCAGCACCATCCGGGTTTGCCGACTTCTCCTGCTGGTAGAGGGTGAACATGGATTTGATCATCGACAGATCAGCACCGCCGGAGAAGGAGGACTTGCCCGAGGTGATGACGACGCCCTTGACGGCGCTGTCGGCAACAGTGGCATCAATGATGGCACCGAGTTCGTTCATCACCTCTTCGGTGAAGACGTTCATCGACTTGCCGGGCATGTCCCAGGTGACCAGGGCAATACCATCCGCATCGGTCTCGACGGTGAAGTTGGTGTAGCTCATCGTCTCTCTCCCTTAGACGCGTTCGATGACGGTTGCCGTGCCCATGCCGGCGCCGATGCAGAGGGTGACCAGCGCGGTGTTCAGATCACGGCGCTCCAGCTCGTCCAGCACAGTGCCGAGGATCATGGCGCCGGTAGCGCCGAGCGGATGACCCATGGCGATCGCACCGCCATTGACGTTGATCTGGTCGCGCGGGATGTCAAAGGCCTGCATGTAGCGCAGCACGACGGCGGCGAAGGCTTCGTTGAGTTCGAAAAGGTCGATATCCGCAAGCGTCATCCCCGTCCGCTTCAGGAGCTTTTCGGTAACGTCGACGGGGCCAGTCAGCATCAAGGCCGGGTCGGAGCCGATATTGGCGAAAGCCCTGATCCGGGCACGCGGTTTCATGCCCATGCTTTCGCCGCCCGCCCTCGAGCCGAGCAGGACGGCAGCCGCGCCATCAACGATGCCGGAGGAATTGCCGGCGTGGTGGACATAGTTGACGCGCTCGACTTCCGGATGGGCCTGGATGGCGACGGCTTCGAAGCCGCCCATTTCGCCCGGCATCTGGAAGGAAGGATTGAGGGAGGCGAGCGCCTGCATGTCGGTGCCGGGGCGCATATGTTCGTCATGGGCAAGGATGGTCAGGCCGTTCTGGTCCTTGATCGGAATGACGGAATTCTTGAACCAGCCATTGTTCCAGGCATTGGCCGCGCGCTTCTGGCTTTCGACGGCATAGGCATCGACGTCATCGCGCGAAAAGCCGTATTTGGTGGCGATGAGATCTGCCGAGACGCCCTGCGGCATGAAATAGGCGGGGAAATTGACGGAAGGATCCATGAACCAGGCGCCGCCGGACATGCCGAGGCCGACGCGGGACATGCTTTCGACGCCGCCGGCGATGACGATATCGTCAGCGCCCTGCGCAATCTTGCCGGCGCCGAAATTCACGGCGTCGAGGCCTGAGGCGCAGAAGCGGGAGATCTGCATGCCGGGCGCCTTCGTCGAGTAACCGGCCTCGAAGGCAGCAGCCTTGGGGATGACGGCGCCAGCATCCATGACCGGATCGACGCAGCCCATGATGATGTCGTCGACAGTTTCGGTGTTCAGCCCGTTGCGGTCGCGGATCGCCTCCAGCGTCTTGGCCGCGAGACGGACGGAGGGCACTTCGTGGAGTGAGCCATCCTTCTTGCCGCGGCCGCGGGGCGTGCGGACGTGATCGTATATGAAAACCTCGGTCATTGTCTCATCTCCCTGGCGGCAATCTGCCTCGCCTCAAATCTTGAAGGGAGGGGAAAAGACCCCTCCCCAGCCCTCCCCACAAGGGGGAGGGAGAAATGGCTCAAAACGCTTCGGCGGCCAGTTCCATCATCGTGTCGGCGCCGGTTTCGATGCGGGCCTTGCGCAATGCGGTTTCGGGCATGATGCGCTCCATGAAGAATTTCGCGGTGATCAGCTTGTTCTTCAGATAATCCTCTCTGATATCGCCGACGGCAAGACGTTCATTGGCGGCTTTCGCCATGCGCGCCCACATATAGCCGAGAACGACGAGACCGAAGAGGTGCATGTAATCGGTCGAGCCGGCTCCGGCATTGTCGGGCTTGGCCATGGCATTCTGCATGAACCACATGGTCGCGCCCTGCACGTCGTTCAAGCCCTTTTTCAAGTGCTTGGTGAAGAAGCTGAGCTGTTCGTCATTGCGGTTTTCCTCGCAGAAATCGCCGATCTCCTTGAAGAGCGCCATGGCGGCGCGGCCGCCGTTCAGCGCCAATTTGCGGCCGACGAGATCGAGCGCCTGGATGCCGTTTGCCCCTTCATAGATCATGGCGATGCGGGCATCGCGCACATACTGGCTCATGCCGTGCTCTTCGATATAGCCGTGACCGCCGAAGACCTGTTGAGCCATGACGGCATGATCGAAGCCCTTGTCGGTCATCACGCCCTTCAGGATCGGGGTGACGAGGCCGAGGATGTCATCGGCCGTCTGGCGCTCCTTCTCGTCGGTGGCGCGATGGGCGATATCAGACTTGAGCGCAGTCCAGAGCAGGAAGGCGCGACCGGCCTCGTTGAAGGCGCGGATGGTCATCAGCGAGCGGCGGATATCGGGATGGACGACGATCGGATCGGCCTTCTTGTCCGGCGCCTTCACACCTGACAGCGAGCGGCCCTGGATGCGATCGCGGGCGTAGCTGGCGGCGTTCTGATAGGCGATCTCGGAAATGGCAATGCCCTGCAGGCCGACCATCAGACGGGCCTCGTTCATCATCACGAACATGGCGTTGAGGCCGCGGTTTTCCGCACCGATCAAATAGCCGGTCGCCTCGTCGTAGTTCATGACGCAGGTGGCGTTGCCGTGGATACCCATCTTGTGTTCGATCGCGCCGCAGGAAACGCCGTTGCGGGCGCCGAGCGCACCGTCCTTGCCGACGAGGAACTTCGGGACGATGAAGAGCGAGATGCCCTTGGTGCCTTCAGGCGCGCCCTCGATGCGAGCGAGGACCAAGTGGACGATGTTGTCGGTCAGATCGTGCTCGCCAGCGGAGATGAAGATCTTCTGGCCGGAGATCCTGTAGCTGCCGTCGCCCTGCGGCACCGCCTTGGTGCGCAGCATGCCGAGATCGGTGCCGCAATGCGGCTCGGTGAGGTTCATGGTGCCGGACCACGTGCCATCCACCATCTTCGGCAGATAGGTATTCTTCTGCTCATCTGTGCCGTGGGCGAGGATCGCGGCGATGGCACCCTGCGTCAGACCCGGATACATCATCAGCGACATATTGGCGGCCGAGGTATATTCGCCGACCGCGGTATGCAGCGTATAGGGCAGGCCCTGACCGCCGAACTCTTCCGGCACGGCAAGCCCGATCCAGCCACCTTCCCGATAGGCCTGATAGGCCTCTCTGAAGCCTTTCGGCGTCGACACCGTGCCGTTGTCGTGGCGCGTACAGCCTTCCTGATCTCCGGAGTAGTTCACGGGGAACACAACTTCCTCGGCCAACTTCGCCGCCTCGCCCAGAATAGCCTCCACCATATCAGGCGTGGCATCGGCAAAACCCGGGAGATTGTTGTAGCGCTCGAGACCCAGCACGTCGTTCAGCACGAAGAGCGTGTCGTTCACCGGGGCCTTGTAGACTGGCATGGTTCGAATTCCTCCAATTCGGCAACCGGATCGCTCCGGCCTTGAGACTCTCTTACAAAATATTGACGTTTGCGTAAACGTCAAATCCTGTGTGAGCGCAATTTTGTGAAGTGGATGAAAGCAGGTGCTTCAAACAGAATGCTATCGCCCCCGTTTTCTTCTCCGGCTAAGCGCGCTACATTCATCCAGACCTGCAGAAACAGCTTGGGAGGAGCTATTTCATGAGAAGAACGTGGCCTGCGGAGTTCAATTCCATTTTCGATGCGGCGGAGGAAGTGACGATCGAACCCGTGGTGGTCGAGCCGGTCAACGGCGAAAGGCTGGTTGCGCATGATGAGCCGCCGGCTCCGCGCAAGGCGCTGAAAGTGCGCATTCCCATGGAAACCTATGAGCGCATCTGGCCGCTGGCAGAGATGCGCTTCCGGCCCGCCGAAGGGCCTTATGCCGGCAAGGCCGTGACGCTGATCGTCACCAATCCGCACTATCACCCCTGGCACCCCGCCGACGGCGGCTGTGATGAGAAGGTCGGCGACAGCGGAAGGCAGTACAAGACCGATTATCTGGTCGTGCACTTCCTGCTGGATGACGTGCGCGAATCGGTAGCGGCCTGAGCATCAAACGCCCGGCTTGCAGACATGGCAGCTCCCGGAATAGGCTTGCGCCAGCAAAGTGCATTCGGGAGCAAAGCCTTGGGCGATTTCGATATCATCCGCCAACGTGCCGAGCAAAGAAAAGGCGGCGCTGATGCGCTGAGAGCGATGCTGCCGGCCATGCCGGATCATGAGGCGTTGCGCGCGCTCCCAGACGACCGCATTCTTTCGCAGATGACGCGGCGCATCTTCTACAGTGGCTTCGTGCACAAGGTCATCGACAACAAATGGCCAGGCTTCGAAGAGGCCTTCGACGGCTTCGACCCGGCTGCCCTCAATATCGCTCCCGATGAATATTGGCATGACCTGACTGGTGATGACCGCATCGTCAGGAATGGCGCGAAGATCATGTCGGTACGCGCCAATGCGGCCTTCGTGCGCGAGCTGGCGAATGAGGCGGGCAGTGCCGGCGCCTTCTTCGCCGACTGGCCGCGCGAGGATCATATCGGCCTGCTCGAGGCACTCAGCAAACGCGGCAACCGGCTGGGCGGGGCCACCGGTCAATATTTCCTGCGCGGCATCGGTCGCGACAGCTTCATCATGACATCAGATGTTCTCGCCTGCCTGCGGGACGCGGGCGTGCCGCTTTCGACATCCGGAACCGGCAAGAAGGACCAGCAGTTGATCCAGCAGACCTTCAACCGCTGGGCCAGGGAAACGGAACTGCCGCTCGCCTATCTCTCGCGCATCTGCGGGCTTTCGATCGACGCCCCCAAGGAATGAAATATTTCAGGCCGGCTGTTTTTTGGAAGGCCGGGACTGCCTACCTCTCCGAAAGGTTCATCCGAAGGAGAAGATCTCATGGCCGAGTTTCCCTATCGCAGCGCGCTGATTGTCGGCGCCGGTTCCGGCATCAGCGGCTCGCTCGCCCGCAAGCTTTCAGAACGGGGCGTGAAGGTTGGTCTTGCGGCGCGCAATATCGGCAAGCTCGGGCCGTTGCTTGACGAAACAGGAGCCAAGGCCTTTGCGACCGATGCCGCGCAACCGGCGGCAGTTTCGGCACTGTTCGAACGTGTCGATGCCGAGATCGGCGAGCCCGATATCGTGATCTATAATGCCAGCGGCCGCGTGCGCGGGCCGATTGCCGATCTGGATCCTGCGGACGTGGAACAGGCGATTGCGACGAGTGCCTTCGGCGGCTTCCTCGTCACGCAACAGGCTGCAAAACGCATGATCCCGCAGGGGCGCGGCGCGATCCTGCTGACAGGGGCGACGGCCAGCATCAAGGGCTATGCACAATCGGCGCCTTTTGCCATGGGGAAATTCGCGTTGCGCGGACTGGCGCAAAGTGCCGCCCGCGAGCTTGGGCCGTTCGGGATCCATGTGGCGCATTTCATCGTTGACGGTGCCGTGCGCTCCGCCACAAGGCCGGATAGGGAAGACAAGCCCGACGGTACGCTTTCGCCCGATGCGATCGCGCAGTCCTATATCGACGTGCTGCTGCAGCACCGCAGCGCCTGGTCGCAGGAGGTGGAGCTGCGGCCGTGGACGGAGAACTTCTGATTCAGCCGATCTCGATAGAGCATACATGCTTTCCCGAAGGCGTCGAAACCGGTAGGATCGGATCGGCTTCGACAGCCTGGGAGGGAACGATGCTGCGTCTGGACCATGTGACGATCGATACACGCGATGCGCCTGCCATGATCGCTTTTTTCGAGAACATTCTTGGCGTGAAGGAAGGCTATCGGCCACCCTTTCCCTCGCGCGGCCATTGGCTTTATCTCGACGACAAGCCGGTGATCCATTTGAGCCTGACGGAGCGGGCAGGTGATTTTCCACCCGGCATCTTCAATCATGTGGCCTTCAGCCTCTTCGAATTCGAACCGGCGCTCGCTCGCATCAAAGCCGGCGGCTATCGCTACGAATATCGCGATATTCCGGATACCGATCTCGGACAGGTATTCATCTACGGGCCTGAGGGCGTGAAGATCGAGTTGCAGTACAAGCGGCCGCTTTAAAGGTTTCGGCGCCCCGCAACTGGCCCGAAAAAGGCAAAAGTTAAAAAATTCTCATCGGGGTTAACGAGTTCTTTACCACGTTTCGTAAAAGGTGCGCGGTGAGCATTGGCGATCTGCATTCCTTTTCTTTGTCTCGCGTTTCAGGAGTGCCGCTAACAGTCTGTCCAGCTTGAGGAAAGTCTAATTGATTATTTCCTTAAGAACGGCGCTCTCCGGTGCGCACCCCTGGTGCGTTTCGGAAAAGGCAATGATCGAGCCCTGACCGGGCAATCGAAGCGAGCAAGAACATGAACGGATCGCGATCACATTCTTCCAGGCATTCCGACAGGACCTCGCTCGACGCGTTGAACCGCACCATCGAGGGGCTCGAAGCGCGGATCGAAGGCCTGATGGGCAGCGGACGCGAACAGCGGCCGCGCAGCACGACGCCCGAACGCGATCTCTATGCCAGTTCCCCCGCACCGCGCGCAGCCGATCCACTTGCGGAAATCCGCCAGCGCCAGCGCGCGCTCGACGCCACCAGAGAAAACCGCGAGCGGGCCTACGCGCGCGAACCAGCGCCGGCCCTACTGCGTGAATCGGTCCCTGCCCCGCAGCACGCTTCGGCGCCGCAGCCGGTATCACCGCCCTACCGCGCATCCGACGACACGATGACGGAAATCGCCCAGGCGCTCGTCAACCTGCGGCAGGACCTGAAGCGCGACATTTCCGAAGGTGTGACGCGCGAAATGAACGCGCTGCGCAGCGAGCTGCGCGAGATCAAGACCAGCGCACAGGACCGGCATTTCGCCGACGACCTCCGCGCCGACATGGGCCGCCTGTCGCAAAGCATCGCACAGCTCACCAGCCGCTCGGTCGGGCCGGAAGCCGCTGGCCTGCGCAACGAATTCGAAGAACTGCGTTCGCTGATGGACGGGCTGGCGCGCGAGGATTCGCTGCGCCACATTGAACGGCGCTGGGACAATGTGGAAGGCCGCCTGGCAGAGCTCGATACGGTCGGGCTCCAGGAAGAGCTGGTTTCGCTTGCCTACCGGCTGGACGACATCAAGCGCCATCTCGGCGGCATGGGCGAAAGCCCGGCAGTGCGGGCGCTGGAAGACAAGCTCATCACGATTGCCTCTGCCGTCGAGCAGTTCGGCAACATGATCCAGCCGCACGACCGGATCATGTCCGAACAATTCGCGGCCATGGACACGAGGCTCGACGAGATCAGCCGCGCGATCGCCGCCAGCGGGCGCGTCTCCGCCGGCACCGACCCGGCGCTGATGCAGCGGCTGGAAAATCGTCTCTCCGCACTCGGCGAACAGATCGAGCTGATGGGCCGGGCCGCCATGAGCCGCTCCAACCCCGCCGACGAGATGGCGGGCCGGCTGGAGGCGCTGACGGCGCGTGTGGAAGACCTTGCCAATGCCGAGGCGACTTCGCGTCTCGATGAGCGGCTGGAGCAGCTTTCCTACCTGCTGGAGCGCACGCAGAAGGCCGCGCCGCAGCAGGACCTGACCGGCGCGCTCTCCGACATCTCCCGCAAGATCGACGCACTGGAAAGCGGTTCGGTCAATGATGCGCTCGCCAAGCGGCTCGATTATCTTGCACGGCGCATCGACGAGATGGAAATCCGCCCTGCCCCGGCAGTGGAAATCGACGACAGCGCCTTCCGCCGCCTCGAAGGTCGGCTGAGCGACATCGCCGCACGGCTGGAGGAAAGCACGGCGGCTGCGCCAACCGACGCGCGCGCGCTGAAAAACCTCGAGGACCAGATCGCCAATCTCTCCGACCTCTTGAGCGCGCCGCGCGAAAACGCCGAGGTATCGGCGGATCTCGACCGTCGCATGGGCGCTATCGAAGACTATATCGCGACGAACGACGAATATATCATCGAAGCCGCGCGACAGGCGGCGGAGGCCGTGGTCGACGCCTATTCGCGCAACGGCGGGGTACAGGGAACCGCGCCGGCGGCAGCCGATATGTCGGCGCTGGCCGCGCTCGCCGAAGATCTGCGGCATCTGGAAGATTTGAGCCGGGACGGTGAGGAGCGCACCCACAAGACCTTCCAGGCCCTGCACGAGACATTGATGCACATTGCCGACCGGCTGGACACGATGGAAGAGCGGGTGCGCCCTGCCGCCAGGATGCCGGCTGCCGATGTCGATTTCGATTTCGATCCCTACGCGCTGGTCGATGCCGGCAGGGAGCCGGCCAGAGCTCCGGTGATGCAAGCGCCGAAGGCTTCGCCCGTGCTGCGTACGGCTGATATCGCCGAAGAGCCGACAGGCCGCATATCGGAAGCGGCATTGGCCGACAGCACCAGCGCGATCGCAATCGAAGCCAACATCCAGCCGGAAAAGCCGGCCGTTCCCGCCAAAGGCAGCCTGCTCGCAAGCCTCGGCCGCAAGCTGATGCCTGCCCGCAAGACGGAAACAAAAGCCGCCGAGCGCACGGTTATCGATCCGGCTCCATCGATCGATCCCGTCGATGTGGTGCCGGCCGAAGCGGCAAACGAGCTGCTGGAACCCGGCTCCGGCGCTCCCGACGTGAAGAAGATCCTGGAGCGCGTACGCGCCAGTCAGAATGCCCAGCGCGGCAAGCCGGCCATCGAGAACGATCGTGCGGACTATATCGCCGCCGCGCGCCGCGCCGCGCAGGCCGCCGCCATGGAAATCGACAGCAACGCAAAGCCGGCGACGCGCGCCGAACGCCGCGCCGCAAAGCCGGAAAAAGCCGGCAAGGGCGGCACCTTTGCGCGCTTCCGCCGGCCGATCCTGCTGGCAGTCGGCGCCGTGCTGCTCGCCATCATGGCTTTCCCGCTCGCCCGCACGCTGACGACAGGCGAAAAGGCCCCGCCGCCGGCTGAAGTCTCGGCCCTGACCGGCGCCACCGAAACACCGCAGGCCAATATGGCAGCCCCAATGCCGGTTGCGCCGGAAGCATCGGCACCGGAAATGGCCGCCCAGCCGCCGGCAATCGCACCGGAGACAACTCCTCCCGAGGCGGCGGCTCCCGCAGCGCCCGATCACCTGACCGACGCCGCGCCGCTCGACGGCGAAGGTGCGGAAGGATTCGACCAGGCACCGGCACAGGATGCCTCCGGCTTCGTTCCGAATACGCCTGCCGCACCGACCGCTCCTGCAGCTGCCTCGATCATCGTTCCCGACACGATCCAGCCGCAGCCGCTTGCCGATGCGGCACGCAACGGCGATGCACTGGCGCTCTTCGAGATCGGCGCGCGTTATACCGAGGGCCGCAACGGCCTCGCCGCCGATCAGAAGCAGGCAGCGAGCTGGTATCAGCTCTCGGCCGACAAGGGCTTTGCCCCGGCGCAATACCGCCTCGGCAGCCTGTATGAGAAGGGCAACGGCATCGATCGCGACGTGCAGAAGGCCAAGGCTCTCTACGAGCAGGCCGCAGGCCAGGGCAATGCCGGCGCCATGCACAATCTCGCAGTGCTTTACGCCTCCGGCGCGCTCGGCCAGCAGGATTATGCGACGGCGGCCTCCTGGTTCCAGAAGGCGGCCGATCTCGGCATCACCGACAGCCAGTTCAACCTCGCCATCCTCTGCGCCCGCGGCAATGGCGTTCCGGCCGATCTGGAAGAATCCTACAAGTGGTTCGCGATCGCTGCCAAAGCCGGCGACAAGGACGCCGCCCAGAAGCGCGACGAAGTGGCCAATGCCATGAAGCCGGACCAGCTCGAACGCGCCCGCGCCAAGGCCGACCTCTGGAAGCCGCAGCCGCTCGATAACAAGGCGAACGGCATCGAGATCCCGGACACTTGGGCAAGCGGCGCTGCCCCGAAGACGGCAACCGTCGACATGAAGAAGGCGATCCGCAACATCCAGGCGATCCTCAACAATAACGGCTTCGACGCCGGCCCGCCCGACGGCGAGATGGGCGCCAAGACGGTGACCGCCATCAAGAACTTCCAGAAGTCGATCGGCCAGGAACCGACCGGCAAGGTCAACGACGATACTGTGAAGGCGCTTCTGGAGCGCAACAAACCGGGCGCCAAGGCCATCTAAGACACCTTGGCGGCACTCCGCCGCCGGGCTTTCCGGCTTTTGGAGCCGGCTGTCACAAAACCTGAAAAAAGCCGGATTATGCGGGACATATCGGGGCCTGTATCCGGCTGGCCGCGCTTTTTTCCTTCGAAAGCCTCTGGCAACGATTTCACAGTAGGATGCGCCATTCGAACGGGAACGTGACACAGGCCGCCGCGGCGGGCGCGGCGATAATCGGGGTCGGCTTTGACAATCTATCTGCCCATCGCAGAATTGTCGGTGAACATCTTCATCATTCTCGGCATGGGGGCTGCTGTCGGCTTCCTGTCCGGCATGTTCGGCGTCGGCGGCGGCTTTCTGATCACCCCTCTCCTGATCTTCTACAATATTCCGCCGGTCGTTGCCGTCGCGACAGGCGCCAACCAGGTGGTGGCTTCCTCGATATCGGGGGCGATCACGCATTTCCGGCGCGGGACGCTGGACATGAAGCTCGGCTCGGTGCTTCTCGTCGGCGGTCTGTCGGGGGCGACAGTCGGCATCTGGATTTTCTCGCTGCTGCGTGCAATCGGCCAGCTCGACCTCTTCATCTCGCTTCTCTACGTCGTCTTCCTCGGCACGGTCGGCGGGCTGATGCTGTGGGAGAGCGTCAACGCCATGCGCCGCGCCGCCCGAAACGAGCCACCGGTTCCGCGCCGGCCCGGCCATCAGCACTGGGTGCACAAGCTGCCGCTCAAGGTGCGCTTCAAGAAATCGAAGATCTATCTGTCTGTCATCCCCATCGTGACGCTCGGATTTGCGATCGGCATCCTCACCTCGGTCATGGGTGTCGGCGGCGGCTTCATCATGGTGCCGGCGATGATCTACCTGCTGCGCATCCCGACCAATGTGGTCGTCGGAACCTCGCTCTTCCAGATCATCTTCGTGACCGCCTATACGACGATCGTGCAGGCGGCGACCAACTATTCGGTCGATATCGTGCTCGCCTTCTTCCTGATGCTCGCCGGTGTCATCGGCGCGCAATATGGCGTGCGCGTCGGACAGCGGCTGCGCGGCGAACAGCTGCGCGCGCTGCTCGGTCTCCTGGTTCTCGCGGTGGGCCTGCGTCTCGCCGTCGCGCTGGTCGTGACGCCTGAAGATATCTATTCGGTGGTCATGGGAGTGGGGAACTGATGCCTTGGCGTGTTCTGCCCTTGCTGCTTGCGCTTCTGCTGCCATCGCTGGCGGCGGCGCAGATGCTGCCTGGGCAGGGGACACAGGCCGAGCGCGAGGGGCTGGAAATCGGCACCTCTACCAGCGAAATCGCCATCACCTCCGATTTTCGCGGTGCGGACCTGACGATTTTCGGCGCTGTGACGAATACAGACGACCTGCTGCTTGCTATCGGCCAGTATGACGTTGTCGTGGTTCTGGAAGGGCCGCGCGAAGACGCTACGGTGCGCAAGAAGGAGCGGGTCTTCGGCATCTGGATCAATGCCTCGTCGATGACCTTTGCCGACGTGCCGCATTCCTATTCCATGTCGAGTTCACGCTCCATCGACGACATAACGACACCACTCGACCTGACCGGCGAAGGCATCGGCATCGACCACATCCCATTGCGGCCGGTCGATTTTGCCGGCAATTTCAATAGCCTCAACGAATTCCGCACGGCTTTCCGGCGCCTGCAGCAGGGGGGCGGACTTTACGAACGCGATCCGAGCGGCGTGCGCTTCGTCTCCTCGAACCTCTTCAAGGCAAGCCTGCGGCTGCCGGCCAATATTCCGAACGGCGTGCATACCGTGCGCGCATACCTGTTCAAGAGCGGGAAGTTCGTGACGCAGAAGTCGCAGCCGTTGCGTGTCATCAAGACGGGTATCGAGCAGACGATCACCGATGCGGCGCATGAGCAGCCAATCTTTTATGGCTGCTTTGCGGTGCTGCTGGCCGTGCTGACGGGATGGGGCGCCAGCCTGATCTTCCGCAAGGATTGATCGGGCGGGTTTCCGTCGTCCGGCGACGACTTTCAGACAGGCTTCAATCAAACATCCGAGCGCGAATGGTGCCCGGCAGCAGAAGCTTGTCCAGATACCTGGTGCAGGAGGAGCCTAAGGTTCCTCCATTTTCTCCCTCGATACCACTTGCATTTCACCATCAGTCGAGCCAGCCTCAAAACCAGTTGTCGATAGCAACTAGTTTTGAAGAAGACACAGCCTGAAAGGAGGATGAGATGAGGAAGCTTGTTGTCTGGAACCTGATGACGCTGGACGGCTATTTCGAAGGGACGAAGCCGTGGGATATCGAATTCCACAATCTGGCCTGGGGGCCGGAGCTTGAAAAATATGCCGAGCAGTTCGGCGAAGAAGGCGACCTTTTGGTCTTCGGCCGCAAGACCTATGAGGGCATGGCCGCCTATTGGCCGACAGCCGAGAGCGAAGACAAGATCAAGGCCTATATGAACGACATCGCCAAGATCGCCGTCTCGCGAACCATGGAAAAGGCGGACTGGAACAATACGCGCGTCGTCAACGATCCGGTGTCCGAACTCAAGCGACTGAAGGAGGAAGACGGCAAGACGATCTTCGTCTTCGGCAGCGCCGAGCTTGCCGATACCCTGCTGAAGGCGGGGCTGGTGGATGAAATCCGCATCTGCCTCGTTCCCGTCATTCTCGGCGGCGGCAATCCGCATTTCAAGCCGGCGGATACACAGCAACCCCTGAGACTGCTCGACTCCTCGGTGACGAAGAGCGGCGCGGTGATCCTGCGCTATGAGCCTGTCAAGGCAGCCTGATCATTTGCCCGCGCTGGCTGCAGCCACCAGGGCTGCGGCAGCGTCACCTGCGGTTTCCATGTAGGTCGGATCGCGATGCAGGAGCACGGCGGCAAAGGAGCCGTCGAGCAGCAGAACGATCTGGCGGGCAAGCTTTGGCGGCTCGGCGAGATGCTGTTCCTCGAAGAGAGCCGTCAGCCATTGCTCGACATTTTTCTTGTGTGCGGCACCCACCTTGATGGCGGGATGGCCAGGCATGTTTGCAAGCTCGGCCGATGTTCTGAGATAACCGCAGCCCTTCCATTTCGGATGCCGAGCCGAGCGGGCCAGATTATCGAAAATGCCCTTTATCTTCGCTGGCAGATTTCCGTCCGTCTCCGCAAACCACCGCCGATAGACAGCAAGATTGGGCTGGTCGCGGGTTTCGAGATAGGCGGCGATCAGTTCGTCCTTGCTGTCGAAATGATAATAGAGGGTGCGCTTCGTGACATCAGCCTTCTCGGCCACGGCATCGACGCTGACCGCCCTGACACCCTCGTTATAGAAGAGCTTTGCGGCGGCAGCGATAATACGTTCGCGCGTATCGATTCCTGATCTTGCCATTCAGCCAATGTATACCGACTAGTGAGTGTCATCAACGCACGCATCTGCCTATTGTCCCTGCCGAAATATCTACAGAGGAGGTAATGCATGCCGGAGAGCAAACGGAGGCAGAGCGAGTTCGCACGAGAAGCGGAAGTCGTCTCGATCCACTGCCGTGACGGTGTGAAACTTCATGGGCACTTCTGGAGTGGCTCCGACAATGGCGGAAACGGCAGCGTCGTCATCAATCCGGCGACCGGGGTTGCAGCACGCTATTATCACTATTACGCGCGCTTTCTCGCCGAACATGGCTTCGACGTGCTGACCTATGATTATCGCGGCATCGGCCTCTCGCGCCCGGACCGATTGCGTGGCTGCGGTTATCGCTGGCGGGACTGGGGCGAACAGGATTTCGATGCGGCGCTGCTTTTCATGGAAAGCCGGCGGCCCGGTCGGGCGCTTCTCGTCGTCGGTCACAGCATCGGCGGGTTCCTACCGGGTGTCTCGGCGCATGCCGGCGATATCATACGCATGCTGGCGGTCGGCGCCCAATATGGCAATCCGCGGGACTATGCTGCAGCACACCGGTGGCGATTGTTCCTGAAATGGCATGTCATCATGCCGGCTGCGAGCCTGCTCTTCGGTTATTTCCCCGGCCGGCGTCTTGGCTGGCTTGAGGATCTGCCGAAGGACGTATCGCTCGACTGGGCTTTTCAGCGGGGATGGAAAGATCCTCATCCGGAGAGTGAACGGACGGCGGCGTTCAATCGCTTCGACAGCTTTCGTGCGCCGATCCTCAGCCTCACCGTTTCGGATGACGAGATTGCCACCGTCCAGGCCGTTCGCCGCGGGCTTTCTCACTATCGCAATGCCGAGGTTGAGGAAGTGCGGCTGACGCCTGGGGACATCGGATTTCCGAGGGTCGGGCATTTCGATCTCTTTCACGCTCGCCACGCCACCGGTTTCTGGCTCGATACCCTGCTCTGGCTGCGGGACGGGACCAATCCCTGGCCTGGTAAAAGACCACCAGAATATCTCGTATTCGCGTAAAAACCGCTCTTTAACGTTTACGAGTTAGTAATCTCTCGGAAATGAGAGGTTTGTATCATGCGTACTCCCACCGTGCTTGCGGTCGTCGGGCTGGCTTTGCTTGCCGGCTGCGCGACAGCGCCGCGCCAGACGCGTAATATCTGCGCCGTTTTCGACCAGAAGGACGGGCTCTTCACCAGCTGGCAGGGTGCTGCGGAGCGTGCGGAGAAGAAATACGGCGTGCCGGTGCCGATCCTGATGGCGACGATGTATGTCGAATCCGGCTTCCAGCCCTATGCGCGGCCGCCGCGCACCAAGCTCTTCGGCTTCATTCCCTGGACGCGGCCCTCGACGGCCTATGGCTATTCGCAGGCGTTGAACGGGACATGGGACCACTACCAGTCCGAAACCGGCAACTGGGCGGCGCGGCGCACGAACTTTGCCGACGCGATCGATTTCATCGGCTGGTACCACTACAGCAACGCCCAAGCGACGGGTATTCCGCTCAACGACGCCTACAACCTCTACCTCGCCTATTATTCCGGCCCGACCGGCTACAAGCGCGGCGATTGGCGCAACAATGGACAGCTGCAGCAGACAGCGCAGAAGTTCGCTCGGATGGCCGGGACCTATCAGCAGCAATTGCAGGGATGTAATTGAGCCTCTTCCCTTCTCCCCAAGTGAGAAGGGAGCGCGTGTCAGCCGCGCAAATTGCCATAGCGGACCGAGTAGATCCGATCACGACCGAGCAGGTGGGCGATCAGGGAGGTCTTGTCGAAAAGGCCTTTCATTGCCTTGTGACCGAGATCGAGGCCTCCGCTCATGACGCCGAAGGCGGGCATCAGCAGGCGGCCGCCATCTGTCGCGAAACACGGACGGCGGACGGATTTCTCGCGGCGGCGGACGGTAGCTGCAGGATGCAGATGGCCAGCGATCTCGCCTTTTTGCAGGCCGTCACGCGGCTCATGGCGGAAGGTCAGGCCAGCATAATAGAGCTCGTCCGAACAGGTGCCGGGCAGGTCGACGGTGCCATCGGGATCATGGTTGCCATTGATCCAGATCCATTCGCGGCTGCGGGCCATTTCGACGATCAGCGTGCGGAAAGAATCCGGCAGATGTTCGGAGCCAACGCGATCGTGAAAGTTATCGCCGAGCGAAATGACGATCTTCGGATCATAACGGGAAATGACGGCAGCGAGCACGGTGAGCGTCGCCAGCGTATCATAGGGCGGCAGCATCATGCCGCGGCGGGCAAAGGCTGCCCCTTTTTCCAGATGCAGGTCAGAGACGACGAGAATGCCGGCATCCGGCAGATAGAGTGCGCCCAAGGGATCACAGACGGCAGCAACACCGTGAACGGCGGTTTCGACGCCCGGTATCGCGGCAAGGCCAGTCATGTCGCGCGCGAGCGCAAGGCGGTTCATCACTCTCGTCATTCCAGTAGTTTCAGGCCTATAGTCTCAGGCCATTGCCTCGGCGATCAGATCGTCGGCGGCTTCGGCAAGCAGCACATCGTGGGCTTCACCCGGCACAGCCTCTTTGCCGATTTCCAGCATGACCGGCACAGCGAGCGGCGAAATATGGTCCAGCGCTCGGTGGGTGATATGCCCCCTGATTCGCCTCAGCATATCGCCAAGGCGGGAAATATCCAAAAGACCTGATGCCGCGTCCTGCCGCGTCGCCTGCAACAGGATGTGATCGGGCTCGTGGCTTCGGAGCACATCGTAGATCAAGTCGGCGGAGACGGTGATCTGCCGGCCGGTTTTTTCCTTTCCCGGATGACGACGCTCGATCAAGCCTGCGATCACGGCGCAATTGCGGAAGGTGCGCTTCAAAAGGAAGGATTCGTTCAGCCAGGATTCCAGATCGTCGCCCAGCATGTCCTCATCGAAGAGGTCGGAGAGGCTGAGGCGGCCATTGGCGATCCTGAGGCCCAGATCCTCCAGGCCCCATATGGCGAGAGAATAATCGGTTGCGACGAAACCGAGCGGTTTTGCCCCTGCCCTGTCCAGCCGGCGGGTGAGCAACATGCCGAGTGTCTGGTGCGCCAACCGTCCTTCGAAGGGATAGATGACCATGTAACCGCGGCTGCCACGCGGGAAGGTCTCGATCAGCAGCTCGTCGCGCTTCGGCAGCAAGGATTTTTCCTTCTGCAGCGAGAGCCAGTCGCGCACCTGGTCCGGCAGGCGGTGCCAGCGATCGGGATCGTCCAGCATCGAGCGGACCTGATCGGCAAGGTAGGTCGAGAGCGGGAACTTGCCGCCGGCATAGGAAGGGATTTTCGGATCGGAGGAATAGGCCTGGCTCACCAGCGCCTCATTCTCCCTGATGCCCTCAAAGCGTAAAACCTTGCCGGAGAAGATGAAAGTATCGCCGGGAGCGAGCTGTTCGAGGAAATATTCCTCGACTTTTCCAAGCACGGCGCCGGGGCGGCCGAGCCTGCCGCCCTCGCCGCGTTTGGCCATGCGAATATTCAGCATCGGATCCTCGACGATGGTGCCGAGGTTCAAGCGATATTGCTGGGCGACCTGCGGATTGGAGACGCGCCAGCGACCCTCCTTGGTCTTGCGAATGCGGACGTAACGCTCGTAGGTGCGCAGGGCGTAACCGCCGGTCGCGACAAAATCGACCACGCGCTCGAAAGTCTCCCATGGAAGATCGGCATAGGGCGAGGCGCTGGTGATCTCGTCATAGAGTTCCAGCATGTCGAAGGGTTCGGCGCAGGCCATGCCGAGCACGTGCTGGGCGAGCACATCGAGCCCACCGCGGCCGACGGGCGGCGTGTCCTGCGCACCGATATAGTTCGCATCGAGTGCTGCCTGGCATTCCATGACTTCAAAGCGGTTGGCGGGCACGAGGATTGCCTTTGATGGTTCGTCCATGCGGTGGTTGGCGCGGCCGATGCGCTGGGCAAGGCGCGAGGCTCCCTTCGGCGCGCCGACATGAATGACGAGATCGACATCGCCCCAGTCGATGCCGAGATCGAGCGTCGAGGTGGCGACCACAGCCCGCAGCCGGTTGGCGGCCATCGCGGCCTCGACCTTGCGGCGCTGGGCAACATCAAGCGAACCGTGGTGGAGCGCGATCGGCAGGTTTTCCTCGTTGACCGTCCAGAGCTCCTGAAAGAGCATTTCGGCCTGCGAGCGGGTATTGACGAAGAGCAGCGTCGTCCTGTGGTCGATCAGCTGCCGATAGACATCCGGGATTGCGTATTTGGCGGAATGGCCGGACCAGGGAATGTGCTCTTCGGTGTCGAGGATGGAGATATCGGGCTTGGCGCCGCCTTCGACGAGCACGAGGCCGGCATGGTTTTCCCTGCCCTCCTCCTGCGCCACCAGCCATTTCTGCAGATCCAGGGGATCGGCGACGGTGGCCGAGAGGCCGATCGTTTTCAGATCGGGTGCCAGCCGGCGCAACCGGCCGAGGCCGAGCGAAAGCATTTGGCCGCGCTTGGACGTGACGAGCGAGTGCAGTTCATCGAAGACGACGTATTTCAGATCCCTGAAGAAACGTTCGGCTTCCCGGTTTGCCAGGAGCAATGCCACCTGTTCCGGCGTCGTCAGCAATATATCGGGCGGGTTGAGCTTCTGGCGCTGACGCTTGGCGTTCGGCGTATCGCCCGTGCGGTTCTCGATCGATATCGGCAAGCCCATCTCGGTGACGGGCTTCGTGAGGTTGCGCTCGATATCGACGGCCAGCGCCTTCAGCGGCGAGATGTAAAGCGTATGGATGCCGGTAAAGGCCGAGCCCGGCGGGATCTTGCCGCGTCGGGTGAGATCGGTCAGCGACGGCAGGAACCCGGCAAGCGTCTTGCCGGCGCCGGTCGGCGCGATCAGCAGCGTGCTCTCGCCGGCTTCGGCGCGGGCCAGCAATTCGAGCTGATGGGCGCGCGGGCGCCAGCCCTTTTCCGCAAACCAGCGGAGGAAGGGTTTCGGCAAGGCAAGGCTGGTCTCGGCATCGATCTGATCCACGGGGCAAATGTAGTTCAAACGCCGACGAATAGAAGCGCTATTGACTCCTCGCGATAATCATGGATAAATAATATCCACGATTAAAGGAGATCGGTTGTGAAGCTTGGTGACGGCGTCGAACAGAGCATTCATTGCACGGCGGTACTATCAGGGCTTTCGGCTGGCGGCGTGCTTTCGGCTGCTGCGCTTGCCGAATACCACGGCGTGTCGACGAGCTATCTCTTGAAGCACCTGCAGGCGCTTTCGGGAGCCGGAATTCTGGAGACGGTGCCGGGGCCGAAGGGCGGTTACCGGCTGGCGAAGAAGCCGGAAGACATTTCGCTGCTCGATATCGTGCTCGCGGTCGAGGGACCAGCACCGGCCTTCCGCTGTTCGGAGATCCGCCAGCGCGGACCGAACCCGCTGCCGCAGCGCTATTTCACCAAACCCTGCCAGATCACGGCGGCAATGCTGAGGGCCGAGCGCGCCTACCGCGCCGAACTCGCAAACACCAGCATCGCCGAGATCCTGGCCGAACTTTCCGCAGATGATGACGGCGGGATCGCCGCCAGAGGCTGCGCCTTCATGGAAATACACGAAAGAAAAGCGGTTCGCTGAGCCGCAACACAAACCCCAACCCCCAATTCCAAACCTAAGGAGACATATCATGCAAGCACGTTTCAACTTCGGCAAAGCCGCTCCGGATGCCTACAAGGCCGTCGCCGCACTGGAGCAATATGTGCAGGAATCCGGACTCGACAAGCGCTTCATTCACCTGATCAAGCTTCGGGCTTCGCAGATCAACGGCTGTGCTTATTGCGTCGACATGCATTCGAAGGAAGCACGCCATCACGGGCTTTCCGAACAGTGGATCAACCTGATGTGCGTATGGCGGGAATCGCCCGTCTACGACGCCCGCGAACGTGCCCTGCTCGGCTGGGTCGATGCGGTGACGAAGATTGCGGAGACCGGTGCTCCGGATGCCGACTATGAAGCGCTGAAGGCGCATTTCTCGGAAGCGGAAATGACCAAGATCACGGTGGCGATCGGCACCATCAATATTTGGAACCGGCTTGCCGTCGGCTTCCGCAGCCAGCATCCGATCGATGCGCCGCAGAAGGCTGCCTGATATCTCTTTGCTGATAGGGAGTTTTGTCCGGTGACCGACCCGAGAGATCGGGTCGGTTGAATATTTCATCGTCCGTGGTGCGTATCGGATCTCATGGCAACAGCTTCAGGCAATTTGCCCGAGAGATCGATGCTGTTGAATATGTCGCGAACGACCTTGGCGATTTCCTTTGCGGAAGAGCCTTTGGCGTATTCTTCCTGCATGCGGCGTCTGACAAGCTTTTCCAGATCTGACATAGCTTACCTCATCATATCCGGCGCGAGGAGAAGTGTCGCGCTGGGGTCGATCACAGGCAAGTTACGTTTTGTTTATAATGGCTTACCGATTTGTAACGTTGAGTTTTCCTGGTCAGATCGACCAGGAAAACTCTAGAGAGCGATGTAGCGGTCGGCGCGGTGGTTGATCGCGACGAAGAGGTTAAGGACCACGGCACCGAGCACAGAATAGAAAACGACCGGCGGCGTGGTGACGAAGAATGCGGCGGCCAAGACGCACATGTCGATGGCAAGCTGCACGAGGCCGGCGCGGATGCCGAAACGCTCCTGCATATAGATGCCGAGAATGCCGACGCCGCCGAGGCTGGCGCGATGGCGATAGAGCGCCAGAAGGCCGTAGCCAAGCAGCAGACCACCGAGAAGGGCGGCCCAGGCCGGATGGATGGCGGCGATTTCCATGACCTTCGGCTGCAGGCTGGTCAGCAGCGAGGTCAGGCCGATGGCGATGAACGTCTTGATCGTGAAGGCCATGCCGAGACGTTTCCACGAGAGATAAAAGAAGGGCAGGTTGAGCAGGAAGAAGGCGAGACCGAAGTTCACGCCGAGGGCATAATGCAGCAGGAAGGCAATGCCGGCTGTGCTGCCGGTGAGAAGGCCGGCGCTGGCAAGAATGTAAAGACCGAGCGCGGAAACGAGGCTGCCGGAGAACACACCCTGCACATCCTCGACCGGCGTGTGACGCGTTGCGGTGGTATTCCAGAACCCGAGGGCATTGACGATCTGGATCATGTCGCGATCTCCGATGGCGGTCGCTCCGGACAGGCCGGAGGAAGAGGAAATGTCTGGGTGGATGCGGCACGTGTTGCGCTTTTGGAGCGCGTCGCCTCTCGCTGAATGGCCGTATTATCAGGCCTTCCAAGGTTGTGCGCAAGCGAAATACGTAAGCAATACTGACCTATTTCAAAATCGCAAGAAATATGCGTTCAGGCGGTCTTGCGCGTAAGGAACAGAATACCGAGAACCGGTTTGCCGCCATCTTTGCGAATGGCGGTTTTGACCGTCTCGAGGATTTGGAGCCGATGGGCCACGGCAAGCCCTTCGACATAGGTCTCGGAGTGGGCGTAGCGCAGCGACGGCGCCAGATGAAAACCATTTCCTTCGCCACCGTCCTCCACGGAAAAGGCGAAGTCGGCACCGGGAGCCAAGAGCTCATCGAGGATCGCGAAAACGCTTTCCAGATTGCCGAGATACATCAGCACATCGGCGGCGGTTACGAGGTCGGCGCGATGCCGGGCGCCATCCGCAAAGAGGCCGGAGGCTTCGGGCGACAGCGACAGGTCCGCCTGCGCGAGATGATCGTAGACGTGCTTTTCGGCAGCCTTCACCAGCATGTTCTGCGAGAGGTCGAAGCCTTCGAGCCGTGCGACCCGGGTACGGATTTCAGGGCCGAGCAGGCCCGTGCCGCAGCCGAGGTCGACAGCGCATTGATATTGCCGACCGGTGGACGCGACGAGTGCTGCGAGCTTCTGCGGGACGGAATAATCCAGCTTCTCCACGAGGGATGTCTCGAAACGATCGGCATAATCATCGAAGAGGCGCTCGACATAGCGGCTCGACGGCTGGGCTGGCGTCTCAGTGTCGCCGAGCACGGCGAGCTTCAAGCCAGCGCCGAAAATATCCTCGGGGTCGAGTTCCAGCGCGCGGCGGTAGGCTTCGACGGCAGCATCCGTCTTGCCTGCCTTTTCGCGGTATGTGGCGAGGCGATACCAGCCTGCTGCCCAGGCCGGCGTCAGTTCCAGTGCCTGCTCCATCAGTTCGGCGGCGGCATCCGGCTCGCCGCCCTCATCCAGCATCTTGGCGTAATCGGCGCGGCGGTCGGCGATGACGTCGCCGGAGGAAAGCTGGCTTGGCTGCATGATTGGACCCTTTGGCTGGCGGCATTTGGCTTCGGCCACAAAAAAACTCAAGTCCTATTTCAGAGGCGGTGCTGTCTTGGCGGAAAAGGCTTGCGGGCGAATCGCCGCGACCGTATCTCAAGGCAAACAGGAGATGGCGCATGTCCGATCAGGTGAACAGGTTCCTCGGCGATTCCATTGGCCGCACGATCATCAAGCTCTTGGTGGTTTCGCTGATCGTCGGCTTCGTCATGGCCATCTTCGGGCTGACCCCCTGGGAACTCATCTACAACTTCCGTGATTTCGTGATCCATCTATGGCGGCAGGGCTTCTCGGCGCTTGGACGCGTCGGCGACTATCTGATCCTGGGTGCGACCATCGTCATTCCGATCTTCATCATCATTCGTCTTTTCAGCTATCGCAAATAACATGAGCTCAATCATCCTTTCGCGCCGCGGCCTGCTGCAGTTTTCAGGTCTTGCACTGGTGGCCGGCATTGCCGGCTGCACGACGACCCCGAAACTTGCGACCACGCCTTCCAATGCCGCAGACGAGACGGCTTCTGCATTGCCGCTCGTCAACCAGCTTCGCGCCAAGAACGGCCTGCCGCCGCTCAGCGTCGATCCGCATGCAAGTGCCGCCGCGATCTTCCAGGCCAAGCGCATGGCAAGTGCGGGCAGGATGAAGCATCTGATGGGGATGACCGACAGTTTCGGCGACCGCGTGAAGGCGAGCGGTGTTGCCCTGCCGGCCGCCGAAAACATCGCTTCTGGCCAACAGAGCGTCGATGCGGTCGTCACCGCCTGGATCAACTCTCCCCACCATCTGGAAAATATGCTCGGGCGCTATAGCGGTCTCGGCGTTGCCGTTGCACATAATACGTCTTCCAGGAACCTGCCCTATTGGGCCATGGTGCTTTCCAGCTGAGGCGATTCCGCCTCTCTCCCCAAGAGGCGAATATGGATACCGGCAGACCCAGAGACGCATTGGCATTCGACGTAACGCACCGGCTGGTGCTGGCGATCGCCATTCCGATGACGCTCGGTTTCATGACCACGCCACTGCTCGGCATCACCAATACTGCCGTCGTCGGCCATATGGGCGATCCGGAAGCGCTGGCGGGGCTGGCGATCGGCGCCATGCTGTTCGACCTCATCATGGGCAGCTTCAATTTCCTGCGGGCATCCACGACGGGACTGACGGCGCAGGCGCTTGGGCGGCGTGATGCGCATGAGCAGCAGGCCGTCTTCTGGCGCGCCATCGTCTCCGCGCTCGGCTCCGGTCTGACGCTGCTCATCCTTTCGCCGCTCTTGATCTTCGTCGGGCTGAAGCTGATGGGGGCGGAGGGTCGGATTGCCGAGGCGACCGGCACCTATTTCTCGATCCGCATCCTCGCCGCACCGGCAGCACTTGCCAATTACGCGCTCCTCGGCTTCGTGCTCGGCCGCGGACAGGGCCGAACCGGGCTTCTGCTGCAGGCGCTGATCAACGGCATCAACATCCTGCTTTCCATCTATCTCGGCCTGTCGCTCGACTGGGGTGTATCCGGTGTCGCCTGGGGCACGATGGCGGGCGAAACGGTGGGCGCGCTTGCCGGTCTCTTCATCGTGCTGCGCAGCTTCGATCGGGCACATCGGCCAAATCGGACGGAGGTGTTTTCGCGAGCCAAGCTTGCCGAGCTTTTCGCACTGAACCGTGACATCCTGATCCGCACCTTCGTGCTGATCGGCTCCTTTGCCATCATGACCCGCATCGGCACCAGCTTCGGGGCCATTACCCTTGCGGCCAATGCAGTGCTGATGAATTTCTTTCTCTTGTCAGGCTATTATCTCGACGGTCTTGCCAACGCTGCGGAGCAGATCACCGGGCGGGCAATCGGCGCGCAATATAGGCCAGCCTTCGATCGTGGTCTGAAGCTCACGACGCTGTGGTCCTTCGGGCTCGCGGCAATCATTTCCGCCTTCTTCTATTTTGCCGGTCCTATCCTCATTGCCGGGCTGACGAGTTCGCCGGAGGTACAGGCAGCCGCCGAGACCTATCTGCCCTGGGCGGCGGTGACCGGACTGACCGGCGCGCTCGCGTTCCTGATGGACGGCGTCTTCATCGGCGCGACGTGGTCCGTCGACATGCGTAACCGCATGCTGATGTCCTTTGCGGGATATCTCGCCATGCTCGCCGTCTTCGTGCCGCTCTTCGGCAATCACGGCCTGTGGCTGGCGATGAACGCTTTCCTGCTGTTTCGTGGTTTCTTCCTGGCGGTGCTGGTGAAGCCGCGCGCAGCTCAGACCTTCCGCACCGCCCAGTAATCCACGCGGCTGTCTCTGAGGTCACGGATCGATGCGAGTTTTTCGCGGTCGAGCAGTTTCGACAGACCGCGCACGATCGTGCCGGGAAGGCCCGGACCTTCATAGACCATGCAGGAATAAAGCTGTACGAGATCGGCCCCTGCTCTCACCTTTTCCAGCGCCGTTTCGGCCGAGGAGACACCACCGACACCAATGATCGGCAGGGACGGACCGACGCGCTTGCGCATCTTGGCGAGCACGACCGTCGATTTTTCGAAGAGCGGCACGCCGGAGAGGCCACCGGCCTCCTTCGCCTGGACCTGATCCTTCAAGCCGTCGCGCGAAAGCGTCGTATTGGATACGATGAGACCATCCAGTGCATGCGACAACGCCTCCGCGGCAATGTCATCCATGCCCTCTTCTGTAAGATCAGGGGCGATCTTCACGAAGACCGGGATTTTTCGGCCGGCCTTTTCAGCTTCCTCGTCGCGTGCCGCCAACACGGCCGACAGGAGAGCGGCGAGGCTTTCACGCGCCTGCAGATCGCGCAGACCCGGCGTGTTGGGCGAGGAAATATTGGCGGTGAAATAGCGGGCGACGGAATAGAAGCGACGGATACCGGCGACATAATCGGCGATACGGTCTTCGCTGTCCTTGTTGGCGCCGATATTGACACCGACAATGCCGGCACGGCCGATCTGCGAGAGACGGCGGAAGGCTGCTTCATGACCTTCATTGTTGAAGCCGAGGCGGTTGATGACGCCTTCATCTTCCACCAGGCGGAAGATGCGTGGGCGTGGATTGCCGGATTGCGGCTTCGGGGTGACCGTGCCGATTTCGGTAAAGCCGAAGCCGAGTTTCAGCAGCGCTTCCGGCACTTCGGCATTCTTGTCATAGCCCGCAGCCATGCCGAGCGGGTTGGGAAAGTCGATGTTGGCAACGGTCTGGCGCAGGCGCGGGTCCGGCGCGATGCGGCAGGCAGGCACGACGCCTGACTTCAGCGCCGCGATCGACATGCCATGCGCGGTTTCGGGATCAAGGAGAAAGAGGCCGCGGCGGGCGATGCGCTTGAAAGGATCGATCACGATGCGAGCTCCGGAAAGATGTGGGCGCCGGCATCATCGAGCGGCAAGGCCGCCTCCCAAAGCACGGCCGAAAGCGGCAGATCGGCATAAAGATGCGGGAAGAGAGCGCCGCCGCGCGAGGGTTCGAAGAGCAGTTTGTCGCCGAAATTGCTGATATCGACGGCGACGAGGACAAGACCCGTCTGACCGGCAAAATGCAGGGCTGCGGTCTGCTTGACCTGATCTGCCGTCGAGAAATGGATGAAGCCGTCCTTCTGATCGATGCCCGCGCCATGAAAAACACCGGTTTGTCTGGCTTCCTGCCAGAGCGCCTCCGGCACGATCTTGTAAAGGGTCGGTGTCGCGGTCATGATGATCCCGTTAATGGCCTTGTTGAGAAGGGGGCTGGCCTTCCTGATGAGGGCTTTGCCCCAAAGAGATGGCGATGTCCACGCCTGTAGGCGCAAAAACGGACAGGCACCATGCTTTGCGGAGGATGAGACGATGAAGGCATTTGCAATCACGCTTACCGCCGGTCTTCTGCCGCTTGCGGCAATGGCAGCGGAGCCCGATGCGACGCGCTTCCAGCTCGAGCGCAGCGGCGACCATTTCGTGCGCCTCGACCGGCAAACGGGGGCCATGTCGCTCTGCGCTGAGAAGGACGGGGCGTTGGTCTGCCGCATGGCCGCCGATGAACGCGCTGCCTACGAGGACGAACTCGACCGGCTTGCTGACCGGGTGAGCGCGCTGGAGAAGAATATAACCGCCCGGCCGGCCTTGCCGACGGATGCGGAAGTCGACCGCTCGATCGGCATCATGGAGCGGATGATGCGCAGTTTCATGGGTATAGTTCGGGAATTCCGGGCGGAAGACGAGGCCAATCCCCTTCCGCAGCGGAGTTGATCTGGTTATATTCATATAAGTAGAGGGTCATGTTCGTGCGGGGAGCCGGACAGGACTGAGGAGATCGAGCTCTTGGGAGGGAGTTTTCGATGCAGGAACACACCATCATCATCGCTGACGACCATCCGCTGTTCCGCGACGCGCTGCGGCAGGCGGTGATCGGTATGGAAGGCCGGCAGGCAATCGTCGAGGCCGGGGATTTTGCCGCGGCAAGGACGGCGGCGACGACGCATCCGGATGCGGACCTGATGCTGCTCGATCTCGCCATGCCTGGAGTCAGCGGTTTTTCCGGCCTGATGGCGTTGCGCTCCGAATTCGTCAGCCTGCCGATCGTCATCATCTCGGCGACCGATGACACCACGACAATCCGCCGGGCTCTGGAGCTCGGCGCTTCCGGCTTCATTTCGAAATCCTCAGGTATCGAGGATATCCGCCGCGGCATCCAGACGGTGCTGGCGGGCGATATCGCCACGCCGGAGAGCTATCGCGACGGACAGGAGCAGGATCCCGATGTCGCCGACCTCATCCACCGCCTGCACACGCTGACACCGCAGCAGAGCCGGGTGCTGACCATGCTCGGCGAAGGACTGCTGAACAAGCAGATCGCCTATGAGCTCGGGGTTTCCGAAGCGACGATCAAGGCGCATGTCTCGGCCATTCTCCTAAAGCTCAATGTCGACAGCCGCACGCAGGCGGTGATCCAGCTCGGCAAGATCAACATGGCGATGGTCGCCTGAGCTCAGGCATCCGCCAGACAGGATTTTATTCCTCATTTCCGCTTTACTCGGGGAGATGCCTCAGTTAATCTGCCGGCGATAGAAAGCGGCCGGATGGACCGCGGAACCGGACGCATATGCTGTCACATGACCAGATCTGGGGAGCGATCGACGGGCTTGCCGAACGGCATGACCTGACGCCGTCGGGTCTTGCGCGGCGGGCGGGACTCGATCCGACCTCCTTCAATAAATCCAAGCGACTTTCAGCGGATGGGCGCCTGCGCTGGCCTTCGACGGAATCCATCGCCAAGGTGCTGGAGGCGACGGGGGCGAGCATGGAGCAGTTCATGAGCTTCATGCGACCGGCGGGTGCCGCTGCCGCCGCCAGCTTGCCGGACGGTATTTTTGCGTCGCAGGGAAGCTCCATTCCCCTGCTCGGCTTTGCGCAGGCGGGCGCCGGCGGCTTTTTTGACGATGGTGGCTTTCCGGCAGGCCAGGGCTGGGATGTGGTGGAATTTCCGGCTGGCCCCTCGCAGAAGGCTGGCGTCTATGCGTTGGAAGTGCAGGGCGAGAGCATGATGCCGCTCTACCGCGACGGCGATGTGCTGATCGTGGAGCCCGGCGCGCAGGTGCGCCGCAACGACCGTGTCGTCGTCAAGACACGCGAGGGCGAAGTCATGGCCAAGGTGCTGTTGCGCCAGAGCCCGCGTTCCATCGAGCTATTGTCTCTCAATCCCGAACATCCCAACCGGACGATCGAGCTTTCCGACGTCGAATGGATTGCCCGTATCATCTGGGCCAGCCAATAGGAAAATAATCCATGCGCCCTGCAGCCTTCATCACAGGTATCGCGGGGATGGCGATCGTGACCGGCCTGCTGCTGGCCGGGCAAGCGCGGCTCAACAGCGGCGACCGAGCGGCACCTGACGCAGATGCCGGAAGCGTGACCGCCGAATTGCCCGATGCGAATACCGATAGGATAAAACCGCCTGCATCGCTCACGGACGACGATGCGGCGTTGATTGCCCGGGCAACAGAGCCTGCGGCAGCCGAGCCGGCCGCGGCCCCCTCCCCGCCTCCCTCCGAAAATGCGACAGTGAACGAAACGGCGCAGAGCGAACCGGCGCCCGCCGAGACGCCGCCGGCCACAGCTGATGGAAAAGACAGTGTGGAGCTGTTGCGGCCGACGGTGGAAAACGCCGGCCTCCTTTCCTTCGGCAAACGCCGGCTGCAGATTGCCGGCATCATTGCGACGCCCGCCGACAAGAGTTGCGGCTCCGAAGGCAAACAATGGCCGTGCGGCATGATGGCAAAGACGGCGCTGCGGCTTTTCCTGCGCAATCGCGCGATCGATTGCGACCTGTCTTCCGATGCATGGGAAGACATGGCGAGCGCCGCCTGCCGGCTGGGGCAGCAGGACATCGGCACATGGCTGGTGGAAAACGGCTGGGCGGAAGCGCGGCCGGGCTCGCCGCTTACCGCCGCCGGCGAAAAGGCAAAGCAAGCGAAGCAAGGCATTCACGGCGAGGATCCTCGCCGCAGGCCGGCGGCAGCGCCCCGGCCTGAACCCGCCGATCCCTTGTAATGACGACTGCCAATTCCTAATCTCCGCTCATTCAAGAGGGAATCAGACATGAACAAGCCGCTTTCCGCCCATGACGCGCTGATCTATGTGATGGTGATGGCATCCGCCGTCGACAGCACCATGAACGACCGGGAAATGGAGAGGATCGGTCAGCTCATCGGCTTCCTGCCGGTGTTCCGCGATTTCGACGACGACAATCTGATTTCCATCGCCCGCGACTGCGCCTCGCTGCTGGCCGGTCCGGAAGGGCTGGATGTGGTGCTGGAGACCGTTCGCGATACGCTGCCTGCCCGTCTCTACGACACCGCCTATGCGCTGGCAGTCGAAGTCGCCTCCGCCGACCTTTCCGTCAAGGCCGAAGAATTGCGCCTGCTCAGCCTGCTGCGCGACCGTCTCGGCCTCGACAAGCTGACCTGTGCCGCCATCGAGCGCAGCGCGATCGCCCGTTTCCGCAAAGGCTAAAACTTCATCGGATTTAGAGCATTTCCGTTTTTCTTCGAAACACGGAAATGCTCTATCTATTTGTTTTTACGCAATTCCGGACGCAAAACCGCTATACACTTTTGCTGGAATTGCTAATAGAGCCCGTAGGGGAAATAACGCAGATAGATTTCCTGCAGGCGGCCATTGCGCGAGAGCGTTGCCAGCGCATGGTCGATTGCTGCCGTCAGCACACTGTCGTTCTGGCGCAGCATGATCGTCATTCCCTCGCCCAGGAAGCGCTCCGACATATAGGGACCGTCGAACAGGGCGCAGCATTTGTCCGAAGCGGGCGAAGCCACCCAGAAGGAAAGCTGCAGCGCATCGGCAAAGGCAGCATCGACCTTCCGCTCCTTCAAGGCCGTCAACAGCGCTTCCTTGTTGTCAAAAGGCTGAGCCTTGATGGCCGGGAAAAAGGCCGCGAGCATCGCCTCGTGGACGGTGCCCTTGACGATGCCGACGGAATGGCCGGCGAGGCCGGTAGCCGTCGTTCCGGTCACGGCGGCCGCCGTGTTGCGAACGAAGCGGGCCGGCAGCATCAGATAGGGACGGGAGAAGAGGAACTCGCGGCGCAGCTCCGGCGTGACGGCAAGGCCTGCGATGACGGCATCGCCCTGCGAGCCGGCAAGCGCCTTCTGCAGGTCGGCGAAGGGCAGCGCCTGGATCTGACACTTGTCTGCAATCTCCAGCTCGGAACAGATCTCGCGGGCGAGATCGACGTTGAAGCCGGAGAGCTTGCCGTTCTGGTCCGTAAAATTGAAGGGCGGAAAGTCCACCGAGGTCAGGAAACGCAGGCGCACGAGCGAGGAGAGATCGGGCTTGGCCAGGCGTTCACGGGAATCGAAGAGCAGCGGCACGGACGAGCCGGATTGCTGCGCAAAAGAAGAAAAAGCCGAAAGCAGTATAACTGAAAACAGGCAGAGGATGGACATCCACCTGGAGGCCGGAAACGCCGGTTTACATTGCACCATTATGATCTGCCTGACGATTACGCGCGGGGCTTGCCGCTCAGCCGAGATGTAACAGAACCATACCCGTCGGGGAATATGGCCCGGCGGGGTGGCAGACCGCACCTCGGCGGAATCAGAACGACGCATCGGCCTTCAAAGCAAGGTCTTTCACCGGGTACGACGCCGTACCAGCCACAAAAAATTCCGCATAAATTGCATCTTTGAACACCTGAGCAAAAATAACAACCATGCCCCCAAAATTCATGGGCAATCACCGAGCCCGTTAGCGCGGAATTAAGCAATATCCCATCTTATTTGACGCGACGACATCGACCCCACCGGCCGACTGCATGATGCGCATGTCGAACCTCTTAAGGTATCCCCACCAGCGCAATACCGAAGAATCGTTCCGCAACAAATGATTTCAAAAGCACCGGGCTCGCAACACGCCCGGCCAATCGGGTAACTCCATGCTGAAACATCTGAAAATCCGCACAAAAATCATATCGGTCGTAGCGCTCCTGGGGCTCATCACGATAGCCGGACTGATCTATGTCATCTCCGAGTTTCGCCGAGCGGACGCGGCCTACGGCGCCTTCATCGATCATGAGGCGCTGGCCTCGATGCAGAGCGCGCGCGCCAGCGCGTCGGTGGTCGCCTCAGTGCTGCAGGTGAGCCTGCTTGCCGACATGAAGCCCGATACGCCGGCATTCCAAACGGCACTCGCTACACCGAGCAAGCTGCCGCAGGCACGCGACCGCATGACGCAGGCGCTGGCGCTTGTGCCCAGCCGCAAGGCCGCGGTCGATGAAATCCAGGCCGGCATCGATGAAATCGAGACTCTGGCGAACAAGATCGTCGAGCAGAGCAAGGCCAAAGACAGTGCCGGCGCCTTGGCGAACGTCGCCCTGATCAATGCCAAGCTCAGCGCGCTGACGCCGAAGATGATCGCCAACAACGATGCGATGATGGCGATGCTCAACGACGGCGGCGACGCGCTCTCGGCTTCCGTCCACGATCGCATCAACCTCTGCTTTGCCTTGATCGGCCTGGCCGTCGTCGGCGCTATCGGTCTCAGCATCGTCGTCGCCCAGATTGGCATCACTACCCCCATGGCAAAGCTGCGCGAGCGCATGACCGGCCTGGCAGAGGGTGACACGGACAGCGAAATCGTCGGCCTCGACCGTCGCGACGAAATCGGCAAAATGGCGGAGGCCGTCTCGGTCTTCCGCGACAATGCGATCGAACGCATCCAGCTCGAAGCCCGCGCCGAAGCCGACCGCAGCTTCAGCGACAGCGAGCGCCGCGAACGCGAAGCGCAGAAGGCCGCGGAAGCCGCCGATCTGGAACGCGCGGTCAATGCACTCGGCGACGGGCTGCGCCGGTTTTCGGCGGGCGACCTCGTCTCGCACATCGAAACGCCTTTCGTCGCGCATCTCGACGCGCTGCGCCAGGACTTCAACAACTCGGTCGAAAAGCTCAACGAGACCATGAACACGGTCGGCTCCAATGCCCGCGCCATCAGCGCCGGCGCCAACGAGATCCGGTCGTCCGCCGACGAGCTTTCGAAGCGCACCGAGCAGCAGGCCGCTTCCGTCGAAGAAACGGCGGCAGCCCTCGAAGAGATCACGACGACGGTAAAGGACGCGGCAAAACGTGCCGAAGAGGCAAGCCAACTCGTCGCCCGTACTCGCCTTGGCGCCGAGAAATCCGGCGACGTCGTCCGCAAGGCTGTCGCTGCCATGCATCAGATCGAGCAGTCCTCCGTCGAGATCAGCAATATCATCGGCGTCATCGACGATATCGCATTCCAGACGAACCTGCTGGCGCTCAACGCCGGCGTCGAAGCTGCGCGCGCCGGTGAAGCCGGCAAGGGTTTTGCGGTCGTCGCACAGGAAGTCCGCGAACTGGCCCAGCGCTCTGCAAACGCCGCCAAGGAAATCAAGGCGCTGATCACCACATCAGGCACGCATGTGCAGACCGGCGTCTCGCTGGTCGGCGAAACGGGCAAGGCGCTTGATGCGATCGTCCACGAAGTGCAGGAAATCAACCAGCACGTCCATGCGATTGCCGAAGCTGCCCGCGAGCAGTCGATCGGGCTGCAGGAGATCAATACCGCCGTCAACAGCATGGATCAGAGCACGCAGCAGAATGCTGCGATGGTCGAGGAATCCACCGCGGCAAGCCACAGCCTTGCAACGGAAGCGACGGCACTCAACAACCTGCTCGGCCAGTTCCGCCTGACGGGCACCGGCGGCTTCGTTGCAAGCGCGCCGATCCAGACGACATCGGCCGCACCGCGCGCCGCCGCACGGCCGGCCGCCAGAGCTCCCGTCCGCGTTGCCGAAAGCACCGCACGCCCGAAGGCTTCGCCGGCACGCGCCCTTGGCCAGAAGCTCGCCAGCGCCTTCGGCATGAACAGCAGTGCTGCCCCGGCCGCCAGCCAGGAAGCCGACTGGACGGAGTTCTGAGCTGACAACCTGATCGAATGAGAATGGGCGGCTCCGGCCGCCCATTTTCGTTTCAGGCCTTTTCAGACTTGCGGCCGCCAGCCGACCTCGACGAGCACGTTACCGGGCGCCGTGCAATAGAACAGCCAGCCACCGCGAATGGCGGCCGGCGGTCCGGAAACTGCAGCACCATCTTCCGCCAGGCGGGCGTGAAGCCGGTCGACATCCGGTCTTTCGGGAAGGATGAAGCCGATATGATAGGTTTGCCACTGCAGCTCGACCTGATCGGCACCGCCGAATTTCGGCAGCGGGCGGCTGAGAACGATCTCCGTGCCGTGGTCGTCGTAAAGGATTGCCCGGCCGATCCGCTCGTTCATCTCCCGCAATTCCAGACCGAAATAACGCAGGAAGAAATCCGCCGTGGCGGCGATATCAGGCACGTAGAAATCAAGATGGTTCAAACGCATGACTGTCTCCTTCGGAAATGAAAATCCCGGAGAAGTGCGTTTTACGCTCCGCATGCCGCCGGGACCCCGCATTCGCATGCGGGCCACGTCGCGGGTTCTCGTGTGAAACACGGAGCAGAGCTTCCGATGATGGAAGGGACCGGGCTTACCTCATCCGATCCTGCCTTTTTCGACATTGCTGCTCTAGCAGATCGAGCCGAAAGCGGCAATAAGGCCTTCAGAGGAGTGAAGCCAGACCGATGGCGACCTTTACCAAAGCTCTTCTCGAAGGGTTGAAGACATGCGTGCCGTTTGTGTCATGAGCTTTCCGCGATTTGCGGTACAATGACACCGTGCCGCGGACAGAAAGGCTCCGGATATGAAACTGATCGCATTTAGCCTCATCGGCGCGCTGGCGCTCGCCGGCTGCACCACCGTCGAATATACCGGCCCCGGCATCGAGCCCATTCCGGGCAGCATCACCTATAACGGCCAGCCGCGCACGAAACTGACAAAGTCGCCGATTGGATCGACCTTCCCGCACAATTTCATCGACCAGTACGGCCGGCAGGTCGAGGAAACCTATATCATCCGTCCGGACCGTTCGCTGGCGATCGCGCACCGCCAGTACCGACCGATCACGATTTTCGGACGCGATTGAGGAGGGCAACTGGAGCGGGTGAAGGGGGCCATTGCCCTATTTCGTCTTGTTTCAATTAATAAAATCTTCTCTTTAAAATCAACATGTTGATCCGATCCTCCGTTAAACTCGCTTGCGCGGAATTGCATCTTGTTGCAATTTTTATGGCTAGCGGCGTGGCTAGCAACGAAATCGGCAAACGTTATATTCCGCCTTCGTCTGCCTCCGCGAAAGTTACTCGATGGGAGATTGAATGCCGAAACGGGCAAAAGAACTCGGGCCGCTAGACGTCAAGCGCGCTTCACACCCCGGAACGCATGACCGCAACTTTTGGATACAGGCCGGCGGCGTCTCGGGTTTGATCCTACAGATCACGCCGAACGATGCGAAGTCGTGGCTTCTACGGACAATGGTCGGCGGTAAGCGCCGTGCAGTTGGTCTGGGGCCATACCCCGAAATCGGTCTTGCCGAAGCCAGGGACCTCGCAAGGGCCGCTAAAGCAAAAGTAAGGGATGGCGTTGATCCGGTAGAGGAGCGCAGGGCCGCTCGCGCCGCACTTGCGGCGGCGACGGCCCGAAACCTGTTGTTCTCGGATGCCGCGGATAAGTGGATTGCGGCGAAGCTGTCGGAACGGCCCGAGAAATCTCGCAAGGCCGTCAAATCCACCTTGGAGAGATATGCTTTCCCTGAGATCGGACAGATGACGGTCCAAGCCATAGAGGTCCACGACATCGCACGCGCGTTGAAAGATGTATGGACCGATAAACCCGACACCGGCCAGAAGCTGCGCACTTACCTTGAAGGCGTCCTGTCGTGGGCTACGGTGGCTGGTCATCGCAAAGGCGACAATCCCGCTAGATGGAAAGGCAACCTGAAGGAGCTGCTACCTGCGCCAAGCGTGGTCGAAAAAGGGCGAAGCGGAAACTTCCCTGCTGTCGCGATCCGCGATCTTCCCGCCTTCTGGGTCGACCTCCAAAAGCGGGAGGGGATGGGCGCGATGGCGCTTCGCTTTGCCGCCCTGTGCGTCAGCCGCTCTGGCGAAGTCCGGGGCGCTGTGTGGCCTGAGATCGACTTCAACGGCGCGCTGTGGGTAATCCCGAAGGAACGGATGAAGATGGGACGAGAACACAGGGTTCCGCTTTCACCTGCCGCTGTGTCACTTTTGAGGTCGCTTCCAAGAATGGAAGGCGTGCCTTACATATTCCCGGCTGCACAGGGCGGGATGCTGTCAGATATGTCGATCTCGGCGGTTATGCGTCGTATGCAATCTGATGCCGAGGCGACAGCCAAGGCGACGGGTCAGCCGATTGAGCAAGCCGGTTGGCGCGATCCTCGCAGTGGAAAGCCGGCTGTTCCTCACGGCCTTCGATCGAGCTTCCGAGATTGGGCTGCCGAACGCGGTTATGAACGCGACATGGCGGAGATCTCGCTGGCGCATACAGTTGGCAGCGTGGTCGAACGCGCATACCGCCGTTCCGACATGATCGAGCGCCGCCGGGCGATGATGCAGGCATGGAGTGGCTTTCTCCATGGCGACGATGCTGGTGTCGTCGTCGCCTTCCCTGCGGGGGTGCGCTCGTGACGACAATAATCGGTGACGAATGGGAGGTCGTGGCAACTCATGACCTGGGCTTTGTCGATGCGGCAACAAAAACGGTTGCTTCCGCTATTATTGAGGTTGAGCGGGGATCGCCGGGCTTTCCGAGAATTCACGCGAAGCGGCAGGCAAGAACTAATCGCTTGCACCGTGCGATGCCGGACCACGGCATGATTGTCGCGATCGTCGCGCAATGGCTCTCGGCGAAGCATAGCCAAAACACAGCGACCGCCGCGAAGAATGCGGCACAAGGCGTTTCGCGATTGGCGGACGACGTGGATGATTTGCGGCACAAACTTTCTGAGATCGTGGATGCGCTCCGGTTCGCTGAAAAGACGGAAGATGGAGAGGATATTGCAGGATATGCAGGCGCCGCGACCAATGCCATTAGTGAGGCACTTCCTCTTCTGCGTCTTGCTCAACAGGCGGCCCGCAGCATAGATGCGAGCATGCCTACGAACGCGAAGGGTTCGGCGGGTGTGGTCGGTGCGTTGCGTCAAGCGCCGCCTGATGAAGCACTGGCAATTTCGCTGGCACGCTATTGGCGGTTTTGCGGCCTGTCGCTCGACGGCGGCGAAGACGGCGACGGACTTGACGTTGTGCTCGAAAACATCCTTGGAAAAAGCCACGCACGTAAAGTGCTGACCCGCGCTCGTGCCAGCCTGTCAATAGAAATCTCTACATCACAATAGGCGAAAAAATCCGCAATTATGGGGCGCGGAAAGGTTTTGCTAATCGCTGCATAGTGTTTCAATTGGTTATCACCTTCAATAACGAGGTGATGATCGATGTATCTCTCCGATATACAGCTTGCCGATCGCTATGGCGTAAGCCGCGTTACCATCTGGCGCTGGCGCAAATCCGACCCGTCGTTTCCCATGCCGGTCAACCTCTCGCCTGGCTGCGTGCGTTGGCGACTGTCCCAAATCGAAGAATGGGAAGCGATGAAGGCAGACGTTGGGGGCGCAGCATGAGCCGCCCCGCGGCAGTCCTTGCCGTAGCCGCAGCCTTTATTTGGACGATGATCGTCGGCGACCTCCATCGGCTTTGCCCTTCTTCTGGCTGCACATACGAGGCCGTCCGATGACCGGCCGAATTGATCATGGCAAGCGCAATGCCGGCGACAGAGTACGCCGGCAGGGCATCCAGGCAGCCGACGATCTCGGCGCCATCTTGCCGAGGGCGGCGCCAAAGCGCCGGCCCTCGAAAGCCGATCAGCGCGCGGAACTTGCCCAAGCCGAAGCCAAAATCAGCCGGATCATTCGCTGCGTCTGTGGGCATTCGGCGACGATTGCCTTGCCGCCTTCGCGCCTCGGGGCGCGGCTGCGGTGCTCGAAATGTGGAGAGATTGCCAAGTGAGCGCTCAAGGAAAGGCGCCGTGGTTCCGGTTCTTCTCTTCGGATTTCCTGTCGTGGACGCGGACGATGAAATCGGGCGACACTGGCGTCTTCGTCACCCTTCTCGCTATGCTGCATGAGCGTGGCGAGCCCTTGCCCTATGACGCCGCTCGTCTCGCGCGGTTCTGCAACACAACCAAGTCTGCGTTGGAAAATGCCGTCTCTCGACTTCGAGCCGATGGGCTTCTGTCGATCAATGGCGGCTATTTGTGGAGCGACATAATCGAGCGGGAATGTGAATTCCGCGAAGAAAAATCGCAAAAGGCAAAATCCGCCGCGAATATACGTCACGAAAAAAGCAAGAAAAATCAACGGCGCGATGATGCGGACGCAATGCAAACCAGAGGCAGAGGCATAGTCAGAGGGGAAAACCCCTCACGGGGTTTTTCCCCCAATTCTGATTTCAATGCTGGGTTAGATGAAAACGAAGCTGATGGAGACGCGTCCGATATCGCGCCTGAGGGCGCTTCGGTCATCTTCCGAAGCGGCGATAGTTGTCGAAACCTGATGCGAACTGTCGATCCTCTCACTCCGATCCGCTTCGCGTCGGAAGAAGCGCAGGGCGAACTTGTCGATTACGTCGTCCGCCAAGCATCACGAATGGGCGCCGACGAGGAAACGTGCGCCGATCTGCATCGCATCATCCGTGAGATGACCAAACGTGGACAACTGACGAAAGCACAAGCCGAGGAAGAACTGCGGCGCTTCACTCCAAAAGCGGGAGGCAAGAATGAAAGGCAGGCGTGATCCCGACATCGATTTGTTCGCCTGGGCAGATAGCCGGCAGTCAGCCGTCGTCATCGACGCACGAAAGATTTTCCAAAAGCGCATGATCACTTTCGTCCGTTTGATCTGCTTGGGCTATGTGCCGAAGGAGACCGGCGGCGAGATAATCGATATCCAATCCCGGCGGGGAGGGAAGCAGCGGCAGAAGGGGAAAGGCCGCAGGCGCAAGGACGCAGCCTGATCGATTAATCCGCTCCCGAAACCTTTCAGTTGGGAGCGTTCTCGCCTATATTATCGAAGCATAACCGGTTGACCTCTCCCGATTTGCACAATCGCCGCCGGCATCGCGCTGGCGGCGATTTGCTTTTTAGAATACCAGACGTTCGTTGGAACGTATCCAACTAAATAACGGCATTTAACGCCCAAATTATATTATCACGTTGTTTAGCGTCCAACGCATACATGAGATTTTAAACTAATTGTGTTAGTTATTTCCAATTCGTTGACTTAACTTAATTCTTCTGCATATCGTCGCATTGCTTGATTGGCCGAAGAGGCACAAGGGCGGCGAATTCCAAGCTGCTTCTGACCGGTCAAGCCATCCCAAAAGGCAGACCGATGTCAAAATCCCCTCCCGAAAATCCCGAAGTCGTCGACCTAAGTGTCGCGATCGCGCATCCGCTTTTCGATCCCGCGCTTCGCGATCTTGTGAAGTCGGTCTCGCAGCGGCAGGACGCGCATACCCTGATGGATATCGTGCTCATCTTGGGCGTTGATCCGGAAGTACTCGCGCAAAGCCTCGTCGCGAATGCCGTCGCCGCCGAGTTCATGCGCTGCCGCGAGGCTGATGCCGCTAAACGGGGGCGCCTCAATTGAACGCCCCCGCCCTGATCGAACTGCCGGCGCAACGTCGAGCCGCGTCCATCCGTGCAGCATCCTTCGACGAGGCGACGAATTCCGTCGAGGTCGTATGGACGGCAGGCGCAAAAGTCCGCCGGTATTCCTGGCGCGATGACACTTTCTACGACGAAGAGCTCATCGTTGAACCTAACGCCATTCGCCTCGATCGTCTGAACAGCGGCACGGCGCCGCTTCTCGACACACATGACGATCGATCGCTTGCTTCGGTCATCGGCGTGGTCATTGCCGGATCGGTCACAATCCGCAACGGCCAAGGCTTCGCCCGCGTCCAACTTTCCAGCTCGCCCGATGTTGCGGCTGCGGTCGCTAAAATCCGAGAAGGCACCGTCCGGGGCATCAGCGTCGGCTACCGCATCCATAAGATCGAAAAGACCGAAGCGGATGACGGATTGGTGCCTATCTGGCGCATCGTCGATTGGGAACCACTCGAAATCAGCGCAGTCGCAGTTCCTGCCGATCCGGCCGCCGCCATTCGCGCCGGCGCTGAACTTTACTCCGCAACCATTTTTCGAAAGGACGGCCAAATGACCGAACCCACTCCCCCCGGCGAACTCGCTCTTGAACGCACCCGCGCCGCGACAATCGCTGACCTCGGCCGCCAGTTCGGCCAGGCCGATTTCGCAGCCGAAGCTATCCGCAACGGAACCGCCCTCGATGCATTCCGCCGCGCACTGAACGACAAGCTCGTCGAAGATCAGGATCAAAACTCGATCCGCTCGCAGGTTGGCGCTAGCCTGCACTATGGCTCGCCTGCGGGCGCCACCGACTTCGAGCAGCGCAGGGCTGCCGCGATGCAGTCGGCTATTCTGCATCGCGTCGATCCTGCGCGGAACAAGCTTGAGGCCGGCGCAGAAGTCTTCATGAGCATGCCTCTTTTGGAGATCGCCCGGGCGTCCGTCGAAGCACGGGGCATTCGAACTGCAGGCATGAGCAAGATGATAATTGCCGGCGAAGCGCTCGGGCAGCGCAGTGGCGGTATGCACACGACGACCGACTTCCCTGCGATCCTTGCGAACGTTACGAACCGGACGCTGCGCGCCGCCTACGAGACCGCGCCTCAGACGTTCCGACCGTTGGTCCGGGAAACGACCGTTAGCGACTTCAGAGAAGTCACCCGTGCACAGATCAGCGAAGCACCCTCCCTTGAGAAGGTGAATGAGCATGGCGAATTCAAAAGCGGCACGATGGGCGACAGCGCCGAAAAGTACAGGCTTGAAACGTTCGGTAGGATCATTGGCATTACCAGGCAAGCGATCGTCAATGATGATCTGAGCGCGTTTGACCGCATTCCACGTGCCTTCGGCGTCCAGGCAGCGCAGCTCGAAAGCGATCTCGTTTGGGGTCAAATCCTGCTCAATGCAGCGATGGGCGACGGCGTCGCGCTGTTCCATGCGAACCACAGCAACTTGTTGACCTCGGGCGCGATCAGCGAAACGACGGTTGCCGAAGCCCGGAAAAAGATGGGCTTACAGACCGGCCTTGACGGCAACACAGCGCTCAATCTGTCGCCGGATTTTCTGATCGTGCCAAAGGCGCTTGAAGTAGCTGCGCTCAAGTTCGTGACTAGCATCACGCCAGCCAAGACCGCTGATGCGGTCCCGAGTGAGATCCGCAATTTGACGGTTATCGCCGAGCCGCGCCTTGACCTCGGCGTCACGCGCTATGGGATCGCCGGCAGCGCCACCGCCTATTACTTCGCGACCTCCCCAACGTTCGTTGATGTCGTCGAGCTTGCCTATCTCGAAGGAGCACGCGGCGTCTATACCGAGACACGCGCCGGCTTCGAGATTGACGGCATTCAGATCAAAGCGCGCCTTGATGTCGCTGCCAAGGTAATCGACTGGCGTGGGGTTTCCAAGAACGCGGGTGCATGATCGGGTGACAGAAGGCCGGCACGCGATGACCGGCCTTTCCCCTCCCCCCTGGATAGGGATCGTTATCGACCCGGATGGGGGTACGGGACCGCCGCCCCCCTTTGGGCCTATGATTTCCGTTTTTGAAAAACCGACTTCCGTTTCCGCTGAGAGGACGAGCAATGAGCAGGAAAACTGCGATGACGAACGATCCGGAATTGCCTCATGCCGTCACCGCCGGCGCCCTGGCGGTACTAACCGGCTTGACCGATCGACAGATCAGAAACCTCGCCGCCGAAGGGGTCGTCGAGAAAGCTGATCGCGGTCGGTATGTGCTGGCAGCAAGCATCGCCTCGATCTTAGCCCGAGCGCGAACACAAGGGACGGATGCGACGACGGCAGCGCGCGCCGACTATGCGAAGGCTCGTGCTGAAGCCGTCACACTGGCGACAGCCGAGCGTCGCCGGGAATTGATCCTTATAGATGAGCATTATGCCGCCCTTGACTTCGTAGTCGCGAGGGTTCGCTCGGAGTTTGCCGGCCTGCCGGCTCGATTTACGCGGGACATGCCGCTACGACAGAGGGTAGAAACTGAGATCAATAGCAGCCTCAACCGGGTGGCGGCCGCACTTGAAGAGGCAGCGCTTGCGGTCAAGGCTGGATCGACGCTCGACGAACTGCACGGCGGGTAGGACGCAGCATGACTAAAAAGATTGACCCGCACGTTCGACGCCTTCTCGAAGGCGCTGCCCATCGTCTGCGCGTCCTGCCGGCAGGCAATGAACTTGACGCCGCAGGCAATCAGGCTGTTGTAGAGGCAATTGGGCTGACGGCCTTCGACATTGCCGAGCTTGGCGCCGGCCGGATTACCGCGCGTGTTGCCCGGCTTCAAGCAGCCTTGGTGAGTGCACATTCTATTGCGGGTGTTGGCGACAGCGAATAATCCAGACCTGATCCTACCGATCCCGCCCATAGCCGAAGCCGTAAAGTTCTTTCTGTGTGCGGCTAATCTGCTCAGGCGAAGCTTGCCAGCCAAAGGCCTCAAAGACTTCCAAGATCATCGACAATGCAGGCGCACTCGGGGTAGTCGTTTCAAAGTCCGATCGTGTGAGGGTCCTGGCGACCTCGATAGTTTCAGACGAAGTCACGCGAGGTGTGCTGAAACCCATACGCATCGGGTCGTCTACCCAAAGCTGTCGCCCGCGTGATCGGCCGATGGTAAGCTGAACGTCGGCGCCATGCTGGTATAATCCGTGGCGGAAAAGCCTGTAAGCAAACTCCATAACCTCAGTCGCTGTATACGAGAAGCTGCTTATCGCGAAAACAAGTCCCGTTGGCTTGCGATCGTCGTCCTGAAGATCTTCGCGCAACGCTTTGTAGTGCAAGAACTGACCGCTCTTGTACATCCGCCAGAATTCTCGATGATGCTGCCAATTGCACCAATCTTGGGCAAAGGTAGAGAAGGTCTCCGAACCGCCGTTGGCGTCGTTACGATGCGATATGTGCGGATAATCCCAGCCCCGAAGGGAAACGCTCGATTTCTGGACCAAGTCCCTTGCAGCTGAGACAGTGAGCTCTTCCGGTTTATCCGTCGGGCGAATTACGACCCGGGTATATCCTGTTGACTTGATAAGATCGACGAAATCATCAGGCATCATAATCCGCCAAGCTCCTGATCGTAGTCATAAGTATCTGTCGGGACCGCCTGAAGCCCGAGCGATTGGAAATTCCTCATTCGCAGGACTGCTGCACGGTCCAATACATCGCGCATGTCCGTTGCATTGCTTATGCGATCGCTAGACGGCCGCCTCGTTTGACTTCGGTAATATACCGCGCCTCCCTGAAGCTCGTTATTTTTCCCCCCATTCTTTTTACAGATCACAGGCGTAAGAGAGAACGGCGCGACCACGATGACGACATAGAAGCGACCGTCAGTGTCAGCGACTTTGTTGACCGTGAACGTGACAAAGGGATCAGCATAGCGACCGACGAGATCCTTCAGGATGTCGGGATCGTATGACTTCAATTGGTCTTCCGACAGACCTTGTCGAGTGAAACTAGCGTCTTCGATACCGATAACTATGCGCCCACCGTCTCTGATGTTGGCCATGGCGAGGATGTCTTTTACGACAGCGATATCCCAGGCCATCGCGCCCTTAAACTCAAGAACGTCAGTCTCTTCCGCGCCTTCCAATAACTCTTCGAGCTCTTCGGTCGTCAATGCAGTCAATCCCTTTGATGAAAGGTTGCTATCGCGTGTAAGTCGACGTTTCGTTTGCCCTCCCGACTATAAATGCCGATGAACTGGCTAGCGATCCTTAGAGCGTTAGTAGGATTATCTCCGACTGTAAAGTTGGATTAAATCAACTGTTGCGAGCACTTGGAAAATGCTTACTTTGTCTAACCGTCGCCATTCCGGCGGCGGGGGATGACAATGCAATCTAATTCACTTTTCACCCTTGAGGGCTTCACCGGGCTCGAAGATTTCAACCTGGTCGCTGATATTGAAGAGATCGGCCCGACGATCCGGGCCGCATCGCTCATATGCGCAAAAAACGGCGCCGAGCTAGCCGATGTCGTCAGCCGGCTGAAGGAAGATACCGATACAGGCATCGAATTGCGCGCTGCGTTGGTCGAGGCACGACGCTATCTGCAAGCACTTTGCGACATGGTCGAGATCGCCGAGCTTCGGCTTTTGACAGCAATGTCAGCATGAAGCGATATCGATCAGATTGCGGCCGCCCCCCGATGCACGGGCTACGCCTTATCCAGAGAAAGCTCGGTGAGCTCATGCACGAAGCCAATTAGTTCGTCGATCGATGTTCGATTGCTATCCATGATCTCCTTCAGCAAGAGGAATGAGTGCCTGGTTTTCGAAAAAGCCAACCTGCTCGAAGTGGCCTCGTTGAAAACCTGTTTCAAAAGGTTTGCAGCGTCGACATCAGCAAGCCATTCTTCGTCCAGCAGGTCATTCTTCCATTTTGCCTTTGCCTTGAATTTAGGCTCCCCGCCTAGCTTTAGCAGTATTGTCTCAATATCCGCCTTGCTGGTAGCCGCCTCTTGATCAAGTTCTGCGTTGATCACTGAAGCGATGGCGGATGGCGAGATGAGATAGCATTCAAAATGCCGTCTCGGAAGAAATGCAACGCGGCCCCTTCCCTGTCGATTTAGATCGGCCATCGCCTCGGTATCCAGCTCTTCCCGGTCAAAAGCGAAGACTGCCGAACTCGCAATCGTGGCTGCAGCGCTGGACAGCCTCGAATAAATCTCAAAAACTAGCTCCTTTCTGGCGCGCTTCGCCGTGAAGTCTCCGGTGGCGATTACGGCGGTAAATTGCGGAGCCGTTTCCCCCACTTTCGAGCCATTCAGATTGCGTGTCTGTTCGACGATGTAAGGGAATGCGGTTTCTTCTGTCGGCCCTTCCACCCAAACGATCCGATCCGATGCGAACACGTCTGTCATCGACACGCCAAGCTCGCCTGTCACAAGTCGCAGTTGGAAGATGTCCGCCGGGTTGATTGGAATGACGCTGGATTTGAAGCCGTCTTTTCTAACGAGGTAGACGGTTGAGGGGGAGCTTGCCGCGATCACCTCGGGCGAATGCGTCGAGATCAAATACTGGTGATGGGAATAGTGGCTTTCCAGAATACGCACGAGTGCCTTCGCAGCAGCGGGATGAAGAAAGCTGCTGATCTCGTCGATCACGATAACGCTTTGCTCCATAGTCATCGCAACAGTAAGGATTGCAAGGACCTGAGATAAGCCCGTACCGCTTTCGTTTAGACCAACTGCGTGTTCTCGATATCGTTGTTCGATTGTCGGCCAAATTAGGATTTCGAGGTTATTTGTACGCTCTATTCCGGTCACGCTAAGGTGCTTAACACTCGGAAAGATGTCACGCATATGTTGAACAAGCTCGCGGAAAACGTCACCGCGATCTCCAGCAAGTCGCATGAGTACGGCGGGAAGATTGCTTGCGTCGGGAGCGAGACGCGACGGATGACCGGCCTCGCAGATACCTATGTTGTATCGCTGCGCATTGAACCTAAATAGATTGTAGCTCCAGAAGTGGTATACTTTCACATTTAGATCTGGCGGGCTGCGTACAAAGACACTCGATACATCCAGTTCTAGATTAGAAGAGATTGTCACCGGCACGGCATGAGGTCGCGCCTCGTAAGGCGCTCCTTCAGTAATCTCGAACGCAGTACCCGAATGACGTTGGAGTGTGAAATCAGCTTCACCCTGGCCGAAAAATATCTGGATCTCGTTGGCGGCCGCCTCCTGTCGCGTTGGCTCGTCGAAAACCGGCCAAATCAAGACCCCACCATCCCGCAGAATTTGATCAACCAGCTGTTCAGTCTTAAACCTGACGAAAACACTTTGGGTGGGCCTTGCAAGCCTCTGGGACTTCAACGAGTTAGCATCTCTGTGCGGGTTGTCCGGTAGGCTGTCCAATGAGTTGATTAGCGCAGACTTCCCGGCGTTGTTTTGCCCCACGAAAAAATTCAATCCAAGACCAAGTTTGATCTCGCCACTATCTTCGAAGCTGCTGATATTTCTAATTCTGAACTTAAAAATCTGCATGATTGCTCACCAATGATTTTCGCGATCTCAATTCTGACTTAAACTACACGTTGAGCAACCAGCTGCGGCGGAGTGCATTATGAGCTGGTTTTAACGCCCTGCCAGCCGATTTTTGGTCTGCAACCCTCGGGCAGGTTTACATCGATGACGAACATAGCGTCTGAAGTGACGACGTTGAAGATGAACATCAGAACCGTGCATGAACGGTTGTGCGCCTTGCCCGAGAACTACACCGTCCTGCGAGCGTCGCTCTTGCGCGATCTAGCGGAGATGGAAGCGCGTCTCGACGCAATTCTTTATCCAACGATCGAATATGATCCCAACCAAGAGCCCGACGACGAAGACGACATTTGAAGGGCAATTCTTCCTTACACAGCGATTACGTTGTACCGGCTTTCATCCAATTACAAATCGACTGGCAAGCCGGATGGCTAGCGCCGCACATTACCATTAAATTTAACTTGTAAAATCATACAGATGCAGGCGACGTTGGAGCGGGTGAAGGGAATCGAACCCTCGTATTCAGCTTGGGAAGCTGCTGCTCTACCATTGAGCTACACCCGCCAACCGCTTGAGACTTCCAACAGATGGCCGTCGCTGTCAAGTCGCGGCATCACCGCACATCAGATCCGGAAGTGCTTCGAAAGCTTGAGGCCCTGCGCCTGATAGTTGGAGCCGAGGCCTGAGCCGTAGAGGCTTGCCGGCTGTTCCTGCATGTGCTCGTAGATCAGACGGCCGACAATCTGGCCATCTTCCAGGATGAAGGGCACTTCGTGGCTGCGCACTTCCAGCACCGCACGGCTGCCGCGCCCGCCGGCGGGCGCATGGCCGAAGCCCGGATCGAAGAAGCCGGCATAGTGGACGCGGAACTCGCCGACGAGCGGGTCGAAGGGCGTCATTTCCGCCGCATAGTCAGGCGGGACATGCACGGCCTCGCGCGAGACGAGAATGTAGAACTCATCAGGATCGAGGATCAGTTCGTTGCGGCCGCGGCTGTAGAGCGGCTCCCAGAAATCGAAAATATCGTGCTGAGCCTTCTTGTCGACATCGACGACAGCCGTGTGATGTTTGCCGCGATAGCCGATCAGGCCTTCCTCGTCGCCCTTCAGATCGATCGACAGCGCAATACCGCCGCCGGAGACGTTCGGCTGCTTGGCGGCGACGAGCGTTTCCGTTGCGTGCAACTTCAGAAGCTCCGGCTCGCCGAGAACCGAGTGACCGACGCGGAACCGGATCTGCGACAGGCGCGAGCCGCGGCGCACGACGATGGGAAAGGTGCGTGGGCTGATTTCGAGATAGAGCGGGCCGGAATAACCTGATGGGATCTTGTCGAATTCCTGCGCGTAATCGGTGATGACGCGCGTGAAGATATCGAGGCGGCCGGTCGAGCTCTTCGGATTGGCCGAAGCCGACATGTCGGTCGGCAGATCGAGGCGCTCCATCAGCGGCACGATATAGACGCAGCCGGTTTCCAGCACCGCGCCTTCGCTGAGGTCGATGACATGCAGGCTCAGCCTGTCAAGTTTATCAGCGACGAGGTGAGAAGGGCCGGGCATGAAGCTGGCGCGCACCCGGAAAGCCTTGGCGCCCAGCCGCAGATCCAGGCTTGCGGGCTGGATCTGGTCACGATCAAGCTCGCGCTCGCTTTGAAGACGCCCCGTTTCAAACAGCGCGGAAATCGCGCGGTCGGCCAGAATTCCAGTATCGCGAGCCATCATGCTCCATCCTAATTTGCCGCCGACAAAACCAAAGTCGGGGAATTGACGCAAGCGCAGAACGGCAGTATTGCAAATTTATCCCGTGGTGATTTGGCCGGTCGGCTTGCAGCCACGTTAAATAAGTGGCTAAAAAGACCGGGTATGAAACCGGTCTGCTTTTGCGGCCGGTTTTTTTGTTGTTTGAAAGTGGTGATGGCATGAGCAAGACTTGGCGCCCAGCAACCCAACTCGTCCACAGCGGAACGCTGCGCTCGCAATATGGCGAGACGTCAGAGGCAATCTATCTCACGCAGGGCTTCGTCTACGATACGTCCGAGGCAGCAGAGGCGCGCTTCAAGGGTGAGACGGACGGATTTATCTATGCCCGATACGGCAGCCCCACCAACGACATGTTCGAAAAGCGCATGTGCGCTCTCGAAGGCGCTGAAGATGCCCGCGCCACGGCTTCCGGCATGGCCGCCGTCACCGCCGCCATTCTCTGCCAGCTGAAAGCCGGCGATCATATCGTCGCAGCGCGTGCCCTCTTCGGCTCCTGCCGCTGGGTGGTCGAGACGCTGGCGCCGAAATACGGCATCGACTGCACGCTGGTCGACGGTCGCTACCTCGAAAACTGGGAAAAGGCGATCACGCCGAAGACCAAGGTGTTCTTCCTGGAAAGCCCGACCAATCCGACGCTGGAAGTGGTCGATATCGCAGGTGTGGCCAAGCTCGCCAACCAGATCGGCGCCAAGGTCGTCGTCGACAACGTCTTTGCGACGCCGCTCTTCCAGAAGCCTCTGGAACTCGGCGCTCATATCGTCGTCTATTCCGCGACCAAGCATATTGACGGCCAGGGCCGCTGCCTCGGCGGCGTCGTGCTTTCCGACAAGGAATGGATTGACGAGAACCTGCACGACTATTTCCGCCATACCGGCCCTGCCATGTCGCCCTTCAATGCCTGGACACTCCTGAAGGGCATCGAAACGCTGCCGCTGCGCGTCAAGCAGCAGACGCAGAATGCGGCGAAGATCGCCGATTTCCTCGCCGATCAGGGCAAAGTCGCCAAGGTCATCTATCCCGGCCGCAAGGACCATCCTCAGGCCGACATCATCGCCAAGCAGATGTCGGGCGGTTCGACGCTCGTCTGCTTCGAGCTGAAGGGCGGCAAGGAAGCGGCCTTCGCCCTGCAGAACGCGCTTGAGATCGTGAAGATCTCCAACAATCTCGGCGACTCCAAGAGCCTGATCACACATCCGGCGACGACCACGCACAAGAACCTGACGGACGAGGCCCGCGCGGAACTCGGCATTTCGCCGGGCACGGTGCGCCTCTCGGCCGGCATCGAAGACACGGATGACCTCATCGAGGATTTCGCCCGCGCGCTCGCCAAAGTCTCGGCCTGATCATCAAACCACGGCCGCGGAAAGCACCGCGGCCGTGGCATTTGCCTTGAAATTAACACTGAGAGTTAGGCTTAATGAACGAAAGACCGCCCAACCGGGGTGGCGGGGCCGCGATCACTGTCCTGTTTCTTGACGGATGGGGCCTCTTATAAGATACGGGTAACATATCTTGACTAAGGTGGAAGGCATGTATCGCGCCCTCACACGAGACATCGAAGTGGTTGTGGAACCCTTTTATCTGGAGGAGCAATCCGATCCGGACGATGATCGTTATGTCTGGGGTTACCGCGTCGTCATCGCCAACAACTCTGACATAGCCGTGCGCCTCATCAACCGCTACTGGAACATTACCGACCAGAACGGGCAGATCGACGAGGTCAGCGGCCCCGGCGTCGTCGGCGAGCAGCCGCGGCTGCAGCCGGGAGATACCTATGAATATTCATCCGGCTGTCCGCTGGATACGCCGTCCGGCCTGATGTTCGGCCACTATCAGATGGAGACGGACGAAGGCGAGACGTTCGATGTCGACATACCCGCCTTCTCCTTGGATTCACCCGGCCTGCTCAGAGTGCTTAACTGATCACTCCGCCGGTGCAACCTCGTTCACCGGAAAGCGGTAAGTCGTGGAGCAGAATTCGCAGGTCACGGCGATCTCGCCGTTTTCCTGGCTTTCCTCTACTTCCTCGGCGCTGAAACCCTTCAGCACACTGCCGATCTTTTCCCGCGAACAGCTGCAACGATCGAAGACCGCGCGCGGATCGTAGACGCGCACGCCGCGTTCGTGGAAAAGGCGGAACAGCAGGCGTTCAGTGCCGACCAGCGGATCGGTAAGCTCATCGGCATCCACGGTTTCGACGAGCGAGCGGGCTTCCGCCCAGGCATCGTCCTCGAGATGGGCGCGTTCGCCCGTATCGCCATCGCCGCCATGAAGATCGGCCTGACGCATACGCTCCGGCGCTTCCGGCAGAAACTGGGCAACGAGACCCCCTGCCCGCCAGCGGTGACGCGGCTTGCCGTTCTCATCGCGGTCGAAGAGCTCGGCAGCGGCGAGACGCACGCGCGTCGGGATCTGCTCCGACTGGCGGAAATAGACACCGGCAATGTCTTCGAGCGACGTACCGTCAAGCGCCACAATGCCCTGATAGGGCTGGCTGAACTTGCCCTGGTCGATGGTGAAGGCGAGCACGCCCTTGCCCAGAAGCTGTTCCGGCTCGGTTTCACCTGCCGCAATCGCCTTGTCGAGCAAGGCCTGATCGAAGCGGGCATAGGCCCGAACATTTTCCGGCGTCGAGAAATCGGCGACGAGAAGGTCGACAGGACCGTCGCTCTTCGTCTGGACGGTGAACTTGCCCTCGAATTTCAGCGAGGTGCCGAGCAGCACCGTGAGCACCACCACCTCTGCCAGAAGGCGGGCGACGGGTGCCGGATAGTGATGGCGTTCGAGGATTGAATCCAGCATCGGGCCGAGCTGGACGGCGCGACCGCGCACATCCAGCCCTTCCACCTGGAAGGGGACGACATGATCATCGCCGGCGAAATCGAACTCGCCGAGAGCGGCGGCAGCTTCTGCCATGGCTTTACTCCTGTTCTATCAGAGCAGCAGGCTAGAACGCCGGCCGCTCGCGCAGCCACGAGCTTGGGGCTCGCGACATCCGATTATGGTTCAGATCGCGCCCAGGCACCAAGCAAGAATCGACTTCTGCGCATGAAGACGGTTTTCCGCTTCATCGAAGACCACGGATTGCGGGCCATCGATCACCTCGTCCGTCACCTCCTCACCGCGATGAGCGGGAAGGCAATGCATGAACAATGCGTCTTTGCCGGCCTGCGCCATCAAATGCGCGTTGACCTGATAAGGCTGGAAGACATTGTGACCGCGAGCCCGATGTTCCTGATTCATGGAGACCCAGGTATCGGTCACCACGCAATCGACGCCGGCGACCGCACGGTCAGCATCATGGTAGAGCATGATTTCGGCGCCCTCATTGCGGGCCCAGTTCAGATAGTGATCCTTCGGCTCGGAACCAAGGGGTACGGCCATGTTCATGCGGTAGCCGAAACGGGCGGCTCCTTCCACCAGCGAATGCAGCACGTTGTTGCCGTCGCCCGTCCAGGCGATCGTCTTGCCCTTGATCGGGCCGCGATGCTCTTCGAAGGTCATGACATCGGCCATGATCTGGCAGGGATGGGTATCGTCCGTCAGCGCGTTGATGACCGGCACGGTGGCATGCTCGGCAAGCTCCAGCATACGGCTGTGCTCGGTCGTGCGGATCATGATCGCATCGACATAGCGCGACAGCACCTTGGCGGTGTCGCCAATCGTCTCGGCGCGGCCGAGCTGCATCTCGGTGCCCGACAGAAACAGCGTTTCGCCGCCGAGCTGGCGCATGCCGACATCGAAGGAGACGCGGGTTCGGGTCGACGGCTTCTCGAAGATCATGGCCAGCATCTTGCCGGCGAGCGGCTTGTCAGCCGTACCAGCCTTGAATGCCTGCTTTCGCAGCTTGGCGTCATCCATGATGGTTCTGAGGTCGGATGTGGTGACTGCGGAGAGATCGAGGAAGTGTTTCGGGGAAGCCATCGTTCGTTACCTGCTACGCCCGCCGGCGGGCGGGGCATTGTCCTTTCAAGCGGTCTTCTTGACCTTGGCGGCGCGGATGCTTTCGGCGGCATGCTCGAGACGGGAAATCCCTTCGCGCGCCTCCTCTGCGGTTACGACCAGCGGCGGAAGCAGACGGATGACGTTGTCGCCCGCTGGGATTGCCAGAAGGTGTGCTGCGCGGATCGCCTGTAACAGCTCAGCCGAGGGAATAGCGGCCTTGATGCCGAGCAGCAGGCCTTCGCCCCTGACATCCTCGATCACATCGGGATAACGATCCTTGAGCGATGCCAGGCCCTGGCGGAAGACGAGGGTGACATCGCGCACATGCTGCAGAAAGCCGTCGGCCAGGATGACATCCAGCACCGCATTACCGACGGCCATGGCCAGCGGATTGCCGCCATAGGTTGAGCCATGGGTGCCGGCCTTCATGCCGGAAGCGGCCTCTGCCGTCGCGAGGCAGGCGCCGAGCGGGAAACCGCCGCCAATACCCTTGGCAACTGCCATGATATCAGGCGTTATACCCGACCATTCATGGGCGAAGAGCTTGCCGGTGCGGCCGACACCTGTCTGGACCTCATCGAGGATCAGGAGCAGGCCGTGCTCGTCACAGAGCTGGCGAAGCGCTTTCATGAATTCAGATGTCGCCGGGCGGACACCGCCCTCGCCCTGCACGGGCTCGATGAGGATGGCGGCCGTCTTTTCGGTGATCGCGGCGCGAACAGCATCGATATCGCCGAAGGGCACCTGGTCGAAGCCCGGGGTCTTCGGACCAAAACCTTCGAGATATTTCTCCTGGCCACCAGCGGCGATGGTCGCCAGCGTCCGGCCGTGGAAAGCGCCTTCGAAGGTGATGATATGGAAGCGCTCGGGATGGCCCTTGGAGAACTGGTAGCGGCGCGCCGTCTTGATGGCGCATTCCAGAGCCTCGGCGCCTGAATTGGTGAAGAATACCTTGTCAGCGAAGGTGGCGTCCGTCAGCCGCTTGGCAAGCTTCTCCTGGCCGGGGATCTCATAGACGTTCGAAAGGTGCCAGACCTTGTCAGCCTGATCCTTGAGCGCGGCCACGACATGCGGATTGCCATGCCCCACGGACGTGACGGCAACGCCTGCTCCGAAATCCAGATATCGCTCGCCGGTTTCGGTGATCAGCCAGACGCCTTCACCTCGCTCGAACCGCAATGGGGCACGAGAATAGGTGTCATAAAGCGGCGAGGCTTCAGCCATGGCGCGATCTCCTGATCAGGTTCTGAGGCACCGGACTCCGGCTAAGAAAACCAGGTCCGAAAAATTAAAAATGCCGCCTTTCGGCGGCATGAACCACTATTTACTTTTCGCACTGCAATGTCAACAAAACTGAGGATTTAGCGCATGCGTCAAGCCCGTATTCGGCTTTACAGGTCTATCAACAGCTAATGTTGCAGAAATGACTCTCCCGGGAAGCAAGTTGGGGAAAACTACGAATTCGGATTCATCGGATTCCTGCGACTCTTGTCACAGAGTCAGGCTCACACTAGGTTAAAGTTCAATT
>Ga0209758_1000498_pt1 | contig 64011 bp, 69 predicted proteins | sample AraplaMF_Col_mMF_FD_184258 | JGI IMG/M metagenome (GOLD analysis project Ga0209758, IMG submission 184258) | Arabidopsis root microbial communities from the University of North Carolina, USA - plate scrape MF_Col_mMF (SPAdes) (version 2) | ecosystem: Host-associated > Plants > Roots > Endosphere... | reverse complement strand
CGGAACACGGTCGTCGCGCTGCGCTACGCATGGCTCCGCGCGCCGCCCTCTCACCTTACCAACCTCACTCAAGCCAATCGAATGGTCTTGACTCACAAATCCCCATATGAGGGTGGGCAAAGGCGCGAAGCGCCGTGCCCACGTTTTCTTCATGAAAGGCAGAATCGTGGGCACGCTTCGCTTTGCCCACCCTACAGATCGCGAATGCGGCTCTACCCCGCCGGCATTCGCGTCTCGACCAGGCGTGCCCAGAACGAGGCGCCGTGGCCGAGGATGTTGTCGTTGAAGACGTAGGCAGGGTGATGGCACTCGTTGCCGTCGCCCATGCCGACCAGCACCATCGCGCCGGGACGCGCCTCCAGCATGAAGGAGAAGTCCTCGGCGCCCATCATCGGGATGAACTTGTCGTTGACGCGATCGGCGCCGACGATGTCGCGGGCGACGTCTGCGGCAAGGCCGGCCTCGCGGGCATGGTTCATGGTCACCGGATACATCCGCGTGTATTTGGTCTCGGCCGAGCCGCCATAGGCGCGGGCGACGCTGTCGGCGACTTCGCCGATGCGGCGTTCGACGAGATCGCGCACCTCTGGGTCGAGCGTGCGCACGGTGCCGCCGAGCTCGGCGACCTCGGGGATGATGTTGAAGGCCGTGCCGGAGTGGAATTGCGTGATCGAGATGACCGCCGACTTCAACGGATCGACGTTGCGCGCCACGATCGATTGCAGCGCACCCACGATCTGCGAGCCGATCAGCACGCTGTCGACGGATTTGTGCGGACCGGCGCCGGCGTGGCCGCCCTTGCCGTGAACGGTGATCTGGATGTTGTCGGAGGAGGCGAGCATCGCGCCCGGCGTGGTTGCGAAATGCCCCTCCGGCAGGCCTGGCATGTTGTGCATGCCGTAGACCTCCTGGATGTTCCAGCGCGTCATCAGCCCGTCCTCGACCATGGCCTTGCCGCCGCCGCCGCCTTCCTCGGCGGGCTGGAAGATCACGACCGCGGTGCCATCGAAATTGCGCGTCTCGGTGAGATACTTTGCGGCGCCGAGCAGCATCGCGGTGTGGCCGTCATGGCCGCAGGCATGCATCTTGCCGGGGACCTTCGAGGCGTAGGGCACGCCCGACGTCTCCATGATCGGCAGCGCGTCCATGTCGGCGCGCAGGCCAATGGTCTTGCCGGACGCGGACTTGCGGCCGCGGATCACGCCGACCACGCCGGTGCGGCCGATGCCGGTCACCACCTCGTCGCAGCCGAACTCGCGAAGCTTGTCCGCGACGATGCCGGCAGTGCGGTGGACTTCGTAGAGCAACTCGGGGTTCTCGTGGAAGTCATGGCGCCAGGCGGCCATTTCGTCGGAGAGGGCGGCAACGCGGTTTACGATGGGCATGGGGGATCCGTTTTGTTGGTTGTAGCCCGGATGAGCGGAGCGACATCCGGGATCTTTCGCGAGAGATTTCCCGGGTATCGCTGCGCTCACCCGGGCTACGAAGGCGACGATCAGCTCGCGCCGAACACGCGCTTGAAGATCGTATCGACGTGCTTGAGGTGATAGCCGAGGTCGAACTGCTCCTCGAGCTCGGCGTCCGAGAGATACTTCTTCACCTCGGCGTCCTTTTTCAAAAGCTGGAGGAAGTCGCCTTCGCCGCGCCAGACCGGCATGGCGTTGCGCTGCACCAGCTTGTAGGAATCCTCGCGGCTCGCGCCCTTCTGCGTCAGCGCCAGCAGCACGCGCTGCGAATGCACGAGGCCGCCGAGGCGGTCGAGGTTCTTCTGCATGTTGGCGGGGTACACCAGCAGCTTGTCGATCAGGCCGGCGAGGCGCACCAGCGCGAAGTCGAGCGTGACGGTCGCATCCGGGCCCATCATGCGCTCGGCCGAGGAGTGCGAGATGTCGCGCTCGTGCCAGAGCACGACGTTCTCCAGCGCCGGCGTCACATAGGCGCGCACCATGCGGGAGAGGCCGGTGAGGTTCTCCGACAGCACCGGGTTGCGCTTGTGCGGCATGGCGGAGGAGCCCTTCTGCCCTTCGGAGAAGAACTCTTCGGCCTCCAGCACCTCGGTGCGCTGCATGTGGCGGATCTCGACCGCGATACGCTCGATCGAGGAGGCGATCACGCCGAGGGTCGAGAAGTACATCGCGTGGCGGTCGCGCGGGATCACCTGGGTCGAGATCGGCTCGGGGACGAGGCCCATGGCTTTTGCAACGTGCGCTTCGACGCGCGGATCGATCTGTGCGAAGGTACCGACGGCGCCGGAGATGGCGCAGGTCGCGACCTCTTTCCGTGCGGCGATCAGGCGCTCCTTGGCGCGCGAGAACTCGGCATAGGCGTAAGCGAGCTTGAGGCCGAAGGTCACCGGCTCGGCGTGGATGCCGTGGCTGCGGCCGATGGTCGGCGTCATCTTGTGCTCGAAAGCGCGCTTCTTCAGCGCGGCCAGCACCTTGTCGAGGTCCGCGAGCAAGAGGTCCGCTGCACGGGTGAGCTGGACGTTGAGGCAGGTGTCGAGCACGTCGGAGGAGGTCATGCCCTGGTGCACGAAGCGCGCCTCGGGCCCGACGATCTCGGCGAGGTGGGTGAGGAAGGCGATGACGTCGTGCTTGGTCTCGCGCTCGATCTCGTCGATGCGGGCGACGTCGAAGGTGGCATTCCTGGCCTTGGCCCAGACCGTCTTGGCGGCCTCCTTGGGGATGGTTCCGAGCTCGGCGAGCGCGTCCGCCGCGTGCGCCTCGATCTCGAACCAGATCTTGAACCGGGTCTGCGGCTCCCAGATCGAGGCCATTTCGGGACGAGTATAGCGGGGGATCATTGGGTGGCTCCAGGAAGGTGGGCGGGCGATCCTGAGGAGGCGGCGCCGGCCAGAATGCTTTTTACGCCGTGATTTAACAGAGCGGACAGGGCGAAACAAACGATCTGGCCCGCGGGAAGGGGGGATCGCCGAGCTATCCACCGGACTGGCCCGCAGGGATGGCAGCCCCGGCCGCAAAAATTAACTGTCAATCACGGATCATTGACTGACAGATATTGAAATCTGTCAGCGAGACGTGTATATCCGTTCCCGGACGCTCCGATTGGGCGTCCCGCGAAAAGCCCCGGCGAGCCCGACATCCGAAGCGGATCGGAGGGCGAATTGAAGAACCGGGACCCGCGGACGAATGGAGACTTAAGGCAATGACGACCGAAATCCTCAATCTGACCGGCGTGATTGGGCATTGGCTCAATTTGCTGGTGGCGCGCCAGATCGCGGCGCAGGCTGCAAAACTGCCTCATTAGGGCATAGGCTTTCCGAAACGACCGGCCAGGGCGCTTCGGAAGCAGTCCTACTGCCGGGAAACTGAGCCCGAACGGGAACATGGTGCTGGCATGAATGAAGCTGTTGTCTTGACGCCGGAGCGGATCCTCGACGTTACCGAGGACGTGCTCAGGCGGTTTGGACTTGCCAAGGCCACCGTGGTCGACGTGGCCCGTGCGCTCGATGTGAGCCACGGCAGCGTCTACCGCCATTTCCCGAGCAAGGCCTCGCTGCGCGAGGCCGTCGCCAAGCGCTGGCTGGACCGCATCGACACGCCGTTGCGCGCCATCGTCGAGGAGCAAGGCCCGGCGCCGGACAGGCTCGCGCGCTGGCTGCGCACGCTGTTCGCTGCCAAGCGTTCGCGCGTGCTCGACGACCCCGAAATGTTCGAGACCTACCTGACGCTGGCGCGCGAGGCCTGTGCGGCCGTGAAGTGTCACAAGGACACCATGATCGACCAGATCGCGGCGATCCTGAGCGACGGCGTGAAGCAGGGCGTGTTTGACGTCGCCGACACGAAGATCACGGCGCGCGCGATCTTCGATGCGACCGTCCGTTTCCACCATCCGGCTCATGCCGAGGAGTGGAAGGATGCCGATCTTCCCGCGCGCGTCGACGCGACGCTGGCGCTGCTGCTGCGCGGTCTGAAGGCGGCCTAAAGCCGCAGGACTCATTCAATTCGCGGTGCGGCCGATCAACCTCTCGCCTTGTGAAGAAGGGCGCCGTTTCGAAGCGAGGGCGATGAAGCCGAATGTCTTCGCGCTTGGAAGGCAGGGTCGGACGATGGCACGACCGGCGGACTCTCCGGATATGCATTGACCGCGATCTCGACGGCGTCTTTTGACCGCTTTCGAAGACGGTAGAATGTCAGCTCCTGATCGAGCATCGGGCAGCGGAAGTGGACGACGGCGGTGTCGGGCAGGCGGCAGAGTTCGTCGATCAGCTCGCCCACCGTGATAATGGGGGGATGGTCGACTGACTTGTGATGACCCTTACTCATGACCCTGTACTCCTTCATGCCGTGTTAACAGGAACCGGATGGTCTCCGTTCCAATTTCGTTCGGCAGATTGAGAAGCTTCGGGGGCCAAACCGGTGCGGCAGCTCTGCTGCTAGATCCTCGTCAGACCGCACGTCGCGGCGAGCCGCACCAGCTGCGCGTCCGTGCGTGCGCCGGTCTTGGTCTTGATCAGGTAGTGATAGTTCTGCACCGTCTTCACACTGAGATTGAGATGCGCCGCGATCTGCTCGGTGGTGGCGCCGCCGGCGAACTGGCGCAGGATCTCGATCTCGCGTTCCCCCAACTGATCCAGCACTGAACCCGACGACAGGCTGTCCTCGGCGAGGACATGCGCGATGTCGTCGCTCATGGCGCGTTCGCCGCGGGCGACGGCCCGGATGGCACCGACCACGGCGGACGGCTCGCTGCTCTTGGTGACGAAGCCGCTGGCGCCGGCGCTGAAGGCGGCTTTCACCAGCACGGCCTCGTTGTGCATGGTGAAGACGAGGATCCGCGCCCGCGGGCTGCGCGCGCGGATGTTGCGGATCGCCTCCAGCCCGCTCGCGCCAGGCATCGAGATGTCGAGCACCACGACATCGGGGTCATGCGCCTTGAAGGCGCCATAGGCGTCCGCGGCGTTGTCGGCTTCCGCCACGACATGCAGATCGCCCTGGCTTTCCAGCACGCGCCGGTAGCCTTGCCGAACGATCGGATGGTCGTCGACCAGCAGCACGGAGATGCCTGTTGCCGCCACCTCGCTCATGTCGGCCTCACGCGGCGAGCGGGATGGTGGCGGCGACGCTGAGGCCGCCGCGGGCAGGCAGGATCGAGAGCGATCCGCCGGCCGCATTGACGCGCTCGCGGATGCCGGTCAGGCCGAAGCCGGCCGATTGTGCGACGCGCTCCGCATCGCCGCCGCCGTCGTCCTCGACCCGGATCAGCAGCGCGTTGTCGTCGCCGGTTCGTCGTTCGATGCGCAAGGAAATCTCGCGGGCCGCACTGTGACGCAGCGCGTTGGTCAGGCATTCCTGCGCCACGCGATAGGCTGTGGTGGCGGCCGCTCCCCGCACGTCCGTCAGGTCGCCTCTGAGGTCGAGCCGGATCGTCGGCCGCGCCGCGCTCTGCGAGCGCCAGCTGTCGACGAGATTGACGAGGCTCGCCTCGAGCCCGAGCTCCTCGGGCAGAGGATTGCGCAGACGCTTCAGCGCATCTCGGAGCGAGGCCATCAGGTGATGGGTGGCCTGCGAGATCATGCGCGCATCCTGGGCGATGCCGATGTCGGCGTTTCCCTTCTTGCTCGCCGTCTCGATCGTGTTGGCGAAGGCGAGAATGGCGGACAGATTCTGCCCGAACTCGTCGTGCAGCTCGCGGGCGAGGGCGCGGCGCTCGTCCTCGCGGATCTCGATCAGGCGCCGCGTCAGCGCGGCGCGCTGCTCGGTGGCTTCCTCCAGGCGGTCGCCGAGTTCCTCGACGGCGCCGCCGATCATCGCCAGCTCCATCGAGCGGAAGCGCGGCAGCCTGGTGCGATATTGTCCGCGCGCCATGCGCTGCAGCGCCGTCACGATCGCGCGCGCCGGGGCCAGCGCATGCGCAATCGCGAGCGATGCCAGCAGTGCGATCGCCGCCGCCATCAACAGCGCCACATCGATCACGTTGAGGATGTATTCCCAGGCGAGCGAGATCGCGGCGGCGGCATCCGGCGTCGCGACCACCGTGCCGGCGGAAGCGGCGCGGGGACTGACGGGCCGCACCACCTCGGCGTGGCTGCCGAGGAAAATCGGCACGATCGCGGCGAACCAGCGCGGCGGAGTCTTGCCCAGCCCCTCGCTCTGGCCGCAGAGCGGCTTCTCGAATGCCGCGGCGGGCTGGAACTCGACGCAGACGCCGGGCGCGATCAGCTTCATGGTCTCCAGGGTGCGCCAGTCCGGAACGGGCAGGATATGCTCGCGGGCCCTGCTGCTACGCAACAAAAGCTCGCGCCAATAAAGCGCCTGAAGCGCCTGCGCGACCCGCTGCGCCGAGGCTGCGGTCGCCCGGTCGACGCTGCGATAGGCATCGAACGTGGCCCAAATGGTTGCCGCGCCAAGGCACAGGGCCACGATGAGCAGCAGACGGGCGACAAGCTGAAGCACGAGGCGCATGCGATCACCCTCGACGTTTGATAAGGTCAGCCTAACAACGCCGCCGCGCCTTGCCAATTGCGGGGTTCGGCAGGATTGCAGCTCGGGCAAATTTCCCAAGCCGGATTGGGCATGGGTCTTTGGACCTGATACGGCCGCTTTGATCTAATCGGGTGGAAATCTTGATGGGCCAATCGTTGCGGCCCGAGGAGCGTTGCAGCATGAGTTCGATGACGATTGGACCGATCGCGCCGGCCGCGACCGACCCGTCCGAGCGCAGCGCGCTCCTGTTCTGGATGATCTTCACCGGACTCTCGATCTTCGCCGTCGTGCTGCTGTGGCGGTTCGGTTTGATCCATCTGATGCTGACCTCTGACCGCACCTACATCTCCAGCGTCATCGCGCTGCTCTACGTCCTCACCTGCGGCCATTGCTTCCTGCGCACGCGGGCGATCGCGCGCGAGGGCGCGGCGGCGCGGCGTTGCCGGGCGGCGCTCGCGGCCCCCGATGGCGGCAAGGTTCTCGATGCGCGTGCGGCGGCGTTGCCGCGCGGGTTGGTGCGGGATCACATCGAAAGCCTGGTGACCAAGGCCGCCGCGCAGGACTATCGCCCAGTGGATCAGACGCTGCTGCTGCGAACGCTCGCCGATCGGCTGCGCGGCTCCAACGGGTTCGGCGCCTTCGTCTCGGACACGCTGATGAAGCTCGGCCTGCTCGGCACCATCATCGGCTTCATCATCATGCTGGCACCGATCGCGGGGCTCGATGCCGCCGACAAGGTCGCGATGCGCTCCTCGATGGGGCTGATGAGCGACGGCATGGCGGTCGCGATGTACACGACGCTCGCCGGCCTCGTCGGCTCGATCCTGGTCCGCATCCAGTATTACATGCTGGATGCGGCGACCCAGCGCGTGTTCTCGGATGCGGTGGTGCTGACCGAGACCTATGTGACGCCGGTGCTCGAGCGCAAGGGCGCGGAGGGCGCCACCCCGTCATGATGGATGATTTCGGTCTCTATCCGCGCGAGGAGCCGTTCGACCCCCTGGGCGTGATGCTGTTCAAGGCGCTCCAGGTGATCGCGTTCCTGTTCTTCCTGGCGCTGCTCGCGGTCTCTCCGGACGCCAAGGAGGGCAAGATCGACTCCAAGGCCGAGTTCATGATCACGTTGGACTGGCCGGACAATCACCCCGACGATCTCGACCTGTTCGTGCAGGATCCCGCCGGCAACATCGCCTGGTACCGCCACCGCGAGGCCGGCTTCCTCACCCTCGACCGCGACGACCGCGGCGGGGCCAACGACTTCATCATGGTCGCCGGCAAGAAGATCGCCTCGCCGATCCGCGAGGAGATCGTCACGGTGCGCGGCATCCTCGCCGGCGAATACACCGTCAACGTCTCGCATTTCGTGGCGACGACCGGCGAGCCCGTCACGGCCAACGTGAAGGTGCAGAAGCTCAATCCGACGGCGCAGGTGGTGTTCGACAACAAGTTCACGCTCGACCACACCGGCGACGAGAAGACCGCGGTCCGGTTCCGGATCGATGACGAGGGCAAGGTCGTCAACGTGGACCAGCGTCCGAAATCGCTGCTGGAGACGTTCCGCAGCGGCTGGCGCAACGGCGCCGATCTCGATCCGAGGACCGGTGTGAGCAGGAACCCTGTGAGGATACGCCGTGACTGATCTGCAGACCGTCATCCTGACGCTGTCGGTCGCTTACGCCGTGATCGGCGCGCTGCTGCTGGTCGTGCTGGTCTATGCGCGGCTGCACTGGTCGCTGAAGGCGGTCGCGGTGATCGTGACCAGCGCCTTCTATGTCGTCAGCTTCACCGAGATGCGCGGGCTGCTCGGCTGGGCCAGCTCCGACCGGCTGCCGGCGACCTTCAAGCTGCTCAAGGCCCGCATCGTCGAGCCGCATTCGCTTCAGGGCGATTCCGGCTCGATCTATCTCTGGGTCGAGCAGCTCGACGAGGACAATCGTCCGAGCGGCATCCCGCGGGCCTTCCGCGTGCCCTACAACGACAGGCTCGCCGACAAGACCCATGCCGCGGAGAACGAGATCGCACTCGGACATCCGCAAGGCGGCCGCGCCGCCGATTTCGGCGGCGGCGATGGCAGCCTCATCGACATGGTCCGCGAATATGTGACGCCCAAGACGATCTTGGAGACGACCGGCGGCGATTCCTCGACCGGCGAGTTCACCGCTCCGCCGGCCGGTGCGCAAGGCGCCGTGTTCACCCCGCTGCCGCCGCCCCGAATGCCCCCGAAGGACGAGCAATAGGCTCGTCACCATCGTCCGCAGGGCGCTGGTAATCCGCGCGGCGCTGGCGCATCTTCTTGACCTCCCTCAATTTGGCCCTATCGGCCTTCAATAAGAATTCGAGGGTGGAGGGTGCGTGCTTCTCGCTGTCTTTTCGGATATCCACGGCAACAGGCAGGCCTTCGAGGCCTGCCTGAAGGTCGCCCGTGCGAAGGGCGCGGAGCAATTCGTCCTGCTCGGCGATTTCGTCGGCTATGGCGCCGATCCCGAATGGGTTGTCGATACCGCGATGGAGCTCGTTGCCCAAGGTGCTGTCGCCGTGCGCGGCAATCACGACCAGGCGGTCAATTCCTCCGCAGAGACGATGAACGCCGAGGCGCAGGTCGCGATCGAATGGACCCGTGGCCGGCTTGACACCGCGCAGCGGCGGTTCCTGACCGAATTGCCGATGCTGGTCGAGGACGGCGATCGGCTCTTCGTGCATTCGGAAGCCTCACACCCCCAGCGCTGGCACTATGTCCGCTCGACGGTGGAGGCCGCCAAGAGCCTGATCGCGACACCGGCCCATGTTACGTTCTGCGGCCATGTCCATCGTCCCGCGCTCTATTCGATGTCGGTGACGGCGAAGATGACGAGCTTCGTGCCGAAGACCGACGTCCCGGTGCAGCTCTTGCGCGGACGGCAATGGCTCGCCGTGCTCGGCTCGGTCGGCCAGCCCCGCGACGGCGATCCGTCGGCAGCTTTCGTCTTGTTCGATACCGAATCGTGCCAGATCACCTATTGCCGCGCGCCCTATGACGTCGCGACCGCGGCGGGCAGAATTCGCGACAACGGTCTGCCGCATTGGCTCGCCGACCGGCTCTCGCAGGGGCGCTGAAGGCAATGCCGAAGCCTCTGGTCAAATCCGGCGCGGTGATCGATGGCTACACCATCGGCGAATGTGTTCATGCCGGCGGCATGGCAACGCTGTGGACCGTCACCCATCCCGGCATCGACGTGCCGCTGCTGATGAAGATCCCGCGGGTCTCGGAGGGCGAGGACCCCGCCGCGATCGTCTCCTTCGAGATGGAGATGATGATCCTGCCGCGGCTCGCGGGCCCGCACGTCCCGACCTGTTTCGGCACCGGCGATTTCGCGCACCAGGCCTATGTCGTGATCGAGCGCATCGGTGGCGCCACGCTCTACAAGCGGCTGCCCGACCTGCCGCTGCCCTATGACGAAGCGCGGCAGCTCGTCGCCAGGATCGCGAGCGCGCTGGCCGATCTACACCGGCAGAACGTGATCCATCACGACATCAAGCCGAGCAGCATCATGTTCCGCGAGAGCGGCGAGGCCGTGCTGATTGATTACGGCCTGTCGCACCACAACCACCTGCCGGATCTGTTGCAAGCGGAGTTCCGCCTGCCTTACGGCACCGCGCCCTACATGGCACCCGAGCGGCTGTCGGGCGTGCGCGACGATCCCCGCAGCGACGTGTTTTCGCTCGGCGTGCTGCTGTATTTCTTCACTACCGGCGAGCGGCCGTTCGGCGAGGGCGAGACGCTGCGCGCGATGCGGCGCCGGCTGTGGCGCGATCCGCATCCGCCGCGCAAGCTCCGCCCCGACTATCCGCCCTGGCTCCAGGAGGTTGTGCTGCGGTGTCTCGAGATCGAGCCGGTGTGGCGCTATCCGACGGCGTCCCAGCTCGCCTTCGATCTCACCCATCCCGACCAGGTCAAGCTCTCCACGCGCTCGGAGCGGGTCAAACGCGACCCGCTCAGCGTTGCCTGGCGTCGCCGGTTCAATCTGGGCGTCATGGCGCCGCGCGCGAAATCGGATGTCGCCGCCCAGATCGCATCGAGCCCGATTCTCGCTGTCGCGCTCGATACGGTGGAAGGCGCACCGGAGCTCAACGAGGCGCTGCGCGTGACCACCGAGCGCATCCTCGCGACCCTGCCGTCAGCGCGGCTCGCCTGCGTCAACGTGCTCAAGCTGAGCCGGATCGCGGTCGACCGTACCTTGGACGAGCAGGGGTCCAACAAGCATATCGACCGCCTGGTCGCACTCCGGCATTGGGCGACACCGCTCAAATTGGATGAGAGCCGGCTGACGGCTCATGTGCTGGAGGCGGTCGATCCCGCCGCCGCGATCCTGGAATTCGCCGAGATCAACCAGGTCGACCACGTCATCATCGGAGCGCGGCAAGACTCATTCAGGCGCACGTTGCTCGGCAGCGTATCGGCCAAGGTCGCTTCGGAAGCTAGGTGCACCGTCACGGTGGTTCGGCCGCCGCGGATGGCTGGCGACGCCGGCGAGTCCGATGCCGGCGAAGCACCGGCATAGGCCGCCTGCCGACTTGAACGGGCGGATCAGGCGTGGGCGGACTGGGCGACCCGCTTGCGGCGGATCGGCCAGGAGAATTGCGGGCCGGGCTCGCCGTGATCCGCGCTGCCGCCGAAATACTGAATGATCTCGCGGCAGGGCTCGCAATTGAACAGGTTACGCGACGCGGATGCCTTGGTCATTTCCTTCAGGCAGTTCGGGCAGTGCGGTTTCATGGGGAAATCCGAAAAAAGAAGTGTCAGTGTCGGTGCTGCGAGGCCAGCGAATGATCGAGCTCCGTCGTGTCGAGCCTGACGTCGCCGTCCATCGCCCCATCGGTGCGCTCGAGGCGGCCGAAGAAATCATCAAGGCCCGGATGCGGACGGCGCGGGATCCGGCACCTGCGCTTCGGCTGGCGCTTCACGAGTGTGATCTGCATGGCGCTCAACTCCGACGACGATGAAGCTGGATGACGCGGGCAGGGGTCTTGGCCTTCACCGGTCGCGCCACATACAGGCTGCGGGCCGCAATCGCCGCATTGAACGCCAACCACAACGCTACGCCAGTCCAAAGCAGGATCGCCGTCATGATGTCCTCCCGTCAAAAGCAGGCAGGAATCACTTGCGGTGATTTGCGCGAATCAGTGAAGCCCGGATGAGTACGGATCAAGACTGCAATTTCAGGCATTGCGCATTGCAACACCCGTAAGAGCCGCAGATTTTTCTACGGTCGGCCTGCGTCCTGATGCAGTTCAAATTGCTTCGCCGCGGGCCCCTAGCGCCGCGTTGCGGATCGCGGCGATGTTGGCCTTGTAGGCATCCTGCGTGCCGCCCCGGAATACGGATGTGCCGGCGACGAAGGCGTTGGCGCCGGCCGCAGCCAGCGCGCCGGCGACATCGGGGCCGACCCCGCCGTCGACCTCGATGTCGATCGGGCGTCCCGCCGTCATCGCGCGGATGTCGCGGATCTTTCCGATCGCGGAGGGAATGAAGGCCTGGCCGCCGAAGCCGGGATTGACCGACATCACCAGCACGAGGTCGACGAGATCGAGCACGTATTCGAGCGCGCTGACCGGCGTGCCTGGATTGAGCGAGACGCCGGCCTTCTTGCCGAGCGCGCGGATCGCCTGCAGCGAGCGGTGCAGGTGGGGGCCGGCCTCAGCGTGCACGGTGATGTGGTCGCAGCCGGCTTTCGCAAAGGCCTCGAGATAGGGGTCACACGGCGAGATCATCAGGTGCGCGTCGAACACCTTCTTCGTGTGCGGGCGCATCGCCTTGATGATGTCGGGACCGTAGGAAATGTTGGGAACGAAGTGACCGTCCATGACGTCGAGATGGATCCAATCGGCGCCGGCGGCGTCCACGGCGCGCACCTCCTCGCCGAGCCTGGAGAAATCCGAAGCCAGAATCGAGGGCGCGATGGCCAGGGGGCGGGGGGCGAAGGCTTGGGTCATGGCGGTTTCCCGTGGCGGCCGTGAAAGATGGGCCTCGCCTAACATGGGCCTCCATGGCGGGCAATGCAGGGCAGGCGTGCTTGCTGTGGGCGGAAAATTCTGCCGCGACCGGCACGAATTGCCGGTGTTCCCCGGCCGTCCAAGGCGCGGCAGAGCCGGATTTCATTGACCTTTTTGCGCTGGCACGACGCTTGCTGACATCACCTGCAGAACATTGGCCGCGGCATGCCGCATCGGTTGGAGTTGTGCAATGTTGTTTGCCCTTGGGGCCGTCGGGGCCGTATCGAGCGCGCTCGACGCGATTCAGTCGCTGACAAACTCGAAATCGTCCTCCTCGACGCATAAGACGGGATCGGCGCAGAGCGCGACCAATCCGTTCGCGATCGACAGCGGTAGCAGCAACACGACCAGCGGCGCGACCTCGTCGGTCAACTCGGGCAATTGCGCGCAGATTTCGCCGGAAACGATGAGCGCGCTGATCGCCGCGCAGAGCCAATCGTCCGACGGCAGCAGCGCGGCGACCTCGTCGACCTCGACGTCGAAAGGCCGGGATGCTGCGCTCAAGGATCTGTTCTCGCAGATCGATGCGGATGGCGACGGCAACATCACCAAGTCCGAGTTCGAGGACGCGCTGGGCGCAGGCGGGACCAACCTCGCGCAGGCCGACGACGTGTTCTCCAAGCTGGATGCGAACTCCGACGGCGACGTCAGTCTCGAGGAGATGTCGAAGGCCCTGAAGAGCGGTCACCACGGCCACCATCATGCGCAAGGTGCCGGCGGCTCCGGCGATGGATCGGATTCCTCGTCGAAGTCCAGCGGCGGATCGACCTCGACGACGACGACCGCTGCCGACGGCTCGACCACCACCACAGTCACCTATGCCGACGGCTTCAAGATGTCGACGACGGTGCCGGGCGCCTCCAGCGCCCGCAATTCGGCCTATGATCTGTTTGCGCAGTTGATGCAGCAGCAAGGCGGCCAGGGCCAGGGCTCTTCGCCGGCGGCCGGTTCGTCGATGTCGATGAGCGTCTGAGCGGCATCCGGATCAGCCGGCATATTCGTTCGTGATGTCACGATAGACATAGCGGTCACGGATTACGTGGTTGAAGAACGCGCCCTTTGAGCGCGCGTCCCGGAACGCTGCGGCGACCTCGGGCGGAACGTCCTCGTAGACATAGAGGCGACCGCTGACGAAAGTCACCTTCAGCCCCCGCGTGTCGGGGGCATAGCGGAAGAACCGGATCACGGAAGACGGCATGGCAGCACACCTGGGTCCGCCAGGGTAACGCCGTATCAGCCGTTTCGTTGCTAAAGCGCGATGCGATTAGGATGAATCATCATCGCGCTTTAGGTTGTTGTTTAAGCATGATCTTTTCGGAAAACCGCTGCGCACTTTTCCGGATCATGCTTTAGCCGAATCTGTCCTGCCACGCCGGCTGCGCGCCCGGGAACGGCAGCGCGGTCGCGCTGTACACGGCGCGGCCGATCGCGCGCGCGACCACGTTGGCGGCGACGGTGCCGAGCTCGGTGAGGCCGACCAGCGGCTCGATCGGCTTCTCGCCGGTCGCCGCCGCGAAGAGCACGTCGCCATCGGTCGGTGCGTGCACCGGATAGATGGCGCGGGCGAAGCCGGTGTGCGCGATCATCGCCAGCCGCTTGGCCTGAGGTTTGGTCAGCACCGCGTCGGTGACGACCGCACCGATGGTGGTGTTTTCCCGCGCGCTCGCCGCCGGACCGCCCTTGATGCGCATGCGGAGCATGTCGTCGGTGAACGTGTCGGGCAGGCCGCGGCCGCCGAATTCGCCGCCGATCTCGAACGGCGCCGCCCAGAACCACGGCCCGTCGCCGACGGTAACGCTGCCCACCGCATTGACGGCGACGATCGCGGCGACCTTCACGCCATCAGGTGTCGCCGCCGAAGCCGAGCCGAGCCCGCCCTTGAACGTCGCGGTGGTGGCCCCTAACCCGGCGCCGACGCTGCCGAGCGCGAAGTCGGTGCCGGCGGCAGCGGCCGCGGCATAGCCGAGGTCGCGATAGGGCGAGAAGCGTCCCCAGGCCTTGTCGCCGCCGTTGAGCAGATCGAACAGGATCGCGCCCGGCACGATCGGGATCAGGGCTTCGCGAACCCTGAAGCCGCGCCCCTGCTCGGCGAGCCAGGCCTGGACGCCGCCGCCGGCATCGAGACCGAAGGCGGAACCGCCGGACAGCGCGATCGCATCGACCCGCTCGACGGTGTTGGCGAGATCGAGCAGGGCGTCCTCGCGCGTGCCGGGACCGCCGCCGCGCACATCGATCGCCGCGACCGCGGGGGAATCGAAGATGATCGCGGTGGTGCCGGTGGCGACTTTGGCATCCTCGGCATGGCCGACGCGGACCCCTGCAATGTCGGTGAGCAGATTCTTCAAGGTGGCCTCGTGCGCTGAAAGGAGCTTGCCTTGCGATAGCGCAGGGATGCCGCAGGCTCAACTCGCCAGTGCCGTCCTGAGCATCTTGGCGAGTTCGGTCTTGCGGTAGGGCTTCGCCAGCAGCAGCACGCCGGAATCGAGCCGGCCGTGATGGACGATGGCATTCTCGGTATAGCCCGATGTGAAAAGCGTCTTCAGATCGGGGCGGCGGCGGACCGCTTCGTCGGCCAGCTGACGGCCGTTCATGTTGCCCGGCATGATGATGTCGGTGAAGAGCAGGTCGATGGTCTTGTCGCTGTCGAGGATGGTCAGGGCCTCGGCGCCGTTGGCGGCCTCGAGCGCGGTATAGCCGAGGCTCTTGACCTGGGTCACCACATATTGCCGCACCAGCGCATCGTCCTCGACGATCAGGATCTTCTCGTTGCCGCCGGTGACGGGCGCATTCTGCAGCGCCTCGAACTCGCTCTCCTGCACGCCGCTCGAGCGCGGCAGGTAGATCTTCACGCTCGTGCCATGGCCTTGCTCGCTGTAGATCTTGATGTGGCCGCCGGATTGTTTGACGAAGCCGAACACCATGCTCAAGCCCAGCCCGGTGCCCTTGCCGACCTCCTTGGTGGTGAAGAAGGGATCGAACACGCGGTCGATCAGCTCCGGCGGGATTCCGGAGCCGGTGTCGCTGACTGCGATCATCACGTAATTGCCGGCGGCGACGTCGGGGTTCATGCTGGCATAGCCGTCGTCGAGGAAGATGTTGCGGGTCTCCAGCACCAGCGTGCCGCCCTCGGGCATGGCGTCACGGGCGTTCAGCGCGAGATTGAGGATCGCGGTGGACAACTGGCCGGGATCGACCAGCGTCGGCCAGGCATCCTCGGTGAGCTGCGGCACGATGGTGATCTGCTCGCCCAGGGTGGGGTGCAACAGCTTGGCGGCTTCGAGCGCCAGCGCGTTGACGTCGATCTCGCGGGGCTGGAGCGGCTGCTTGCGGGCGAAGGCCAGCAGATGCTTGGTCAGCTGCGCGCCGCGCTCGGCGGCATCGTCGATCAGCTTGGTGATCGCAGCCAGCTCGGGGCGGTCGGCGACCGCGTCGGCCAGGATGCCGATCGTGCCGGTGATGACGGTCAGCACGTTGTTGAAATCGTGGGCGACACCGCCGGTCAACTGGCCGATGGAGTCCATCTTCTGGACGTGTCGGAACTGGGCTTCGGCGGCCTGCTTCTCCGTGAGATCCCGGCCGATGAAGAAATGGCGCTTCACGGGCTCGGACCAGGTGCCCATCCAGTTCAGCGTGACCTCGTGACCGTCGTAGTGATAGTAGCGCGCCTCGAAGCTGCGCTTGACCGCGCCGCGCCGCGCCGCCCGCATCTCCTCCCGCGTCTTCTCGAGGTCGTCAGGATGGATGAATTCGGTCGCGCTGTGCCCGATCATGTCTTCCGGGTTGAAGCCGAGGATGTTCCTCACGCTCGGGCTGACCTGGACGAAATTGCCGAAACCGTCGGTGACCAGGATCAGGTCCTGCGAGGTCTCGAAGATGCGCTGGCGCTCCTCGGTCTCGCGGCGCAGCTTCTCGCGCGCCTCCTTCTCCTCCGTGATGTCATGGGCGATCTTGGAGGCGCCGATGATCTCGCCGTGGTCCGATCTCAATGGCGAAACATTCAGGACGACGTCGAGCGCGCGGCCATCCTTCCGAATCCGCACCGTCTCGTGCTGGGCGATCGACTCGTTGCTGGCGATCCGGTTGAGGATGCTCCTGACTTCGTGCTTGCGGTCCGGCGGCACGATGATGTCGATCGACCGTCCGACGGCCTCCGCGGCGGAATAGCCGAACAGATGCTCGGCGGCCTGGTTCCAGCCGGTGATGATGCCGTCGAGCGTCTTGGTGATGATGGCGTCGTTGGAGGATTCGACGACGGCGCCGTACAGCGCGAGGCGCTTGCCGTAGTAGTCGCGTTCCGAGGCCGATTGCTGGCGCAGCCTGCCGACGAGGCCGACGGTGTGCACCTGAAGGCGGACGTTCTCGATGAGCAGCACCGCGAGCACGAAGCTCGACGCGCAGAGGCCGTAGAGACGGCCGGCGTAGAAACCGAGATCGAAGCGCGCGACGTTGACGATCGCGGACAGCGCGACGTCGAACAGCCATGCGCACATCACGACCATGAGCCAGACGTCGATCACCGAATGCGGGCGGCGGAACCACAGCGAAACCAGCGCGGCGAAGCTCAGCGACCACACGAAGGACACGACCCCGATCATGGTCGCTGTGTAACGGCCGTCGCGGAGCAGAACCGGCAGCAGATCGTGCTGGGCGGTGACGATCCAGGTAAAGGCACCCATGGCCGCGACGACGCCGAGTGCGATGGCGCAGATCGCGTTGCTGGTCGGACCCTGGATCCTGGGGCCGCCGTCCTTTTCCTTCTGCCAGGCATAGCCGAGCACGAACAGCGGGAAGACGCCGTGCCAGATCATGTAGAGCCAGACGGTGGTCTGGCTGCCCGCGCCAAACAGCCCAGTCGGGGTGAACAGGCCGGGGAAGGTGAGGGCGTGGACCAGCGCCGCGGCGGCGGTGAAGAGATAGCCGGTCGACAGCCACAGCAGCGCACGGGTCCGCAACACCGAAAACTGCGATAGCAGCAGCACTGCCGTGATGATGTCGCTCACGGCCAGGGCTGATTGATAACTCGCGACGAAGGCCGGGACCGGCGGCAGCGGGACACCTGCAAACGGAACGGCCAATGCGAACAGGATCGACGAGATGCCGACGATCGACAATGCCGCGGTCCGATCGGTTGACGTGGCCGGCAGAGTAGAAAGGAATGTGCTTCGGTCGATCGCAGGCGCGTTCATCTCGTGCAGACCCGTTTTGAGTATCTCCGCAGTTCCAAGATCGGGCAGTCTTGACCTCCACGGTAGCCCGTTCCGGGCACGGGTCGTGAACTGATGCAGCGACGACTCAACCGAAGGTCACAGTTTACTTAATTTGGGCGGGAACGCGGAATAGGGACCGGGTAAGATGCGCTTTACTGCGCGGTGTCATAATGCCCTGCCACGGTGCCGGGTTCCAGGTTGAATCATACGATTTGATCGATCTGCGGGAGTTGTTCCCCATGCCTCGCGTTCTCATCATCGACGACCAGAAGGACGTGCGCGCGATGGTCGCGATCGTGCTGCGGGTCAACCATTACGAGGTTGCCGAGGCCGACAGCGGCGCGGCCGGGCTGAAAACCTTCGCGGAAAGCCCCTTTGACGCAGCGATCGTCGATATTTTCCTTGGCGATACCAGCGGTATCGACGTCATCGCGGCCCTGCGCGAGCGTGCGCCGGGGCTTCCCATCGTCGCGGTGTCCGGAATGACGGCGCTGGACTTCATGGAAGCGTCGCCCCACCTCGCCAACGTGATCTGCCTGCAAAAGCCGTTTCGGCCGAACGATCTCCTGCAAGCGCTTCGGAAGGCCCAGACCGCGGCCGCCGGCGAGCTGCCCGCAGCCGTCTGATCCTGCCGCAAAAACAAAAACGCCCCGGGCAAGCCGGGGCGTTGGTGACGATTGCATGCTAGGTTTGAGCCCCGGAGCCGCGTTCAGGTGCCGTTGCCGCTGATCTGGGCGTAGCCGCCCTTGGCGTCCCACTTGTAGACGACGTAATCGAGCTGCTTGATGTCGCCCTTGGCGTCATACTCGATCGGGCCGATCACGGTGTCCCACTTGCCGGCCTTCATCGCCTCCATGACCTTCTTGGCGTCGGTGGTGCCGGCCTTCTTGGCCGCCTGCGACCACACCTGCATCGCCGCGTAGGTGTAGAGGGTGTAGCCCTCCGGATCGATGTTCTTGGCCTTGAAAGCCTCGACGATCTTCTTCGCGGTCGGCTTGTTGCGCGGATCGGGACCGAAGGTGAACAGCGTGCCTTCGCCGGCCGGGCCGGTGATGGAGGCGTACTCCTTGTCGGCGAGCGCGTCGCCGGCCATCAGCACGGTCTTGAGGCCCTGGTCGCGCATCTGACGCAGGATCAGGCCGCTCTCCTGATGGTAACCGCCGACATAGACGAGGTCGATGTTGTCGCGCTTCAAGCGCGAGACGATCGCGTTGAAGTCCTTGTCGCCCTTGTTGTAGGACTCATACATCTTCTCGGTGACGCCGGCCTTGTTGAGCGCCTTCTTGGTCTCGTCCGCAAGACCCTTGCCGTAGGTGGTCTTGTCGTTGAGGATCGCGATGTTCTTGCCCTTGTAGTTCTTGGCGATGTACTGCGCCGCGATCAGGCCCTGCTGATCGTCACGGCCGCAGACGCGCGCCACGTTCCAGAGCTTGCGCTCGGTGAAGAGCGGGTTGGTCGAGGCCGGCGTGATCTGAAGCACGTTGCCGTCGGCATAAGCTTCAGAAGCCGGGATCGACGACGACGAGCAATAGTGTCCGGCCACGAACGGGATTTTCGAGCCGGCGATCTTTTCGGCGATCGAACGCGCCTGCTTCGGGTCGCAAGCGTCGTCCTCGACGGAAAGCGCGAGCTTCTTGCCGTTGACGCCGCCGGCGGCATTGATATCGGTCACGGCCATTTCGGCGCCGTTCTTCATCTGGCGGCCGAAGGCGGACTCGCCGCCGGTCATCGGACCTGCGACTGCGATGGTGACATCCTGCGCGAACGCCGCGCTCGACAGCGCGATCGATACGCCGAATGCCAGACCGATGAGCTTCAGTGATTTCATGAGATACCTCGCGGGTGGTCGCCTGTGGAAGTTGCCGGGCATGCCCGGTCCAAACCGGCGCCATTCTTGAATGAATCTCGGGAGAAGTCACCGGCAAAATACGGGCATTGGCGCAGATATCTCGCCCCATTCGGCCGCACGCGGGGCCCCGCGTGGCTCGGTCAGCCGTGCCGGCCGCCTTCCAGATAGGCGGCGCGAATCTCAGGGCGCTGCAACAATTCGGCGCCGGTGCCGGCCAGCGTGATCAGGCCATTGACCATGACATAGCCGCGATGGGCGAGCTTGAGGGCATGGTTGGCGTTCTGCTCGACAATCAGGACGGTCAGGCCGTCCTGCCGGTTCAGGGTGCGGATCGCATCGAAGATCTGGCGCGCGATCAGCGGCGCGAGGCCCAGCGAGGGCTCGTCGAGCAGGAGCAGGCGCGGACGGCTCATCAGGGCCCGGCCGATCGCCAGCATCTGCTGCTCGCCGCCGGAGAGGGTTCCGCCGCGCTGGTCATAGCGTTCCTTCAGCCGTGGAAACAGCGTGAAGACGCGCTGCAGCGTCGCCTCGCGTTCGGCCTCGGTGCATTCGGTGGCGTCCGCCCCCATCTGGAGGTTTTCCGCCACGCTCATGCGCGGGAAGATGCGGCGGCCCTCCGGCGATTGCGCGATGCGCAAATGCGCGATCTCGTGGGTGGGGACGTCGGTGATGTCGCGGCCTTCGTAAAGGATCTGGCCGGCCCGGGCGCGCGGCTTGCCGAAGATCGTCATCATCAGCGTCGACTTGCCGGCGCCGTTGGCGCCGATCAGCGCCACGATCTCGCCGGCATTGATCGCGACGTCGACGCCCTTCAGCGCCTCGATCTTGCCGTAGGCGGCGCGCAAGCCCTGGATCGCGAGCAGAGGAGAGGTTGTCACGCTCCGCCCTCCATCACGGCTGCCGCCTCTTCCTCGTCGGCGCCGAGATAGGCCGCGATCACCTTGGGATCGTCGCGGATCTCGCGCGGCGTGCCTTCCGCGATCTTGACGCCATGGTCCATCACCACGATGTGGTCGGAAATCTCCATCACCACCGACATATCGTGCTCGATCAGGAGGATCGAGGTGCCGAGCTCGTTGCGGATCGAGAGCAAAAGCTCGCTCAAGGCCGCGCTCTCGCGCGCGTTGAGGCCGGCGGCGGGCTCGTCCAGGCACAGAAGCGCGGGCTCGGTGCACATTGCGCGCGCGATCTCGAGCCGGCGCTGGTCGCCATAGGCGAAATTGCCGGCGGCATCGTCGGCGCGGTCGATCAGGTTGACCCGCTTGAGCCAGTCGGTGGCGAGGTCGATGGCGCGCTTTTCGGCGTCACGATAGGTCGGAACGCCGAGCAGACCGAGAAGGGTGAACCCGGAGGCGCGCATCAGCGCGTTGTGCTGCGCCACCATCAGGTTCTCCAGCGCGGTCATGCCGGGAAACAGCCGGATGTTCTGGAAGGTGCGTGCGACCTTGGCCTGCTTGGCGATGCGGAAATCGCTCAGCCGCTCCAGCGCGACCGTCGTGCCGTCGTCGTGCGTGAGGCGGATGGCCCCGCCGCTCGGTTTGTAGAAGCCGGTGATGCAGTTGAACACGGTGGTCTTGCCGGCGCCGTTCGGGCCGATCAGCGCGGTGATCTTCTTCCGCTCGGCGGCGAAAGACAGGTCCTGCACGGCAACGATGCCGCCGAATCGCATGGCGAGCCGGTCGATGCTGAGAATCTTGTCGCCGCTCATCCGTGCCCTTCCTTGACGAGGTCGGAGGAGATCGCTTTCGCCTTGGTCAGATAGACGGTGGGCGCGCGGTGGCCGACGAGGCCACGCGGCCGCCAGATCATGATCAGCACCATGGACATGCCGAACACCAGCATGCGGTAGGTCTCGAGGCCGCGGAACAATTCGAAGCCGCCGATCATGGCGAGCGCGGCAAGCGCCACGCCGAGCTGCGAGCCCATGCCACCGAGAACAACGATGGCGAGCACCAGCGCCGATTCCTGGAAGGTAAAGGATTCCGGGCTGATGAAGCCCTGGCGGGTGGCGAAGAACGCGCCGGCAAAGCCGCCGAACATGGCCCCCGTCGCGAACGCCGTCAGCTTGGTGGTCGTGGTGTTGATGCCGAGCGCGCGGCAGGCGACCTCGTCTTCGCGCAAGGCTTCCCAGGCGCGCCCGATCGGCAGGCGGCGCAGGCGGATGGTCGCCCAGTTGGTGAGCAGCGCAAGCGCCAGGATCAGGTAGAACAGGAAGATGATGCGGTGCGTCGGCGAATATTCGATGCCGAGCTTGGCGGCGAGGCCGTCGTCGCTGTTGTCGAGCGGGATGCCGAAGAAGGAGGGGCGGGGAATGCCCGAGACGCCGTTGGGGCCGCCGGTGAGCTCCTGCCAGTTGATGATGACGAGGCGGATGATCTCGCCGAAGGCGAGCGTCACGATGGCGAGATAGTCGCCGCGCAGCCGCAGCACGGGGAAGCCGAGAAGCACGCCCCAGAACGCCGCGAGGATGCCGGCGAGTGGCAGGCAGATCCAGAACGACCAGCCGAAATTGGTCGCAAGCAGCCCGTAGGAATAGGCACCGACCGCATAGAAGGCGACGTAGCCGAGATCGAGCAGGCCGGCGAGCCCGACCACGACGTTCAAGCCCCAGCCCAGCATGACGTAGGTGAGCACGAGGATCGCAAGGTCGAGGATGTAGCGCTGGTTATAGAAGATCACCGGCACCAGCAGCGTGAAGATCAGGAGCGCCGGCGCGAGGTAGCGGCCGATGAAAGACATGCCGCTCTGCACCGCCGGCGGCACCAGTTTCTCGGCGCCGGTCGGGCCGATCCATTGCCGCAGCAGCTCGATCACGATCGAGCCGCCGAACACCGCAGCGACGAGGGAAGCGAGCTCGCCGAACCGCGTCCAATAAGTGAGCTGGCCGGAGGCGCCCGCCTCGGTGCGGATGCCGACCATCAACGAGAACAGCACCAGCGCGATCAGGGCGTTGACGAAAGCCGTCTTCAGGATGGTGGTGATGCCCGTTGCAGGTTTGGCAGTCATGGGTGAGGAAGTTGCCACGCGCGACCGTCAGACTTTTTCGACTTCGGGGCGACCGAGCAGGCCGGTCGGCATGAAGATCAGCACCACGATGAGGATCGAGAACGCCGCGACGTCCTTGTATTCGACCGAGAAATAGGCCGACCAGAACGTCTCGATCAGGCCGATCGCGAGGCCGCCGAGCATGGCGCCGGGCAGCGAGCCGATGCCGCCGAGCACGGCGGCGGTGAACGCCTTGATGCCGGCGACGAAGCCCATGAAGAAGTCGACGAGGCCGTAATAAAGCAGGTACATCAGGCCCGCGACCGCGGCGAGCGCGGCGCCGATCACGAAGGTCATGGAGATGGTGCGGTCGACGTCGACGCCGAGCAGCGCCGCCATGGTCTGGTCCTGCTCGCAGGCGCGCATGTCGCGCCCCAGCCTGGTGCGCGACACCAGCCAGGTGAAGATCGCCAGCAGCACGATCGTGGTGATGACGACCACGATCTGGATGTTGGAGAGCTGGATCACGAAGCCATCGGCGCTCTCGTGCAGCGTGTAGCCGCCGGTGATCACCGGCGGCACTGGCTTCACCCGCGCGCCTTGCGCCACCTGCGAATAGTTGGTCAGCACGAAGGACATGCCGATCGCCGACAGCATCGGGGCGAGGCGGAAGGAGTGGCGCAGCGGACGGTAAGCGATGCGCTCGATGGTCCAGCCATACAGGGCCGTGATCGCCATCGAGACCAGGATTACGATAAGCAGGATCACCGGGACCGCGGTCAGGCCGGTCGAGACCAGAAGAAGGAAGGTGATCAGCGCGATGAAGCCGCCGATCATGAAGACGTCGCCATGGGCGAAGTTGATCATGCCGACGATGCCGTAGACCATCGTATAGCCGATGGCGATCAGGCCGTAGATCGAGCCTAGGACGAGACCGTTGATGAGCTGCTGGGCGAAATAATCCATGGGCTGCCGTACCAAACCTGACGCGGGCTCAAAGCGAGCTCTTGGGAGAGTGGGTTGGAGGGTGGTTTTCTTGGGCCCCGGCAGCCGCTAAGCATTCTGCACGTTTTGTAACAGCAGGGAACTGATGGCTGCAACACCTCACGCGGCGGCAGGAGGTCTTGTACAGAGCTCATTTGGCCTTCCGGGTTCCGCAGGTGCGAGAAACCGGGTTCCGCCCGCAACCTAACTGGGGGGCGACCGTTGTCTCGTCTCTGACGTCCAACAAGGGAGTTCCCCGAATGACGAAGCAGCAGAACCAGAATCCGGGCCAGCAGAGTCAGAACCCCGGCCAGCAGCGCCCCGGGCAGCAGCAGGGCGGTGGTCAGAAACCCGGACAGCAGCAGCAGAACGACCCGATGCGCCAGGGCGATCGTCCCGGCCAGCAGCAGGGCGGCCAGCGCGACCAGGAATAGTGCGCTTGATAGCCGAGGAATAATAAGAGGGCGACGAGGGGCCCCGCCGAAAGGCGGGGCCTTTTTTGTTGGCCTTCTAGCGTTGTCGTTCCGGGGCGGCTCGCAGAGCCGAACCCGGAATCTCGAGATTTCGGCTTCGACTGCCCGGAATGACGACCTCTGCGAGGCCGGTTAAGGTAAACAAAGGGTTTAAATTGCCGCCACAGTCCGATGCGAGTTAGCTCCCCGCAAAGCCTTCGATCGAAGGCGAATGCAGGCGAAGCGGGAAGCGGCATGTTCAGGAATTGGCGGATCGGCTCGGTCAACGGCGCGCTGCTGGCGGCCTATTTCATCCCGGCCTGGGCCCTGGTCGCCTTCAATATCATTGTCGCACCGGTGCACGGCCTCTACGAGCGGCCGAGCGTCGCGGTTGCGCTGTACCTCAGCGACCATCTCCAGATGGCCGGCATGGACACGGTGCGCGCCGCCTGGCTGCTGGCGCTGGGCCGGCTGACGGTCGTGGCGTTCTTTGCGATCTATCTCGTGTTGCTCTGCATTCCTCGCATCCGCAGGAATGGCGGCAGCGACGAGGCGCTCGGCATTGGCCTGGCGATCGGCAGCCTGATCTCGTTTGCCAGCATGATCATGGCTTCGAAGGTCGGCGAGATGGCGGCGCTCCGGCTGCACGCCACCGAGCTGCTGCTCCTGCTCGGCGCCGCCATCGTGGTGGTGATCGAGCGGCCCGATGCCGCGCCCAAGACTGTTCAGAAGGCCGTCGAGACCGCAGCGCCCCTAGGGCTTGAGCAGGCCGAGCTCCTGCACAATCGCTGAGGCTTCCTTGACGGCGTGGTTGACGGCCGGCACGCCGCAATAGATCGCCTGCTGCAGCAGGATTTCCTTGATGTCGTCGGGCGTGAAGCCGCCTTCGGCAAGCGCCGCCCGCACGTGCAGGCGGAATTCGTCCCATTGCCCGAGCGCGACCATGGTGCCGATGACGAGCACCCGCCGCGTTCGCTCGTCGAAATGCGGCCGCGTCCAGATCTCGCCCCAGGCATAGCGCGTGATCATGTCCTGGAAATCGGTGTTGAAGGCGTTGCGGTTCGCGATCGACTTGTCGACCCAGGCATTGCCCAGCACCTTGCGGCGAACGTTCATGCCGGCATCGCGGCGCTTCTGGTCGTCCATGTGTCCTCCAGATCAGTCATTCCGGGGCGCCTCGAAGAGGCGAACCCGGAATCTCGAGGTTGTGAATGCCGATCGAGATTCCGGGTTCGATGCTTTGCATCGCCCCGGAATGACGGCAATGGTGGCTAGCGCTGCGTCAAAAATCCCACCACCGCGTCGGTGAACGCGTGCGGCTGCTCGACGTTGGAAATGTGCGCGGCGTCGATGATGGTCATGCTGGCGCCGGGAATCTTCGAGCGGATCAGTTCGCCCGCCGAGATCGGCGTCGCCATGTCATGACGGCCGGCGATCACCAGCGTCGGACTCTTGATCTTGGCAAGCAGCTCGCGCTGGTCCAGCGTCGACAGCGCCTCGCAGCAGGCCAGGTAGCCTTCGACAGGCGAGGCGAGCAGCATCGACTTCATCCGCGCGGTGATGTCAGGCTCGCGCTCGCGAAAATCCTGCGTCAGCCATCCTGCGATCACGGTATCGGCGACCGCGGCGATGCCGCCCTTCTTCACGGCGTCGATGCGCTCCAGCCACTTGGTCGGCTCGGCATAATAGCAGGAGGTGTTGGCGAGGATGATCTTGCCGAAGCGTTCCGGTGCGTTGGCGCCGAGCCATTGCCCGACCATGCCGCCCATCGACAGGCCGCACCAATGCACCTTCTCGATGTTGAGGTCGTCGAGGATCGCGAGCACGTCGCGGCCGAAGCGCTCCATCGTATAGGGGCCGGGCGGCACGCTGGACTTGCCATGGCCGCGGCGGTCGTAGCGGATGACGCGGAACAGCTGCGTCAGCGCCTTCATCTGCGGCTCCCACATCTGAAGCGTGCAGCCGAGCGAGTTGGACAGCATCAAGGTCGGCCCGCCGTCGCGGCCCTCGACGGAGACGTTGAGCAGGCATCCGTCGGCATCGATCATGGGCATGCGGCGTCTCCGTCGTATCTGCGGTTCTTATTCGCGGTCGAGGCTGTCGAGCAGCCGGTCGATCAGGGCCTGGGAAGCCCCTTGATAGGCCATCGGCTCGAACAATGCCGCAATTTTTTCCGGCGAAAGCTGCGCATTGACCTGCGAATCGGCCAACAGCACCTCGCGCAGATGCTTCTTCTCGGCGACCGCGCGCTTGCTGGCGGCCTCGACGAGGTGATGCGCATCGCTCTTGCCGATCTTCTCCGCCAGCGCGAACGTGACCGCCTCCGCCATGATCAGCCCATGCGTCGCGTCGAGATTGCTGCGCATGCGCGCGGCGTCGACGTCGAGGCCTTCCGCGATGTCGACGATGGCGGAAAGCGCGCCCGAAGTGACCAGCATCAATTGCGGCAGCGTCGACCATTCCGCATGCCAGGGACCGGCGCTGCGCTCGTGGTCTTGCACTTGAGCCGCGAAGATCGTCGCGGCAAGCTGCGGGGCCATCGTGGCGGCGCCCAGCGCGCTTGCGGCCGCGACCGGGTTGCGCTTGTGCGGCATGGTCGAGGAGCCGCCGCGGCCTTCGCCGGCCGGTTCGAAGGCTTCGGCGACGTCGGTCTGCATCATCAGCGAGACATCGCGCGCGATCTTGCCGCAGCTTCCCGCCAGAATGGCGAAACAGGAAGCGGCCTCCGCGATCCGGTCGCGATGGGTGTGCCAGGGCGCTTCCGGCAGCGCCAGGTCGAGCTCCCGCGCGAGGCGTTCCGCCACGGCCAGGCCGTTGTCGCCGAGGGCCGCGAGCGTGCCGGCGGCGCCGCCGAATTGCAGCGCGAGGCCCTCGCGGCGGAGCCGCCGCAGCCGGCAACGGGCGCGGGCGAGGCTTGAGGCATATCCGGCGGCCTTGAGGCCGAACGGCATCGGCAGCGCGTGCTGGAGCCAGGTCCGTGCCACCATCGCGGTGTTGCGATGGCTGTGGGCCAGTGCGGCAAAGCTCTTGATGGCGCGGCCGAGGTCGGCGTCCAGCGCATCGATGCCGGCGCGAAGCGTGAGCATGGTCGCGGTGTCGATGACATCCTGGCTGGTGGCGCCCCAATGCACGTAGCGCGCGGCCTCTTTGTCGGCCTTGCCGACATTGGCCGTCAGGGTCTTGACCAGGGGAATCGCGAGATTGCCCGATCGTGTCGCTGCCTCTGCCAGCGCGGCCATGTCAAAGGAATCCGCCTTGCAGGCGGCCTCGATCGGTCCCACGGCGGATGTCGGAATCACATTCGTGGCGGCCTCGGCGCGTGCCAGGGCTGCCTCGAAATCAAGCATGTTCTGCAAGGTTGACCGGTCGTCGCAGACGGCGCGCATGGCGGCGCTCGACAGCATCGGTGCGAGCAGGGGGGAGAGGGACGTACTCATGTTGCGCGCGACCTAATCATCATGGCCCGGCCATGCCAATCCCCAACCGCCCACACACGCCATTTTGCAGTTGCGAATGTGCATTGCACGTGACCGGTCGCCGCCCTTTCCTTTGTCGCGTCCCTGCGTTACTTGATCAGCACTATAGTTACGCGCGATCCGGGAGGCACCCTCATGGCCATGACGATGAACGGCGAAGTCCAGCTTGCGGCGCCGCGCGAGGCCGTGTGGGCCAAGCTCAACGATCCCGAGGTGCTGAAGGCCTGCATCCCCGGCTGCGAAGAGCTCGAGAAGACCGACGACGGCGGCTTTCGCGCAACGGCGAAAATGAAGGTCGGCCCGGTGTCGGCGCGCTTCAAGGGCAAGGTCACGCTGTCCGATCTCGACCCGCCGAACGGCTACAAGATCTCCGGTGAGGGCGAGGGTGGGGTCGCCGGCTTCGCCAAGGGCGGCGCGGCGGTCAAGCTGGCGGAGAAGGACGGCGGCACGCTGCTTTCCTACGACGTCGAGGCGCAGATCGGCGGCAAGTTGGCGCAGCTCGGCCAGCGCCTCATCAACGGCGCCGCCAAGAAGCTTGCCGACGAGTTTTTCGCGAACTTCGCCAAGGCCGTACAGAGCTGAAGGTCATCGCCTTCGGCATGGCGCCTTGCGTCCGGGGCGATGTTGCCCCGGGGCATAATGGCCCATATGATGGGTTGGAATAATTATAAGAACCGCTTCGATGGGACCCGTCGGGGCGCTGATAGAGAGTGCTTATGGCAAAAATCTCCCTCATCGTGAACGGCAATCCTGTCACGGCCAACGTCGATCCCCGCACCTTGCTAGTGCAGTTCCTGCGCGAGAATCTGCGCCTGACCGGGACCCATGTCGGCTGCGACACCTCGCAGTGCGGCGCCTGTGTCGTCCATCTCGACGGCAAGGCCGTCAAGTCCTGCACCACGCTTGCGGTGATGGCCGACGGCCACGAGGTCAAGACGATCGAGGGGCTGGCCGCCGACGGCGCGCCGCTGCATCCGATGCAGGAAGCCTTCCGCGAGCATCATGGCCTGCAGTGCGGCTTCTGCACGCCGGGCATGATCATGACCGCGATCGACATCGTGCATCGCAAAGGCCACGAGCTCGACGACCATACGATCCGGGAAGAACTAGAAGGCAATCTCTGCCGCTGCACCGGCTACCAGAACATCGTCGCCTCGATCTCCGCCGGCGCCAAGGCGATGGCGAAATCCGACCTCGCGTAACGCGCATCCCGCGATCAGGACATTCAGATGTACGAATTCAAATATCATCGCCCCGGGACCGTCCGGCAGGCCGCCAACCTCCTGGTGAAGAACGAGGACGCCAAGGTGATCGCCGGCGGCCACACGCTAATTCCCGTCATGAAGCAGCGCCTGGCGAGCCCCCCGCATCTGGTCGACCTCTCCCACATCGAGGGGCTCAACACGATCGAGATGAAGGGCCGCTCGCTGGTGATCGGCGCCACCGCCAAGCACGCCGAGGTCGCGGCCTCCGCGATCGTCGGTGAGGCGATCCCGGCGCTGGCCAATCTCGCCAGCCAGATCGGCGATCCCGCCGTGCGCCACAAGGGCACGATCGGCGGCTCGCTCGCCAACAACGATCCGACCGCGGACTATCCGGCCGCGGTGCTCGCGCTGGGTGCGACCATCGTCACCAACAAGCGCCGCCTCAAGGCCGAAGAATATTTCCAGGGCCTGTTCACGACCGCGCTCGAAGCCGACGAGATCATCACCAAGGTGCTGTTCCCGCTGCCGAAGAAGGCGGCCTACATCAAGTTCCGCAACCAGGCCTCGCGTTATGCGCTGGTCGGCGTGTTCGTGGCGCGGCGTCCGTCGGACGTGCGGGTCGCCGTGACCGGCGCCGGCTCCGAAGGCGTGTTCCGCGTCGAGGCGTTCGAGGAAGCCCTCAAGAAGCGCTTCTCGTCCAAGGTGCTCGATGGCATCAACGTGCCGGCGGAAGGCCTCAACAGCGACATCCACGGCAGCGCCGAATACCGCGCGCACCTCATCGGCGTGCTGACACGGCGCGCCGTCGATGCGGCTAACGCCAAGGAATAAGCGGGTCACCGACGGGCCCGATGCCTGCCCTTCCGAGGGCGCAACCGAGACTGGCGTTTCATGACTTCAGTGGCCAATACTTCCGGTGCCATGCCGGCATCGGTCGATGCGATGCTCGAACTCCTGACCTCGCGCGGCTATCTCGCCGAGCGATCGCTGGCGACGGTGACGTACCTTTCGCTGCGGATGGGTCGGCCGCTGTTCCTGGAAGGCGAAGCCGGCGTCGGCAAGACCGAAATCGCCAAGGTGCTCTCGGCGGCCCTGGGGCGGAAGCTGATCCGTCTGCAATGCTACGAAGGCCTCGACGTCTCCTCGGCGGTCTACGAGTGGAACAGCGCCGCGCAGATGATCGCGATCCGGATGGCGGAAGCCGCCGGCGACACCGATCGTGATCAGCTCTCGAGCGACATCTTCGCCGACCGCTATATGATCAAGCGGCCGCTGCTCCAGGCGCTGGAGCCCGACGTCGCCGGCCCGCCGGTGCTGCTGATCGACGAGCTCGACCGCGCCGACGAGGCATTCGAGGCTTACCTGCTCGAAATCCTCAGCGACTTCCAGGTGACGATCCCGGAATTCGGCACCGTGAAGGCGCCACACCCGCCGATCGTCATCATCACCTCCAACCGTACCCGCGAGATTCACGACGCGCTGAAGCGGCGCTGCCTCTATCACTGGGTGGATTATCCCGCCGCCGAGCGCGAGCTCGCGATCGTCAAGTCGCGCGTGCCCGGCATCTCCGCAAAGCTGTCGCAGCAGGTCGTGCGCTTCGTGCAGGCGCTGCGCAACCAGGACTTCTACAAGTCGCCGGGCGTTGCCGAGACCATCGACTGGGCCACCGCTTTGTCCGAGCTCGACGCCCGCTCGCTGACCCCGCAAGTGGTCGGCGATACGCTGGGCGCGCTGCTCAAATATCAGGACGACATCACCCGGATGCAGGGCGACACCTTGCAGAAGGTGCTGAAGGACGCGACGAGCGAGAATTAGTTGGGTCGTTCCGGGGCGATGCGTAAGCATCGAACCCGGAACCTCGAGATTCCGGGTTCACGCTACGCGTGCCCCGGAATGACGGCAGGGGCGACAGACCATGGCCATCAACCACCTTGCCCCGGAGCAAACCGAGCAATTCGCCGACAACATCGTCGGCTTCGCCCGCGCGCTGCGCGCCGCGGGCATGCCGGTGGGGCCGGGTGCCGTCATCGATGCCATGAGCGCGCTGCAGGTGATCGAGATCGGCAACCGCGCCGACGTCTTCACCACGCTGGAGGCGATCTTCGTCAAGCGCCATGAGCATGCGCTGATCTTCAGCCAGGCCTTCAACCTGTTCTTCCGCGCCTCCGAGGAGTGGAAGCACATGCTGGATTCGGTGCCGCTGCCGGACGAGGCCAAGAAGAAGCCGAAAGCCGGCTCGCGCCGCGTGCAGGAGGCAATGTCGCAGCCGCGCATGACGGAGACGCCGCAGCACCAGGAGCAGGATCTGCGCCTGTCGGTCTCCGACAAGGAAATCCTTCAGAAGAAGGATTTTGCGCAAATGAGCGCAGCGGAGATTGCCGAGGCGTTGCGCGCCATCGATCGCATGCACCTGCCGCAGGCCGAGCTCTTGACGCGCCGCTACCTGCCCAATCCGCGCGGGCTTCGCCTCGACCTCCGCCGTACGCTGCGTGCATCCTTGCGCACCGGCGGCGACATCATCGACATCCGTCGCCTGGGACGGATCGAGAAGCCGGCGCCGATCGTGGCGCTGCTCGATATTTCGGGCTCGATGAGCGAGTACACCCGCCTGTTCCTGCATTTCCTGCACGCCATCACCGACGCGCGCAAGCGCGTCTCGGTGTTCCTGTTCGGCACCCGTCTCACCAATGTCAGCCGCGCGCTGCGCCAGCGCGATCCCGACGAGGCGCTGGCGAGCTGCTCGGCTTCGGTCGAGGACTGGGCCGGCGGCACCCGGATCTCGGCCTCGCTGCACAACTTCAACAAATTGTGGGCGCGCCGCGTGCTGAGCCAGGGCGCCATCGTGCTGTTGATCTCCGACGGGCTGGAGCGGGAGGCCGATTCCAAGCTTGCCTTCGAGATGGACCGGCTGCACCGTTCCTGCCGGCGGCTGATCTGGCTCAACCCGCTCTTGCGGTTCGGCGGCTTCGAGGCCAAGGCGCAGGGCATCAAAATGATGCTCCCGCACGTTGACGAATTCCGCCCGGTACATAATTTGAGTTCGATCCAGGAGCTGATCACGACGCTCTCCCGGCCGCTGCCGCCGCATCACCGCAGCCTGATCCGCTCCGCAGCTTGAGAGGCCACCCATGCTCGATCGCGACGAGGATATCCTGAAGGCGGCGGAGGACTGGCAGAAGGCCGGCCGTGGCGTCGCGCTGGCGACGGTCGTCGAGACCTGGGGCTCGGCGCCGCGCCCGGCGGGCTCGAGCCTCGTCATCAACGACGAGGGCACGTTCCTGGGCTCGGTCTCCGGCGGCTGCGTCGAGGGCGCCGTGGTCACCGAGGCCATGGATGTGATCCAGAGCGGCAAACCGAGGATGCTGGAGTTTGGCGTCGCCGACGAGACCGCCTGGAATGTCGGGCTGTCCTGCGGCGGAACCATCCGCGTCTTCGTCGAGAAGGTCGGCTAGCCGTGAAGCTCGAGATCCTGCACGAACTCAATGCCGAGCGGGCCGCGCGCCGGCCGGCGATCCTGGTGACGGACACCGAGAGCGGCGAGCAGCGTCTGGTGAAGGCGAAGGATTTTGCCAAGGATCCGCTGCGCACCGAGCTGGAGAAGCAGCTTCGCATGGGCAAGAGCGCCAGTGTCGAGGCCGGCGGCAAGAAGCTGTTCCTCAACGTCTACGCGCCGACCGCAAAGCTCGTCATCGTCGGCGCGGTGCATATCAGCCAGGCCCTGGCGCCGCTGGCGCGCTCGCTCGGCTACGACGTCACGGTGGTCGATCCGCGCACCGCCTTTGCGAGCCCTGAGCGCTTCCCCGATATTCCCTTGGTCGCGGAATGGCCGGACACCGCGCTGCCGCCACTCAATGTCGATGCCTACACCGCCTTCGTCGCGGTGACGCACGATCCCAAGATCGACGATCCCGCATTGCTGCATGCCTTCGAGCGCGGCTGCTTCTATATCGGCGCGCTCGGCTCGCGGAAGACGCACGCCAAGCGTGCCGACCGGCTGCGGGCGCAGGGCGCGAAGGAAAGCGACATCGCGCGGATCCACGCGCCCATCGGGCTTGCAATCGGCGCGGTCTCTCCGTCCGAGATCGCGGTCGCGATCATGGCGGAGATCACGGCAGTGCTCCGCCTGCCGCCCAGGGAAAAAGAAGAAGCGGCATGAAATTCGGCCCGGCCAGTCCCCAGGATGCGATCGGCGGGGTGACCGTTCACACCCTGCGCCAGGGGCCGCTGGTGCTGAAGAAGGGCACGACGATCGGGCCCGCCGAGGTCGAGGCGCTGGAGCGCGCCGGCATCAAGGACATCGTCGTGGTGCGCATGGAGGCGGGCGACGTTTCCGAGGACGTCGCGGCCGCCAGCATCGCGCTCGCCGTCGGCGGCGAGGGCATCCATGTCGAGCGCGCCTTCACCGGCCGCGCCAACCTGTTCGCCGCGCGTCCGGGCGTGCTGGTGATCGACCGCGCCGCGGTCGATCGCATCAACAATGTCGACGAGGCCATCACCTTTGCGACGCTCTCCGCCTACAAGCCGGTGGTCGAGGGCGAGATGGTCGGCACCGTCAAGATCATCCCGTTCGGCGTCGCGGGAAGCTTGCGCGATGCCGCGGTGAAGGCGGCGGGCAAGGACGTGCTGAAGATCGCGCCTTACGTGATCCAGCGTGTCGGCGTGGTCTCGACCCTGCTGCCGGGCCTGTCCTCCAAGGTGATCGACAAGACGCTGCGCGTCACCGCCGAGCGGCTCGCGCCCGCGGGTGCCGGCATCATCGCCGAGCGGCGTGTCCAGCACGATGAACGCGAGCTGTCGGCCGCGATCAAGGAATTGCTGAGCCTCGGGGCCGAGCTGGTCATCGTGTTCGGGGCGTCCGCGATCGCCGATCGCCGCGACGTGATCCCCGCGGCCGTCACCGCGATCGGCGGCGAGATCGAGCATTTCGGCATGCCGGTCGACCCCGGCAATCTCTTGCTGATTGCGCGCGCCGGCGGCGTGCCGGTGCTGGGCGCGCCGGGCTGTGCGCGCTCGCCGGTCGAGAACGGGTTCGACTGGGTGTTGATGCGGCTCCTCGCCGGCATCCAGGTGACGCGCGCCGAGCTGATGGGCATGGGCGTCGGCGGCCTGTTGATGGAGATCGTCACGCGCCCGCAGCCGCGCGCAAAGCCCGAGACCGAGGGCAACAGCCGGGTCGCGGCCATCGTGCTCGCGGCGGGCCGTTCGACCCGGATGGGCGGCCCGAACAAGCTGCTCGCCGAGCTCGACGGCAAGAAGCTGGTGCGCCTCGCGACCGAGCAGGCGCTGGCCTCGAAAGCGTCGGAGGTGATCGTCGTGACGGGGCACCAGGCGGAGCTCGTCGAGCAGGCGCTGCAAGGCCTAAAGGTGAAATTCGTCCGCAATCCGGATTTCGCCGGTGGTATCGCCAGCTCGGTCAAGGCGGGCATCGCGGCCGTGCCGGAGGCCTGCGGTGGCGCCGTGGTGTGCCTCGGCGACATGCCGCTGATCGATTCCGGCCTGATCGACCGTCTCATCGACAGCTTTGCGCCCGATCGCGGCAATCTCATCGTCGTGCCCGTCAGCGAAGGCCGCCGCGGCAATCCCGTGCTGTGGTCGCGCCGCTTCTTCAAGGAGCTGATGACGCTCGACGGCGACGTCGGCGCGCGCCACCTGATCGCCAAGCATACCGAGGCGGTCGCCGAAGTGCCCGTTGACGGCGAGAGCGCCTTCCTCGACATCGACACGCCGCAGGCGCTGGAAGCGGCAAGGGGCGGATGACGCTGCCGTAGTGCCGTAGGGTGGGCAAAGGCGCTTGCGCCGTGCCCACCATCTCTCGATTGCGACTAAATTCGTGGGCACGCTTCGCTTTGCCTACCCTACGGCACCTTTGCCCACCCTACGGCGCCGGCGATCGGGCTGCCATTTTCAACCACCCGTTCACCAAGTGGAAACGACCCGGGCTTAGAGTCGCCTCTACCTGCCTTGGGGGGAGGGGATTTTCCATGGCTTCGAACGTCGTCGCGCGCCGTTGCGCGATGTTTTGCTTTGTCTTGTCAGTTGCCGTCACCGGCGCCCGCTATATCAGTGAAGCCCGTGCCGCCGGTGCGTTTGCGGTCGGCAAATGCGGCGCTTATGGCCAGGCCTTCGATTATGGTCACGAGCATGAAGCGCGCGCCGCGGCGCAGAAGCAGTGCAAGGGCGATTGCACCACCGTGACGATGAAGCACGCCTGCGCGGCCATGTCGGTCGATCTCGCCAACCCCTGCGGCGCCTATGGCTATGCCGTCAAGCCGAAGATATCGGCTTCGCTCAACGCCGCCACGCGCGAATGCTACAAATACGGCGGCAAGGAATGCGTGATCCGCGCCTGGGCTTGCGACGCCAAGGGTTGATTCCACCCATCTCTCTTGCTGTCATTCCGGGGCGATGCGTCACATCGAACCCGGAATCCATAGCCAGCATCGTGAGGATCGGTTCTCAGATGCGCAATTGCGCATCAGAGCTCGCGCCAAGTGACGCGCCCCGGAATGACAGTCGAGGAATTGCATGCAGTTCGACACCAAGATCGCAGTCGTGATCCGCACCGATCTTCAGGTCTGGCAGAAGCTCAACGTCGCCTCCTTCCTCACCAGCGGCATCGCCGCCGCTTTTCCCGAATGCATCGGCGAAGCCTACGAAGACGCCTCAGGCACGAAATATCATGCGCTGATCGGTCAGCCGATCCTGATCTATGGCGCCGACGGTCCGGCGTTGTCGCGCGCGCTGGACCGTGCGCTCACGCGCAACGTCAAGGCGGCGGTCTATACCGAGGACATGTTCAGCACCACGCATGATGCCGCCAACCGCGAGGCGGTGAGGGCAGTGGCGCGCAACGATCTCAATCTCGTCGGCATCGCCATGCGCGCCGAGCGCAAGGTGATCGACAAGATCCTCGACGGCCTCAAGTTCCATAGTTGACACGTCGACATTTCGCCCAGCGTCATCGTTGTGTCATGATGGGCTGGTCTTGCGCAAACTTTGTGCTGTTTGACTCCCGTCAAAGGGAGCGGGTGTGGCATCGCTAGTCTGCTTCACAACGCGCAGAGGAGCAGCAGATGCCGACCATGAAAGCCGCAGTCGTCAAGCAATTCGGCAAGCCATTGGTGATCGAGGACGTGCCGGTACCGCAGCCCGGTCCCGGCGAGGTTCTGGTCAAGGTGAAGGCCTGCGGCGTGTGCCACACCGATTTGCATGCGGCCTCCGGCGACTGGCCCGTGAAGCCGGTTCCGCCCTTCATTCCCGGCCACGAGGCGGCCGGCATCGTTGCCGCGCTCGGGCCCGGTGTAAAGAATCTGAAGGTGGGGGATGCCGTCGGCGTCGCCTGGCTGCACGATGCCTGCATGGCTTGCGAATATTGCGAGACCGGCTGGGAGACCCTGTGCGAGCACCAGCACAACACCGGCTACAGCGTCAACGGCGGCTTCGCCGAATATGTCATCGCCTCGGCAGCCTTCGCCGCAAAGCTGCCGGCGACGGTCGATTTCGCCGCCATCGCGCCGATCCTGTGCGCCGGCGTCACCACTTACAAGGGCTTGAAGGAGACGGAGGCCAGGCCCGGCGAGTGGGTGGTGATCTCAGGCGTCGGCGGGCTTGGTCATGTCGCGATCCAGTACGCCAAGGCAATGGGGCTCAAGGTCGCTGCCGTCGACATCGCCGAGGACAAGCTCGCGTTGGCGCGCGAAACCGGCGCCGATCTCGCGGTCAATGCGCTCGCGGATGGCGCGGTGGACAAGGTGCTGACGGCAACCGGCGGCGGGGCTCACGGCGTGCTGGTGACGGCGGTCTCGACCGCCGCGTTCGGCCAGGCGCTGAAGATGGTGCGCCGGAAGGGCACCGTCAGTCTCGTCGGCCTGCCGCCGGGCGAATTCCCGACGCCGATCTTCGACGTCGTGCTCAAGCGCATCACGGTGCGCGGCTCGATCGTCGGCACGCGGCGCGACCTCGAGGAAGCCATCGCATTCGCTGCGGACGGCAAGGTGAAGGCCGAGGTGACCAAGGTGCCGCTCGCGCAAATCAACGACGTCTTCGAGCGGATGAAGGCCGGCAAGATCGACGGCCGCATGGTGCTGGATTTCGGCTAGCGCCTCATCCGGGCGGCATGCCTGCGAACTTCAGCAGGCTGGGGTCGATCTGATCCCAGTCATGGCCGCGCGCCGCGAAAGTGATCGCCTGCGGCTTGTAGCGGGCGGGGTCGTCGAGGCTTGCGGCGCGGATCGTGAAGACGTCGGGCTGCGCCGCGAAGGTCATATACACGGCCACGCCGCATTGCGCGCAGAAGCCGCGCGTCTTCACGTTGCCGCTGTCGGCGACCATGTCCCAATGCTTCGCTTCGCCGGTCAGCGTGACGCCGGCCCGCGCGAACGTCGCGTACGAGCCGTGGCCGCTGCCGCTTTCCCGCTGACAGTCCCGGCACTGACAATGATTGCTGAACAGAGGCTCACCCAGAATCGAATAGCGGATCGCGCCGCAGGCGCAGCCGCCGGTATAGGGCTTGTCCATGGTGATGCGTCCTTACTTGTCTTCGCCGGAGATGGCATCGAGCCGCTGCAGCACCTTGACCCAGCCATCGCTCATGTTGCGATAAGCGGTATCGTTCTTCGGCGTCACGAAGCCCGAATGCACCACGCGCACGCGCGTGCCTGCTTCGACCGGTGTGAGCGACCAGGTGACGACAGTGTCGAGCGCCGAGCCGTAACCGGTATTGCTCTCGTCGCCACCCTTCCAGGCATAGGCAAAGCGCTGGTTCGGCACGACCTCCAGGACGCGGCAATGGATCGTGCCGTCCCAGGCGCCGGCCGGATTGGTCTTGAAGGTGAAGGTGTTGCCCTCGACGGCCTCGAAACCGGTCGGCGGCATCAGCCAGCGTGCAATCAACTGGGCGCTGGTCAGCGCCTTCCAGATCGTCGCGACGGCGTGAGGGAAGACCTCGTCGATGACGATGTCTTGGGTTTGGACTTTTGAAGCAACGGCACTCACGGATCGATCTCCTTCAACAGGTCACGCAGGTTCTGGAAGCGCTCGCGCCAGAACACACCGTAATGGTCCATCCAGGTGACCAGGGGCTCGAGCCCCTGCGGCGCGGCGCGGTAATAGACGTTGCGGCCCTCGGCGCGCTCGGCGACGAGGCCCGCCTGCTTCAGCGACTTCAGGTGCTGCGAGACCGCGCCCTGGGTCACGCCGCTGCCGCGCGTCAGCTCGGCGACGCTGATCTCCTTGCTCTCGAACACGCGCTCGAACACGGCCCGCCGCGTCGGGTCGGCGAGGGCGCGCATCACGGTGGTGACGGGGTTTGGGGCAGCTTCGGTCATGACGTTAAATTAGTATACGCTAATTCATTAGTCAACACTAATTCGTTGGTCCCGTGCTAATGCAGCTCACGCCTTGACGATGACTGACTAGTCAGTCATAAATGGCCTATGATGAAGAAATCGACCAGGCTCGCCAAACCGTCTGCAGAGGGTGGAGACCATCCGTCCGCGACCCGCGGAGATGTGCCCGCGTCGAACCGCGCGGCGCGCGCGCTGGAGCGGCGCGCGGCGATCGTCGAGGCGGCGATGGAGGAATTCATCGCCCGCGGCTTTGCCGCGACGCGGCTCGACGACATCGCCAAGCGTGCCGGTGTCGCCAAGGGCACGATCTATCTGCACTTCAAGGACAAGGAATCGATGTTCGAGGAGCTGGTGCGCATCGTGATCGTGCCGGTCGTGGCGCGGCTGACGGCGCTGCCGCCGCCGACGGGCTCGGTGCGCGACCTCATCGAGGCCTTTGCCGGCAACTTCCTCAAAGAGGTCATCGGCACCAGGCGCGGCGATCTGGTGCGGCTGATCGTGGCGGAGGGGCCGCGCTTTCCGGCCGTCGCCGACTTCTACTACCGTGAGGTCGTCTCGCGCGGCATCGCCGCCATGCGCGGGCTGATCGAGCTCGGCATCGCCCGCGGCGAGATCCGTCAGAAGGACCTCGCGCGCTATCCGCAGATCCTGGTCGCGCCGGCGATGATCGCGGTGATCTGGCAGAGCCTGTTTGCGCGGCATGCGCCGCTCGACGCGCAGGACATGCTGCGCGTCCATCTCGATTTGATTTTTGGCGAACGGAGGACGACATGAGGTCGTCGCGAACCATTTCTCACCTCATCCTGAGGAGCGCGGAACGCGCGTCTCGAAGGATGCAGGCCCGGCTGCGGCTCCTCGCCCTTCGAGACGCCGCTTCGCGGCTCCTCAGGGTGAGGGATCGACAGCAACATCTGCCGCGCCTTTGCTCGATCGTGGTTCTTGCGCTCGCGACCTCGCTTGCCGGGTGCAACGAGAAGCGCGATCCCGGCTTCCAGGGCTGGGTCGAGGCCGACATGATCTTCGTCAGTCCGGATGAAGCGGGGCGGGTGACGAAGCTCAATGTCCGCGAGGGCGACGAGGTCAAGGTCGGTGACGCTATCTATTCCGTCGATGACGATCTCCAGCGCGCCGATCTCAACCAGAACAAGGCAACGCTGGCGAATGCGCAGCAGACCTATGATCGCGCGGCCTCGCTGAGCAAGACCGGCTCGGGCACGCAGGCCAATCTCGACTCCGCCGTGTCAGCGTTGCGTGTCGCGGAAGCGCGGGTGGCGACGTCGGAAACGCGGATGGCGCGGCGCAAGGGGTTCGCGCCCGTTGCCGGCACCATCCAGCAGATTTATTTCCGCGAGGGGGAGATGGTGGCGGCGCAGCGGCCGGTGCTGTCGATCATGCCGCCCGGCAACATGAAGCTGCGCTTCTTCGTGCCGGAAACGGCGCTGCCGAAGCTTGCGATCGGCGATACGGTGCGCGTCTCCTGCGACAATTGCGCGGCCGATCTGACCGCAAAGATCTACTTCATCGCGACCTCGGCCGAATACACCCCGCCTGTCATCTACAGCCTCGATGAGCGCAGCAAGCTGGTCTATCTGGTCCAGGCGCGGCCCTCGCGCCCCGACGCGCTACGGGTCGGCCAGCCGATCGACGTCTATCTCAACCCCAAGACTCCCGTGGCGGACAAGCGATGAACGGCGGCAACGGCATCGCGATCGACGTCAAGGGCCTGAGCAAATCGTTCGGCGGCCGCGAGGTCGTGCACGATCTGTCGATGCAGGTGAGGCGCGGCTCGATCTACGGATTTCTCGGGCCGAACGGCTCCGGCAAGACCACGACCATCCGCATCCTCTGCGGGCTGCTCACGCCCGACAGCGGCGAGGGCACCTGCCTCGGCTACGACATCCGGCGCGATGCCGAGAAGATCAAGCGCCAGGTCGGCTACATGACCCAGCGCTTCAGCCTGTACCAGGATCTCTCGGTGCGCGAGAACCTCGAATTCGTCGCGCGGCTCTACGGCCTGGCTGACGCGCGCGGCGCCGCACGCGACATGGTCAAGCGGCTCGGGCTCTCAGGGCGCGAGGAGCAGCTTGCGGGCGAGCTTTCCGGCGGCTGGAAACAGCGGCTGGCTCTCGGAGCCTGCACGCTGCCCAATCCGCAATTATTGCTGCTCGACGAGCCCACCGCCGGCGTAGACCCCAAGGCGCGGCGCGATTTCTGGAACGAGATCCATGCACTCGCCGCCGAGGGTCTCACCGTGCTGGTCTCGACCCACTACATGGACGAGGCCGAGCGCTGCCATGAGATCGCCTACATCGCCTACGGCCATCTGCTGGCCCACGGCACGGTGGATGAGGTGATCGCGAAATCCGCGCTGACGACCTACACCGTGACGGGCGAGTTGGGCGGCCTCGCGGCCGAGCTCGACGGCAAGCCCGGGGTGGACATGGTGGCCCCGTTCGGCACCTCGCTGCACGTCTCGGGCCGCGACCTTGCGGCGCTCGAAGCCAGCATCGCACCGTGGCGTGAGAAGAGTGGCCTGCACTGGCAGAAATCGCATCCATCGCTGGAAGATGTCTTCATCGAATTGATGAACCGCTCCAGGGACAATTTCCAATGAGCACCATCCAGGCAACCGGCCCCGAACGGGAAATCCGCGACCGCTTCGGCTTCTGGCGCCGCACCTATGCCATGATGGCGAAGGAGTTCATTCAGCTTCGGCGGGACCGCGTCTCGTTCGCCATGATCGTGGCGATCCCGGTGATGCAGCTTCTGTTGTTCGGCTATGCCATCAACACCACGCCGCACCATCTGCCGAGCGCGGTGCTAATTCAGGAGGAATCCGATCTCGCCCGCTCGGTCCTGAAAGCGTTGGAGAATACCGGCTATTTCCGCTTCGTCTACGAAGTGCACGACGTGGACGATTTCGACAACCTGCTGAAGTCCGGCAAGGTGCTGTTCGGCGTCGAAATCCCGCGCGGCTTCGAACGGGCGGTGCGGCGTGGCGACAAGCCGGCGCTGCTGGTCGCCGCCGACGCGACCGATCCGGTCGCCGCAAGCGCCGCACTCGGCTCGCTCGGGATGCTCGTGCAGACCGCTCTCCAGCACGACCTCTATATTGGCGATGCGCCGGCACTGCCGTTCGAGATCCGGGCGCATGCACGCTATAATCCGGCTGCGGAGTCGCGGCTCAACATCGTGCCGGGACTGGTCGGCACCATCCTTACCATGACCATGCTGATCTTCACCGCGCTGTCGGTGACGCGCGAGATTGAACGCGGCACCATGGAAAGCCTCCTGTCGATGCCGATCAAGCCGGTCGAAGTCATGCTCGGCAAGATCATTCCCTACATCCTGGTCGGCTTCATCCAAGCCTTCCTGATCGTCAATATCGGAGTGTTCCTGTTCGGTGTGCCGGTGCTCGGCAATCTGCTCCTGCTGGCGGCACTCTCGACCCTCTTCATCGCCGCAAATCTCGCGATTGGCTACACGTTCTCCACCATCGCGCAGAATCAGCTGCAGGCGATACAGATGTCGTTCATGTTCTTTCTGCCGAGCATTCTGCTGTCCGGCTTCATGTTTCCGTTCGCAGGCATGCCGGCCTGGGCGCAATATGTCGGCGAATGCCTGCCGCTGACCCATTATCTGCGCATCGTCCGCGCCATCATGTTGAAGGGGGCGACCATGCAGAATTTGCACTTCGACACGCTGGCGCTGGCGGCTTTGATGCTGCTCGCCATGACCATCGCCGTGACGCGCTTCCGCCGTACGCTGGATTGAGGCACAATGCCCCGGAATCGAGGGGCGGAATGGCCAGGTTTGCAAGCAGGAAGACGCGGCAGCATGCCGTGCTATCGGAGGATTTCGAGCGCGAGCTGACGCGGGAGGTGCTGCGCACCGAGCTGCTGCGGGTGCGGGCGCTGATCGCGACGGGCTGCGTCATGATGCTGTTGCTCACCGCGATCAATCTGATCGACCCCAGTGTGGTGAACCGGGTCTGGCGCGGAACGGAAGGCATCTTCGAGGTCTACGGCCTCCTGGTCGGCTTCATCCTGTTCGAGGTCTGGGTCCACACCCAGATCAGGAAGAACCTCCGGCTCGATCGCGACCTGCCGGTGGTCAGGCGCTATATCGGTACGCTGATCGAGACCTCGCTGCCCACGGTGATCCTGGTCCTGCAGACCCGGACCATGGGCGCAAGCCAGGCGATCGGCTTCGCCGTGCCGCTGATGTACTTCATCTTCGTCATCCTCTCGACCCTGCGGCTCGACTTCTGGCTCTCGGCGTTCACGGGTTTCGTCGCCGCGGCCGGGCTTCTCTCCGTCGCGCTGCTCTACAACGCGGCCGACGGGACCGGCGAGCCGCTGATCTATTTCCACGCCGTGCGCAGCATCGTCATCCTGATCTGCGGCGTGCTGGCGGGCGCGGTCGGCGCTCAGCTGCGCCGCCAGTTCGCCGCCAGCATTGCGGCGGCGACCGCGCGCGACCGGGTGACGAACCTGTTCGGCCAGCACGTCTCTCCGCAGGTGGTGGAGCGGTTGATGGCGGCAGAAACCAGCGGGGGCGGCGACGTCCGCCGCGTCGCCGTGATGTTCGTGGATTTTCGCGGCTTCACCGCCGGCGCGCGATCGCGCAGCCCGCAGGAGGTGGTCGACCGGCTCGACGGCGCCTTTGCGGTGCTGGTGGACATCCTCGACCGTCACGGCGGCATCGTGAACAAGTTCCTGGGCGATGGCTTCCTCGCTTTGTTCGGCGCGCCGCTGGAGGCCTCCGACGCCGCGCAGCGTGCGGTCGCCGCTGGCCGCGAGATGCTGCAAGCGATGAACCGCATCAATGCGCAGACGAGCTGGCCGCTGCGCATCGGCATCGGCATTCATGTCGGCGAGGTCGTCGCCGGCAATATCGGCTCACCCCGCCGCAAGGAATATACAGTCATCGGGGATACGGTGAACTTCGCCTCGCGGCTGGAGGCGCTGAACAAGGAGTTCGGCTCGCAGCTCTTGATTTCCGCAACCGTGCGCGAGTCGCTGGGCGAGGCCGGCAGCGATGCGGTCGCGCTCGGCGAGGTCGAGGTGCGCGGCTACGAGCAGAAGGTGCCGGTGTTTCAGCTGGGGTAGCGCGCCTTCACAGGTGACTCCCGCTTCATCGAAGCGGAGTCGCGCTTGCGATTGCTCCGATTGCACCGAATTTTGGGGCATGACGAGCGATATCGCCGGCTTGTAGACTGCCGGCGATGCGGCCGGTTGCGGCCGCGACTTGCATGGGGAAGTGACGATGCAGCGCCGCTACATCACCGTCGACGTGTTCACCGACCGCGCCTTCGGCGGCAACCAGCTCGCCGTGGTGCTCGACGCCGGCGGGCTCACGACGGCGCAGATGCAGGCGATCGCCACCGAGTTCAACTATTCCGAGACCACCTTCGTGCTGCCGCCGCGCGACAAGGCCAATGATGCGCAGGTGCGCATCTTCACGCCGGTGCAGGAGATTGCCTTTGCGGGCCATCCCAATGTCGGCACCGCCTTCGTGCTCGCCTCGATGGCGAAGGAGCCGAAGCCGCGTCTGCTGTTCGAGGAGAAGGCCGGGCTCGTGCCCGTCGACATCGTGAGAGAGCAGGGCCGGGTGACCAGGACCGAGCTGACCGCGCCGCAGCCGCTGGAGCGGCTCTCACGACTGTCGGCTGCCGAAGCCGCGAGCTGCATCTCGCTCGTCGCGGACGACATCAAGACAGACATTCACGAGCCTGAGATCGTTACCGTCGGGAATGCATTTCTGGTGATGGAGCTGCATTCGCGCGAGGCGCTGAAGCGCGCTCGGCCAAATGCGGCAGCCTACGGCGAGGTCTTGCCGCGCGACGGGGCCCGCTCGGTGTGGTTCTATGCGCGCGACGTGCCCGCGGCGGAGGTGCCTTGCGAACGCCAGGCGCGGATGTTCATGCGCGGCGCCAGCGGTCTCGTCGAGGATCCCGCCACCGGCAGCGCGACGGTCGCTGCCGCCGCGCTGTTCGCCGATCTCGATCCCGTGCGCGACGGCGAGCTCAAGCTCACCATCGGCCAGGGTTTTGACATGGGCCGGCCGAGCATCTTGCTGACGCGCGTGCGCAAGCAGGGCGGCAAGATCGTCTCGGCCCATGTCGGCGGGAGCTGCGTGCAGATGATGGAAGGGACGTTTAGCCTGGCGGGGGAGGGCTGACTTGTCATTCCGGGGCGCGCGGAGCGCGAACCCGGAATCCATCGAGCGGCAGAGTTGGTGGATGAATGGATTCCGGGCTCAGCGCTTCGCGCTGCCCCGGAATGACAGGTCACTACACCTGCCGTCCCGCCAGATTCTTCACCGTCACCCCATCGCGTTCCTCGATGATTTCCGCGATCATCTGGCGGTGGCAATGGGTATGGTCGCGCTCATAGCAGAGCAGGCACACCGGGCCTGCCTTCTTCACCAGCGCCGAGAGCTCGTCCATCGCTTCCCTGGCCTCGGGCGCCTTCAGGTGCTTTGAAAAAATCTTCTCCAGCACGTCGTACTGTCCGCTGCGTGCGGCGAGGCGGCCTTCCCTGGGCGTGCCGAGCGCGGCGAGGTGGACATAGGCGATGCCGCGTTCGTCGAGCCCCGCCGCAAGCTGCTTCTTGGAAAAGCCCGGCCGGCGCGACGACGTCACCGCGCGCACGTCGACCACGAGCTTGACGCCGGCCTCTTCCAGCTCGTCCAGCACCGCCTTGGGCGGCGTCTGCTCATAGCCGATGGTGAACAGCTTTCTCGCCCTTGCCATGGATCACCTCAGCTCACCCGCGCGATCAGTTCCATGGCGCCGGCCGGTGCGCGCACCTTGCCCTCGTGGATGACATAGGCGAACACGTCGCGCGGCTCTTTCTTCGGCTTGGCTTTGTCGACTTTCGGCAGGTCGTCCGGTTCACCGCCCGAAGCCCAGGCTTGAAAGCGCTCGGCCCAGGCATCGAGCTGCTTCGGCGGATAGCAGGTCTTGATCTCGTCATTGCCCTTCTGAAGCCGGGCATAGACGAAATCGCCGGCAACATCGGCGATGGCGGGGTATTTGCCGTGCTCGGCGAACACGACAGGCGTCTCGAATTCGCGGATCAGCGCCACGAAATCCGGCGTGCAGAAACTGTCGTGGCGGACCTCGACGACGTGGCGCAGTGCGCGCCCCTCGAGCTTGCGCGGCAGCAGCTCCAGGAACTTGCCGAAATCGGCGCCGTCGAATTTCTTGGTCGGCGCGAACTGCCACAGCACCGGTCCGAGATGGTCGCCGAGTTCCAGCACGCCGGAATCATAGAAGCGCTTGATGGAATCGCCAGCTTCCGCCAGCACGCGGCGATTGGTGGCAAAGCGCGGTCCCTTCACCGAGAACACGAAACCCTCGGGCACCTCGCTTGCCCATTTGCGAAAGCTCTCCGGCTTCTGCGAGCCGTAATAGGTGCCGTTGATCTCGATCGAGGTCAGCTTCGAGGCCGCATAAGACAGCTCCTTCGCCTGCGCCAGCTTCTCCGGATAGAACACGCCGCGCCAGGGCTCGAAGGTCCAGCCGCCGATTCCGATGAAGATGTTGCCGGATTTTTTGGACGCGGTTTTTGCTTTGGCCACGGAGGATCTCGCATCGACGGGGAGGGAAGACTTCATCCTAGTCAAACGAGATGTGATTGGCCAGTTCTCGCCTCCAGTCTAAGCTCGGCAGTGCGATCTGCGAAAAAGGAGAACAAGATGCGGATGCTGATGCTGGGAGCGGCGCTCGGCATGATGACATCTGCCGCCATGATGTCCTCGGTCATGGCGGATGACGACGGCGCCAAGGGCGCGCAGAAGCTCGCCCAGCAGGGCCGTGACGATTACTGGCATTGCCTGGCGCGGGAATATTCGCGCGACAGCAATCAAGGAATGACGGAACAGGATTTTAGCCGCTCGGTCGCGGGCGCCTGTCGGTCGGAGCGGCAATATTACCGGGTGGCGCTGCTCGACTATCTCACCACGCAATATCCTGAGATCGATGCCGGCGCCCATCTCGCGACCGCAAACAGGGCGGTGGAATCCGCGCAGAAGGACATCGTGACGGCCTTCGTCAAGCACAAGCCACCGCCGAAGTAGGGCCGTGGCCCTTCCGGCTCCGCGCGCATCCGTGGTATCACAGGGCGCATCTGGAACAGGGATGGGTTTCCATGGCGTCTGAGTCGGTGGGGGGCATTTTGGGCGCGATCGTTGCCGCGGTCGTGCTTGCGGTCGCCGTCGTGTTCGGGCCGATCGGCCAGTACGGCAAGCCGCCCAAACCGGCGAAAGCCGAGCAGGCCCCGACTGCGGCACCCGCAGCCCCAGCCGCGCCCGCTCCGCGCGGCCCGATCATCCGAGAAGTGCCGAACCAATAGGGCTTAAAGTTCCGGTTTCGGCCCCTTGCGGAGCTGTCTTGTCGTTCCTATCTAGGTTTTAACGGCGACGTTGAGCGAAACTCCGGCGCTGGGACGACCTTGGAATAGCTTAGGCTTGCGCCGGATGTACGCGCGGCCCGCCGTTCCGGGGTCGTTGGCATTTTAGGCCCCCTTTTGGGGCTTTTCCCACAGACCTCCCGGCTTGGCAGCGCAGGATGCGGCAGATATACGCTGCCGTCATGAATGAAGCGATCAGACCGGGCTCCGACAACCCGCTACAGGCTCAAGAGGGCCCGGAACTGTCGGTCATCGTCCCGACCTTCAACGAGCGCGACAACGTCACGGTGCTGTACCGGCGCCTGGAGGCGACGCTCGCCAACGTCGCCTGGGAGGTCGTGTTCGTCGACGACAATTCGCCCGACGGCACCTGGGACGTCGTGCGCGCGCTGGCGCAGCAGGACAGCCGCGTGCGCTGTATCCGCCGCATCGGCCGCCGCGGTCTGTCAGGCGCCTGCATCGAGGGCATCCTGGCCTCCAGCGCGCCCTTTGTCGCCGTGATCGATGCCGACCTCCAGCACGACGAGACGCAGCTGCCGAAGATGCTGTTGCTGCTCGCCAGCGACCAGGCCGATCTCGTGGTCGGCAGCCGCTACATCGAGGGCTACAAGAGCGAAGGCTTCAACAAGCAGCGCGCCGGCGCCAGCGCGCTGGCGACCGAGGTCGCAAGGAAGATGCTCCGGGTCGAGATCGCCGATCCGATGAGCGGATTCTTCATGATCCGCCGCGACCGGTTCGAACAGCTCGCGCCGAAGCTGTCCGTGCACGGTTTCAAGATCCTGCTCGACGTCGTCGCGACCGCGCACGGCAGCTTGCGGGCGGTCGAGATCCCCTACACCTTCGGCGCCCGTCAGCACGGCGAGAGCAAGCTCGATTCCATGGTCGCGCTCGACTTCCTCGGCCTCGTGCTCGCCAAGCTGAGCAACGACATCGTCTCGCTGCGCTTCATCCTGTTCGCGATGGTCGGCGGCATCGGCCTCGTGGTGCATCTCACCACGCTGTTCATCGCGCTTCAGCTGTTCAAGGCGCCGTTCGCGGAGGCGCAGGCCGCCGGCGCCATCGTCGCCATGACCAGCAATTTCATCCTCAACAACTTCCTCACCTATCGCGACCAGCGGCTGAAGGGGTTTGCGCTGCTGCGCGGCCTGATCGCCTTCTACATCGTATGCAGCGTCGGCCTGCTCGCCAATGTCGGCGTCGCCTTCTCGGTCTACGACCAGGAGCCGATCTGGTGGCTGGCCGGCATGGCCGGCGCGCTGATGGGCGTGGTGTGGAACTACGCGATGTCCGGACTGTTCGTCTGGCGCAAGAAATAGCACGATGGGCGGGGCTGACGCGCGGATCGTCCGCAACACCGCGCTGCTGATTCTCGCGCTGGTGGCCCTGCGGCTCATCGCGGCCGCGTTCACGCCGATCACCTTCGACGAAGCCTATTACTGGATGTGGTCGAAGAACCTGGCCGGGGGCTATTACGACCACCCGCCGATGGTCGCCTACGTGATCCGCGCCGGCACCATGATCGCCGGCGATACCGAGCTCGGCGTCCGCCTGGTCTCGATCCTGCTGGCGCTGCCGATGAGCTATGCGGTCTACCGCTCCGCGGCGATCCTGTTCGGCGGGGCGCGCGTCGCGGCGACCAGTGCCATCCTGCTCAACGTGACGCTGCTGGCCTCCGTCGGCACGCTGATCGTGACGCCGGATGCGCCGCTGCTGGTCGCATCCAGCTTCGTGCTGTTCTTCCTCGCCAAGGTGCTGGAGACCGGCCGCGGCGTCTGGTGGCTCGCGGTCGGCGCGGCGGTCGGCGCGGCGCTGCTGTCGAAATACACCGCGATGTTCTTTGGCGCTGCGATCCTGATCTGGCTCGCTTTCGTGCCGAAGCTGCGGCGCTGGTTTCTCTCGCCCTGGCCCTATCTCGGCGGCCTCGTTGCGCTCGCGCTGTTCGCGCCGGTGATTCTCTGGAACGCGGACCATCAATGGGTCTCGTTCGCAAAGCAGCTCGGCCGCGCCAAGATCGAGGACTTCCGTCCGGTCTTTATCGCCGAGCTGATCCCGACCCAGATCGCGTTCGCGACCCCCTTGGTCTTCATCCTCGGCGCGATGGGTCTGCACGCGCTGACCTGGCAGCGCGCGGGCGCGCTGGCCTCGCGCGTGCTGATCGAGGCGATGTTCTGGACCATCGTCGCCTATTTCGTCTGGCATTCGCTGCATGCCCGTGTCGAGGCCAACTGGTTCGCGCCGGTCTATCCGCCCTTCGTCATTGCTGCCGCGGCCGCCGCCAACCTGGTGCAGTGGAAGCAGCGTGCGCGGCGCCTGGCGGATGTCTGCCTGCGCTGGGCGGCGCCCACCGGCATCGTGATGTTTGCCGCGCTGATCGTGCAGGCCAACACCGGCTGGCTGTCCGGCTATCGCCGCGATGCCACCGTGCGCAGCGTCGGCGTCGGCTGGCGCGAGCTCGCCGCGGGAATCGAAGAGGTGCGCGCGCGCCATGGCGCGAGCTGTGTGCTCGCGCAGGACTACGGCACCACGGGATGGCTCGCTTTCTATTTGCCGCGCGGCACCTGCGTGCTGCAGCAGAACCAGCGCATCCGCTGGGTCAACATGGGCGAGCCCGATCCAAAATTGCTTGCGGGCAAGCTGCTCTATGTCGACGAGCCGCGCTCCGGCGGTCACCCCGTGCTCAACGATCTCTTCGCGAAGGTCACGCAGGTCGCGCAATTGCAGCGCAAGCGCGGGCCGCTCGTGGTCGAGACCTACAGCATCGATTTGCTGGAAGGCGCCAAGGGCGATGTGCTGGATCGCTCGCCGCCGCCGGAAGCGAGATAGCTACCTCAGCCGGTCGCTTCGGCCCTGGCCGTAGCCTGGCCCGGCCCGCTCTGATCGCGCCAGAACCACACCGTCACGACCCCTGAGCGGCCGCGGACCTGGGCGAGCAGGGGGCCCGACAGAATGCCGTCGGGATCCCCGTGGAAATCGGCCGCATCGAGCAGCGTATCGCTCAGCGCGAGCCGGGCGCCGTTCTGGGTGGCCACCTCCATCAGCCGGTTCGCGACGTTGACGGTGTCGCCCGTCGCCGTGATGTGCTGGTGACTTTCGCCGAGCCGCGAGGCGACGATCTCGCCGAAATGCGCGCCGATCTTGAAGCCGAGCCGATCGCCGATGGCCGGCGCCAGCGAGGCGATCCAGCGTTCGACGCTGCGATGCAGGTCGATCGCGCATTTCAGCGCGCGCGCCGGATCATCGGGCATCGCGCCCGGAAGTCCGAACAGGATCATGGCGCCGTCGCCGAGAAAGCCGGTGATCGTGCCGCCGCAATCAACTGCAATCTTGTCGATCAGCGCGTGGAATGCCTTCAGGATCTCCTGGATCGCGTCCGGATCGGTCCGTTCGCTCAGGGCGGTGAAGCCGGAGAGATCGATGAAGACCACCGCCGCGTTTTGCCGGACGGGTCTGGACAGGAAATTCGGATCGCGCGCCAGCCATTCCTGCACCGCAGGTGACTGGAACCGGGCAAGCGACCTGCTCTTGGCGGCGAGATATTGCGTGCGGCGGCCTCCCGCCCACAGCTGTACACCGGCAAAGATCGCAACCGGAGGCACGGCAGCAGCGAGCGTAGTTGCTGCATTCAGCCAGACGCCATGCGTGAACGCGAGCGTATTGAGCGCAGCCCAGGCGATCATCACAGCGGCCGCCGCCATGATGCCGAGCGCGCTGCGGCGCCAGGCGAGCAAGCCGACCAGCAGCATCGGCAGCAGGATTGCAGCGAGCGCGTCGGCGACACGAACCCTGTGGTCGCGCACGATGCCGTCGCCGGCCACGAGATGGGTGATCGCTGTCGAGACCACCTCGACGCCGGGCATCAGCGAATCGAACGGTGTGGGATAGAAGTCGCCTCCGCCGGCGACCGAAGCGCCGATCACGACGATCCGGTTTTCGATCGCCGCGCGATCGAGCGTGCCGTCGAAGATGCTCTGCGCGCTGACGGTGCGGATGGTGCGCCGCGGACCGTAATAGGTGATCGGCAGCGCGAAATCGATGTCGGTCGGCACCGCGCGGTCGCCGAGCATGAGACGATCCGGCGCGATCGTCAGCGGCTTGTCGAGCGCACGGCTGGCGACGCGCAGGGGGAACGACAGCTCGACCTTGTCGTGGGTCCGGAACAGCATCGGCACCGAGAGCGGAGAGCCCGACTGTCCTGTCGCGACATTGACGACGCCGACCTCGGCGTGGTTGGCGAACGCCGGCAACGGCAGCAGGAAGCGTTCGGCTTGCGGCAGCACGGCGAGGGGACCCTGGCTGCTCGGCTCCACGGTTTCGCTGGCGCTGGGGAAGATCGCCGCGGCGGCGAGCACCATGGGACCCGTCGCCAGCGTGTTGGCCAGCGTGGCGTCGCCGATCGCAGCGCTGCGATCGACGAGCAGGAGATCGATCGCGACCACCTTCGGCTTGAACTGCACGATGGTGTCGACGACGCGGGCGAGGTCGGCGCGCGGCAGCGGATAGCTGCCGCCGCGCTTCACCACGGTATCGTCGATCGCAACGATGGTGACGAGATCGGGCGGACGCTGCACGCCGCGGATTTGGGTCCGCCAATCGGTCAGCGTTGCTTCGAGGCGGTCGAGAAAGCGCAGATGCCCGTAGGCGTGCGCGGCATAGATGCCCGCACCCCACAGCGCGGTGAGGACGAGTGCCACCAGGATCTGAACGCGTCTAGTCACTACGTACTGCAATCTTCTTTGCTCTAAGTCCTATTGGCCAAGTCTTGCTGGCCGAGCCCTATTGACCGAGCCTTACTGGCCGAGCCTTGCCATCAGCGCGTCGACGCGCGGCTGGCCCCACGTCTTGATCGTCAACGGGCCGGTCGCTTCCACGTCGACGCCTTCGCCGGGGCCGAGAACGACCCCGCGCCCGGGTGTCCTGCGGTTGACGCCGACACGGCCGTCAGCAACGAAGACGGAGGTCTTGGCCTCGGCGGAATCGACGGCCCATCTGGTGCCGCGCACCGCGGCGATCGCCTGCGGCGTCAGCACCTTGAAGGCATTGCCCCGGGGCTTCCTGGGCACCTCGACGAGCAGCGCTTTGCTGCTCAACTCGACGGAGTCTATATGTCCGTCGCGGTTGGCGTCCTTTAGTTCAAATCTGGCGCCGTTTTCTGCGACGATGGTGATGCCGTTGTCGCAGCGCCAAATTTGTGTGCCTGCGGTGGATGGCGCTGCCGTGCAGCCCGCATTGGCCGCAGGCTGTGCAATTGCAGAACCAATCAACAGAAACGACGACGCCAGGGCGAAAAACCCGGCGCGCGCGAACCCACTCATGCCAGCCTCCGTTTGCGTGCTTGGCACAGTTCAAGGCGATGTTGATACGGCACCGTATCACACGCAGAGGCTGCTGAAAAGTGCCGCCCTGTCAGCTATTTCCCCGCTGCGGCATTTTCCAGTCCGGCCCGATCAACTTTCGGTCAGGGAAGGCCGGCGCCACGTGAGTTGCGCTGTAGGAGGCGTGATGGCGTGAGCGGCCCAACGCGGGCGCCAAGGGAGCGCCAAGGGAGCGCCAAGGGAGCCAAGAGAGAGGTGGAGGGACGCATCGCACGCCAGCCTCGCGCAATGCTTCCCCGTTATCATCCGGGCATTGAAGACCACGAAAAGGACTTGGTTGGATGCGCTTAAAGGCGCGGCCAGCGAGGTCCGCTGACTGCACCGATCCGGCCGAGAATTATGGTTAACAGACGCTCCTAAGTCCGTAGTTCTGCGGACTTTTTTCTCAAAATGAGACAGCGTTGACGAGCTGCCCTACATCCGCCCGAACTTAATCCGCATTTAACTAAAAGTCGCCTTAATGACGCTCCGACCCTCTGCGAGATGCTGTTCCCGGATCGTGACCAGCGGCACTTTGAAGGGGGACTGAGTGACACCGTCCTGGACGCAAGGCGAATGAGTACGAGTATCGCTGCGCCGAGTAACGCGGCACGGAAGTCGAAAAATTTCTCGAAAAGCCATTCGCGGAAATCTTCCCGGCAAATGACCACGACCAATTGGCTCGGCGCCGCGGCGATCGGCTGCGCCGTGATGGGCGCCGGCTGGACCATCTACAGCAACGTCTTCGGCGCGAGCGTCTATCCGACCGTCGGCAGCATCGGCTACGACGAGCCGGTGATCAAGCGGGCGCCCAAGGTCGCGCTGCGCGAGGCTGGCGAGGCCATCAAGGACGCTTTTGCACTCCTGCCTGACCGGTTGCAGGTCGCGGCCCCGATCTCGCGCGAGATGTTCAACGAGCGCTTTGCCGCAGCTGCGACGCAGGGCGTGCCCTCGAATGCTTCGAGCGCCGCACCCGCGACCCAGGTTGCGGTGGCTAACGACCCGCCGAAGCAGAGCGTGATCGCCAAGGTCGCGGAAGCGCTGAAGCCGTCGGCCCCGGCCAAACTCGCCGACAAGACCACCGACAAGGCCGCAGACAAGACCAAGCGCGGCCCGGATGCCCAGATCCAGCTCGCCTCGGCCGATCCGGCCCAGATCGTGCCGGCACCCGAAGACAAGAAGTCGTTCGCCGATCGCGCCAAGGCCGCGGTGATGTCGATCACCTCGCCGCGCCAGTCGATGGTGGACAAGCTCTGGGGCAAGCGTGATCCGTCCGGCGGGCTGCTTGCTTATGCCTCGGCCGATGCCAGCATCACCGCGTCCATCGCGCCGAAGGAGCAGAACCCGATGCTCGGCGGCGCACCGCCCTATGAGCGCGACACCGCGGTCTACGACATCACCGCCAAGACGGTGTATCTGCCCGACGGCACCAAGCTCGAGGCGCATTCGGGCCTCGGCTCCAATCTCGACGACCCGCGCTCCCAGCGCCAGCGCATGCGCGGCGTGACACCGCCGCACATCTACACGCTGAAGCCGCGCGAGGCGCTGTTCCACGGCGTGCCCGCGCTGCGCCTGACCCCGATCGGCGGCGAGAGCGCGATCTACGGCCGCGACGGCCTGCTCGCGCACACCTTCATGCTCGGGCCGAACGGCGATTCCAACGGCTGCGTGTCGTTCAAGGACTATTACGCGTTCCTCGACGCCTACCGCAACAAGGGCATCCGCAAGCTCGCGGTGCTGGCGCGGGTGGAGTGAGGCGCAGCGCGCCTCACCGCTTTCTGCACGATCAACGCTTGACGAAAACAAGGTTGCAGGCGCGCGCCTCGTTGCGCTTGCCGCTGCCGCGGCTGCGATCGAACTGCGCATCGACCGTGAACGCGTAAGGCGAGCCCGGCGCGAGGTTGTTGAGCGTGTACGCGCTTGCTCCGGTCGTTCCGCGCGCGCTCAACGTCGTCTTGCCGTCGGCCGGGATCTGGCCGTCGATCTCCAGGCGGTTGACGCCGTCCTTGCCCTGACCCTCGGCGTGAAACACACCGTTGGTGACGGTGGCGACCAGGGGCCTGGTGAAACCCTGCGCTTTGCCGGTCGGCGGGCAGTTCAGGGTCACGTCCCAGTGGCCGTCGAAGTCATTGCTGCCGGAGGTTCTGGCATTGCCGCTCGGTGCGACCGCCACCTTCTGCTTCAGGCTGTCGATCCGCGCCTTGGCGAGGCCGGCGAAGCTGCAACTCGAAAATCGCGCCAGATGATCCTCGAAGACGCTGACGGTGCCGATGCCCTCCGCTGCCTTCCAATGGGCCTCCGCGGCCGCGCAAGGGTCGGGCCGCGGCGCGGCTTGCGCCGCCGCAGGGGCGACTGTGACCGCGACCGGGCCGTTCAGATAGAACTTGCCGATGATCGACAGTGACAGCTCCGGCAGCTGGGTCTTGCCGCTGGCGTCATAGACGTCGCTGCTGATGTCGCGAAAGACGTCGCCGATCTCCTGCGGCTCCTCGATGTGCTTCAGGAACGCCGTCGTGTAGGGGCTGTTGCGGCCGACGCCGTCGGCGGCGACCTGGCCTGATTGCGTCGAGAACGACACGATGGTGCCGCGCGGCGCCTCGACCTTCGACAGACCGCGCCCGATCGAGGCGGCCCGCGTCGTGCCGGCGGAGCGTTTGAGCGTTTCTGCCAGCGGATTGTCGCGGCAGGAATCGAGCACCAGGATGCGCAGGTTCTTGGCCTGCTGCAGGTCGTTCACGATGTCGTCGACCCGGACGAAACGCTTGAGGTCCGCTTCATCGGTCAGCGAGGCGTCGACGGGCATCAGATAGTTCACGCCGTTGTACTGCATCGCATGGCCGCTGTAGTAGAACAGGGCGACGTCGGCTCTGCTCGCCGCGCGCGCGAAGCGGATGGTCAGGTCCTGCATGTCGGCCTGGCGCAAATCGATGCCTTGGATCACCTCGAAGCCGCTGCGCCGCAGCGAAGCCGCCACGTCCTCGGCATCGTGCGACGGGTTGGGAAGCCGCGCCGTCGAGGCATAGGCGCCGTTGCCGATGACGAGCGCGACCCGCGTTTCTGCTGCTGATGCGGGAGCAAGGCCGAGCCAGCAGGCGAGGAGAGCCAGGGAGAATCCGGGCAGGTGAAGACCTGAAAGAGCGCGCATGAAAACCGTCCGGGAAATATTGAAAAATATCTCCCAGATTAGCGCATGCCGCGCCGGCATCAATGCCCTCGCGACGGGGCGATCGGATGCACCGGCCGTGACATCCTGTCACGCAGCACTGGCCGCGACGGTCTTGCGCAGCGCCATCTCGGTCGCGATCGCCTCCCGCACGGCGGGGCGCGCCTGCATGCGCGCGAGATAGGCCGACAAGGACGGCCATTGCGCGATGTCGACTCCCGCGGGACGCAGCAGCAGCAGGGCCCAGGCGAGGTGCGCATCGGCCACCGTGAAGCTGTTGCCGACGAGGAATTCGCGCTGCGCCAGATGCGCAGATGGCACCGACAAGGTCTGCATGATCCTTGCGCGCGGCTTGGCGAGCGAGCCGTCGTCCTTGTACCAGAAGGCTGGAAACAGGAACGCCTTGTGAATCTCGGCGCCGACGAAGCTCAGCCATTCCTGGAGGCGATAGCGATCGGGATCGCCGTTGTCAGGCGCAAGGCCTGCCTGCGGCTTCAGGTCCGCGATGTATTGCAGCACGGCCGCGCTTTCGGTCAGCCGTTCGCCGTTCTCCAGCACCAGAACCGGCACCGCGCCCTTCGGCGACAGGTCGCGGAAATCGCTGCCGTCGTCCACGATCCGCTTGGTCCAGATATGGGCGAGGTGATACTGCGCCTCGATACCGGCCTCCATCAGCGCGATGCGGCTCGAGAGCGAGCAGGCCATCGGAAAGAAATAGAGTTGCAGCATGGCCAGCTCCGTCAGGTCAGCGCATCGCTCTGTGCGATGATCGCGAAGCGGTCCGAGAGCTCGGCCAGCGCGACCTCGTGAATCGTCCGGGCATCGAGCGTGCCGCCGCGGCCGTCCGGCAGGTCGCGGGTGGCGCAGCCATCGGCCGCGATCGTCGTGCGCAGGCCGAGATCGAGCGCGGCGCGGGCGGTCGAGGAGACGCACATGTGGGTCATGAAGCCGGCCAGCACGATGTTCTTGCGCCCGGTGGCGGCAAGGCGCGCTTGCAGATCGGTGCCGGCGAACGAGTTCGGCAGCGCTTTCTCGATCACGGGCTCGCCCGCGAGCGGCGTCAGGCGCTCGACGATCGCGCCGCGCGCGGCCTCGCGGTCGAACAGGCCGCCGGCGCGGCCCTTGTGCGCGACATGGAAGATCGCCGCGCCGCTCTGCCGCGCTCGCGCCAGCAGGCGCGCCGCCGCGGCGATCGCGGGTTGCGCATCGGGCAGGGCCAGCGGACCGGAACAATATTCGTTCTGGATGTCGATCAGCACGAGGCAGGCCTCGTGGAGTTTCGGCGGATCGAGATCGGCGCCGGCGAGTTCGAGCAGGGTCTTGGGAGCGGTCATGCGAGTCGGGCCTTAAAGGGATGTCGGATGGTGTGACATTAGCTCAGCACTGGCCTGCCATTGTGCAGGACTATTGCAGCTTATGGCTGCAGATTTGCAGGGCGCGGCATCGCCTGCTAGGCTCGGCGGAATGAACTGGGACGATCTGCGCATCATCGCCGCGGTGAGGGACGAAGGCACCTATGCCGGCGCCAGCGCGCGGCTGCGCATCGACGAGACCACCGTCGGCCGCCGGCTCGCGCGCATCCAGCGCGATCTCGGTGTGCCGCTGTTCGACGCGGTGGACGGGCTGCGGCGGCCGACGCGCCATTGCGAGGCGGTGCTCGAGCATGTCGGCGCGATGGCCGCCCACGTCGCGGCGATCGACCGCATCAAGGAGAGCCAGGTGGGCCCGGTCGGCCGCCTGCGCATCGCCTCGACCAACGCGGTCGCCGAAGAGCTGCTGGCGCCGCGGGCAAGCAGCTTCCTGCGCGATCATCCCGGCCTGACCCTGCAATTCCTCACCTCCAGCGGCAACGTCAAATTCTCGCGCTGGCAGGCCGACCTCGCCATCCGCCTGCGCAAGCCGGAGAAGGGCGACTTCACCATCTCCAAGCTCGGCGACGTCAGGCTGTATTTCTTCGAGCCCGCCGACCGCTCGGGCGGCGAGCCGATCGCCTGCGTCTATCCGGACGAGCTCGACACCATTCCGGAGGCGCAGTTCCTGCGCGCGAAGCGGCTGACGAACGTGCGCTGCGTCACCGACAATGTCCGGATCATCCGGACCATGATCCAGTCGCATCAGGCCGTCGGCGTGCTGCCCGAGCACAGCTGCACCGCGCTGCTCGCCGACCGCAGCCTGCGTGCCACGCTGCTGTCGAAACGGCGCGACGTCTGGCTCCTGGTGCAGAACCATCTCAAGCGCGACGCGGCGACACGCGTGACGATCGACTGGGTCAGGCACTGCTTCAAGGATGTGTCGCACCGCTGAGTGCTGGCAAGGTTCGGGCCTTCGCATTGAACGCAGTCCGCGCGACGTGCGACCAAGATCACGGAGCAGGGATTGCGCGCGCGCCAAGGTTGCGTAATCTCGTGACGAGACTTGACCGGGGCAAGCGCATGACCACTCTTTCGCAAACGATCCGGCCCTCGAAAGCCCAGTCGCGGGAATGGAAGGCGATTCTCATCCTGATCCTCATGGTCCCGGTGCTGTGGTCGCCGCTGATCCTGTTTCGCTTCGTTCTGTACCAGCCGTTCAGCATCCCCTCGGGTTCGATGACGCCGACGCTGATGGTCGGCGACTACGTCTTCGCCGCCAAATACGCCTACGGCTACGGCCGCTATTCCTTCCCTTTCGCGCCGTCCTGGATCCCGGGCCGCGTTCTTGCCGCCGATCCGGAATACGGCGACATCGTCGTGTTCCGGACGGCGAAGGACAATTCGGTCGACTACGTCAAACGCGTGGTCGGGCTGCCCGGCGACCGCATCCAGATGCGGCAGGGCCGGCTCGTCCTCAACGACCGTCCGGTGACGCGCGTCGCCCTGGAGACGAAGCTCGCCGGCTCCACCTGCGGCGTCAACGAGGGCGCCACCGTCAAGCGCTGGCGCGAGACGCTGCCGAGCGGAGCGTCCTACGTCACCCACGACTGCGCCGACGACGGTTTCCTCGACAATACCGCCGTCTTCACGGTGCCGCCCGGCCACTTCTTCGTGCTCGGCGACAACCGCGACAATTCCACCGATAGCCGTATGTCGACGTTCGGTTTCGTGCCGATGGACAACCTGATCGGCAAGGTGACGCGGATCATCTGGTCGCTCGACGAAGACGGCGAGCCGCACTTCGAGCGGCTGGGAAAGGTGGAGTGAGGGGAAAGTCTCTCCTCCCGTCATTCCGGGGCGGCGCGCAGCGCCGAGCCCGGAATCCATAACCACAGGCGGACGGAATGGCCCGCTATGCCTGTCGCCCGTAAGAAGGAGTGCAAGAAGTGGCGGCGGGACTGGAGGACTCGATGATCGAGGATCGGATTTCGAACCGGCTGATTTCCATCCCGGGATAACCAATCAAGGTTCGTGGTTATGGATTCCGGGCTCGCGCCCAAGAGGGCGCGCCCCGGAATGACGTTCCTCAAAACAAAAAACCCCGGCATCGCTGCCGGGGTTTCGTAGTCTTTGATGCGGCTGGATCAGAAGTCCATGCCGCCCATGCCGCCGCCGGGGGGCATTGCCGGGCCGGCGCCGCCCTTCTTGGGCAGCTCGGCGACCATGGCTTCCGTGGTGATCAGCAGGGCTGCAACCGAGGCTGCGTTCTGGATCGCGGTGCGGACCACCTTGGTCGGGTCGATGATGCCCTTCTTGACGAGGTCGGCATATTCGCCGGTCTGGGAGTCGAAGCCGTAATTGTAGGCCTTGTTCTCCAGGATCTTGCCGACGATCACCGAGCCGTCTTCACCGGCGTTGATCGCGATCTGGCGAGCGGGAGCCGACAGCGCCTTGCGCACGATCTCGACGCCGGTCTTCTGGTCGTCGTTCTTGGTGCGCAGGCCCTTGAGCTGCTCGGAGGCACGGAGCAGGGCGACGCCGCCGCCCGGGACGATGCCTTCTTCCACGGCCGCGCGGGTCGCATGCATCGCGTCATCAACGCGATCCTTGCGCTCCTTGACCTCGACCTCGGTCGCGCCGCCGACGCGGATCACCGCGACGCCGCCGGCGAGCTTGGCCAGACGCTCCTGGAGCTTCTCGCGGTCGTAGTCCGAGGTGGTTTCCTCGATCTGCGCCTTGATCTGGGCCACGCGCGCCTCGATGTCGGCCTTCTTGCCGGCGCCGTTGACGATCGTGGTGTTCTCCTTGTCGATCATCACCTTCTTGGCGCGACCGAGCATGTTGAGCGTGACGTTCTCGAGCTTGATGCCGAGATCTTCCGAAATCGCCTGGCCGCCGGTCAGGATCGCGATGTCCTGCAGCATGGCCTTGCGGCGATCGCCGAAGCCCGGAGCCTTGACGGCTGCGACCTTGAGGCCGCCACGGAGGCGGTTCACGACCAGGGTCGCGAGCGCTTCACCTTCCACGTCCTCGGCGACGATCACCAGCGGCTTGCCGGTCTGCACCACGGCTTCGAGCAGCGGCAGCAGCTCGTTCAGCGAGGAGAGCTTCTTCTCGTTGATGAGGATGTAGGCGTCGTCCATCTCAACGCGCATCTTGTCGGCGTTGGTGACGAAGTAGGGCGAGATGTAGCCGCGGTCGAACTGCATGCCCTCGACGACGTCGAGCTCGGTCTCGAGCGACTTGGCTTCCTCGACGGTGATGACACCCTCGTTGCCGACCTTCTTCATGGCGTCGGAGAGGAACTTGCCGATCTCCTGGTCGCCGTTGGCCGAGATGGTGCCGACCTGGGCGATCTCGTCGTTCGAGGTGACCTTCTTGGAGTTCTTCTGCAGGTCCGCAACGACGGCTTCGACCGCGAGGTCGATACCGCGCTTCAGGTCCATCGGGTTCATACCGGCGGCGACCGACTTGGCGCCTTCACGCACGATCGCCTGGGCCAGCACGGTGGCGGTGGTGGTGCCGTCGCCGGCCGCGTCAGCGGACTTGGAGGCGACTTCGCGCACCATCTGGGCGCCCATGTTCTCGAACTTGTCCTCGAGCTCGATCTCCTTGGCGACGGTGACGCCGTCCTTGGTGATGCGAGGAGCGCCGAACGACTTGTCGAGCACGACGTTGCGGCCCTTCGGGCCGAGCGTGACCTTCACCGCGTTGGCGAGAATGTCGACGCCGCGCAGCATCTTGTCGCGCGCATCAACCGAGAATTTGACTTCTTTGGCTGCCATGTGGATTTTTCCTTGGATGTTTGACTGGAGGGAGGAGAGGGGCTCTTAAGCCGCCTTCTTCTTGGACTCGCTGACTTCGAGAACGCCCATCACGTCGCTCTCCTTCATGATCAGCAGGTCCTGGCCGTCGATCTTGACCTCGGTGCCGGACCACTTGCCGAACAGCACGCGGTCGCCGACCTTCAGGTCGATCGGGATCAGCTTGCCGGCTTCGTCGCGGCCACCGGGACCAACGGCGACGACTTCGCCCTGGGAGGGCTTTTCCTTGGCAGTGTCGGGAATGATGATGCCGCCAGCGGTCTTCTCTTCTGCGTCGATGCGCTTGACCACGACGCGGTCGTGAAGCGGACGGAATTTCATGCAGTCCTCCTAAGCATTTGCTCGGGTTGAGGTTTTGAGATTGTTAGCAATCGGTGCCCGCGAGTGCTAGCACACGCGGAGCTGAAATAGGACAGGAATTTTGCGGGAGCAAGGGTTTGTAGCAAAAAAATCAGCACTCGGAAGCGAGGATTGCCAGCTTCTCTCGCCATCGTTAACCGAGCCTCGCACCCGTATTAGCACGGAGCGTTCTCTGCTGCTAACGCATTGAATTTCAACAGCTTGTTAAACTTTTGGGCTTGAGATGAATTGTCAGTTTGCGTCACATTTCTCTCATGTGAGCGCATCAGTACCGGGTGGCTCGTAAGGCGCACACCGACCAAGCCGCCCCTTGAATGCGCTCCTGCAAAGGAGGTCTGGCATGGGACTGCGGAATGGGGCCGTTTCCGAGGATTTCCGGAAACAGATGCTGGGTTACGGGCTGACGACGGCGCAGATCCTTTATCGGATGCCGGATCATCCCTCGCTGCTTCAGACCTACGTCTGGCAGAACTACGACATGTTTCCGAAATTCCCGGCGCTGAAGGATTTCCTGGCGTTCTGGCAGGAGAAGCTCGACGGCCCCCTGCATTCGGTCACCGTGGCGCATTCCAAGCTGATCAAGCCGGCCGAGCTGCGCGCCGTGGACGGCGTGTTCCGGCTGCATTGAGACGAACACAGGTCTCGAAGAGTGGGCAAAGGCGCCCTTGCGCCGTGCCCACGATCTTTCCAACCCCGGCCACAGACGCGTGGGCACGCTTCGCTTTGCCCTGCGATATCTCTTCGATATCTCCGTTGGAGCTGCGCCGGGCGAGCGCGCTATCCCGTGATTGCTTGAGGGGAAATCAGGCGGCGCTGCTGCAATAGCGCTGCCACATCGCGCGATAGGCCTCGTCCACCGCCCGTGCGTATGAGACCGGGTTGCCGGCGGCCGCAGCATTGATCCGTCCGGGCAGCTCGCGGCGCAACTGATCGAGCGCGCCGATCTCGGCCGCATGGCTGGTTGCGATCTCGATATAGGCCGCATCGCTGTCCGCGACCCAGTCCGGCAGGCCGAGTGCGGTGAGGATGGAGCCGGCCGCACGGCTGGGCAGGCTGCTGCCGAGCTTCGCCACCACCGGCACGCCCATCTGCAAGGCTTCCCAGGTGCTGACGCCGCCATTCTGCGGGAACGGGTCGAGGGCGATATCGACGCGATTGAACGATGCCAGATGTTCGTCCCGCAAGGTGGCTCCGAGCAGATCGACGCGCTCGACCGGCAATCCGCAAGCCGCAAACCGCGCCAGCAGATTGTCGCGGACCAGTTGATCGTCCAGCGCAACATCTTTGATCAGCAGGCGCGAACCCGGCACCCGTTCGAGAATCCTGGGCCAGACCCTTGCTGCCTCGTCAGAGATCTTGCTGATGCGGTTGAAGACACCGAATGTGACGAATCCGTTCGCGATCGCCGGGGTCGGTGCGCGGTCGATCCCGGCCGGCAGCGGCGTCAGTGTCACGAAGCAGGGCAGATCGACAACGGTCTCCGCAAACAAATGCCGGACCGTCGAAGGAATCGCGACTGGGTCCGAGAACAAATAATCGATGGTCGGCAGCCCGGTCCCCGTGCCGTGGCCCCAGCCGTGCACCTGGATCGGGGCCGGCTTGCGCGCAAACACGCTGAGGCGGTTTCCCCTGGTGTGGCCGGACAGATCGATCAGGATATCGATGCCATCGGCGCGGATCTCCGCGGCGAGGCGATCGTCGGTCCATTGCGAGGCATCGCGCCAGCGGTCGGCGATCCCCTGAAATTCCCGGGTCGTCGCGTCCAGTTTGGACGAACAGGAATAGCACACGATCTCGAACTGGGCCCGGTCGTGGTGCTGCAGCACCGGCTTGAAAATGAACGCGGCCGAATGCGCGTTGAAGTCCGACGAGACATAGCCGAGCACCAGACGGCGATCCGCCTCGCGGCTGTTGTCATGCGGTCCCACCGCTTCCGAGGCGATCTTCGCGCCGATCCGCTCCCACCATAATTGCCGCGCTTGCTGATGCTGCTCGACGCTGGCATCCGCCATGAAATCCAGCGTGAATATCTTGTTGGAGATCGCGCTCTGAAGGTCGGGCTGGATGTCGAGGGCTCGGTCGAAGCTGGCGAGGGCCTCCTCGACCCGGCCAAGTCCGGCGAGACAAAGGCCCAGCACCAAGTGAGCTTGAATGGAATCGGGAGCGATCGCGAGGGCCTTCTCGCAATCGTGCGATGCCTTCGCAATTTGCTGGATCTGGAGGAGGACACCGGCCCGCGCGATCCATCCATTCGCGTCGTCGGGGGCCAGCGCGATGGCCCGATCGCCGTCGGCCAGGGCTTCGTCAAATCGCTGGAGTTCCCGCAAAGCGATGGCGCGGTTCGCGAGCGCCGCCGCATAGTCGGGCTTGATCGACAGCGCGCGGTTCAGGCTTGCGACGGCCTCGTCATAGTTGCGCTGACGGCAGAGCGCCCAGCCCCGGCCATTATGGGCTTCGGCAAGTCCTGGGTTGAGCACGAGCGCCTTGTCGTAGCTGTGCAGCGCCTCGTCGTGACGGTCGAGGGCGACGCTCGCATTACCGAGATTGGACAAGGTTAGCGCGTGGTTGGGCCGCAAGGCGAGGGCTTTTCGATAGCTCGCGCAGGCCTCCTCGTGACGCCGTTGTCCGTTGAGGGCGACGCCCAGGCTCATATGAGCGTCGGCCGACCGCGGATCGACGGCGACCGCCCGGCTCAGCAGGATTTCGGCTTGCTGATAGTTCTTGGCAGCGGATTCCAAAATGCCGAGCATGTGCAGCGCGATGAATTGCTTGGGTGCGAGCTGCAGGAGCTGGCGATAGGCGGCCTGGGCCTCCGGCAGGAGTCCCATCTTGTGCAGCTGGAGTGCGTGCCCGAGCAATGGCAGCACTTCGGCCCTTTGTCGTTTCTGAAGCCGGGCATTTTGAAATGCACGCTGGCCTACGCTGCCGCCCATGAATCAATTCCCCCAGAATCTCACGGGCGAGACTAATTCAGCGTGAGAACCAATACGAGACGCCGGCCGTCCGCCACGACAGCTTGGGGCAAGCTACGACTTGATTGGACATGGAGTGACGGGCCCTTGCGCCCACAATTGCTGCCGCGTCCAAGACTGGATAATCTGCTTTCGGGTTGTCCCCCGTTCGGCGGGCGCGGCTCAGATCAGGGAGGCAGACAATGGCCAAGCAAAAGGCATCAAGACCCGCAACGAAGGCCGCGGTGAAGAAGCGCAGCGGCACGAAGGCCGCGGCGCGATCCTCGGCGCGCAAGGCTGTGAAGGCGAAGGCACGCATTGCGGCGCCGAAAAAGCCCGCGCGCCCGCGGCAACGCATCGCCATCAGCCATCACCGCGAGGAAGACTTCAAGGCCGACGGCCTGCGCGCCTACGCGAAATACCGCGACCTCGGCATTGCCGAGGCCACCCACGGTCTCGCGCAGGCGCATGTGATCCGCCTGCGGGGCCCCTGCAATCCGGCCGAGGTCTCGAAGCTGCACTTCCACGACGTCGAATTCCAGATGGTCTACGTGCTCAAGGGCTGGGTGAAGACCTACATGGACGGGCAGGGCGAGACGCTGATGAAGGAAG
>Ga0209758_1000493_pt1 | contig 64219 bp, 54 predicted proteins | sample AraplaMF_Col_mMF_FD_184258 | JGI IMG/M metagenome (GOLD analysis project Ga0209758, IMG submission 184258) | Arabidopsis root microbial communities from the University of North Carolina, USA - plate scrape MF_Col_mMF (SPAdes) (version 2) | ecosystem: Host-associated > Plants > Roots > Endosphere... | reverse complement strand
CTCAGTCGCCGTCCCTCGAGACAAACGGTTCCGCGGAGCGGTCAGGTCTAGCCGAAACGCAAACTCTAAACCTCACGGTCATCCGGGCTCGGCCCGGACCGCTCCGCGCCTCCCCATCCCCTCGCCAGCGAAAGCCCGAGGCCGGACAGCCGTGTCCGCCTCCCAGGAACGGAGAACCCCATGCCCAAGTCCAAGCCGCCCCGCCGCCGCAAGATCCGCCGGGCCAACGATCTTCGCGTGCTGATGATCGAGGGGGTCCGGGCCGCCCTGGCCCTGAACGACGCGCTGCTGGCCAAGATCGACGACGCGCTCAGCCGGACGCCCAAGGGGCCGAACAGGGTCGCCCTGCTGGCCTGGCGCGCCGAGGTGAAGTCGCATCGGCCGGGCCTGCTGGAAAGCCGGGCCGACGCCATGCGCTCTGACTAGGGCTAGTCGCGCGATATGAGAATCGCACGACCGGCTCTAGGTTTTTGTTTTCGCATCGTTTTCACGGAAAACCGGTGTCCACTTTTCCGCACGATGCTCTGGCTCACGCCTGCGCCGCCGCCCGCTCCCGCATGTGCTTGACCATGCCGATCGCCGCCAGGGCGTAGTGCAGGGCGGCCCAGGCGTAGAAGCATAGGGAGACGATGATGCCCTGCTGGGTGGCCCGGGCCATGGCGCCGTGGCAGGCCTTGGCCAGGTCGGCGGGCGAGCCCTTGGGGGCCAGGCCGCCCGGGCACTGGGCGGTGAAGCTGGCCGCGCCGGCGTCCGTGAACGCCCCGCCCAGGGCCTGGAAGATCGTGGAGGCCTCGGGGTGGTTGAAATGGAACCGCGCCAGGTGGTCGATCAGCCAGCCGGTGAACACCGGCCCGCCGCCCAGGGCGATCAGGTTCAGGAAGAAGAACAGCAGGGCCGTGGCCGTGGCCCGGCGGCGCGGCTCGACCGAGTTCTGGACGACGCCGAAGGTCGGGGCCAGGTAGGTGTAGTGGAAGATGCCCGGGACCAGCAGGATCAGGGCCGTGGTCTGCCAGTTCGTCTGCAGGTAGGCTGTGATGTAGATCGGGGTGCAGATCAGCAGGCCGAGGGCCGGCACCAGGGCGTACCACTTGGCGCTGCGCCTGCCCGACCAGTCGGTGAGGAAGCCGCCGACCAGGGTGCCGACCCCGGCCGAGAAGCCCCCGATCAGGCCGACGATCAGGCCGACCTGGGCCAGGCCGAGCCCATAGGTGCGGACGAAATAGGGCGGCACGAACGCGCCCGAGCCATACGAGCCGAACGAGGCGATGGTCACGCCCAGCATCATGTGCAGCACCGGCCACTTGCCGAACAGCACGGCCAGGACGGCGCCCAGCTCCCTGAACTCGCCGACCAGCGAGAACGGCGGCTTGGCGGGCTCGACCACCAGGTCCTCGGCCTCCAGCGGGCGTTCCTTGACCTCCGAATGGCCGCGCGGCGGTTCCTTGACGATCAGCTTGACCAGCACGGCCAGCAGGATGCCGGGCAGGCCGACGATCACGAAGGCCACGCGCCAGCTGAACTCCTGGGCCAGCCAGCCGCCGGCCACGGCGCCGAACATCGTGCCCAGCGGGATGCCGAACGAATAGATCGACAGGGCCGAGGCGCGCTGCTTGGGCGCGTAATAGTCGCTGATCAGAGAATGGGACGGGGGCGAGCAGCCGGCCTCGCCGACCCCGACGCCGAAGCGGTAGAGGGCCAGCTGGGCGAAGCTGGCGGCGCTGCCGCAGAGGGCGGTGAACCCCGACCAGACGACCAGGGAGATCGAGATGATCGTCACCCGGTTCCAGCGTTCGGCCATGCGGGCGATCGGGATGCCCAGCAGGGTGTAGAGCAGGGCGAAATAGAGGCCGCCCAGCAGGCCCAGCTGCGTGTCGGTCAGCTTCAGGTCGACCTTGATGGCCTGGCCGATGGTGGCGATGATCGTGCGGTCGATGAAGTTGAAGGTGTAGGTGGCGAGCAGGAGCCCCAGCACCGTGGCCTTGTAGCCGTTCGAATAGAGCGGCTTCACGCCGGCTTGCGAAACAGGCGGCTTAACGCCGGCTTGCAAAACGGGCGGCTCAACGCCGCCGGGCGAACTCGCCTGCGCCATCCCGGGTCTCTCCCTTCAAACATTTGTTCTAATCGTTGGGCCGACTGTAGACGTAAGGGAAGCGCCAAGGCCAGGGGGGAAATCGCGGCGGTTTGGCGGCCGGCGGATGAACGCAGGACAACGACGGCGCCCAGGCCCGTTCAGGCGCGAAGGTCTTCAATGGGCCCATGGCCGCGACAGACGGCCTTGCAGGAGGTCCCCCATGCACGCCTTGCCCCGCCCGCGTCCCGCGTCGGTCGTCCGGTCCGCCGAGATCGTTCCCTTCGAGGAGCTGAACCGCGCGCGGACGCTCCGCGCCCTGGCCCGCGATCCCGGCCCGCCCGGCGAGCCGCATCCCTGGGCCTATGCCTTTCCGCGGCCTGCGGCTGGCGAAAACAGCTAGGCGAGGACCACCGGCGTTGTCCCGGACGAGCGCCCGGGCTAAGCCCAGGGCTCTCCCCGTTCGCCCAGGAGGCTCGCCATGGAAATCGTCGTCGGCACCAAGAAGTGGTCCAGCTGGTCGCTGCGCCCTTGGCTGGCGCTGAAGCGCACGGGTCAGCCCTTCAAGGAGACCGTGATCGAGCTGCGTCAGGGGGTCTCCGACGCCGAGATCGCCAGGCATTCGCCCAGCCACCTGGTGCCGGTGCTCAAGGACGGCGACCTGGCGATCTGGGATTCGCTGGCGATCTGCGAATATCTGGCCGAGACCTTCCCCGCCGCCGGGCTGTGGCCCCAGGACGCCGCGCTGCGGGCCCTGGGCCGGTCGGTGGCCGCCGAGATGCATTCGGGCTTCTCGTCGCTGCGCGGCGAATGCCCGATGGCGCTGGAGGTGACGCCTGGCGCGGTGGCGATCTCGGAGGCCACCCAGAAGGACGTCCGCAAGATCGTCGAGCGCTGGAACCAGCTGCTCAAGCGCTCGGGCGGGCCGTTCCTGCTGGGCGACTGGTCGATCGCCGACGCCTTCTACACGCCGGTGGCGACCCGGTTCCGCACCTACGGGATCCACCTGTCGGACTATGGCGACACCGGCCCGGCCGGCGCCTATTGCGAGCGCCTGCTGCAGACGCCCGAATTCCTGGCCTGGGAGGCCGACAGCCTGGCCTAGGCTTTGTCCTCGGTCGGGAACATCGCGAAATAGGGCTCGGCCTCCTGCAGCACCCGCGCGAACGACGGGCGGGCCAGCAGGCGGTCGAGATAGGCCGAGACGACGGGATGGCCCGCGCCCAGCGGCGCCACCTTGTCGGCGTAGAACAGGGCGGGGCCCCCGGCGCAGTCGGCCAGGCCGAACGCCTCGCCCGCCGCCCAGGTCCGCCCCGCCAGCTGGCCCTCCAGCAGGTCGTAGGCCATGGCCAGTTGGCTCCGGGCGTGGGCCACGCCATGCGGGTCCTTGGCGTCGGCCGGCCGGATCCGGTCGCCGACGATCTTCTGCATCGGCTCCTGGACGTAGTTGTCGAACAGGCGGTCCAGCAGCCGCGCCCGCAGGGCGGTCTCCGGATCGTCCGGAATGAACCGCACCGGGCCGGGATAGGTCGCCTGCAGGTATTCGATGATGATCGAGGTTTCCGGGACCGTGCGGTCGCGGGCCTCGTCGACCAGCAGCGGCATCCTGGCCGTCGGCCACAGCGCCTTGAACGCCGCGACGACCTGCGGATCGCTCAGGTCGACCAGATGGGCCTCGAACGGCGTGTCGTTCTCGTAGAGGGCGATCAGCACCTTCCAGCAATACGAGGCCAGCGGGTGCATGTGCAGCGTCAGGGACATGGGAACTCCGTGGATAGGGGCGGGAACGCGACCATGGGCGCGTCCCCGGCTCGTCTTGGCCTGGCGTCAGGCGTCCTCGCCCTGGCGCTCCAGCTCGGCCGCCAGCTTTTCGTAGAGGTCCCGGCAGCCGGCCTCGCGCTGGGCCGGAATGTCGTAGCCGTCCAGGAACGCGCCCTGTTCGGTATAGGTCAGGCGCGTGCCCTTGCCCTCGGGCTTCAGCTCGATCGTGGCGACCGACACCGAAATGCGGTTGCCGTCGATGTCCATGGCGTAGGCGCTGATGATCCGCTGGTCCGGGACGATGTCCCAGTAGGTGGTCTCGTTGAGGACGACCATCGTGCCGTCGGGGCTGAAGCGGCCGCGCTCCTGGCCGCCGACCCGGAAGTCGTAGGTGTATTCGGCCACGGGCCAGCCCTCGGACTTCACGAACCAGCGGTCGCGCGCCTCGGAATTGGAGAACGCCTTGAAGACCCGGGCGGGCGAGGCGTCGTAGACTCGGTTGATGACGAAGGTGGCGTGGACAACGGAGCGTTCGGTCATCGTCTTATCCTCTGGGGGTTTGGAGGTCAGTCTTCTTCGTCGTCGCCGGCCGTGGCGCGCAGATACTCCCCCAGACGGTCGAGCTTGCGTTCCATGAGCACGCGGCGTTCGTTGATCCAGGTCTCGGCGGCGCTGAGCGCCTCCGGTTCCAGGCGGCAGGTCCGCACCCGCCCCACCTTTTCCGAGCGGATCAGGCCGCTGCCCTCCAGCAGATGCAGGTGCTGCATCACCGAGGGCAGGGACATGGCCAGGGGCTGGGCCAGTTCGCTGACCGAGGCCGGGCCAGCGCAGAGCCGCTCGACGATGCTGCGCCGGCTGGGATCGGCCAGCGCCTGGAACATCAGGTCGAGCGAAGGTTGTTGGTTAGGCATGTGCCTAAGTATCGTCACACCAGGTTGGGCGTCAAGAGATAGTTTGTCGATTGCCTAACTATTGTGGCGCGCCCCACGAAAAACGCCCCGGACGCAAGGTCCGGGGCGTTCGACGCGAGCTTGGCTCGCCGACCAGGAGGGGAGGACCGGCGGCGGGCCGCTCAGCCCTAGAACCCCGTCGACAGGGTGACGAACACCTGCCGGGGCGGGATCGAATAGGTGTTGTAGGTATTGGTCGGCTGGCCGACGACGACTTCCAGGTCGCCCTTCCGGTCGGCCAGGTTGGTGACGTTCAGGCTGATCTTCGGGCTCTTGAGCCGCGAGTCGGCCGGGGTCTCGAAGGTGTAGGACGCCTGCAGGCCCAGCAGGAAGTAGCTCTTGACGCTCAGGTCGTTGAGATAGGTCGCGTAGCGCTTGCCGACATAGTCGCCGACCAGCTGGGCCGAGAACCCGCCGAAGGTCGTGCTGGCCACGAACTTGTTAAGCCATTCGGGCGAGTTGGGCACGGACTTGCCGGCGGTCGGCACCATGACCGGCTTGGTCGGGTCCGGATTGGTGACCGTCTGGCCCGCCGTGTTGACGTAGCTGCGCGTCGCATAGTCGTCCTGGTACTTCGAGCGGTTGTAGGACACCGCGTCGTAGAACGAGAAATGCGGGCCGAAATTGAAGGTCGCGGCGACGTCGACGCCGTCGGTCTTGACGCTGCCCACGTTGGACAGGATCGCCGCGCCGGCCACCAGCGACGAGATCACGGGCGTCGAGCTGGTCTGCAGCAGGCGGTTCGAGAAGTCGACATGATAGACGCTGGCCTGCAACTGCAGGCCCGAGACGGGACCCGCCGCCAGCTCGTGGTGCGAGCGCAGGCCCAGTTCGTAGGTCCAGGCGGTTTCCGGCTCGGCGGTCTGTTTGAACAGATCGAAGGCCGCCTGGCTGCCCAGGCTCCATGGCGACAGCCCACCGGCGCCGTAGGTCACGAACTGGCGCAGGTTCTTCTGGACGTTGACGAACACCTGCTCGTTGTCGGTGGCGTCCCAGATCGCGCCGAGCTGGGGCAGGAACCACTTCTTGGTGTCGATCTCGCCGGTCGGCAGCAGGGTCGGGTTGGTGTTGGTCGACAGGTTCTTCTGCTGGATCGGCACCGTGCCCTTGGCGTACTGCAGGCTGGACTTGACGCCGGCCTGCAGCAGCAGGTCCGGGCGGATCCGCCACTGGTCCTGCAGGTGCAGCTGGACGACGTCGTTGTTGATCTGGCTGGCGTACTGCGTGAAGTTCTTGTTGGTCGGGACGTCGTAGGGCGTCAGGTCGGTCGACGAGGCGGCGAAGGGGTACCAGGCGCGCTGGGTCGACGACTTGTTGTGCTCGTACCAGACGCCGGCCTCGATCTGGTGGTCGCCCAGCGTCCAGCTTCCGCTGGACATCGCCCCGCCGCGGTTGATCAGGTACTCGGTGGTCCGCACCGCGTAGCCGCTGCCGCCGAACACCGTCTTCAGGTCCTGGTTGGGATAGTAGATCGCGAACAGGGCGGGCAGGCCCGCCTGGTTGATCGGGCCGGCGACGACGCCGCGCCCTTCGTCATGGTGGAAATAGACCTGGTTGGACCAGGTGAGGTTGTCGTCGATCTTGTAGTCGTACTTGACGTAGGCCAGGGCGTCCATGCGCTGGGCGGCGCTGTGATAGTTGCGGAAGTTGTTGCCGGCGGAAGCCGGTGGAGCGCCGGCGTTCGAGAGATAGGCCAGGGCCGCGTCGTAGTCCGGATAGAGGAACGGCCGGGTGTAGGGCGTGGATTGGTCGCTCGCCAGGTGCACGTTGGACCCGATATTGGGGTGCACGATCGAGTCCTCGTTCGGCTCGACCTTCTTCGAATAGTCGATGAAGGCGGTCAGCTTGCCGCGTTCACCGTCATGGACGAACTTGCCGTTGAACTGGTTGCCGCGCTGGTGGGCCTTGAAGTCCCAGGCGCGCTGGTCCTGGTGCAGGAACGACAGATAGGCGGAATTGCCGCCGCCCAGGTCGCCGGTCTCCAGGCGCAGATAGCTGCGGGTGGCCGCATGGCTGCCCAGGGTCTGCTGGAACTGGCCGCCGCGCTCGGCCAGCGGATCGCGGGTGAAGGTCTCGATCGCGCCGCCGAGGTTGCTGGTCGAGGCCACGCCCAGATCACCGGCCCCCGAGGAGAGGGTCACGCGGTCGACATTCTCGCTGATCACCGCGCGCTGCGGCGACAGCCCGTTGTAGTTGCCGTACTGCTGGTCGCCGAGCGGCACGCCGTCCAGCGTGAAGCCCAGCTGCTGGATGCTGAATCCGTGCACGAAAAGCGAGGTGTTCTGCTCGTTGTTCCCCCAGGGGTCGGCGGTCTGGTACGACACGCCCGGCAGCGTCTGGATCGCGCCCAGCGGGTTGATGCCCGGCAGGATCTTCTGCATCTCGACCGCGCCCAGGGTCACCGCCGAACGGGTGGTCTTGGTCATGGTCACCACCAGGCCCTCGACCGCCGCGCTGTCGGCGTCGGCGGGCGCCGGGGCGGCGGCGGGCGGCGCGGCTGGTTCGGCGGGCGCGGCGACGGCGGGCGCGGCGATCGCCAGAACGCCGAACGCGCAGGCCGCCAGCAGCGCTTGGCGATGCAGTTGCACAGACATGGAAACCCTCCGACCTCCGCCCCTGTCGGGCGTTCAAGGTCCGGGGTGTTAGGGCAAGCCTGCGACGCTTCGGCGAGGGTTTGGCGACGGGTTCGTGACGCCGCCTCAGCGCGCCGCCGGATGGGCTTTTTTCCAGACGGCGTAGGCATCCAGCGCCTTTTTTGGGCTGGTGTTGAACCAGGCGTAGCCATTGCGGCGCTCCAGGCTCAGGTCGTTGACGTCGTCATGGATGGTCTTGTCGCGGTCGCCGAACACCGGGGCGCCGGTGGCCCGGGCGTAGTAGCGGGCCCAGAGCGGGCCGGCGCCCGGCTTGGGGATCAGGCGGCGGCCGCCCTCGGTGTCGCGCCCGCCGGTCCAGGCCTGGTTGTAGAGGGCGTGGGCGGCCAGGTAGCCGGCGCCGGCGTGCACCGCCGCGACCAGGGCCGGCGACGGGCGGGGCAGGCTCATCAGGTAGAGCAGCAGGTCGGCGCTTTCCTCGGTCGACAGCTCGGCCGGCTCGAAGTTGCGGCCCGCCACCGGCTTCAGGGTCAGGGCGTCGTGCTGCTGGGCCCAGATCGTGCGCCTGCCGTCGGCCACGACCTGGGTGGCCAGGACGCAGGCCACCGCCCGGTCGGCGGCCGAGGCGGCCTGCCGGCGCAGGTCGGCGGGGGCGAAGGCGTAGCCGCCGTGGCCGTTGGCGACGTCGGTCAGCAGCTCGGCGGCCTCGGTGACGGCGTCGTCGTTATAGGTGATGGCGTCGTGATAGCCGCCCTCCAGCGGCCAGACCTGGGGCCAGCCGCCATTGGGGAACTGGGCCGCCAGCAGGTAGCGGACGCCGCGCAGGAAGCTGGCCCGCCAGGCCTCGCCCTCCGCGCCCGGCGCCTGTCCGGCGACCCGGGCCAGGAAGCGCAGCTCGGTGATGGTGGCGTCGTTGTCCAGGGTGCCGACATAGTTCCAGCGCGGATCGCGCGGCGTGTCGAAGTCGTCCACGCCCAGGTGCTTGGAGACGTTGTCGGCCGCGTAGGGCTGGCCGGGCTGGCGCAGGGCGCCGGTGCGTGGTTGGTTCTTGCTCCAGCCGCCGGCCGGGGTCTGGAAGCTGACGATGACGTCGGCGATGTGGCGGGCCTGCGGCGTCGCGTACCAGGCCTTGTCGTGGTCCAGCGGCATGGCCTTGGGGCCGCCAGGACCTTCCTCGGGCGGCGGCGGGGCCGGCTGGCCGGGCTTCAGCTCGGCGGCCAGGGCCGCCCGGTCGGCCAGGGTCTGCTGCTCGGACCGCGCCAGATAGGCCTTCCAGGCGTCGCGATCCTGGGCGGGCAGGGCGTCGATACGCGCGGCGCTGATGGACCGGGCCGGCGTGTTGGTCCCGATCACGGCGGCTTGGGCCAAGGGCGCCGCGCCGCACAGCAGGACGGCGCTCAGCGCCAGGGTCGGGAGGGGGCGGAAAGGCATGGGCGAGGTCCGGCGATTGGCCGAGCTCGGCCGTCGGCGAAACGTCCGCCCAAAGCCGTCGGAACGCACCCCATTTTTAACCTCGCCACGGGCAGGGTTTACGGACGGCCGGAGAGCAGGTTTGATCGCCCAGGTGACGGGAGGATGACGGGTGACGCCAGGCGCGGCGGAGGTCTTGGCCGAGGCGTTCGCCGACCCGCTGGTCGGCCGCATCGTCGCGTTCCTGCGCCAGGTCGGCATCCCGGTCGAGGTCACGACGCTGGACCACGAGACCTTCCTGCCGGGCGTCGCCGTGGCGGGCGCCGGCCTGCGGGTGGACCCAGCCCGGCTGGCCTGGCCCGGCGATCTGCTGCACGAGGCCGGCCACGTCGCGGTGGGCGACCCGGACCGCCGGGACCAGGGCGTGTCCGATGACCCCGGCGAGGAGATGGCGGCCCTGGCCTGGTCTTTCGCGGCCGCGACGCACATGGGACTGGACGCCTCCGTGCCGTTCCACGAGGGCGGCTATCGCGGCGGCGGCGGGACGCTGGTCGAGATGTTCAGCCAAGGCGGCTATGTGGGCGTGCCGATGCTGGCCATGTGGGGCCTGACGGTCGAACCCCACCGCGCCAAGGCGACGGGCGAGCGCCCTTTCCCGCACATGCTGGCCTGGCGGCGAACCTAGGGCAGGTGCGGCGCGACCCGCGCCTTGAGCAGGGTCACCAGCGCCGGATCCATGAACGCGTAGTCGTCGGGGATGTTCAGGCAGATCACGCGGCCCTTGATGTGCCGCTTGAATCGCTTGGACAGCTTGTTGCGATGGGCGCGCTCCATCACGAAAATGAGGTCGGCCCATTCGACGAGTTCGCCGGTCAGGGGTTCTTCCGCGTCGTGATTCGTACCGGCCGAGCTCGCCTCGACACCGGGCCAGGTCGAAAAGACCTGCTCGGCGGTAGGGCTGCGCAGCTTGTTCTGGCTGCAGACGAACAGGACCTTCTTCACGCGAAGGTCAGGCCGCCGCGAAGTCGCGCAGGGCCGACAGGCCGCTCTGGTTGATCGGCAGGATGAAGCTGACCGTGGTGCCTTCGCCGGGGGTGGAGGTCATCTCCAACGCGCCGTCGTGCATCTCGACCAGCGACTTGGTCAGGGCCAGGCCCAGGCCGGTGCCCTGGGTGGTCTTGGCGTGCTGGCTCTCGACCTGCTCGAACGGCTTGGCCAGGCGCGCCAGGTCCTCGGCGGCGATGCCGATACCGGTGTCGGTGACCGAGACCCGCACGCGCTCGCCCAGCGGATCGCGGCGCACCTCGGCGCGGACGGTGACCCGTCCGGCGCGCGGGGTGAACTTGATGGCGTTGGACAGCAGGTTCAGCAGCACCTGCTTGACCGCCCGATAGTCGGCCTCGACCTCGGGCAGGGACGGGAAGTCGATCTCCAGCTTCAGGCCGGCGGCCTCGGCGCGGTTGCGCACCAGGCGCACGGCGTCCTCGGTGACGTCCTCGAGGTTCAGGGGCTCGAACTTCAGGTTCATCTTGCCGGCCTCGATCTTGGACATGTCGAGGATGTCGTTGATCAGGGCCAGCAGGTGCTGGCCGGAATTGTGGATGTCGAGACTGTAGCCCTTGTAGCGCTGGTCGCCGAGCGGGCCGAACATCTCGTTCATCATGATCTCGGAGAAGCCGTTGATGGCGTTCAGCGGCGTGCGCAGCTCGTGGGACATGTTGGCCAGGAACTCGCTCTTGGCCTTGTTGGCGCCCTCGGCCTTGACCTTCTCCATCTCGTACTTGCGGGCCAGCTCGGCCAGCTGTTCCTGCGAGCGCTCCAGGCCGGCGACGGCGTACTGAAGCTGCTCCTCGTTGAGGCGGCGGGCCTCCTCCTGGTTCTTGATGGCCGTGATGTCGGCGGCGGTCATCACCAGGCCGCCCTCGGCCGTGCGGCGCTCGCTGATCTGGATCCAGCGGCCGTCGTTCAGCTCGGCCTCGCGCACGCCCTTGGCCCCGTCCGGGGCCGGCTGGTCGTGCTTGATCGCCAGGGCGGCGAAGCGGTTGACCTCGTTGCGCGGCGCGCCGGGCTTGAGCAGCTTGGGTTCGAGATTGAAGACGTTGCGGTAGTTGCGGTTGCACATCAGCAGCCGGCCCTGGCGGTCCCAGAGCACGAAGGCCTCGGACACGCTCTCGATGGCGTCGCGCAAGCGGTTCTCGGCGGCCTGGGCGCGGGCCTGGGCCAGGCGCTCCTCGGTGACGTCAAGGGCCACGCCGATGATCCGCGAATAGCCGTCTTCGCCAGGCTTGCCGAAGCCCTGGCCGCGGGCGTCGATCCATATGGCGCGGCCGCCGTCGCGCGCCGGCACCCGGAACGACACGTCGAACGCCCCGTAGGTCGCGGCGTTGGCCAGGGCCTGGCGGACCTTGTCGCGATGGTCGACCGAGACGCGGTCCAGCAGTTCCTGGCCCGGGACCACGCCGCCGCCGCCCCAGCCGAACATCGCGCCGGTGACGTCGGACATGAACACCTGGTCGGCGCCCAGCTCCCATTCCCAGATGCCGCAGCGGGCGGCTTCGACGGCGAGACGGAAGCGCTGCTCGCTGTCGACGAACTCCTTCTGGGCGGTCTCGACGCGGCGGCTCTGCAGCATCAGCATCAGCGCCAGGGCGATGCCGACGGCCAGAGGGGCCAGCAGTGAGAAGGCGCCTTCCATGACCTGGCGGTCGATATTGGCGACCGTGCGGGGGCGGGCGCCGGCGGCGGCCAGCAGGTCGCCCTGGGCCAGGGGCTGGACCGCGACGTCGAGGGCCTGGCCATCCACCGATTGGCCGCGCAGGGCCGTCGCCCCGGGGCCGAGGTCGTCGAGGGCCACGGAGAAGGCCTCGCGCAGGTTGGTCGCGCCCTGGATCGACCGGCCGCCGGAGGCCAGGATCCGGCCGTCGGCCAGCATCAGGGCGCTGACCGCGCCCTTGGCGGGTTCGGCGATCAGGCGAACGGGGTCGCTGGAGGCGATGACGAAGCCGCGGCCGCCGGCGACCGGCGCGGCCATGACGACATAGAGGCGGCCGGTGGTCCCGCCGCCGATCCAGAGGCTGCGGCCCGAGGCGCCGGCCGAGCGGGCGGCGACCTTCCAGTCGGCCGAAGGGTCGCGGCCGGCGACCGCCAGCACGTCGGTCGAGCTGACCACGGCCACGGCCATGGCTTCGCCGCCGGCCGCGCGCAGGGCGGTCTCGGCCGCGTCGATGGGGGCGTTAGGGTCCCGCTGCAGCAGGTCGGCGGCGGCCGACAGGCCGGCGCGCTGGGCGGCCAGGTTGGTTTCGGCGGCGGCGGCGACCAGCTTGGCCTGGGCGGCCAGGCCCGCGCCGCCGGGCGGCGCGTTGGCCTCGTCCTTGAGCCGGCTGACGCCGAAGGCGGTGTAGATCGCCAGGAGCAGCAGGGCCGCCAGGATGGCCAGGCGCACATAGGCCTGGGACGGCGACCGCGCGGCGCGCGAGCGGGCCGCGCCCGCCGCCGAAAGACCGGCCCCCGCCAGCCTCCCGGTTCTCGCCCCGCCACGCTCCAACGCCCAATGCTCCCGACACCGCCCGGCGAGTCACTTCGCCGACATGGTGAATCTACCGCACGCCAAAGGGGCGCGTCACCGCCGAACCGCGGTTTTGACCGGGGATGGGCCCTTTAGTCGCAACTGTGGCGCCGAAGAATCATCCCAAGCTCGTCGCCCTGCGGGCCGTACGCCTAGTCCAGGGCCCGGGAAACCAGCTCCAGCACGTTCTTCGACAGGCCGGCATGCTCGCGGATGCGCTCCAACTGCTCGCGCATCAGGGCGCCCAGTTCGGGTACGTAGCGCCGCCAGGCCCCCAGGGGCTCGACCAGCCGGGCGGCCGTCATCGGATTGAAGCCGTCCACGGCCAGGATCTGGTCGGCCAGGAAGCGATAGCCGGCGCCGGTCTCGTCGTGGAACCGGGCCGGATTGCCGCTGGAGAAGCCCTGGACCAGCGCCCGCAAGCGATTGGGGTTGCCGGCGTCGAAGTCGGGATGGGCCGTCAGGGCCAGGATCCGGCCGACGGCGCCTTCGCCCGGATCGCGGGCCTGGGCGGCGAACCACTTGTCCAGCACAAGCGGCTCGTGCCGCCACTGGGCGTGGAAGGCGGCCAGGGCCTTTTCGGCGGGCGCGCCGCCGATCGCCACTAGGGCCGACAGGCCGCCCATGGCGTCGGTCATGTTGGCCGCGCTCTCGAAGTGGCCGACCACCCGCTCGACATTGACCGCGTGCGGGTCCGCCGCCAGCAGATCGCAGCAGGCGTTGCGCAGGGCGCGCTTGCCGGCGGCCCGGGCGTCGGCCGAGAACTCGCCGCCGCTCTGCAGGTCGCCGTGCAGCCGTCGCAGCAGGTCGCCCAGATGGACGGCGATGACGGTCTTCAGATGGTCGCGCGCCGCATGGATCGCGGCGGGATCGACGGGATCCACGGCCAGGCTGAGGTCGCCCTCGGTGGGCAGCGCCAGGAGCAGGGCCTTGAAGGCGGGGTCCGAGGCGTCGTCGACCAGGGCCTTGCCCAGGGCGTCGGCGTAGCGTTCCTCTCCGACCTCGTCGGCCACGTCGGCGGCGCGGCCCAGGATCAGTTCGCGGGCCAGGGTCTGGCCGGCTTCCCAGCGGTTGAACAGGTCTGGGTCGGCGGCGAACTGCACGTAGCGGTCGACCGGGCGGGTGTCGGTGGTCAGGTTGACCGGCGCCGAGAAGCCGCGCAGGGCCGAGATCACAGGGGCGCTCTCCACGCCCTCCCAGCGCACGGTCGTGGCGGCGGCGTCCAGCAGCACCACTTCGCTGCCGCGCAGCACCGCGCCCGCGCCGTCGAGCAGGCCGATGGTCACGGGCACGGGCAGGGGACGCTTGACCGGCTGGCCGTTGGTCGGCGCGGTGGCCTGGACCAGGGTGATCTCCAGCGCCTTGGCCGCCTCGTCATAGGCGTGGGTCAGGGACACGGCCGGGGTGCCGGCCTGTTCGTACCAGGCGAAGAAGTCGCTCATGTCGCGGCCCGAGGCGTCGGCGAAGCAGGCGATGAAGGCCTCGACCGTGGTCGCCTCGCCGTCGTGGCGCTCGAAATAGAGATCAAGACTCTTGCGGAAGGTCGCCGCGCCCAGGATCGTCTTGAGCATCCGGATCAGCTCCGAGCCCTTTTCGTAGATCGTCGCGGTGTAGAAGTTGTCGATCTTCAGGTAGCTGCTCGGCCGAACCGGGTGAGCCAGGGGGCCGGCGTCCTCGGCGAACTGGCGCGCGCGCAGCGCCTTCACGTCCTTGATCCGCTGGACCGCCTCGCCGCGCATGTCGGCGCTGAAGCTCTGGTCGCGGAACACGGTCAGGCCTTCCTTCAGGCACAGCTGGAACCAGTCGCGGCAGGTGATCCGGTTGCCGGTCCAGTTGTGGAAGTATTCGTGCGCCACGACGCTCTCGATGCGCTCGTAGTCCACGTCGGTGGCGGTCTCGGGTTGGGCCAGCAGCAGGGAGCTGTTGAAGATGTTCAGCCCCTTGTTCTCCATGGCCCCGAAGTTGAAGTCGCGCACGGCGACGATCATGAACAGGTCCAGGTCGTATTCGCGGCCGAACGCCTCCTCGTCCCACTTCATCGAACGCTTGAGGGCGTCCAGGGCGTAGGCGGCGCGGGGCGCCTGGCCGGGGTCAACGAAGACCTTCAGCGCCACGGCGCGGCCGCTCATGGTGACGAAGCTGTCCTCCAGCACGTCCAGTTCGCCGGCGACCAGGGCGAACAGATAGGCGGGCTTAGGGAAGGGGTCGTTCCAGACGGCGTAGTGACGGCCGTCCGGCTGGCTGGAGTCCACCTCGCCGCCTTCCCACAGGTTGCCGTTGCTCAGCAGGTAGGGGAACGCCGCGTCGGCTTCGATCCGCACGGTGAAGCGGCTCAACACGTCGGGGCGGTCGGGAAAGAAGGTGATGGTCCGGAAGCCCTCGGCCTCGCACTGGGTGCAGAACCGGCCGCCGGACATGTAGAGACCCATCAACGCCTTGTTGGCCGACGGATCGATCTCGACCTCGGTGGTCAGGACGAAGGCGTCGGGAACTTGATGGATCGTCAGGCCTTCGCCGTCGAGGCTGTACTCGTTGGCGCTCAACGCCTGGCCGTCGATGGCCGCCGAGATCAGCTTCAGGCGCTCGCCATTCAGGAACAGCGGCTCGCCGGTCGGGCCGCTTCGCTTGACGCTCAGGGTCGCCTTGACCCGGGTCGCGGCGGGCTCCAGCTGGAACTCCAGGCTGGTCGTCTCGATCAGGAACGGGAACGGGCGATAGTCCGAGAGCCGGACGGGCTGGGGCGTGTCTGTGCGCATGGGCGCAATGTAGGCAAGGACGGGGAGCGGGGCGAGGGCGCACTTGACCCGATCGTCGATTTGTCCGCGAGTGCCGGCCTCAACCGGGGACGGTTCAATGGGCGGACGGGAATGCGGGGCGTGCGGCCAGTGCTGCAAGCTGATCGGCGTGCGCGATCTGGAGAAGGCGCCGCACGTCTGGTGCCGCTATTACAAGCGCGGCAAGGGTTGCGGGATCTACGAGGTTCGACCCCGGGGCTGCGCTGACTTCGCCTGCGACTGGCTGCTGGACGAACGGCTGGACGACGCCTGGCGGCCCGACCGCAGCGGCCTGGTGCTGCACGCGGGCGAGGGCGGCCGGGTGATCAATGTCGAACTCGATCCGGCCCAACCGACCGCCTGGCGGCGGGCGCCGTTCGAGGCGACCTTGCGCGGCTGGGCCAGCGCGGGAGCGGCGAGCGGCCTGGAGGTGCTGATCTGGGTCGGGCGGCGCTGCTGGCGGCTGATCCCGGCGGGCGGCGAGATCGACCTGGGCGTGGTCCGGCCCGAGATGAGTTTCGTGTCGCGCGACCGCCTGCGCCGACCGGGTTCGGGCCGCGACTGGCCGCCCGCGAGCGACGACGGACCCATCTAAACTGTTCGTCACTTGAACCGTGGCGCGAACCCTCCAAAGGTCCGCTCTCGTCCCCGGGGCAGGTTCATGTCGCATACGGAAGTTTCACCATCGGCTGTCGGCCTGGACGTCGGCTCGCGCCGTTTTCTGCATCCCGGCCCGCTGCGCTGGCTGAGGGCGCTGGGCTGGGGCGCGCTGCTGTTCGTGGCGTTCGTCGTTGTCTACGCGGCGGCCAGCATGGCCGAGGAGCCCGCCAAGGACGCTGGCGGCGGGCCGCTCAGCCTCGTCCTGGTCGTCGTGCTCAGCGCGCTGGGCCTGGCCCTCTATGCCGGCGCGGTGCGACTGGCCGAGGGGCGCTGGCCGGGCGAACTGGGTCTGCGGCAGGCCGCGCCGGAGCTGTTGATCGGCCTGGTGGTCGGCGCGGCGATGCTCAGCGCCGTGGTCGCCGCCCTGCTGGCGTTCGGTCTCTATGACATCTCCGGTCCGCGGGCCTCCTCGCCCCTGGCGATGGTCAATGTCGGCGTCGCCTCGGGCGTTTTCGAGGAGCTGATCTTCCGGGCGATCGTGCTGCGGCTGCTGATGCGGGCTTTCGGGATCTGGCCGGCCCTGGCCCTGTCTTCAGCGGTGTTCGGCGCGATGCATCTGAGCAATCCCAACGCCACGCCCGTGGCCGCCGTCGCCATCGCGGTGGAGGCCGGGCTGATGCTGGCCTCATTCTATGTGCTGACCGGCCGCCTGTGGGTGTCGATCGGCGTGCACGCGGCCTGGAATTTCACCCAGGGCTGGATCTGGGGGGCTCGGGTCTCCGGCATCCCGGTCGAGGAGAGCCTCTATCTGAGCGCGCCCCGGCCCGGCGCGCCGGACTGGCTGAGCGGCGGTGCGTTCGGTCCCGAAGCGTCGGTTCCGGCCATGGTGATCGGCGCCGGCGTGGCGGTGGCGGTGCTTCACCAGGCCTGGAAGAAGGGAAACTTCAAGGCGCGATCAGAGCCGGCCCCGCTGATTAACGACGTCTTCGGCTAAGGCTCAGCCCGCCTCGACCATGCTGGGCGCGGCTTCGGCCGCGGGCACCTCGTGCAGGCTCCGTTCGATCGCCGAGGCCCGCTGGGCCAGGGCGACCAGGGCCGGCGGCGCGTCTTCGGGATGGTCGGCGGCCAGCTCGACCAGCTGGCGGGCCAGGACGTGAAGCTGCGGCGCGGCGGCGATCAGCCGGGCCTGAAACTCGATCTTGCGCGGATCGCGGTCGTACTCGGCGCCCGGCGTGCGCCAGCCGCCCCAGTCGTTGGGATCGGTGACCACCACCGGATAGGTGCCGGGATAGGGGTGGTGCAGGCAGTCGCTCTCCTGCTGCCACTTGTTGCGGGCCCGCAGGATGCGCCAGTTGGCCAGGGTCGCATCGGTTTCGCCGTCGACGCGGTCTTCCGGCTTCAGCTCATGGGCCTGGAACTCGCGGCCCAGTCCCACGTCGTAGGTGACGCGCACGGGTTCGTCGAAGCCCTTGGCCCAGACCGGCACGATCTTCTCGATCGTCGCCCAGGCGCCGACGCTCTCGACCCACACCTTCTGGTTCCGCTGGAAGACGGTCTTGGCCACGCACGCGCTCTCACTGAGTTCGGGACCGCCATAAGAACCTGAAATCCTTGACGCGAGGTCAATCTTTCCCTGGGGCGAACGATCGTTCATCGTGCCTTCGGCGCCGTCGCCAGAACGGCCAAGGAGGAAGTCCAGGTGGATTTCGACTATTCCGACGACCAGAAGTTCCTCAAGGACGAGGCGCGCAAGTTCCTCGCCGCGCGTTGTCCCGCCTCGGTGGTGCGCGGGGTGCTCGACGATCCGGCCCGGAGCTACGACGCCGGGCTGTGGAGCGCCGTGGCCGAACAGGGCTGGCTGGGCGCGGCCATTCCGGAAGCGTTCAACGGCCTGGGCCTGGGGCGGGTGGAGCTGTGCGCCATCGCCGAGGAGCTGGGCCGGGCCGTGGCGCCGATCCCGTTCGCCTCGACCGTCTACGTCCTGGCCGAGGCGGTGATGGCCCACGGGACCGACCGGCAGAAAGCCGCCATCCTGCCTCGTGTCGCGGCGGGCGAGCTGATCGGCTGCCTGGCCGTCTCGGAAGGGCCGGGCGCGATCACGCCCTCGAGCCTGCAGGCCAAGGTCGAAGGCGGCAAGCTGTCCGGCGTGAAGATCCCGGTCACTGACGGCGACGCAGCCGACCTTGCGGTGGTGCTGGCCAACGAGGGCGGCCGGCCCGGCCTGTTCCTGGTCGACCTGAGGGCCGGCGGCGTGACGGCCGAGACCCTGGAGAGCCTGGATCCGACCCGCGGCGTGGCCCGCCTGACCTTCGACGGCGCGGCCGCCGATCGGCTGGGCGAGGCGGGGCGGGGGTTCGAGCTGGTGCAGGCGATCCTCGACCGCGCCGCCGTGCTGCTGGCCTTCGAACAGCTGGGCGGGGCCGATCGCTGCCTGGAGATGGCGCGCGAATACGCCCTGGGGCGCTACGCCTTCGGCCGGGTCATCGCCGGCTATCAGGCCATGAAGCACAGGCTGGCCGACATGTACGTCAAGAACGAGGTGGCGCGCTCCAACGCCTATTACGGGGCCTGGGCCCTGAACGTCGACGCGCCGGAGCTGCCGACCGCCGCCGCCGCCGCGCGTATCGCGGCCTCCGACGCCTTCTGGTTCGCCAGCAAGGAGAACGTGCAGGTGCATGGCGGCATGGGCTTCACCTGGGACGTCGACTGCCACCTCTACTATCGGCGGTCGCGGCAGCTGAGCCTGGTGGCCGGTCCGCCCAAGCTCTGGAAGGAGCGGCTGGTGAGCGAGCTCGAGAAGAAGAACGCGGCCTAAGGGACCAGGATCATGGATTTCAACGACTCCCCCGACGAAGCCGCCTATCGCGAGAAGGCTCGCGCCTGGCTGGTCGAGAACGCCGCCGCCCATCGCGCCGAGCATGGCGAGCCCAGGCCGACGACGCCCGGGCACATGGCCGCCGGCAAGGCCTGGCAGGCGCGCAAGGCCGCCGCCGGCTACGCCTGCATCACCTGGCCCGCGGCCGTCGGCGGGGGCGGCGGCACGCCGATCCAGTCGGTGATCTTCGGCCAGGAAGAGGCCAGGGCCGGTGTCTCCTACGGCTATTTCGCCATCGGCCTGGGCATGTGCGTGCCCACGGTGATGGCCTTCGCCGACGACGCCACCAAGCAGCGCTTCGTCTCGCCCGCCGTGAAGGGCGAGGAGATCTGGTGCCAGCTGTTCTCCGAACCGGCTGGCGGATCCGACGTGGCGGCCCTGCGCACCCGCGCGGTTCGGGACGGGGACGACTGGGTGATCAACGGCCAGAAGGTCTGGACCACCGGCGCCCACTATTGCGACTACGGCATAGTGTTGGTCCGCACCGATCCCGACGTTCCCAAGCACAAGGGCCTGACCATGTTCTGGATCGACATGCGCGATCCGGCGGTCGAGTGCCGGCCGATCCACCAGATGTCGGGCGGGCGCGAGTTCAACGAGGTCTATTTCACCGACCTGCGCGTCAAGGACAGCCAGCGGCTGGGCGCGGTGGGCGACGGCTGGAAGGTGGCCCTCGTCACCCTGATGAACGAGCGCCTGGCGGTCGGCGGCTCGGCGGGGCCCGACTATCGCCAGGTCATGGAACTGGCCCGCGGCCTGTCGGGAGCCAATGGCCCGGCCCTGAAGGACGAGGCCTTCCGCGAGAAACTGGCCGACTGGTACGTCAATTCCCAGGGCCTGAAGTTCACGCGCTTCCGGACCATGACCGCCCTGTCGCGAGGCCAGACCCCGGGGCCGGAAAGCTCGATCGGCAAGATCATCTCGGCCAACCAGCTGCAGGACCTGGCCAATACCGCGGTCGAGGCCCAGGGCGAGTACGGCGTCCTGGTCGATCCGGCCCTGGCCCCGATGGAGGCGGCGTTCCAGCAGAGCCTCATGTGGGCCCCGGGCTTGCGGATCGCCGGCGGCACGGACGAAATCCTCAAGAACATCATCGCCGAACGGGTCCTGGGCCTGCCGGGTGACGTGCGGGTCGACAAGGACATGGCGTTCAAGGACATGCCGACCGGACGGTGATCCCGGTTCGCCGAACATGACTCGCCTTTAAGGTGCGCCTCGTTCATTCTCCCGCTTAGAGTGGCGGGAGGGCGGCGATGCGTGCGAGGGCTTCGAAGGACGGTCTGACGGTGCGGGTGATCGCGGGGACGCATGCGGCGTTGCTGGCGTTCGACCTGGCCGACGAGCGCCGCGTGGGATGTCTGGGCTTCTCGATCGAGCGCACCGACGTCGGCACGGGCGACCGCCGCTGGCTGCCCAATTCGCTGCGTTTCATGAGCGACCCCAACCCGGAATGGGTGACCACGGCCCGGGCCCCGCTGCAGAAGTTCCGCTGGGGCGACTACACCACCGAGCCGGGGCGGCTCTACCGGTACCGCGTGGTGGCGCGCTACGGGACGCCGGCCGAGATCCTGGCCCAGGGCGTGCTCGCCGAGCGTCCCGGCGGCTTCGACGCCATTCCCGGCGGGGTCAGCCTGGAACTGCGCACGGAGGACAATCGCAGCGAAGCCACCTCGATCTTCTTCAATCGTGGGGCGGCGGCCAGCCAGGCCTATGTCAACAAGTTCGGCGACAACGATCCCGAAGACATTCCCGAGGCCCTGACCTGGTTGTCGCGCGGGCTGGAAGAGGGGCTGGTGGCCTTCATCGCCAAGGCCGACGGGCCGGACTTCGCCCTGCATGGCTGCGTCTACGAGTTCGAGAAGCCGACGCCGATCCGCGCCCTGATCCAGGCCCAGAAGCGCGGCGCCGAAGTGCACGTCGTCTACCACGCCCGAAAAGGGGGCAACACGGCCGCGGAAAACCGGCACGCGATCGAGAGCCTGGGCGTCGAATTCCCCACGACTCCGCGCACCCAGGGCTCGGCGATCATGCACAACAAGTACCTGGTGCTGCTGCGCAAGGACACGACCGGCGTGCTCAGGCCGATCGCGGTCTGGACCGGCGGCACGAACTGGACCGAGGGCGGGATCTACGGCCAGCTGAACGTTGGCCATGCGGTCTACGACACCGCCGTCGCCGAGCGCTACGAGGCCGGCTTCCAGGTGCTGGCCCAGGACCTGAGCATCGACGCCACCCAGGCCAGGAACGACGTCATCACGCCCACGCCGCCGAACCGGGCGGCGGTGCCGCACGGGACGACGCCGCTGTTCTCGCCGCAGAACGGCCTGGGGATGATCGATCTCTACGCGGACATCTGCAAGACGGCCAAGGTGCTGATGGTCAGCGCCCCCTTCGCGCTGCACGAGCGGATCCGCGCCGTGCTGGGAGCGCCGACCGACGGCGCGATGCGCTTCATGCTGGCGGACAAGGAGGGATCCTACGGCGAGAAGGGCAATATCGACGCCCTCAACGCCGATCCGGGCAACATGGCGGCCGTGGCCAAGCCCTTCGAGGGCATCAAGCTGGCCGATTTCCAGAAGCGAAAGCTGGATCGCGACCGGCTGATGATGGACGAAGGCTTCCACCACGCCGGCATCCACATCCACTCCAAGATCATCCTGGCCGACCCGTTCGGGCCCGACCCGATCCTGATTACCGGCTCGGCCAACTTCTCGACCAACTCGACGGTGGCCAACGACTCCAACGTGTTGGTCTTCCGGGGCGACACGGCGGTGGCGGATGTCTATGTCGCCGACTTCATGCGGATGTTCGAGCACTACTGGTTCCGCTCGCGCAAGGACGCCAAGCTGGAGGCCAACCAGGTGTTCGCCCTGAAGGACACCGACGCCTGGTCGGAGAAGTACTTCACCCCAGGAACGCGCGAGCAGCGGGACCGCCTGGCGTTCCTGGGGCTGATTACCTAGCTCCCCTTCACGTCCTTGGCCGCCCGGGTCAGCTGCACGAACTCGGCGCGCAGGCCATAGGGGTCCTGGCCCCGCGCGCCCTGGGCCAGGTCGGTGACCGCGCCCCAGTCGAAGCCGGCGTCGACCCACGGATCGCCGCGCAGCTTCTGGCCGTAGGCCGCCACGGCTACCGCGAAGCGGGTGGACTCCGGCGCGGCGGCCAGGCTGGCGCGCACGTCCCCGGCCCCGATCGGGCGCTCGATCAGCTTCGAGGTCGAACCGCCGGGCGGCTTGTAGCGGATCTTCAGGAAGGCCAGCTCGCCGCCGCTCGACGCCGGAGGCGGCTTGGCGCCGTAGCGCAGCGGGTCGGACGACGGTGTCGCCCCGACCGGGGTGATCTCGTAGATCGCCGTCACCGCCGCGCCCGAACCCACCTCGCCGGCGTCGACCTGGTCGTTGTTGAAGTCCTCGCGATTGAGCAGCCGGGTCTCGTAGCCGATCAGCCGGTACTCGCTGACCCTGGCCGGGTTGAACTCGACCTGGATCTTCACGTCGTCGGCGATGGGGAACAGGGCGCTGTCGAAGTCGTCGCGCAGCAGCTTGCGGGCTTCCTGCAGGCTGTCGACATAGGCCGCCGTCCCGTTGCCGTTCTGGGCCAGGGCCTGCATCATCGTGTCGTTGTAGTTGCCGCGGCCAAAGCCGTAGACCGACAGGTAGACGCCGCTCTTGCGCTGGTCGGACACGAAGTCCTTCAGGCGCGCCGGCTCGGCGATGCCGACGTTGAAGTCGCCGTCGGTCATCAGGATCACCCGGTTGACCGCCTTGGGGTCGAAGTTCTGCCGGGCCAGGTCGTAGGCCAGCTTCAGCCCCTGGCCGCCGGCCGTCGAGCCGCCGGAATGCAGCGCCGTCAGGGCGCAGCGCATCTTCAGCTTGGAGCGCCCGTCGGTGGGCGACAGCACCGCCCCGGCCGAACCGGCATAGGCCACGATCGCCACCCGGTCCTGCGGCCGCAGCTGGTCGATCAGGACGTTCAGCGCCTTCTGGGCCAGGGGCAGGCGGTCGGGGCCTGACATCGAGCCGGAGGTATCGACCAGGAAGACCAGGTTCAGCGGCGGCTGGCCGGCGCGCGGCGCGGCGTAGCCCTGGACGCCGATGTGCAGCAGCTGGCGGTCCCTGGACCAGGGGGAGGGGACCACGGCGACCGTCGGCTTGAACGGCGGCTCCTGGGCGGCGGGGCGGGCGTAGCCGTAGTCGAAATAGTTGACCAGCTCCTCGACCCGCACCGCGTCGCGCGGCGGGGCGGCGCCCTCGTTCAGGAAGCGGCGGACATTGGCGTAGGCGGCGGTGTCGACGTCGATCGCGAAGGTCGAGACCGGCTCTTCCGCGACGCGCTTGACCGGGTTGGCGGCGGCGCCGGGATATTTCTCGGTGTCGCGGGCCGGCGGGATTCCCGGAACGGGCGGGACGTTGCTGATGATCGGCGACGCCGTGCTGTAGGCCGCGGGTGGCGGAGGTGGCGGAGGTGGCGGAGGTGGCGGAGGTGGCGCCGTTAGCTCGGTCCGCTCTTGGACGGGCGGGATCGGCAGGGGCGGCGGAGGCGCGGCATTGGCCGGCGGCATGAAGGCGGGGCGGGGCTGGACGCCGCTCGTGGCGGTGCGCCGCTTGGCGGACACCGTGAGCTGCTCCTGGGCCGGCGCGCTGAAGCCAAGGGCGGCGCAGGCCTCGGGCGTGACCGGCCCGTTCTGGGGCGCGGCTGCGAGACCCGGCGTGGCGGCCGGGGCGGCGACGGCCAGGGCCAGCAGGCTGACCCCGGCGGCGCGAAGGAGGCGTGTGATCATGATCTTGTTCCTCTCCCGATGACGAGGAATGATTACACGTGTAAAACGGTCGCGCCAGGGTCCGCCATGGGCTGATCGTCGTTTCGCGGGCTCCGTGTCTATGGCGCCACCGTCGGCAGGAACTTCGGCTCGATCCGCCGGTGGGTCGCCTGCTCGTAGGCGTAGCCCAGGTTCAGCAGCCGCGCCTCGCTCCAGGCCGGGCCGATGAAGCTCAGGCCCACCGGCAGGCCATCGACCAGGCCCATCGGCACGGTCAGGTGCGGATAGCCGGCCACGGCGGGCAGGGTGGTGGACGAGCCGCCGTAATGGTCGCCGTTCAACGGGTCGATGGTCCAGGCCGGGCCGGTGGTCGGGGCGACGATGGCGACCGCGCCCGTCTCCTTCAGGATCCGGTCGATCCCCTCGGGCCCGGCCAGGCGTTTCCCGTCGGCCACGGCCTTGATGTATTCCGGATCGTCATAGCCCTTGGTGGCCTCGGCCTTTTCGAAGCTCTCCTGGCCGAACCATTCCAGTTCCTTCGGGGTGGCCTTGTTGAAGGCGATCAGGTCCGCCAACATGCGGGTCCTGACCTTGGCCGGGTCGGTGGAGGCCAGGTAGGCGTTCAGGTCGACCTTCAGCTCGGTGTAGAGCACCACGCCCTCGGCCTTGCCGATCGGGGCCTCGTCGAAGTCCTTGACGTCGACCAGGGTCGCGCCCTGGGCCCTGAGATCCTTCAGCGCCTGCTCGAACACCGCGTCCGTGCCGGGCGAATAGCCGGTGTAGAATCGGGCGACGGCCAGGGTGACGCCCTTCAGGGCGTTCTTGTCGAGGCCCTTGGCGTAGTCGGTCTTGCGTGCGTCGGCTTCCTTGGTCGCCGGGTCGGCCGGGTCGGAGCCGGCGATGGCGGTCAGGATCAGGGCCGCGTCGGTGACCGTGCGGGTCATCGGGCCGGCGGTGTCCTGGCTGTGGCTGATCGGCACGATGTGGGTGCGCGACACCAGGCCGACCGTGGGCTTGAGGCCGACCAGGCCGTTGATCGCCGCCGGGCAGGTGATCGAGCCGTCGGTCTCGGTGCCGATCGCCGCCGGGGCCAGGCCCGCCGCCACCGCCGCCCCCGAGCCGCTGGACGAGCCGCAGGCGCTGCGGTCCAGCACATAGGGGTTGCGCACCGTGCCGCCCACCGCGCTCCAGCCGCTGATCGAGTGGCTGGAGCGGATATTGGCCCATTCCGACAGGTTGGTCTTGCCCAGGATCACCATGCCGGCATCGGTCAGCCGCCGGACCAGCGGCGCGTCGCGGTTGGTGACGTTGTCCTTCAGGGCTAGCGAGCCGGCGGTGGTGGCGGTGTCGTCGGCGCTCTCGATATTGTCCTTCAGCAGGATCGGCACGCCGTGCAGCGGGCCCCGGACCTTGCCGGCCTTGCGCTCGGCGTCCAGGGCCCGGGCGTCGGCCAGGGCGTGGGGGTTCAGGGCGATGACGGCGTGGAGCTTGGGGTTGAGGAGCTTGTAGTTGGCGAGCGATCCGAACGTGCTGTCGAGCGCGGTGGATTTTCCCGCGACTTGAGCCGATTGCTCGTCGGAGACCGAATGGCCGGGGTCGACAACGACGACAGCCGTTCCGCCGTTCTCCGGCGGCATAGTGGCGTCGAGCGATTTCAGGAATTCAGCTGGCGTTCGCGCGTTCATATCGATCGCCGGCTTGGACTTGGGCGCCGCTATCGACGTTGTCGTCGCGAGCAGCGCCGCCGTCGCGCCGCCGATCAGCAAGGTTTTCCGGATCACGCGTTTTCCCCCACTTGGCCTGCCGTCAGATGAACACCGCCACGTTCTGGCGCGCAACGATCAACGGGGTTCCGGCGCGATCCCAGACCGCCATGTCCTGGGCGCTGTAGCCGTCGAGGGCGGTGTCGGCCCGGCTCTTCATCAGGCGCCAGCCGTCGTCGTCGACGCGTGGCTGGGCCAGCACGTCCAGCGACCAGGTCATGGTCGAGATCGGGGCGTGCTCGGGGAACAGGGTGATCGCGGCCGGGGGCAGGGCGTCGGCCAGGGCGACCAGGGCGGCCAGGGAGCGGGCGGCCGGGTCCCTGTGGCGGATCCAGACCAGGAAGTCGGGCGGGCCGGCCGCGCCGATCGGCGTGCCGCCGGCGGTCTTGAACTCGAACTGCCGGGTGAAGTTGGGACCCCGTCCCTCGGGGAAGAAGTCGCGCGCGGCCTCCGGGGCGACCGTGGTCGGGGCGGGCAGGTCGAGGTGGTCCAGCCGCGACTCGCGCGCCGCCCCGAAGGCCAGGATCGCCCGGGTGGCCGGGCCCTGCTCGCCGACCAGGTCGACGCCCATGAACAGGGTCGACTTGCCGCGCCGCAGGACCTCGGTGCGGATCTCGAGCGCGCCGGCCGCCGGGCCGACGAAGGCGAACTGGCCCGAGCGCAGCGGCGGAGCGTCGGGAACCGCCTTCAGCGCCGCCTCCAGGCACAGGGCCGCCGACAGCCCGCCATAGGTGGTGCGGCCCTGGCGCCAGTCGTCGGTGACCGGGGCGGTGAAGCCGGTTTCGGCCGGGGCCATGGCGGCGATCAGGTCGGTGTAGGACGTCACGCGGGGCGCTTTCGGTTGTTGCGTGGGCGAGGTTCGTCTTCTTTCGCTACGGAAGTCAAACGCCATGCGGTGAACACTTGCCCCCTACGGACCGCTTCGCGGTCGTCTTCCCCCGGAGGGGGAAGAGCCTCGGCTCCGCCCCCTCCGGGGGCGGACAGGCGGCGAAGCCGCCAGGTGGGGGCAAGTGTTCACCGGCACGATCTCTCGTCCTCACGCGGAAACCCGCTGAGCGTATGAAAGGGTCGCGGAGCGCCGGACACCGTCCGGAGTTCTTTGAATAAATACCGTTTCGACGAAGCCCGATCGCTCCGCGCCATCGTTATCCGGCAGCCCTCTGGCGGGTGGCGCTCTTAACGCCTTACCAGAAGCGCCCCCGACGGACGGGGCCCGCAGCATCGGGATCCCCGGACCGCCTGCGTATCCCCCGCAGGCCTGCCGCTTTCGCCGACCCCGCACGCTCCGCCGTTCCTGTCTTCCATGGGCGGCTCCCCAAAGGTGGCGTACGGGTTGCGACCTCTGGCGACGCCGCATCGACGAGCGCTCTCCGCTCGATCGCCCCCCGCCGCCGCATCGGTCGCTGGCCATGCGCCCTTTCCCCGCGACGAGGTGAGAGCAGGATAAGGGGGGTTTCAGCGCCGAGGACCGGTGACGCTGATGTTTTCGCAAGGTGTTGGAAGGATTGGACTTCTTGGCGCACGGGATGGGGACCCAGCGACGCCCATCCCCACGACCGCTATCTGCCCGGTCTGACCACTTGCGCTCGGGACCCCTGATTCAGTTGACGGTGAGGCGCCATGGCGCGCCGGCGCGCCACCCCTCCGCACCTGCGGCGAACAGGGGGGGGCGGGCACGAGGCCCTGCGCCTATCACACGACACGTGTTCACCGAACGACCAGGGAGGCCAGCAGCTTCCCGCCGCCGGCCTCCCTGGTCGTTGGCCGACTGGACGCCGTGAGTGATCTTGGCGGCGTCGTTGGTCATGGGCGGCAGCAGGTAGATGACGTCAGCGGCCGGCGGGCTCGACGCCCCGCATGCCTTTCCAGGGTGTCGCAGGCCACGGTTGCGGTGGGCCCGGTGGGCGGCGGTCAGGACAAAGGCGTGGGTCGGAAGCGGGTGTCCGCTTCCGACCCGGAAGGCCATTCGCGCGCCCTACGCGCCTGGCGTCCCGCTCCGTAGCAGGCTCCAGGCGCGGCGGGCGTGTTTGATCAAGCGAAGAGGAAGTCGGCCGCGCTGAAGCTGGACGCATGCATGCCGGAGACGAGCATGTCCATGTCGCCCACCGAGATCACCACGCCGGCCGAGGTGTCGGTCATGTGGATCGCGGAGGCGTACTCCCACGAATGGACGCCAAGGCCCGAAACGTCGAAGTGGTCGCGTTCCGCGCCGGAGTAGTTGTGCGTGGCGAAGCCCATGACGGTGTCGTGGCCGCCGCCGGCCTCGAACTTGTAGACGTCGTTGCCGCCGCCGCCGGCCAGCCGGTCGTTGCCGGTCCCGCCGAGCAGGAAGTCATCGCCGGAACCGCCCAACAGGCTGTCATTGCCGGAGCCGCCCAACAGAGTGTCCTTGCCGGAGCCGCCCGACAGGGTGTCGTCGCCCGCCAGACCCGAGAGCTTGTCGGCGCCCCCGTTGCCCGAGAGGCTGTCATTGCCCGCGCCGCCGGACTTCACGTCACCGCGGCCACCGCCCGACCAGTTGATGCCCGTCGGGCTCGGGGTTGGCGTCGGGGTTGGGGTTGGCGTCGGGGTCGGGGTTGGGGTTGGGGTTGGGGTTGGGGTCGGCGTCGGCGTCGGCGTCGGCGTCGGCGTCGGAGTCGGGGTCGGGGTGCTGGTCGCCCAGGGATGCGAGGTGTCGAGCGTCGGCTCGGCGGACAAGTGCGTGGTGTTGGTGACCGTCACCGCCGAGCTGGACGCCAGCTGGCTGTCACTGAGCCCCCACACTTTCGTCCCGTCCAGCCTGGCCGACGTGCCGCTGGCGTCGAACACCAGCGTTCCCTTGCCCATGTCGTTGAGCACGGTGTTGCCGGTCATGGTCAGCGAGTTGGCCGTATGGGTCACACCTTCGGCGCCGTAGGCGATGATGTTGGGATTTTGGCCATTCGGGCCCTGCTGGATGACGTTGCCGCTCAGCGTCACCAGGCCGCCGTTCGGCAGGTCGACGCTGTAGCTCGAGGTGGAGTTGTTATCGATGATCCGCGTGTTGGTGATGACGGTCTCGGCGGCCCGGCTCTTGATCTCGTGGCCGACCACCGCGTCATGGAAGTAGCTGTCGCTGATGGTCAGCTTGGCGATGTCGCCGACATAGAGGTTGTGGGTGTAGCCGTCGCCGGCCCCGTTGTTGGCGAACTCGCTGTTGCGGATGGTGATGGTGCCGCCTACGACGCCGCCGCCCATCAGGCCGTTCTGATTGTCGTGGAAATAGTCGTTGGTCAGGGTCAGCGCGCCGCCCTGATAGCGGATGCCGGCGTCGTTGCCGCTCGCCCCCTGGGCTCCCGAGAACTCGAAATGGTCGATCGTGGCGTCGGTGTTGACGATCAGGATGCCCTTGTCGTTGGGGATGTCGCCCGTCGCCACCATGTGGACCATCCCCCCCACGCCTTGCAGGGTGATCTTGGTGTTGATGGTCGCGAAATCGTTCGTGTAGGTCCCAGCCTGCACCTGGATGACATCCCCATCATGGGACGCATTCACCGCAGCGCTGATCGTCGCGTATTGCTGGCCTTGGCCGACCGTGAGTGTGGTCATTCGGCTTCCATTCTTGCTTGACGGCGCCCCCGCCCTCCCGAGCCCCAATGCTGGGCCAAATGGGGCGGCGGTGCGGCGCGAATGAGAGTCGGTCGGCCCCAATCCATTGATTTTAAACAACCTCCGACTGTCGGCCTGTGTATCTTGACTGCAACATTCTGGTGACCGCGCGGATACAAGGACCCGAGCGCCGCGGCCCCTTCACGACAAACAGATCGCTTGTGCAGCTTTGGAAAACCGCCTCGACGGCGGCGAGATTCTGCTGCTGTACAGCTTTGCAACCCGAGCTTTTAGGCCAGCCGCGGATATGAAGTGGCGCCGCGTCAGAATGCCGCGGTAAATCTTGCGCCTATTCTTCGCATATCTCAGCGAACACTGTTCGTAAACTTCAGAGAACACTGTTCGTAAGCTTTGGAGAACACTGTTCGCGAATCATCAGTGTGCTGACTCTCCAGATCCGGGGCGGCGCCACCAGAGGATACGGCCACCCTTCTTGTCATGCCTCAAGGCGCACCGATCGCTATTTGAGCGGCTCCGGGTCCATGCCGAACCTGGCGCGGTCGCCGCCTCCGCGCGGTCCTCGGGATCGTTAAGCGCCTGGGCCAACCGCTCGACCTGCCGGAGGTAGAGTTCGGCGAGGTCGGGGTGAACGTCGGGCAGGCCGGGCGACGGCGGGTTCAGGCCTTGCTCGTTAGGCCGCACGGTCGGGGACCGCCCAGGCGTGATCTCCTCGTCCGGCGATCTGCTCGCGCCCCGCCCGCTCCCGGGCGGCGATGGCTAAGCCGCAAGGGCATGCGACCTCAGTGGGAGGGGATGTCGGCCACGGATGTTCCGCGGCCATGGAAAGTCCGCCATTCCCGCTGAGTCGCTGTCCCGTACCTATCGAATGATGTATTGACAAATCATTCATCGAGTTCACTGTTAAGATTGGTAAATCATTACATAATGCAACCTTCATAAAGAGGATGATTATTATGTAATGGTCACTATATGTACTGATATTTACATAGTAAAAATCAATAATGTATGGTCGAAAGTGAGGGCTGCCGATGGAAGGCGAGACGTATTCTGTTAGTCAATCATCATTCCAGGTGTCTACCCTGGGTGATATTGAATCGGGAAAGATCTCAGACGTTGAGCGTGTCCGCGCATTCTGGCGCCGCGTCGAGCATTACGACGCCGGGTCGCAGGTTCGACAGGGCGAGCGCACCGGTCCTGAAAAACAGCTGATCATCGTCTCGGGCTGGGCTTGTGAGTTGCGTATCCTCCCTGACGGCCGGAGGCAGATTTTCTCGTTTCTTCTCCCCGGCGACGCCATCGAGGCGCGCGGAGCTGGAAGCGTCGGCGCCTGCGGCGTCGTCGCGCTCACGCGGCTCGAGGTCGTGAGCCGCGAGCGGCAGCTGACCGTCGATTCCGCTGGCCGGGACGCGGCGCTTCAACGGGAGCAGCGCCTCTACGACCACCTCATGCGCATGGGGCGGCTCTCGGCGAAGGAAAGGGTGATCCACCTTCTGCTCGAGCTCCATGAGCGGCTCGAACGCGTCGGCCTGGTTCATGGCGAGACGTTCAAGATCCCCCTGACCCAGGAAGTCTTCGCGGACGCCTTGGGGCTCAGCGTCGTGCACATCAACCGCACCCTGAAAGGCCTGCGCAAGGAGGGTTGGGTCTGTATCAAGGCCGGATCCGTGACGCTCAGGAATCGGCCAAGGCTGGCGGCGGCGTCATGCTATCGATCGGAAGCCGACGATCTGGAGTTCGACGCGTTGCCGCTGTGCGCGGGTGACGATCGCATGAGCCGCGCCATCCCGCCCCCGAAACGGAACTTGTCGGCCTAGAGCGTGGCCGCCGAAGGTGTGAGCGGTTTCGGCGTCTGCCACGCTCTAAATGCTTGAATCTAGAGCCTGTCGGGATCCGATGATTCCATCGGATCCCGACAGGCTCTAGGCGCCTTCCGACCTCCGAGCGGCCTTGGGCTGGAAGCGGGAAGCGTGCGGACGCGTGGGCCCGCTCAGGGATGGGGGCCGATACAGTTCGTCGTCCCCTACCACCAGGCAGAGGCAGCCGGTCCGGGCGTCGGCCGTGGCGTGTGACGCGCGCGCGTCGGACAGGTCCAGGAAGTCGCCGCCGGCATAGTGGCTCAAGCCGATCCGGACGGCGCCCGTCGCCACCAGAAGGAGTTCCGCCGCGTCCGGCAAGGCGAACGGCGCTCCCGGCGCGACCCTGAGTAGATGGACGGACTCGCCAAGGCCGCTGACCCCCCGGAGCGGCGCGCTCATGACGTCCCGGCCGGCCCCACGCCAGCGCCCGACCGCTATGCGCCTCAGGGCGCGGGGGAGCGGTCCAGCCGCCGAAGGCGCCTCGTGGCGGCCACGGGCGGCCGCCAGCCCGCCGTCGGGAACGTTCGGCGAGGTCACCGCGGTCGAACGCCGACCGGCCATCCACCCCAGGGTCAGTCTGCATTGCCGGCAGAGGTCCAGATGCGCGACCACCGCCAGCGCCGCGCCCGGCGCCAGGCCCCCGCGGTCGTAGTCCGATAGCAGCGCGGCCGAGGGGTGCTCAAAAACCATCGACGATCCTTCCTCGCCCGGCGGGGCCCCGCCGGGCGTAGGCGTGCTTCACGTGCATACGGAGAGCTTCGGCGTCGATATCGGCGCCTTGGCGATCCGGGCGGCCTCGCTCCCGCTCCACCCCATGGTCGGATCTCTTGCCGGAGCCAACCGTCGGGATCTCGCGAACGCTTCGTACCAGATCCCGACAAGGACGCCGTGGGCCTTGTTTCAGGCGGCGCTCAAGCGACGCTCCCAGGCCAGCGCGTCCCCGACGATTTTCTCCAGCGTCTCATGCAGCGGAATCCACCCCAGTTGGGTCTTGAGGCGCGTCGGATCGGCCACGACGATCGGCGGATCTCCCGCCCGCCGGGGAAACTCCCGCACGGCCAGCCGGTGGCCGGCGGCGTTCTCGACGGCCCCGATCACCTCCCGGACGGAGAAGCCGTGCCCGTAGCCGCAATTGAAGGCGCCAGATACGCCGCCCGAACGCAAGTGGCCAAGCGCGAGGGCGTGCGCGGCGACAAGGTCGCTGACGTGGATGTAGTCCCGTACGCCGGTGCCGTCCGGTGTTTCGTAGTCCACGCCGAAAATTCCGATGTAGGGCAGGAGGCCAAGCGCGGCCTGGCAGGCGCGTTTGACGAGGTGCGACGCCTTGGGCGTTGATTGCCCTGACCTGCCCAACGGGTCGGCGCCGGCGACGTTGAAATAGCGCAGAGCGATATAGCGCAGGCCCGTCGCACGGGCGGTGTCCTGCAGCATCCATTCGGTCATGAGCTTGGAGCGACCGTAGGGGTTGGCCGGCGACTTGGCGGCATCCTCTCCGATCACCGCCTCCTGGGAAGCGCCGTAGATGGCGGCCGTCGACGAGAAGATGAAGTGCTTCACGCCGCTCCGGACGCAGGCCTCCAGCAGGTGACGCGTCTTGGACGTGTTGTTTTCATAGTACAGCAGCGGGTTTTCGACAGACTCGGGGACAACGGCCGAGCCCGCGAAGTGCAGGACCGTGTCTATGTCGTGGTCGGCGAGAATCCACTGGACCAACTCTTGGTTGGCGATATCGCCCTGGAAGAAATGCGCGGCGTCGGGAACGAGAGACCTAATTCCAGTCGAGATATTATCGAGCACGCAAACGTCTTCGCCCTGCTCCAGTAGCGCCAAAGCCATGTGGCTGCCAATATATCCAGCGCCGCCCGTGATGAGCACCGTCATGATTTCACCTTATGAAACCAGAAATGAGTGCAATGAGACAATCACACCCTTGGATTTATAAGGAAAATTCTAGATGTATTTACAGAGAGCCTTCACTCAAAGGATATTTCCTATGGCTTTATTTCTGTTCTGCGCGAGGCGTTAGCGCCAGCATGGATCGCTTCCACGGGGTGGCGACGGCCGTAGCGGCCTGAGGCGCGGCCCCACGCACGACCCGGTGCAGCGAGGCCGTGATGGCCAGGAGCACGAGGAAGCCGTCGTAATAGGCCATCGAGAGAGCCGCGCCCCCGACCAGCATGGCCACGATGCTCACCTGAAGCATACGCGCCAGCAGGTTGGCCCAGCCAAGGTCCGGACGGTTGCGCGTCGCCGCGAGCACGAGGATCGTGTTGAGAGCGGCGGCCGCGATCATCAGCAGGTAGAGGGCCAGGCCCACGAACCCCGTGTCGCCCAGCACCTGGAAGTAGATGCTGTGAGCCGCCCGGCCAGCCTTCAGGCTGCCCGGGGACTGGAACTGCCGCGCGACCGGATCAAGCTCGACGGCGGAAAACCCGCCGCCGGTGAGCGGACGCGCGGTCGCGATGTTGACGCTGGTGACCCAGGCCGCGACCCGGCCCTCGAACGAGGCGTCTTCGCTGTAGGTCTGGATCGTGGACATCCGCTCGAACCAGCTCGACGGCACGACGCTTGGCAGCGCGGCCGCCATCACCACCCCCACCACCACGAACTTGGCCGCGGCCCGGGTTCTCAAGGCATAGGCCACGGCCGTCGCGCCCAGCGCCAGCAAGGCGCCGCGGGAATAGGTGCCGACGATCGTCAGCAGGGAGAAGCCCAAGACGGTCAGGCACGTCAGGCGGGCCAGGGGGCTGCGGCTTGTCGCCTGCAGGTAGTTCATCAGCGGCAGCGCGATGACCAGGGCCAGGGCGAGCGAATTGTTGTCCGCGATCATCGTGTCATCGGGGCCGTAGACGCGCTGCCCCCCACCGGTCAGCAGCATATGGCCGCCACCCTTGACGGCGTAGTAGCCAAGCGAAGCCACGCAGATCCAGAGCACCGCCTGGATGCGCGCCTTGGTGTTCGCCAGCGTCGCGACCGCCAGGACCAGGACGATCGTCTTGATCGCGCGGCTCCAGATCGTCAGCGAGGATGCTTGATCCAGGGCGAGGTAGGTGGCCAGGCAGGCCCACAGCGCGAAGAGGCCGATGAACACCGTGAACGGGTTCAACGGAACCAGCTTGCGCTCCTTGGAGATCATCCACGCCAGACCTGTCAGCACGGCGATCGGGAAGTTGAGCGGGAAGCCCATGAGGAAGCCATAGACTTCGCGCTGGGGGTTCATCATCGCGATCCAGAGCCAGGCCACGAGGCCCACGATGGGGGCGCGCAGGATCATCGGTATGATGCCGATCAGGGCGGCCAGGAGGATCAGATCGCGCATGGAGGGCCTCGCATGCGTCACAGGGTGCGCTGGGGCGCCCCGCTGCTCTGCGGCAAATGATGGTCCTTGGGCCGCTTTCCCGCGCCGATCACCCGGATGTGGACGCCGCCGCCCCGATTGCTGGGACGCGAATGTCATTTGCGCGTGCGGGCCTGGGCGCATTGTCGGGCAATAGGCCCAGGAGACCCGACATGACCGGCATTCTGTTCGCTTTGGAGATCATCGCCTTGCTGGCGGTGGCGTGGTGGGTCTACCGGCGGGCGGACGCGGGCGAGGACGCCGCCGAAGCGGGGCTGCTGGGCATGAAGTCGGGCAGGCGCGCTCCAGTGGACGCCGCTCCGAAGTGGAAGGCTTCGCCCCATCGCGGCGCGCCCCTCGATCCGCCGGCGTCGGAAGCGCTCGATATCAGTCGTGCGGAACCGAGATGGAAGGCCGCCCAACGTCGGCCGGGACGGCCGTTCTAGAGGTCCGGGCGGCGCGAGCCAGCGCCGCGATGCGGCCGGCGTTGTGCGCCCAGGTGTAGGGCGTCTGCTCGACCGTGCGCCGCGCTTCGGCGCCGAGTTCGCGGCGAAGCTCGATGTCTCCGCACAACCGCAGCAGGGCCGCGGCGAAGGACGCTTGGCTCCCCACCGTGAACAGCAGGGCGTTGCGGCCGTCGGCCAACACCTCGCGGATGTTCGGCTGGTCGGGCGCGATGATGGCGCGGCCCAGGGCCATGTATTCGAAGAGCTTCAACGGTGATGCGTAAGGGGTCGAAGCGGTCTGCAACGCAATGTCGAAGGCCTGCGTGTAGGCGGCCACCCGCGGGTGTGGCACGCGGCCCACGCAGTGCAGGCGCGCGCCCACGCCGAGCGCCTCGGCCCGGGCCTGCAGGTGCGGCAAGCTCGGGCCGTCCCCGACGATCAGCAGGTGAACCTCGGGCGGAAGCCGCGGCAACGCCTCCACGGCCCAGCCCACGCCATGCCAATCGCGGACGAAGCCGACAAAGCCCAGCACCACGGCGGCGGTCGGCAAGCCGAGGTCCCGACGCAGGCGCGCGCCGGAGCCCGCCGCCGGAAACCGCCGCGGATCCGCGCCGTTGGCGATCACGTGCACGCCCTCCGGTCCGACGCGGGCTCGCCGCACCTCGGCGGCCAGCACTTCGGTCACGGGCAGAACCGCGTCCGCCCCTCGCCAGAGCGCCGTCTCGCAGGCGCGCGCCACGGACGTCAATTGCAGCTTGCCAAAGGAACCGCGCTCCGCCGCCAGGGGGGAGTTCACCTCCAGCAGCATCGGCAGGCGATGACGCCTCCGCAGCAGAAGGCCGGCCAGCAGGAAGAGGTTGTAGCGTTCGTAGAGCACGTCCGGCCTGAACGCGCGCGCATGGCTTCGCAGCCTCAGATAGGCTGGGATATTGTAGGCCAGCTCGAGAAGCTCGAACACCGCGGGCGGAAGCAGCCGGCGCAACAGGTCTGTGGCGCGTTCGAGCTGGCTGCTGGCGCCCGCCGTCTGGGCCTCATCGGCCGAGGTGGGCCCCACGACGCACACCAGGTGCCCCTGGTTTCTGAGGGCGGCGACGACCTCGGTGATGTGGACCCGCATGCCGTCCGACGCGGCGATCCGGTGGTGGTAGAGGATGCGGAGCGGGCGCTGATCCATGCTTGGCCTAGTCCTGGACAGGGGTGGCGAGAGCGATCGCGAAGGCGGGCTCTTTGGGATAGCTGGCGTCCATCCGCGGGGTCTGGGCTTTCACGAAGCCGTAGGCTTGCCGGGCCTGGGCGGATCCGGTCGCGTTGATGATCGAGGCCAGGGAGGCCCGCGCGAGCGCGGCGTAGCCTCCTCCCCAATCTGGATAGTCGAGCGTGGTCACGGGCTGGCGCACCGGATCGAACGTGGCCTTGAAGGCCTCGGGCCAGGTCGAGAACAGGCGGGTCGATTTCGGGTCGGCCACGAACAGAAAATACGGGGTGCCGTAGATCGGGTCGTACCCGCGCTTGTCGTTGGTGAAGCGGCCGGCCACGAAATTGGTCATCCAGGCCATGATCGTGCGCGCCTGCGGGTAGCCCATGCTGTCAATCCAGCCGAGCACCATGACCAGGTAGTCGCTCTGCCAGGGCGGCGTGGCGCCTTCCTGGGCGTAGGGGCCCGGCAGGTAGCCGCGCAGGTCGCCGGCGCCGGCGAGTTCGTCGCCCTTCACGTATCGGCGTACGATCTCGTCCAGATTGCCTTTGAGCTTGGCTTCGAAATAGCGCGGCAAGGGGCTGTCGCTGGGCAGGATGTAGGCCGCGTTGGCCAGCGTTCGCAGGGACCAGGCGACGGCGCGGACCTGGGACCCCAGCAGGATGCCCGCTGCCTGGCCGCGATACTCCGGATTCATCGACAGAAGGTCGAAGCCCGCCTGCATCGCGAGTTCATCGCGATAGTACTGCGAGCCCGTGAGCAGATAGGGCAGGTAGGTGAGCGACGGTTGATGGGCGTCGTCGGGCTGCCAGCGCGTGTCGCGGATCTCGTACCTCCGGCCCAGCACGCCCGGCGCCGCGACGCCGCGCTTGTCCAGCCAGACCAGGGGATGCTGGTCGATGTCGATCGGGCCGCCGGTGCGCACGTCGCGGGCGTGCCAGGGGATGGATCCCGCCGCGTCGGCGTTGGCCAGAAGCGTCTCCTGGTTCTCCCGCGACGGATCGAGGAGATAGAACACCGCCCAGGCGGGCAGCGGCCCGATGTCGGCACGTCCTCCGGTGGCGGGCATGTAGGGCGTGACGCTCGCCGATCCGAGCGGCCGATCGTTGCGGGTCGCCAACTTGTGAACGGCGTCGGTGGCGCTCCGATCCGGCTGGAAACGGGCATAGCGCGGCACGGCGCCGGTGGCGATCAACAGGTCGAGGTCCAGCGTGACCCGCGGCGACGGCGCTCTGTCGGCGCAGATCACCTTGTGCCAGGTCGCATAGGGGTAATGCGCGACGCGCTGGACCCGGTAGGCCGGCGTCCCATCAATACTCAGGCTCGCGTCATAGACCTGGGTCGAAATGTCCGGGTTCTGCGCGATGTCGTTGTGGAAGATCACATCCACGCGGGGCGCGCCCACCGCCGGCGTCCACACGTCGAACACGACCTGGACGCCGTGCATGCGCTCGGAGGCATAGCGTCGTTCCCGCACCAGCGGTCCGTTGAGCCAAGGCCTCTCGCCGCTGGCGGCGGCGGCCTGTGCGAGGCGCCGCAGGTCGATGTTGAAGGTCTCGACCCGATCGGGGCGAGTATGGAAGGTCAACGCCAGCTGGACGTTCGGCACGGGCCGCGGCGGGGCCGCCGCCGCTGGCGACGGGCCGGCGGCCGCTGTTGCGATGACGCCGTCGAGCGCTCCCCCTCCCGTCATGCCAGGCGCCTGGATGGTGAGGATCGCGTGGCGCACGGAGCCGTCGGGGTACAAGGCCTTGGCGTCCATCTGCGACCGCGCGATCGCGCCGCCCAGCTTGACCGCCAGGCGCGAATTCGGCCTCACCTGGCCGCGCCGGAAGACCTGGCCGAAAGAGACGATCCGCTTGGTGATGGGGCCGTCGGCGTCGTTCGTGATGCGAAATCTCGCGGCTTCGCCCTTGAACGGCTCGGCCGCGGCGGGCGCGCAGGGCGCGAACCCCAACAGAAGGATGACGAGCAAAACCCAACGCATGTCTGATCCGACGCTCCCGGCAACGCCAGCGCGACAACAGGTCTGGCGGCGCTACGCCCAGGCGAGGGCGCTCAGGCCAGGGTGGCGCCCGGCGACCGCGGCGGCCGGGTCATTTGACAAGTTGGGGCCTAGTGAGCTCGCCCCGTCGCAAGCAGGCGGGCGGACCTGTCGATGATGCGGCCGACGGTGGTGCTTCGCAAAACCCGCTCCCACGTATAGTCGGATCCGAGAAGGTCCAGGGCGTGATTGGCCAGGTATTCCGGCAGGCGCGACCAGCTCTTGCCGATCGGCGGGGCCGTGCGCCACGCGGTGAGTCCAAGATACTGGCGATAGAGCTGCTTTCCCGGCGTCGCCGCCACGAACAGCCAGGGCTTCCGGGCCGACGTGTAGTGAATGATCGCCGGCGACCGCGCGGCCCGCGCGATCGCGGCGTGATCGGCGAGCGACGTCAGCCGGCGGGGGCGAAGCATCCTGGCCTGGAGGTTCCAGCGGTAAGGCAGGACCTTGGTCGCGGCATGAAGGAGCGCGTTGATCGCATCCTGATCATGGAAGACGAGATTATCGCCTTCTCGCGCGATGAACTCGGCGAGCCGCCTTGTCAGATCATCTGAGCGCCACCTGGCCAGGTTCAGCAGGAGGACGCCAGCGTTCACGTAGGAACCCTCGCGGGGCATGCCCAGCGCCTCGCGGCGTCCCAGGCCGAAGGGATCCGGAACGGCGGCCAGGACATGATTCCGGACGTCCGTTCGCCATAGGCTCATCAGGTCGTCCACGACGATCAGGTCCGAGTCCAGGTAAAGGATCTTGTCGATGGAGTTGTCGAGTATGGTTGCCGCGAACAACCTCGTATAGGTTTCTATTGTTATGTGGTGTGACGTGTATAGGTTTTTATTGTTGTTCCAGTAGTAGATCCGAAGTCGAAAATTGTCGTGCCCATCTAAGGATTTGGCCAGTTTCGACTCCAGGGTGGGGTCTTGGCGGCTCGATATCAGGTGCACGTCCAGGAAGTTGCCCGCGTTGTTGAGCAGCAATGAAACCAGGGCGACGGCCAGGTGCTGGTAGTAACCGGGGTCGCAGCAGAACAGGACCGGGATCGTCCTGTCCGCCGCCCTGGCCTGCTCGCCGGGCGTGCGCCCCGCGAGCGGCGGGGACGTCTCGTTCGGAGCGGCGTTCACGGCGTTGGCCCCGTATCCGCGGGCTTCGGCATCCCCTTCCACCGCCCGCGCGCCAGGAGGGGCGCGGCGACCCCTTTGAGGGCCAGCCTCCAATAGGATCTCGTCCAGCGAACCCCAGGCCAGATCTCCCGTGCCCGCGCGATCATCCACGCATAGCGCCGCCCATTGTCGAGGGCGTTCGAAGCGTCGCCCACCAGTTGACGGGCAAGCGCCCTCAGGACCTGGCGTTTCAGTTGTGGGGCGTTGGCGACCACCGCCGAGTTGTGATCGAAGAAATCAACGAAGGCCTCGTATCGCTGTTGGTAGTCCGCTGGGCCCTTGTACCTGTCGCGCATATTGTTGGCGTGCAGGCGGACATAGCCCTGGACCGCGCCGATCACGCCGACGTCTCCGTAGGCGGCGCAGCGCAACCACATTTCCAGATCGCCCGAATGCAGCAAGTGGGGGCGGTAGCCGCCGATCCGCTTCTGGATGCTGCTGCGCACGACCACGGTGGCGGTCTCGACCGGATTGACCGGGCGGGCGCACAGGTCGCCGATGAAGTCGGCGCCCCTGCAGATCGCCGCGCCGTCGGCGTCGAGGCTTTCGGGGAGCCGATCGAGTTCATCCTCGTGCGAGAATCGGATGGCGCGGCCGTGCACGAAGGCGACGTCCGGATGGCTTTCCATCAGCCCGACCGCCCGCGCCAGGGCCCCGGGCGCCGCCAAGTCGTCGGCCGAGAGGAGCAGCAGATAGTCCGCCCGCACCCAGCCGAGGCCTTCGTTGAAAGTGGCTATGTGGCCCTGGTTCACGCGATGGGCGATGACCTCGACCCGGTCATCCTCCGCGGCGATCGCGCGGGCTTCCGCCGCCGAACCGTCGTCCGAGGCGTCGTCGATGATCAGAACACGGATCGGAATTCGTGTTTCCCGCAGAACGCTCGCCACGCACCGCCGCAGGTAACGGCCATAGTTGTAGCAGGGAACGATGACGTCGACGCCCGCCGGTTTCACGATCCCGCCCCCATGGCGATGGTCCGCAGGGTCGCCGGCCGCCGGCCGTCTTCCAGTTCCCACGCTCCAGGCTCGTGGAACACGCCAAAGTGCGTGTCCAGCATCGGGTGCCTGACGTGGAAGGAGCCGCCGCCCTGGGCGCAGATAAGCTTCTGAAAGCCCTTTTCGCGCACGAGGATCTCGATCCTGTAGTGCTCGGAGATCAGGGCGAGCGGCGGCGTGAGCAACTCGATCACGCCACGACCCGACGAGGGGGTGACGACAATCCCGTCCAGTTCGGTGCTGTAGCAGCAGCAGGCGACGCCGTCCGACCGCACGATCGAAATCACGAAATTGGGGGCGTCCACGGACCGGGTGGTGGTGTAGTCGACCCGCACCCGCATTCTTTCGCCGTGGTCGAATATGGCCCTTGGTGCGTGGGTCTCGTCCATCACCGTGACATCGGTGATGGCGATCGGCCAGTCGGCGGCCTCGTGGCTCGCCCAGGGCACCGCGCTGAGTCGGCAATCGGCCTCGTAGAGTTCGACGCCTTTTTCCGTCGCGCCATCGAATTGAACGCGCCCGCCACGAAGGTAGATGACCCGGTCGCACATGCTCTTGATGCTGAACATGTTGTGGGAGACCAGAATGATCGTCGCGCGCCGTTTCTGCAGGTTCCGCGCGAACTCCATGCACTTCCGCTGGAAGGGCAGGTCTCCGACCGACAGGACCTCGTCCAGAAGCAGGATGTCCGGTTCCAGGTGGGCCGCGACGGCGAACGCCAGGCGAACGTACATGCCGCTCGAATATCGCTTCACCGGCATGTTGATGAACTCGTCGAGTTCGGCGAAGGCGACGATCTCCTCGAACTTCCGCTCGGTCTCGGATTTCTTCATGCCGAGGATCGCGCCGTAGAGAAAAATGTTCTCGCGCCCGGTCAGCTCGCCATGAAAGCCCGTGCCGACTTCGAGCAGCGACCCCAGGCGGCCATGGATGCGAGCCTGTCCCGTGGTCGGGGCCGTCACCCTCGAAAGCACCTTCAGCAAGGTGCTCTTGCCCGCGCCATTGAGGCCGAGAACGCCGACATTCTCGCCGTGCCGGATCTGGAACGAGACGTCCTTCAGCGCCCAAAAGCTCTCGGCGGGGCGGTTGGGCCCGCGCCCCCCCTTGAGCGCGGCGGTGAAGGCGGAGGCCAGGATGTCACGAACCGTATCGTGCCGCCGGCCGCGACCCTGGAGCCGATATTTCTTGCCAAGTCCCCGTGCCTCGATGGCGATCGAATCCGCCGGATCAGATGACGTCCGCAAAGGAGCGCTCCATCTTCTTGAAGTAGACTAGGCCGCCCACCAGGCAGGCCGAGATGATCACGCAGCTGATCGCGATCGCTCTGAAATCCGGGTGGCCGTCACGGAGGAGCACCCAGCGGAAGCCCTCGATCACCCCGACCATGGGGTTGAGGCTGTATAGAAGCCGCCAGCGCTCAGGAACGATGGCCATCGGATAGGCAATGGGCGAAGCATACATCCAGACCTGGATGACGAATGGCAGCGCATGCATGACATCGCGAAACCGAACACTCAAAGGTCCAAGCCAAAGCGCTACGGATAACGAGAGACCGAGGGCCACCAGGAGAAATAATGGCAAGAGAAGAATGTATATGGTGATTTGAACTTGGTAGAAGGCGAGTATAGCCAGTAGAACAACAAATCCTGCGGCGAAATCGATGAGCGGTGCGGCCACCATGGCGAGCGGAACAAGCAACCGGGGGAAGTAGATCTTGCGGATCAAATCGGAATCGCCGACGAGACCGGTCGAACCGCGGCGAACGGCCTCGGCGAAGTACATCCAGGGCAGGACGGCCGTGAAGGCGAAAATCGGATAGGGCACGCCGCCCGACGGCATCTTCGCGAAATGGCCGAACACCACGCTGAAGATCGCCACGGTCATGATGGGCTGGATCAAGGCCCATGCGGCGCCGATCGCCGCTTGCCGGTACCGGATCTTGAGTTCCCTCAGGATGAGGAAATAGAGCAGCTCGCGGTACCGCCAGAGCTCCCCCAGCTCCAGCTTCCCCAGGGCTCTGCCCGGACGGATGTCGATGGACAGGTGATCGGGCTTGGGCAAGGTCGCGGCGGTCATCGGAAGGTCCAATCGATGGGAAGCGCGCACGGCATCTCAGGCCACTTCGCGCGGCGCGCTGGCCGCCCAGCGTTCGGCGGCCAGGGCGAGGCGCAGGGCGTCCACGACCTCGCGCTGGTCGCCTTGCGTCATCTGCGGATAGAGGGGCAGCAGGATGCAGCGGCGATGCGCCTGTTCGGAATGAGGCAGCGATCCGACGCCCATCCCCGCATAGGGCGCCTCCAGGTGCGAGCACATGACGCCGCGCCGGGTGGCCACCCCGCCGTCCAGCATCGATTGCATGATCCGCTGCTGGTCCACGCCGTCGGGAAGGCGGACACAGTAGCTCTGCCAGTTGCCGCGCGCCCAGGCCGGCTCGCACGGAGTCCTCACGCCCGGAACCTCGGCGAGCATGCGCTCGTAGGCGGCGGCAAGCGCCCTGCGGCGCGTGACGATTTCCGGCAGACGCTCAAGCTGCCGGCGGCCGATCGCGGCTTGAACGTCGGTCATCCGGTAGTTGAACCCGCTGACCGGGTATTCCTCGAACACGACATCGCTGGCGTGATGGCGCGCCGTATCGGGCACGCTCATCCCGTGCTGGCGCAACAGCCGGAACTGGCGATCCCAGTCGGCGTGCCGGGTCGTCAGCATGCCGCCTTCGCCGGTCGTGATCACCTTGCGCGGATGGAAGGAAAAACAGGCGACGTCGCCGTGCGGCGCGCCGATCGGCGCCCAGGCTCCGTCGAGGTGGATGTCCGAGCCGATAGCGCAGGCCGCATCCTCGATGACCGCCAGGCCATGCGCGCCCGCGATCGACAGGATGCGCCGGAGGTCGCAGGGCAGACCGACCTGATGCACGCAGAGGATAGCCTTGCTCCGCGCGCTGATGGCGGCGGCGAGCAGTTCAGGGTCCAGATTGTAGGTGGCGGGATCGATGTCGACGAACACGGGCGTCGCGCCGCATTGCCGCACCACGTTGGCGGTGGCGATGAAGCTGTGACTGACGGTGATGACCTCGTCCCCGGGGCCGACGCCGGCGACCAGCAGCGCGAGATGAAGCGCCGTCGTACAGTTCGAGACCGCGCAGGCGTAGGGCGCCCTCACCCGATGTGCGAACTCGGCCTCGAAGGCGGCGACCTGCGCGCCCTGGCTGAGCCAGCCGGACAAGACGGTCTCGGCCGCGGCCTGGGCCTCGGATTCGTCCAGCAGGGGTTTGGTGATCGGGATCATGCCACCTCTCCTTTCGCCGTCGCGGTCCTGAGCTTTTCCGCCCGCCACCAGGCGACCAGGCCGCGCAGGCCATCCTCGAGGGAGACCTTCGGCGCGTAGCCGATCCGCTCCATGGCCAGGGAAATGTCCGCGAGGCGCTTGGGCACCGGGTTCACGGCGCGCTCCTGCTCATGCACCAGCATCAAGCCCTTGCCGCCCATCGCCTTGGCGGTGAGCTCCGCCAGGCGGGCCAGACTGGTTTCCTCCCCGCTGCCGATATTGAGCACGAGGTCGCTCGCCGGCGCGCGCGCCGCGAGCAGGTTGGCGCGGGCGATGTCGTCCACATGCACCATGTCCATGGTCTGGTCGCCCGCGCCGAAAACGATCGGCGGCAGCCCTGCGTCGATGCGCTCCATCCAGCGGATCAGCACTTCGGTGTAGCGGCCATGGACGTCCATGCGCGGGCCATAGGCGTTGAAATAGCGCATCGCGACATAGTCCAGCCCGTGCATGTCGTTGAAGGTCCGCAGCAGGCCTTCGGCGAAGGTCTTCGCCGCGCCGTAGAGCGTGCGGTTGGCGTAGGGGTTATGGTCCTCGCGGGTGGGGAACGACGAGGCCATGCCGTAGATCGACGCCGACGAGGCCATGACGACCTTCCGCACCTTCGCCGCGACGCAGGCTTCCAGGAGGTCGTAGGTGGCGTTGACCATCACCTCGATGGCGCGGCGCGGCTCGGCCGCGCATTGGGTGATGCGCAGCGCGGCCAGATGGAAAACGGTGTCCGACCCGCTCACCAGATCGTTCATCAGCGCGCGATCGCAGATGTCGCCCTGCACCAGGCGAACCCGGCCGCTCGCGAGCGAGAGGGCGAGATTGTCGCGCCGGCCGCGCACCATGTCGTCGACCACGACGATCTCGCCAGCGCCGGCCATGAGGAGATGATCGACCGTACGGCTGCCGATGAAGCCGGCGCCGCCCGTGACGAGCACCTTGCGGCCCGACAGGTCATAGAGGGGACGGGTCATTGCGAGGCCTCCGCCAAGACCTCGCGGCCGTCTCGGTAGCCGATCAACTGGGCCGGACAGCCGGCCACCTTCGAGAAGGCGGGCACGTCCTTGGTGACGACGGCGCCGGCCCCGACAATCGCCCCGCGGCCGATCGTGACGCCGGGCAGCAGGATGGCGTTCATGCCGATATCCGCGTCATCCTCGACCACGGTCCGCGGGATGAGGAGGTCCGTCGCTATGATCGGCACGTCGATCGGCAGGCCGGAATGTTTCGAGCCGAGCACCTTGGCGCCCGGCGCCCAGCCGACATTGTCGCCGATCACCAGGTCGCGGGCGTCGAGAAAGGCCTGAGCGCCAATCCAGACCTTGTTCCCGATCTCGCACCTCCCGTCGAACCGGCCATGGATCACGACCTGTTCGCCGATCACCACGCCATCGCCGATCTCGAACGTCTCGACGTGACGCAGGCCGACGCCCGGTTCGATCCGAAGGCCGGACCCGCACCGCCTGGCCAGGGCGCGGACGCAGGTTCGCCGCATCAGGAAATCGATATGGTCCTCGCCCTGATTGAAGCGGCGGAACAGAGCCATGATCTCGGACGGCGCGCAGCGGTGCGCCAGATCCTGGGCGAACGCGATCTCGAAGGCCGGATCGGGCTTGACCGCCCCCCGGCCGTGAACGGCCCTGGCGATGCGCGCGGGCTCCATCAGGCGGCCTTTCCGTGAAGCGATGAAGACGTCTTGCACACGTCACGCAGGGCGTCGCAGACCGCGTCCACCTGCTCGTCCGTGATGCCGGGAAACATCGGCAGCGACAGGGTTTCGTCCGCCAGCCGCTCGCTGGCCGGGAAGTCGCCGCGTCCGTAGCCGAGGTCCGCATAGGCCGGCTGCAGATGCACCGGGATCGGATAGTGGATGTTGGTTGCGACGTCGGGGGCGAGCTTGGCGCGCACGGTGTCGCGATCGGGGACCCGGACCGCGTACACATGGTAGACGTGGTTGCGGCTCCGTGGCGGCGCGGGCCGCTGGACGCCTAGGCCGGCCAGGTTCCGGTCGTAGCGCGCCGCGGCGTGGCGGCGCATCTGCGTCCAGCTTTGCAGATGCGGCAACTTGACGTTCAGCAGGGCGGCCTGGAGTTCATCCAGCCGATAGTTGAAGCCCTTTTCGACATGCAGGTATTTCCGTTCCTGCCCCCAGTCCCGCAACAGCCGGACGCGGGCGGCCAGGTCGGCGCGGTGCGTGGTGACGGCGCCGCCTTCGCCGCAGGCCCCGAGGTTCTTGCCCGGATAGAAGCTGAAGCAGCCGATGTCCCCGATGGCGCCGGCGCGGCGTCCGTCCAGCTCGGCGCCGTGCGCCTGGGCGGCGTCCTCGATCACGGTCAGGTCATGGGCGCGGGCGATCGCCATGATCGGAGCCATGTCCGCCAGGCGCCCATGCAGGTGCACCGGAACGATCGCCTTCGTCCGCGGCGTGATGGCGGCTTCGAGCAGCGCCGGGTCCATCGTCCAGGTTTCGGGATCGATGTCGACAAGCCGGGCGGTCGCCCCGGCGTACTGGATCGCGGCCACGGTGGCGACGAAGGTCGAGGGCGTGGTGATCACCTCGTCGCCTGGCCGGACGCCGGCCGCGAGCAGGGCCAGGTGCAGCGCCGAGGTTCCGGTGTTGACCGTGACGGCATGGGGACAGCCGCAGAACGCCGCGAAGGCCGCCTCGAACATCGCGTTGTGCTCGCCCAGGACGAACTGGCCGCTGGCGATCACGCGGCGCGCGGCCTCTGCGAGCTCGGGCTCAAGCGCGTGGTGTTGAAGCTTGAGGTCGAGAAACGGGATCATGACGCTCTCCGCTGAGGATTCAGCTCGACGGGATGGCCGCGCATGCTCATCGAACGGGTCGCCGCCTCGAGCATCTCCACGACCTGGAGGCCCAGGCGGCCATCCGTGATCGGGGTCAGGCCATCCTTGATGCAGGCGATGAAGTGCGTCGTTTCGGTGAGGACGGGTTCGGCGGTGGACAGCCGCGGCGCCCACATGTCGCCGATCCGGTAGCTGACCAGCATCTGGTAGATTTCTTCGGGGTCGGCGGTCAGGCTGACGCCGCGATCGTAGACCTTGATCTTCTCGCTGGGCTCGAGATCGTCCCAGACGATCATCTTTCGGGACCCGGCGACCAGCACCCGCCGGACCTTCACCGGCGCCAGCCAATTGACGTTCAGGTGCGCGACCGCGCCGCTTTCCAGATAGAGCGTGATCTGCGCCATGTTCTCGGGCGCCCCGCGTACATGGCTGATCCCGTTGGCGGAAATGGCGGTGGGCGGGCTGTCGAGGACATGTTGCAGGATCGCCAGATCATGCACCGCCAGGTCCCAGATGACGTTCACGTCGCGCTGGAACAGACCCAGGTTGATCCGCGTCGAGTCGTAGTAATAGACCTGCCCCAGATCGTCGGCCGCGATGAGCTCCTTCATCTTCTGGACGGCGCTGGAATAGACGAAGGTGTGGTCGACCAGGAGGGTCAGGCCGCGCTGCTCCGCCATCTCGATCAGTTGGCGGGCCTGGTCGGAGTTCTCGGTCATCGGCTTTTCGACCAGCACGTGCCGGCCGGCCTGCAACGCCGCGCGGGCGATCTCGTAGTGGGTCCGCACGGGGGTCGCGATCGCGATCGCATCGATCTCCGGATCGGCCAAGGCTTCGCGCCAATCGGCCAGCAGGCGCGCATGGGGGTAGCGCTTCCCGGCCCGGGCCAGGCCGGCGGGCGACGAATCCGCGATGGCGACCAGGCGGCAGTCGTCCGTCTCGGCGAAGCACCGCGCCAGATTGGGGCCCCAATAGCCGTAACCGATCACCGCGACGCCGATCATGTGCGGACTTCCTGTGCTGGCTGGAGATGCGCGGGGCGAGGCGCGTCCCGCAGGGGCCGGGCGGGATTGCCGGCGACAATGGCGTGGGCGGCCACGTCCCGGGTGACCACCGCCCCGGCGCCCACCAGCGCGCCCTCGCCGATGACGACGCCGGCGAGGATCGTGGCGTTGGAACCGATCGAGGCCCCTTGGCGAACGATGGTCGCAACCACCCGCCAGTCCGCTTCCGTCTGCAAGCCGCCGCCCGCGATCGTCGCCCGCGGGTACAGGTCGTTGGTGAACATCACCCCGTGACCGACGAAGACATCATCCTCGATGACGACGCCTTCGCAAATAAAGCTATGAGATGAAATCTTGCATCGCGCGCCGATTTTCGCCCGCTTCTGGACTTCCACGAACGCGCCTATGCGAGTGAAATCGCCAATAACACACCCGTACAAGTTTACGAGTTCTCTTTGAGGGATCTCTACGTTCAATCCAAGCGATGTGTCGCTAGTAATGGACATGTCCCACAAGATCCCGCACTGGAATTCAGCGAATGATCTACTGTTTTAATCGATCGCCTGCGCCTCACCCTATCGTTTGATGGGCGACGGAGCGGTCAAGGCTCCGCGGTCGGTGCGACCCGTCGTCTCGGAAGGAACGCCACCGCCCGGGGAGCGGCTCGGGCCCGGCAGCCAAGGCCTGATCCGCAGCAGAAAGGCGGCCAGACGGGGCGCTCGTCGCATGACGCTCACGGCGATGCGCCAGCGCCGGGAGCGCCGCTCGGCGCCCGCCAGCAGCGGCAGGCCCGCGGCGACGTCGCCGCCAAGGATCAGGGCCTCACCATCCATCCACCGCAAGGTCTGGGCGCAGGCGGCGAGCATGCGGTCGGCCACCGCCTGCTCGGCCCGCCCCTCCAGGGCGGCGGACGCCTTGCGATAGACCGTGCAGGAGCCGATCAGAATGCGCCGGGCGCTCGACGACAGCGAACCGGGACGGCGGCGGTAGCGGACGAGCGGCTCGGCCAGAACGGCGCCGCCCCACCCCGCCGCCAGCAGGCGTATCCACAGGTCCAGGTCCTCGGAGGCGACCAACCCTCCGTCGAAGCCGCCGATCGCGTCCAGGGCTTCCCGGCGGACGATCGCGGCCACGAAGATGTTCATCTCGCGATTCAGGACCCGTTCCAGCGAAACGGGCCCGGCCATTGAGTAGGTCGCGGAATAGCGCCGCGGCGCGCGCTCGCCCGTGCCGAAGCAGATCGCGTCGCAACTCACGAACGCCAGGGCGGCGTCGGCTTCTATCGCCGCGAGCATCCGCTCGAGATAGGTCGGGTCGTAGAGATCATCGCCGTCCAGGAAGGCGACGAAGGGCGCCGTCGACGCGGCGATGGCGCGGTTTCGGGCGGTGGAAACCCCCCGGTTGTCGGTCCGCAACAGGCGAAAGCGCGGATCGCCCGCGAAGCGCGCGAACGCCGCGGCCACGTCATCGGGCGCTCCGTCGTCGACCACGATCGCTTCCCAATCCTGCCGGTGTTGCCCCTGGAGCGAGGCCAGGGCGTCCCCAAGCAGGTGTGCGACGCCATAGGCCGGCACGATGATCGAAACGCGTGGCTCCCGCCTCACCTGGACCGCCTCGCGCGAGACCGGGCGCTAAGCCTGTCGAACAGCGCGCCATAGGCTTCGACCATGGCGGACAGGGTGTAGAGGTCGCACTGGCGGGCGCGATTGGCCTGGCCGATGCTCTCCCGCAACGCCGGGTCGGCGATCAGGGCCTGCAACGCGTTGCTGAGGGCGACCTCGGACGGCGGCGCCACGAAGGGCCGGTTTTCCTCCGCCACCATGTCGCGAACATCTCCGACGTCGGTCGAGGCGACCGGCAGCCCCGCGGCCATCGCTTCCAGGATGGCGAACGGCATTTGTTCGGTGTCGCTCGACAGGGCCAGGATCTGACACTGCATGATGAGGTCCCGCGTGTCGGTCCGGCGCCCCAGAAGGAACAGACGCCCTCCAAGCTTGAGCCGCGCGCCTTCCCGCACGACGGCGTCCCGTTCGGGCCCGTCGCCGATCAGGAGAAGCGCGGCGCGCGTCTTGAGCGGCGCGAAGGCGCGAAGCAGGCGAAGCGGATTTTTCTCGGGCCTGAGCGCGCCGACCCAGGCGATCATTGGAAGCCCGCGCGGCAGCTTCGGCCGCAGGCTGCCCAGGCGCGTGACGTAGTCCGCCTGCGGGGCGATGCCATTGGGGATGTGCTGGACGTTGCGCCGGGCCAGACGCCAGGTGTCGATCGCGATGGTCTGCAGCGTCCGCGACGGCACGACCACGTGGCTGCGAGCGAGGGCGACCCGACGCGCCCAAATCCGCCGCAGGAACTGCCGGACGGCCTCTTCCGGACCAAAGCCGTCTTCCATGTGAACGTGCGGAACACCGCCGAACGCGTTGGCGAAGGCGACCTCCATGGCGCCCCAGTTGTAGGTCACCAGCACGTCCGGCTTGAGCGCGGCGAGCTGGGCGCGATAGAGGCTCAGCCGCCCGGACAAGGACGCCGAGGCCGGCGGCGGCGGATCGGCGTAGCGCACCGGCGCGCAAGGCGAGACGAGCGCGGCGGCGCCGTAGTCGCCGTTGAGCGACACCACCGTATGACGAAAACGCGCGTGCAGGGCCGCGGCCAGCGCCGCGAAACGCACCTGGGTGCCCCCGATATTGAAGCTGGGGAAGACGTGGACCAGGTGCGGGCGATCATCGTGCCCGTCGAACCATGGCGTCGGTTCGATCCCCGGCGAGGCAAGGAAGTCGGTTGACTGCAGGTCGTGGGTCACCGGGCGCCATCCGGGAAAAGGACCACGCGGATCGTCTGCACCAAGATCACCAGGTCGAGCAGGACGTCGTTCTTCTTGAGATAGTAGAGATCGTAGGAGAGCTTCTGTCTTGCGTCCTCGATGGACGCGCCATAGCGATAGTTCACCTGCGCCCAGCCGGTGATGCCCGGCCTCATGCGATGTCTGAGGTCATAGTTGGGGAGCACCTCGCGAAGCTGTTCGACGAAGACCGGGCGTTCCGGCCGGGGGCCGATGAAGCTCATCTCTCCCACCAGAACGTTGATGACCTGGGGAATTTCGTCGATCCGCACCTTGCGGATGAAACGGCCGACACGGGTCACCCGGTCATCGGCGGAGGCCGCCCAGCGGGCCACGCCGTCCTGCTCGGCGTCGGTCCTCATGCTGCGGAACTTCCAGACCTTGAAGATCCGTCCGTCCAGGCCGACGCGCTCCTGCCGATAGAAGATCGGCCCGCGGCTCTCCAGCCGGATGGCCAGGGCCGTCAGCAGGCACATCGGCAGGGCGATGACCAGAAAGGCCAGGCTGACGATGAGATCGAGCGCGCGCTTGAGCACGCGGTGACGATGATTGAAGACGAAGCCGCTGGAGAAGGTGAGCCAGCCCGGTTCGACCTTGGAGGAATCGATCACGCCGGCCTCGCGCTCCCAGAAAATCAGCGCATCGACCACTTCCATGCCGTGCAGCTTGCACTCCATGAGTTCGGCGACCGGCAGTCCTCCGTGATCGTCCACCGCCACGATGATCTCGTCCGTGCGCAGCATCTCCGCGAGCATCGAAAGCGGCGCCCGTTCAGGGGCCGGGACGGCGACCAGAAGGTTGCCGATCCGGGGAGAGGCGCATTCTGGCGCCCGCCAGTTGCGGATGGTCTGCAAGTGGTGGAAGTGGCCGCGACCAGGCCCGATGAGGAACCTTGTCACCGCTTCGGCGCCCGGACCGTCACCGAGCACCAGGACCCGTCGTTTCATGAACGACAGCCCCAGCCACCATCCCAGCGCCACGTGCAGCACCAACATGATGAGCATGAACAGGGTGATGGCCAGCGACAGGACGCCAACGTGTTCGCTGAAGGGAAGTCCAGCGGCGATTTTGGTCAGGGCGATGACCGCGACGGACGGCACCAATATGATCAGCCACGCCACCAGGAACCGTTTCAGGATGATCCTGAAATTCTGGGCCGCGTCGTTGTTGTAAAGCCCGACCGCTGTCGTGATGAGCAGCAATCCGGCGGTCAGCAGAAAGACCTCCGGCGGATCGAATTGCACCAGGGGGCCGGCGAAACACCCCGCGCATCGCCGGGAGATGTCCAGAAGCTGCAGGACTGACAGGAGCATTCCGACATCCAGGCAAGCGAGGACGCAGAATTGGCGAGGAGCGTGATGTCCAAAAATGTTCACGGCCAAATCCCACAATTCTGGAACGTCTTCACGGCGGCGCCTCGTCGGGCCCGCCACGGTTAACCTCAATTAACTTCGGCGGACTGGACCGCCGCCCTGTCGAATGATCACCTTTCGGGTCGTCGACGATGAAAGCGGCCGCTCAGCCGGGGCGCGCGGTCGGGGCGTCGATCAGGCGATGCATCATTGTGAAAGGCGGGCGCCCGGAAATTCTCCCCACATTCCGGACAAGTGCGCCGCTCCAAGAGGCTCCCGCGTGACCCGTGTCCTGGTATTCTCGACCCTCTATCCAAACGCGGCCCAGCCGAACCATGGGGTGTTCGTCGAGAACCGGCTCCGAGCGACGATCGCGCAGGGCGGCATCGAGGCCACCGTCATTGCGCCGGTGCCGTATTTCCCGCTGTCCCACGAATTTTTCGGCCGCTACTCGACCTTCGCCCGGGTCCCGCGGCGCGAGGTGCGGCACGGCGTCGAGGTCTGGCACCCGCGCTACCTGGTCATTCCGAAGGTTGGCTCCAGCTATGCGCCCGAAGCGCTCTTTCGCCGCGGGCTCGCGCTCGCGCGCCAGCTGCAGGCGGCCGGCCAGCAGTTCGACGTCATCGACGCCCACTACTTCTACCCGGACGGCGTCGCCGCCGCGCGTCTGGGGCAGGCCCTTCGGCTGCCGGTGATCATCACCGGCCGAGGAACGGACCTCACCCTGATCCCCGACGAAACAGGCGCCCGCCGACGGATCCGCTGGGCGGCCCATCAGGCGAGCGCCATGGTCACGGTCTGCGCCGACCTGAGGCGTCGGCTGATCGCCCTTGGCGCGCCCGAGGATCGGACCATGGTCCTGCGCAATGGCGTCGATCTTGGGCTTTTTCGCCCACAAGACCGGGCCGCCGCGCGCGCGGCCCTCGGGCTGGACGGATTCACGCTGCTCTGCGTGGGCGGCCTCATCCCGCGAAAAGGAGTCGACCTTGTCCTTGAGGCGCTCGCGCAACGCCCCGACTGCAACCTCCTCATCGCGGGGGGCGGCCCCCTGCGCGTGGCGCTGGAAGCTCATGCCAGGCGCCTGGGCGTCGCCGGCCGTGTCCGCTTCCTCGGCGAGGTCGCGCACGCCGACCTGCCGAGCGTCTATGCCGCGGCCGACGTCCTGGTGCTGGCTTCCTCGCGGGAGGGCTGGGCGAACGTGCTGCTCGAGGCGATGGCCTGCGGCACGCCGGTGGTCGCGACAAACGTCAACGGCGCCGAGGAGGTCGTTCGGTCGGACGCCGCGGGCGTGCTCATGAACCGACGCACGCCGGAAGGTCTGGTGGAAGCGCTGGACCTCCTGCGTCGAAACATGCCGAGCCGGACGGAGACCCGGCGCTATGCGGAGGCCTTCAGCTGGACCAGGATCGGCGAAGCCAACAAGGCCTTGCTCGATGGGGCGGCCGCGGCGGGGTTCGAAGGCAGACACACCCGGGGTGTCCTGGACCTCGCTCGCCGTCTCCTCGGCGAACCGGAGAATGGCGTCTGTGACCCAGCGGCGCCGTGACGGCGGACCGCTGGACGATCCTCCCTTAGACCAGAGTCGATGACGCCGCGGGCCGCGTGGCGGTCCCCCGGTCGCTCGGCGACGGGGCCTCATCGCGCCAGTCGTTGGCGGCCCGAGCGCCGGATGCGGCGTTGTGCGCCAGGAAGGCGTCGAACACCCAGGTCAGCCAGAGCGCCTTGGAGTGATCCTGGAACCCCTCGACATGTTCGGTGGCCATCTTCCTCACGCGCCCGGTGTCGATCATGCCGCAGTCGCGCAGGTGCGGACTGTCCGCCAGGCGAAGGATCGCCTCGCGCAGGGGGCCTCGGAACCAGCGCGCGAGGGGCACCGAGAAGCCTTGCTTGGGCCGGTAGAGCAGATCGCGCGGCAGGTAGGGCTCCATGGCGCGCTTGAGGATGGCCTTGCCGCCGCCCGCGCGCGACAGCTTGAGGGCCGGAGGCAGCCAGAAGGACATGGCGACGAACTGCGGGTCGAGCATCGGCGACCTGACCTCCAGGGAATTGGCCATGCTCGCCCGGTCCACCTTGGTCAGGATGTCACCGGGCAGATAGGTCGTGATGTCGGCGTATTGGGCGCGTTGCAGCGGATCCAGCGGCGCGTCCACATTGAACGCCGTGCGAATGACGTCGCCGGCGTCGTAGCCTCCCAGCGCCCTCCGGAAATCGGTCGTCAGCAGGGCCGCCCGCGCCTCTTCGGGGAGCGCGGAGGACATGCGGGCGTAGGCGCTCGCGGAATCCAGCGACAGTTCGCGCAGGGTGGCCTTCGCGCGGAGGGGCCGGGGGAGCCAGGCGCCGCGCGGATAGATGTCCGCTAGCGGGCCGAGCAGGCGAGCGCGCACGGACGGCGCGACGTGGGCGCGCACACGCTCCCCGACGCAGTGGAAGGCGTGGCGTCGATAGCCGGCGAGCGCCTCGTCGCCGCCGTCGCCCGACATGGCCACCGTCACCGATCGCCGGGCCTGGGCGCACACGGCGAAGGTCGGGATCGCCGAGACGTCGCCAAACGGCTCATCATGGATTTCCGGCAGTCGCTCCATCATCTCGAAATCGTCGGCGCTCACCCGGCGGACGTCGTGATGCGTCGCATAGCGTTCCGCCACGGCGCGGGCGTAGGAGGTTTCGTCGAAATCCCGGTCGCCGAACGCGATCGAGAAGGTGTCGATCGGGCGCCCGGCCTGCAACGCCATCAGGGCGACGACGGCGCTTGAATCGACGCCGCCCGACAACAGCGCCCCCAAGGGCACGTCGGAGACGAGGCGACGCTTGACCGCCGCGGCCAGTGTTTCCACCAGAAGCTCGGGAGTCGCGGTTCCCGACGCCGGCGCGGTCTCGAGCAGGGACCAGTATCGACGGATCTCCGGAGGGCGCCCGCGCCGGGCCAACAGGTAGTGCCCGGCCGGCAGCTTCCGGATGGAACGGTAGATGGTCTTCGGGTCAGGCACATAGCCGTAGGCAAAGAAGTCCTCGACCGCCTGCGTGTCCAAGGCGCGATCGGCTTCAGGCAGGGTCAGCAAGGCCTTGATCTCGGAGGCGAACGCCAGGGTCCCGTCGGGACTCACCTGATAGTGCAGCGGCTTCTTCCCAAAGTGGTCGCGCCCGAGGACGAGCGTCTGCTCATCCCGGTCCCAAAGCGCGAACGCGAACTGTCCCTGCAGCTTCGAGAATAGAACCTCCCGCCATGCGCGCCACCCATGCAGCAACACTTCCGTGTCGCTGCGGGTCTCGAAGCGCGCGCCCTTGCCCTCGAGTTCACCCCGCAGCTCATGGAAGTTGTAGATCTCGCCATTGAAAACGACGGTGAGGGCCCCATCGCGGGTCTCCATCGGCTGAGCGCCGCCCACGATGTCGATAATGGCCAGCCGTCGATGGCCGAGCGCCAGGCCAGGCCGAAGATGGACGCCCGCGCCATCGGGACCGCGGTGGGCGATCGCGGCGATCATGCGCCGGATCAGCGCCGGATCGTATGTCCGTGATCCTTTGATATCGAACAGGCCCGCGATCCCGCACATGCTGCCTCCAGGTCCGCCGCTACCGAGGACTGGAGTTTGGCTCCGCCGCATCGTGAGGGGGCTGTCAAAAGGCGAGGACGACCCCCGATGGCGAAAATTCTGTTCCTCGCACACCGCGTGCCGTTCCCGCCTGACAAGGGCGACAAGATCCGGGCGTTCCATATCCTGGAGCATCTCGCCGCGCGGCATGAGGTCTGGCTGGGCGCGGGGGCGGACGACCTGGCTGACCTGCGGAGCCTGCCGATGGCGAAGGCCCGCTACCGCGACGCCTGCTTCGCCCCCCTCGACCGTTTCCGTCGCGCCCGCAACATGGCCTGGGCGGCGGTCGCCGGGGCGCCCCTGAGCGTGGCGCGTTTCCGGCATCCGATGCTTGAACGCTGGATCGAGGACGTGCTGCGGGAGGTCCGCCCGGACGTGGTTTTCGTCTATTCCTCCGCCATGGCCCAGTACGTCGTCGGCCGGATGCGCCCCGGCGCGCGCCTGGTGGTGGATTTCGTCGACGCGGACGCCGAGAAGTGGCGCGCCTACGCCGAACGCGCGCCGACCCCCGCGCGCTGGATCTACGCCGCCGAGACGCGGCGGCTGATCCGCTTCGAGCGGCGCGCCCTCGACGCGGCGGTCGCCGGGATCCTGGTCTCCGAGACCGAACGGCGGCTGCTGGCGAACTTTCAGCCCGGCGGCGCTGACAAGCTGCACGTCATCACCAACGGGGTGGCCGCCGATTGCTTCGGGGTGATTCCGAGTCCGAACGTCCAACCGACGATCGTCTTCTGCGGACGTATGGACTACGAGCCGAACATCGACGGCGTCGAATGGTTCGTGCGCGAGATCCTGCCGAAAGTCCGTGAGCGCAGACCCGACGCGATTTTTCGCATCGTCGGCGCGGCGCCCGCCGCGCGCGTGTTGGCCCTACGCGCGACGCCGGGAGTCGAGGTGACCGGCACGGTGCCGGACGTCCGGCCCTATCTCGCGGGAGCGGCGGTCGTGGTCGCGCCGCTGCGCATCGCTCGCGGGATCCAGAACAAGGTGCTTGAAGGCCTGGCCGCCGGGCGTCCCGTCGTGGCGACGCCCGACGCTCTCGACGGCATCGCCGCGCAACCGGGGCGCGATGTTCTGGTGGCGGCGGACGCCCGGGGCTTCGCCATGGCGGTCGCGGACGTGTTGCTGGGCGTCGCCCCCGCGGACCTGGGTTCCCGCGGCCGGCGGTTCGTGCAGCGCCACCATCGTTGGGACGCCCAACTCGAGGCGATGGACCGGCTCATCGCCGACCTGGTCAAGCCGCTTTCAGGCCAGGCTGCGGCTTAGGCCAGGCTGCGGCTTAGGATCGGGGAAATGGCGTTGGCGACCGGCAAGGGCAGCCGCCGCCAGACTTCGATCAGCGCGGCGTAGCGCGGGTTCGTAGGGTTGATGTTCGGCAGGACCTTGGACTTCAGCAATCGATACTGATGCGTGATCGGCCGTGGCTCGAAGCCCCAGTGGCGCTTGAACTCGTAGGGACCCGTTCCGACCTTGCTGCGCCCGAAATCGAAGGTGGTGCAGCCGCGTTCCGCGGCGTGCCGCATGAGCGCCCAGAGCATCAGGTCGTTGGCCCCGAGGGCGCGCGCTTCCGGCCGGCTGCCGGTATAGTAGGGCAGGACCCGGCCACGGAAGTAGTAACTCAGGACCGAGCTGATGGGGCGGCCCCCGGAACTCACCGTCAGGATGTCGCAATCCGATCCGAACACCGAGTACAGCCGCTCGAAGAACCGTGGCGGCAAGGCGGGCGTGCCGTGGTTCCTCATGGTGCGAGAATAGAGTTCGTAGAACACCCGAGGAGAGGTCTCGACGCGGGCGGTCATGCCGCGCGCGAAGACCCTGCGGAGCAGAGCCCGCTGCCTTTTGGGCAGTTGCTCGAAATTGTCCTCCTCGGCCGCGGCGATCGGCGCTTCAAAGCCGGCATAGAGGTCCCCCCGCGCGCGCCAGTTCCCCGGGGCCATAGGCAGGTCGCGTAACTCGACGTAGTCGACCCCCAGCTTGCGTCCCAGTGTTTCGGCCTGGTCCAGGATGGCGGCGAAGGAATCCGCATCCGACGCGAGCGGGCCGCCGCCAACGCAGAAGGCGTTCGAGATCAGGGCATGGCCGAAAAGGCGGCTGCGGATCTCCACCATGGGCAGGATCGCCGCGAGGCTTCCATCGTCACGACGCTCTGTCAGATAGTGGGCCCGGTGACCGAAGACCTGGCTCGCCACCTCGCGCCATGCCGATCGGTGGAAGAAGGTGGCGTCGGGATGGTTGAAGACGAACTCATCCCACTGTTGCTCGGCAGTCGGCGTCATCGAGGGCCTCCGGCCAGGTTGAAGGCGCGATCTATCCGGTCCCAGCGAAAGTCGCGGGCCAGCCGTCTCAGGCGGTCGTGCGTCTTGGACAGGTTCACGTAGTGGCGAAGGCGGGACTTGAGCGGCGCGCCCCTGGCGCGCGGCTGTCCGGGGTCCAGTTCCCAGGGATGGATGTAGAAGACGGCGGGCATGTCATCGACACGATTCACGCGGTCGATGGCTGCGCGGGAAAGCCAGTAGGGCAGCAGCCGGAAATAGCCGCCGCCGCCGCAAGGCCAGTTGCGCGCGCCGAACCGGACGGTGGAGATTGGAATCTCGACGAGCGTCGTGGCGCCGTCGGGTCGGTAGGCGGTGCGCGGCGCGTCCGGAACGCCATAGAAGTCCCGGGCGACCGGATAGACGCTCGAGCTGTACGCGTAGCCCTCTTCCTCCAGCGTCCGCCAAGCCCAGGGCGTGTGCGGCCCAACGCTGAAGGTCGCGGCGCGATAGCCCCGCACCGGCACGCCGGCGATTTCTTCCAGAACCAGGCGCGACCTGCGAACGTCGTCGCGGAAGGCCTCGGGCGTCTGGCTGTCCACCCGGATGTGACTGAAGCCGTGGCTGGCGACCTCGTGGCCGGCGTCGGCGATGCGGCGGATGAGGCCAGGATGGCGGACGGCGATCCAGCCCAGGGTGAAGAAGGTGGCCCTGACGCCCGCCTCGGCGAACACGTCGAGGATAAGCTGCGTGTTGCGCTCCACCCGAGATTCGCACCCCTCCCAGTCCGCGCGCGGGTAGATGGAGGCAAGGGCCTGGACCTGGAAGTAGTCTTCCACGTCGACGGAGAGACCATTGATGACCTGGGCGGGCGGCGCGACCGATCTCTGACCCCGGTGGTTCAAAAGGTCCTCCTGAGGCCGATGGAGACGGCGTTCTCGGCGATCCGTTCGCCGCCCGGGAAGAGCTGCCGGCTTTTGGTCCGGTCGAACCTGGTGTCGAATTCGGTTCTCGGATTGATCTTGTAGGCCAGGCGGCCGGAGAAGCCGTGCGTCTTGCTCGCCCCGTAGAGCAGGCTCTCATAGGTGTGGCTGTAGTTCGTTCCGAGGGAGAGCGTGAGGTCCGGTCGAAGACGCCTAGTGTAGCCCAGTTGACCGATGAAGGTCCGGTCGCGGCCGCCCGATCGCAGGAAGGTCCTGTTCGTCCAGCTTCCCGAGGCCGTCAGGGAATCGGTGGCGCCGGTATAGATCGCGCGCAGATCGCCGGACCTGTACACCGATGTCTCGCCGTAGAGGTTGCCGTCGAACGTGAAGTCCGTCGGCGCGTACGCCGGTTGCAACTGAGCGCTGCGCTGGACGAACTCGCGGAACGATCTGGCCACGGCGACCTGGCCCGGCTGGATCGTTTTCGAATAGGCGCCGATCAGCAGCAAGGTTCGCGAGACCTGGAAATTGGCGTCGGCCGCCCAGGCGGTGCGGTGGTATCGGCTGCCGCCTTCGACGCTGATCTTCGAGCGCGCGTTCGGCGTGAACTCCAACCCGGCGCTGGCGATCGGCGCGGTGATGCGCGCAATGCCCGGCGGCGTGACGCGCTCATAGCCGAGGCGCGAGATCAGGCGGACTTTCGGCCGGAGCCCCACGAACACCGACTGGGTCGCGTTCGCGGCCCTGTAGCCATGGTCGTTCTTGACGAACTCGCCGGTGGTCAGCCATTCGTATCGCCGCAGCCGCGCGCCGCTGCCGACGCTGCCGACCAGCTGGACGATGCTGTCGTCTTCCGGCAGCCTCCCCACGGAACCGCGGTCGTCCGTCGCGTAGAAGACCTGCGAGAAGCGCGCCGCCGCCGCGACGTCGACGTGGTCGCCCCGCGTCATCGTCAGGCGCGGGCCCACGGTATAGGTGGACAGCCGGACGCGCTGGCCGGCGCCGTGACGCTGGGTGGCGGGGGCGCCGAATGTCGAGATGGCGCCATTGGTGACCGCGCCTTCGGCCTCGATGGCGAGGGTGTTCCTGATCAGCTGCAGGTTCGCGGCGCCATTACCGGCCACGGACCATCCGTTGAGTTCCGACAGGCGCGAATAGGCGTCGTAGGACACCTCGCCGACAGCCTGGGCCGTCACGCGGCTGGTGGCGAGCTTTGCGTCCACGCCGAGCAGGCCACGCAGGATGAAGTCCGACCTCCTGTCGGAGGCGGTGACGCGCGCATTGTCCGTGTAGACGCCCTGTACGCCGAAGGTCGGTGTAATCGAGAACGGGCGTTGATCGGCGGGTTCCGCGGCTGGCGCGACGCCTCCGGTCAGGGTCATGCAGGTTGTACAGAAGAGCGCGGCCCACGTGCCGCTGGGATGAGGTTTCCGCCGCGAGGGGTGTTCGCAAGACATGTTCTGCCGTTTCCCCCGAGCCGGCCGGCTCAATGCCGCCTGGAATAGCGGACGTGCGACTGCGACCGGTCGGTCTTGTTGAACACCAGCGCGACGCGCGCCGCGTCAAGCGGACCCGCGTGACGATGCAGGATGCCCAGCCCTTCGTCGACTTCCGCCCGTTTCGACTCGCCCATGGCCGCGATGAAGAGGATCTGGCCGGCGTGCTTGGCCAGCGAGACGGTCACGCTGCAAGAGAGCACCGAGCCGGAGTCCATGATCACGATCCGCTCCTCGGTTCCGTGGTGCAGCGTCTCGATCAGGCGCCCCATGCGTTGCCCGGCCATCAGCTCTGGCGCCGTTACGCGGGGCCGGCCGAACGGGACGGCGTAAACGCCCCGGACGCTGGTGGGATACAGGATATCGCTGACTTCCAGATCCTCGTCGTCCAGGTAGTCGAGAAGTCCCAGCTGGTCGCCGAGCTTCATGCGCCTGGAGAGCTCGGAACCGCCCATGTCGGTGTCGATGAGGACGACGCGACGGTCGTGCTCGAACATGAAGCTCAAGGCGAGCCCGAGGGTCATCGTGGTCTTGCCTTCCCCAGGCGAAGCGCTGGTGATCAGGATCGTCCGGGGATCATAGGGCCCGACATCCGCTTCCATCCGCGCCAGCATGTGTCGCTTCAGGACCCGGAACTCCTCGCGCGTGCGGGATTCGTCGAAGCGGGGAGGGGCGACCACGCCGACCCGCTTCAACTCTCCGGAACGTGTCCACAGGTTCTGGACCAGGGGCGTGTCGCGGTTGTTGGTCGTCAGGGCCCTGGAGTCGGTCGCGACGAGGCTCGGGAGGAGTTGAGGCATGTTGCTCACGGCCGGTAATCCCAGGTTGTACGATAGGACTTCAGGATGATGGGTGGGTTCGGCGCCGCGCCGCCGATTCTTCTGGGCGCGCGCGCCAGTCGAGTCGGCCGGGCGTTCCATGCGGGCTCCCAGGACAGCGTGCCGATCACGGGCAGCTGTACGGCCTGTTCCAGCTCCTGCGTCGACACGAATATGCTCCTTGTCGCGGCGCGCAGCCAGCCCGCCGCCAGCCCGCCGCCGACCGCGAGCACGCCGGCCAGGGCCAGGTAGAGGAGGCGGTGCGGCCCGATCGGGACCGTCGGAACCGTGGGCTCCCGGGTGACCTGATACTTGCCGACGCCGTCGGCGCCGTAGACGGCCTGCGACATCCGGGTGGCGACACGCTTGTTGAGCAGTTGCTGGTAGGCGTTGCGAAGCACCTCGTCGTTCTTCTGCAAATTGGTCCATTCCGAAGCGACCTCGGGCGGGATCGGGGCGGGCCTGATCCGCCGCGGCGCATATCCCCCGACCAGGGCCGGCGATCGGCGCGCGGTGGTCAGGGCCGCCGTCTCCTCCAGATCGCGCGCGCGGATCGCTTCGGCGAGCTGCCGGCGGGTCGCGATAACGTCCGGATACTGTTCGGTGTAGGTGGCGCGGAGGCTGGTGAGTTGCGACTCCAGCTCCGACACGCGTCTGCTGGCGGCGAATGACCTTGGCGGCGGAGCCGCCTGGGCGACGGGCGCGGGGGCCGGCCCCTGGTCCTGGAAGCCCGTGTCGACCGTCGTGGCGGACACCGCGGGGTGGCTTTTCCGAAATTCGGCGATCTTGGTTTGCGAGGCGGCGACCATCGCAGCGTAGGAAGCCACCTGCTCGTCGAGGAACTGGCCCGCCCGTCCGAGATCGGCTTGAGCGCGATCCACGTTGCGGGCGACGAACTGGTTCAACAGCAGCCGCACCACGTCGCGCGCGCGAACAGGGTCCTTATCCGTGACATGAAGCTCGACGAAATCCTCTCCCGGGTCTCGCGCCAGGTGGATTCTCTTCCTCAGCCGGGTCATCTCCACCTCAAGGGCGGCCCGGTTCATCGACGCCGCCGTCGGGTCCATCTGCCGCACGACCTTCTCGAGGTTTACGTCGTTGAGCAGCGTCTTCTGGACGACGTAGGGGCTGCCATAGCCCTCCCCCACGAGAGACATGCCCTCGGCGGTGGCGGCGAGCGGCGTCTGGCCGTTCACGTAGATCTGCCCCCAGGCGTCGTACACGTTCGGGAGATGAAGCACGTAGGTCGCCGCGCCGCCCCACAGGACCACGGTGGTCGCGGCCGCCAGCCAGCGGTAGCACCAGATCCGGCGGCTTTCGTTCCTGATGAGCGTGAAGAGGGGATCGAGCATGGAAGCATTACTCTCTCGAAACCGGCCTCGCCCCCGGGCGCGGTCGGTATTGAAGGCCGATGGGCCAGGTCAGAACATCCGTTCAGGGATGCGGATGATGTCGCCCGGCATCAGGTTCACGTTGGCTTGCAGGTCGCCCGATCGGACCAGGTCCTTGAGCCGCAGCGGGTAGGACTGGTAGGCGCCGTTCTCACGCCTCAGCAGCTTGGCCCCGTTGCCATTGGCGAACATGGTGAGGCCGCCGACATCGATCAGCACGTCCAGCGCGGTGAGCCCGGCCCGATAGGGGACCGTCTTGGGCGTCACGGCCGCCCCGATGACACGGACCGCGGCCGAGTTGCCCGGCGCGGCGAAGGCTTTCACCACGACGGTGACCACCGGCTCCTGGATATAGTTGGAAAGCGAGGTTTGGAGGTTTTCGGCCAGTTCCGTCGGCCGGCGGCCCTGCGCCTGGATGTCCTGCACCAGCGGGGTGGTGATCCGACCGTCGGGGCGGACCGGCGCTTCCACCGAAAGGTCAGGGTTTTTCCAGACAAAAATCTGGAGGATGTCACCCGGCCCGATGAGGTAGTCGGCCGCCTCCGACACGGCCCCCTCCGACACGGCCGCCCCCGATACGGCCGCTGGTCGGCCAAGGTCCGTGGCGGGTTGGGCGTTGGCGGCTAGCGGGATCACCGCGCAGAGCAAGCTCACAACGCCGAGCTTCCGCCAATGACGCGCAACATTGATCTTGAGGGTCCGTCGTCCGGACGATCCGTCAGCGGCCACGGAGATACTCGACAGTCGACGTTCCAATGTCTGGCCCCTTTTACGCTTGCGACCCGGGCCACGTGGCGTCGCCCCAGATCTCCGCTCGCCGCTGAACGATCGAGCGGTTGCACCCCATGAATAGGAACACTGGGACGATCATGACTATGTCGAATGATGGATCGGCGGCCGGTGAGAGGGCGCTATTCGGGCCCCGGGCGAGATGCCGCACCACACCACGAGGGCACCATGATCCCCTATGCTCGGCTCAAGCCAGGGCCCGGGTTCCAGGCGCGACGCGCGCTGTTCTACTACGGACAGCGGATGGCGACCGCGCCCGTGATCCGCCGCGCCCTGTCGTTTCTCATCGCCGGGGCCGTGCGCGCGCGACAGGGCGGACCGGTGACCTGGCCGCGCGACGAGACGTGCAAAACCGTGCTGGCCGACCTCAGGAAGGAGGGGCTGGCCATGCTGCCGCCCCTCGTTCCCCCGGTCGAGATCAAGCGGATCGCCGACTATTTCCGCGGCAACATGGTCGCCGCGCCGGACGGCGCGCGCCTCCCTGTCGAACAGATACCGGCGGGCGCCGCCGCGGCGGATTACAGCCTGGAGACCGTCCTTGCGTGTCCGGGTCTGCTGACGCTCGTGAACGCGCCGCGGGTTCTGCGGATCGCGGCGGACTATCTGGGCTGCAAGCCAACGATTTCAAGCATCGGCGTGCGCTGGACATTCCCGTTCAGCCGCGAGGCCACGCGGTTTCAGAGCTTTCATCGCGATGTCGACGACTGGCGCTTCCTGAAGCTGTTCATCTATCTGTCGGACGTCGACGCCGGCTCGGGTCCGCACAGTTTCGTTCGAAGATCCCACGACACCGCCTTCGGATTGACCATGAGGGCCTACACGCAGCTCGAAATTGAAACGCGCTTCGGGGGCCACAAAATAGCGATCGTGACGGGGCCGATGGGCACCACCTTCATGGCCGACACCTTGGGGGTGCACTGTGGCGGCCGTCCGACCACAGGCCCGCGCCTGATGCTCCAGGTGCAGTATTCGCTGCTGCCCATATTCGCATTCCGCTACGACCCCGTCGAGAGCGAGGCGATGGTGGACGCCTATTGCAACCGCCTTCTGCTGCGCCAGCGGCCCCATGCGCGCCCGCGAAGGGGGCGGCCGTTCTAGCCGCGTTGATCGCGCCACGGTGGCCACCGAGTTCGCTGGAGGACAGCCCCTGTTCCCCCGAATGGCCTTCGAACCAACATAAGAGGGGGATCATTTCCGGGCGCGCGGGCCAACTCCATCATCGGATGGAGGCGGTCATGACGCTCGATGGTGAAAAGCCCAAAGCCAAGCGCGGCTTCGCCGCCTTCAGCCCGGAACGTCGCCGGGAAATCGCAGCTCGCGGCGGCGCCAGCGTGCCGCCTGGGAAACGCAGCTTCTCTCAGAACCGGGAACTGGCCGCCCGCGCGGGCCGCATCGGCGGAGCATCCTCATCGAGCCGTAAGGAACCCGACTGAGGCGCCCATCGGCCGAGGGAAGGGCGCGGCCTGGAAGGCCGAGCCCGACTTGGAGGCGGAACCGTCGCGACGACCCAGCCATCCCACTCGAAACCCATGAAATGATACGACGACCGCCACCAGAATGAGGTCAGCGTTTCGGGCCGAGCCGCCGTCGCACTGAAGTGATGTCACCTGGACACCAGCCGGCCCGGCCCGTGCAGGAGGCGAGCGGTGGACAACCCGATCGTTCTTGAAAACCAGAAGCCGGGGACGCCCAGAAATGTCTGGGACGCACCCGCCAGTAACCAGATCGAAGGCTTCGCCACCCAGTTCAGCGTCGACAACGGCAGCACGGTCTCGTTCAAGATCAACCTCAATGTCGCTCAGGGCGCGACGGCTCCGTACCGCGTCGAGATCTATCGGCTTGGCTATTACGGCGGCGACGGCGCGACCCTGGTCACCACCTTGAACGGCCTCACCGGCGTTCGGCAACCGG
>Ga0209758_1000486_pt1 | contig 65083 bp, 65 predicted proteins | sample AraplaMF_Col_mMF_FD_184258 | JGI IMG/M metagenome (GOLD analysis project Ga0209758, IMG submission 184258) | Arabidopsis root microbial communities from the University of North Carolina, USA - plate scrape MF_Col_mMF (SPAdes) (version 2) | ecosystem: Host-associated > Plants > Roots > Endosphere... | reverse complement strand
AAGGCGAGCCAGGCGGCGATCGTCTGCGGCGCGAACTGATCGGCATGGAAGCTGACCCGGATGATGGCCGAGATCCGTTCGCGCGGCGTTGCCGCTTGCCTCAGCGCCGTCACCGCGTCGTTGCGCAGTTGCCGTAAAAGGAAACGGACGGTCTCGATCAGCAACTGCTCCTTGCTGCCGAAATAGTGATGCGCAAGGGCTGGCGATACGCCGGCTCGACGGGCGATGTCGGACATGGTGACGGTCAGCGAGCCGTGATCGCCGATCACCCGTAGCGCCGCATCCACAAGCGCCTTGCGGCGCACCGGTTCCATTCCGACCTTCGGCAAGTTCAATCCTCCGAGAATAGGTGGAGCGTATTTTTGATTGACTGATCAATCAATAAAAATCTTTCGCCGATTGATCTGGGTCACCTCTTTCCGCGCAAAATTGCTGCAGCATATCTCCAGCAATCAGGAGGTGCGCCAATGGCCAATATTTACGACGGAATGCCCGAATCCCCGTTGCGGTCGAAATGGGTATGGTTCGTTGGTCTCGGCGTGCTGCTTCTCATCTGCGGCCTCATCGCTCTCAGCAATCTGCTGATGGCGACGGTCGCTTCGGTCTTTTATGTCGGCATGCTCATGCTGGCAGGCGGTGTTATCTATCTGATCCACGCCTTCCAGGTGCGCGGCTGGGATCATGTGCTCTTCTGGGCGTTGAGCGGTGTGCTTTATGTGCTCGCCGGCATCTGCGCCTTCGTTAACCCTATCCTCACCTCGGCTGCCTTGACCCTGTTTCTGGCCATCGCGCTGCTCATTGCCGGTGTCTTCCGCCTCTTCGTCGGCATGCGCATGCGGCCGCTCAAGGGGTGGGGCTGGATTGTTGCGAGCGGCCTCATTACTGCTCTCGCAGGCTTCGTGATCGCGCTCGGCTGGCCCGTCAACAGCCTCTGGATTCTCGGCCTCTTCCTGGCGGTCGATCTCGTCGTTCAGGGCTGGACAATGCTCGCCTTCGGTCTAGGTATCCGTTCTTGAAACTGTGGAGAGAGGCCGCCGGATGGTCCGTTTCGGCCGTTTCTTTTTTGACAAGAACATGACGGGGTACTAAAATTCCGCGATTGAAGGCCGGCTCCGCAGAAGAGCCGCCTCCTGTGCTAAGGCACTTCGGCATTGGCGCTTGTCGCCCCAGAAGCCGAAAATAGACCCCCGAGGCAGTCTCTGCCGAATAGAATGGGAGGAGAATTCCATGCCGATGGTCACCGTTTCCATCTCACCGCTCCAGGCGGCCGGCATCCGCGATGCTGTCGATCAAGGCGGATATGCATCGAGCAGCGAGGTCGTGCGTGAGGCACTGCGCCTGTGGGATGCCGCCCGCAAACTGAGTGAATATCACAGCGACGTCTTGGCCGATGAAAGTGCTCCCAGCGGCAGCAGATGCGTCGCCGATATGTTTGCAGATCATGAAGCGGAACACCGCCGCTCGGCTTGAATAAGCCTTTGATTGTAAATAGAAAATCTAATAAACGCTGAGCGCGCATGAAAGCTTGCGCGTTTCATAAAAGTTTCACACTGACGAAAGAGTTCGTTGACCCTTCTGCTCCATTGTCCGACCGAAAAAGAAAAGGTCACAGTGGAGATTGGCATGTCTTTGGCTGCCAGCGTCGAACCGGGTGTCGTGCGTCGTTACGCCAGCGATCAGATCGTCACCCTCGCCAAACTCGTCATCGAAAATGCGTTTCAGCCGATCGTCGAAGCCGGTACCGGCACGGTCTTCGGTTATGAATCCCTCATGCGCGGGCAGGAGCGCATCGGTTTCGAAACGCCGATCGAAATCCTTGACGAAGCCCATGAGACAGGCCAGCTTCTGCATCTTGAGCAGATGGTCGCGAGCCGCGCCCTTGCCAAATTTTCCACGCTCTCGAATTTCGCAACCGCCACGCTTTTCCTCAATCTCGACGTCCGCCTCATCCCGCAAGGCAATCGCCTTGTCGAGAACCTGCTGCTGCAGCTGAAAACGGCGAATATCCCGCCGTCTTCCGTTTGCTTCGAATTCTCCGAGCGTTTCGACAATACCAGCGTGCCGGAATTCGCGGATCTCGTTTCGCGCCTGCGCAAGGCCGGTTTCAAGCTGGCGATCGACGATTTCGGCGTCGGTCACGGCGAGATGAAGCTGCTCTGCGATTATTCGGTCGATTACCTGAAGATTGACCGTCACTTCGTCGCCGATATCGATCGCAGCCCGCGCAAGCGGCATCTGCTGAAGAGCATCGTCAACATGGCCCACGTTCTCGGCACCCGCGTGATCGCCGAGGGCATCGAAACGGAGGCCGAATTCATCGTCTGCCGCGACTATGGCGTCGACCTCGTGCAGGGCTGGTTCATTTCCCGCCCGTCGACGCATCTCTCCGAGCTCGTGCCCGCCTTCCCGCACCTGCAGGAGCTCGGCAAGAACAAGGGCAACAGCCAGTCGCTCGACGAAATCCTCATTCGCAAGCAGATCGAAATGCTGCCGACCGTCTATGAGAGCGACGCCATCGATACGGTCTTCGAACTGTTCCGCCGCAACCCGCGCCAGGCCTATTTCCCGGTCCTGAACGCCAATGGCGAGCCGCGCGGCATCATCCACGAGCATCACCTCAAGGAATATATCTACCAGCCCTTCGGCCGCGACCTTCTGAAGAACAAGGACTATGAGCGCACCATTTCGCATTTCGTCGAGCGCGCGCCGATCGTCGGCCTCGACAGCAATGCCGATCAGTTGATGGCAATCTTCGCCAATATGGAAGGCAGCAACTGCCTGATCCTGACCGACAACATGCGTTATGCCGGCGTCGTTTCCGCCGCCTCGCTGATCAAGGTCATCAACGAAAAGCAGCTGAAGACGGCGCAGGACCAGAACCCGCTGACCGGCCTGCCGGGCAATCGCGCTATCCGCGATTTCATGCGCCACTCCGGCCGCGACGGCGATGAAGTGCGCCACTTCTGCTATTGCGACTTCGACAACTTCAAGCCCTTCAACGATGCCTACGGCTTTCATCTCGGCGACCATGCGATCTCGCTCTTCGCCGCACTGATGCGCCGCTACTTCTTCGCCGAGCGCCACTTCCTCGGCCATGTCGGCGGCGACGACTTCTTCATCGGTGTCGTCGGCTGGACGAAGGAGGAACTGACGGAAATCCTCGATCGGCTCATCAGCGATTTCCACGATGACGTGCTCGATCTCTATTCGGATGAGGACCGCGCCGCCGGCCGTATCCGCGGTCACGATCGTGCCGGCGCGGAAGCCTTCTTCCCGCTGATGCGTTGCTCGATCGGCGTTCTCGAACTGCCCGAAGGTCTCGTTATCGATGATATAAATCGCGTCAGCGCCGAGATCGCCCAGGTGAAGTCGAGCGCCAAGGAAAGCGACGAGGGCCTCGTATTCCAAACGTTAGGCGAGGCGAATTGACGCCTCTGCCACTTCCGGCCTTCCCAAGCCCGGGACCCTGATTTATCTCCAATGTTTGGGAAATAGGGAGAGCCGGGTCATGTCATTGCCGTCGCATATGCGCTTTGTCGATCTGCCGTCTTTCGGCGGGCCGGAGGCGATGGTCATCGCAAACGGATCGGTGCCGGTGCCTTCGGAAGGTCAGATCCTCGTCCGTACCGAAGCGGTCGGCGTCAACCGCCCCGATATTTCCCAGCGCCAGGGGATCTATCCGCCGCCGAAGGATGCGAGCCCCGTTCTCGGCCTCGAACTCGCCGGTGAGGTGGTCGCGATCGGTCCCGGCGTGACCGGCTATTCGCTGGGCGACAAGGTCTGCGGCCTCGCCAATGGCGGAGCTTATGCGGAATATTGCCTTCTGCCGGCCGGCCAGGCTCTGCCTTTCCCCAGGGGGTATGATGCAGTGAAGGCAGCGGCTCTTCCGGAGACCTTTTTCACCGTCTGGGCAAACCTCTTCCAGATGGCCGGACTGACGGAAGGCGAGAAAGTGCTGATTCATGGCGGCTCCAGTGGTATCGGCACGACCGCCATCCAGCTCGCCAAGGCTTTCGGTGCCGAGGTCTATGCGACCGCCGGTTCGAAGGAAAAGTGCGAAGCCTGCGAGAAGCTCGGTGCCAAACGTGCCATCAACTACCGGGAAGAGGATTTCGCCGCCGTCATCAGGCAAGAGACCGGCCAGGGCGTCGATATCATCATCGACATGATCGGCGCAGCCTATTTCGAAAAGAACATCGCCTCCCTGGCAAAGGACGGTTGCCTCTCGATCATCGCCTTCCTGCAGGGCGCGGTTGCGGAGAAGATCAATCTGTCGCCGATCATGGTCAAGCGCCTCACCGTGACAGGCTCCACCATGCGTCCGCGCACGGCGGAGGAGAAGCGGGCGATCCGCGACGATCTTCTTTCCGAGGTCTGGCCGTTTCTGGAAGCCGGCACGATCGCCCCTGTCATCTACAAGACCTTTGCCTTCGACGATGTGGCCGCCGCCCATCGGCTGATGGAGAGCAGCAACCACATCGGCAAGATCATGCTGAAACTCGCCTGAGAGATAACGCCGCGCCGACAGCGATCAGGCCCGGCAATGCCATGACGAGATAGAGCCAGCTCGCCGCCGATAGCGCGCCCGCAACGCCGCCCGGCTCGACCAGCCCGGCGCCGTTGGCGATGACGCCGGCAAAGGCCGCGCCGAAGGCGCTGCCGAGCGAGCTCATGGTCGGGATGGCGGCTGAAGCCTTGTCCTGCTCGCTGTCGGCGACCAGCTTCAGCACCTTGGCGACGAGATGCGCCCAGCCGAGGCCGACACCAAAACCCATCATGAACATGGCGACTGCTGCCGGTCCGAGGATGATAAGATCCGCATCAGGGTTCTCACGGGCAAGGAAGACGGCGAGCACGGCTGTCGCTGCGGCTTCGGTTGAACAGCCCGCAACGATCGCGGCGTTGGCTTTCCTGCCGGAGAAGGAGCCGCTGAAGAAGGCCGCCACCGTCCAACCGAGGGCGACGAGAGCCACCAGGTAGCCTGAAATCAGCGGTGTTACCCCGTGCAGAACCTGCAGGAAATAGGGAATGAAGATATCGCTGACGAGAACGAAGTTGAGGCCGATCATTGTCAGATAGACCCGTGATATCGGCTGGCTCAGCGTCACCGCGCCCAATGGCAGCAGCCGGTTGTTTCCCTTGCGTTCCAAAACGAGCATGGCGCCGACGGCGACGACCGAAACGGCGATCAGCCCGATCTTGGCTGTCGTCATCTCGGTTGTCCCGGCGGTGCTGACCAGCAGCACTGCCCCAAGCAGCAGGCAGATCTGCGCGACAGGCATCTTTGCCTGTTCGCGGTCGTCCTCGGCCTGCGGCAAGAGCCGCGGCGCCAGCACCGCCATCAACACGCTGAGCGGGACGAGCACGGCAAAGGCGTAGCGCCAGGCGCCGTCATGCGCGAAGAAGCCGCCAAGCGTCGGGCCGATGACGGTCGACACCCCCCAGATCGCCGCATAGAGCGTCGACGCCTTGGGCCAGAGCGGTTCGGGATAGACGAAGCGGATGAAAGCGTAACAGAGGGCGGCGAGCGCGCCGGTGCCGAAACCCTGCACCGTTCGGCCGATCAGCACGACAGGCATCGAGGGGGCTGCAGCGCAAAGCAGGCTGCCGACGCCGAAGATCACCGCCGCGATCACATAGACACTGCGCAGCCCGATATTCCTCGGACGCATCGCCATGAAGATCGAACCCAGTATGGTGGCGGCGATATAGAGCGTCGTCACCAGCGAAAACAGCTCCAGCCCGCCGACATCGCGCACGATGCTCGGCGCGATCGTCGCCGTGATGTAGCTTTCAACGGCAGAGATCGTCATGCCGCCGCCAAGCATCAATGTCGCCGGCAGCAGCGCAGGGGAAAACAACTGGAAGACGGAAGTTGAAGAGCCGGATGGCTCCAAGGCGGTTTCGGACATGATGAATCCTTGCGTTTTTCCCGACCCGTTATTATTTTCCAAGTTATGAATTGGAAAATTGCATGAGCATTGGATTAAAACAAGACGTAGCTTGGAAAATTATGCGCCAGTCTCCCGTCAACCGCATCCTGATCCTGTTGAAGACCGAGGGGCCGCAGCTTGCGGCTGCGGTCGGCGATGCACTCGACATATCAGGCGAGGCCGCCCGCCAGCAACTTGCCAAAATGGCGGAAGAGGGACTTGTGGAACCCGTAACGGTCGCCCCCAAGGGCAGGGGACGTCCGAGGCAGCTCTGGCACCTGACGGCTGCGGGTAACAGCCATTTCCCGGATGGCCATGCCGAACTGACGGCGGCCCTGCTGACGACTGTTGTCGCGCAACTCGGCCCCGCCGCGCTGGATACCGTCATCGCCGCTCGCGAAAGTGAAACGCTGCAGCGCTATCGCGACGAACTTGTCGGCAGGACGGATTTGGTGGCTCGGGTCGAAGGGCTTGCTGCCATCCGCAGCCGTGAGGGCTATATGGCCGATAGCTGGCAGGAGGAGGACGGATCATTGATCCTGGTCGAAAACCATTGTCCGATCTGTGCTGCGGCAACGGCCTGTGCCGGATTCTGCCGCTCCGAGCTCGAAACCTTCCGCAGCGTGCTCTCGGCCAATGTCGAGCGCAGCGAGCATATCCTGCTCGGCGCGCGCCGTTGCGCCTATCGCATTACTCCAAGGTAATTTGCGCCGGCTGGCGCATGCGGCTGCCGCTTTCCAGATAGAGCAGGATCACAATGGCGACGATGCCGACAGCGGCGCCGACGAAAGCCGTGCCGGAATAGTCCGTTACCGCCGTTCCAAGCGCAAAAACACCTGCGGCCACGCCGATGCCGATGAAGGTGTTGAGCGAGATCAGCGAGCTGCCGAGGCCCGGCCGGTCGGCGATGAGATCCTGCAGATAGGTGATCGGCAGGCTGAGGATGGCAGCCGCCCCGCAGGCGTTGAGACCGAGCAGCGCATAGAGCTGCCAGGGCGCGGTGGCAAAGCCGAGAAGTACCAGATAGAGGCAGTAGAGCACCGTGCCTGATGCCAGCACATGCACGGTATGGAAGCGCCGCTGCACCAGGCCCCACATCATCATGAAGGGCATTTCGAGAAAGGCCGTCAGGCCCGAGAGAAAGCCGACGTCGACGACGCTGCCGCCGATCGAGTGCACGATAATGAGCGGCGAAACCATGCCGTTCAGCCGCTGCAGGCCGAGCAGCAGCGACATGACGAAGACGCGGATGAAAACATCGGGCGCAAAGACCCGTTTCAGTGAGGCGAAGAAGCCCGGCTGGTTGGGGATCGTCTCGCGCACCGGGCCATTGCCGGGCGCGAAGAAGAAATAGAGGCAGAAGCAGATGAGGCTCGCCACCGCCGCCACCCCATAAGCCGGCGTCATCGATGGCGAAGTGACCAGAGCAAGCCCGACCAGCCCCGGCGCCACCGCCCAGGAACCGGAATAGAGCGCGCGCACCGTCGAGGTGATGGCGACCGCTTCACTGCGGGCCAATTGATTGGTGCGCGCCCGCACACTCGCAAACAGCAGCGAATAGGTTGAATTGCTCATCGGTACCAGAAACAGCACCGAGAAGATGAAGACCGTGGGACTGTGGATGAGCGCGATCGATCCGAAGCCGATCATGCCGGCAATGGAAAGCGCCAGCACCAGCGGCCGTCTTTCCCTAAGCCTGTCCGACCATATGCCGAGCGTCAGGCTGATCGCGACATTGACGACCGCCGCGAAGAAGACCAGCGCCGAATAGGCGCCGTCACTCATGCCGAGTTCGCTGATGCCGATGATCGACTGGTAGGGAACCGTCGAGGCATAGGTGAAGGCGAGCGCAACCAGCGTGACGGTTGGAATGCGGATGCGGCTGTCGCGGATGATGGAAGAAAATGAGGATGGCATGAGAATGAGTCCTGAGAACCCACCTTTAGCCTCATCGCGGCTACACGGAAAACGATAGTTTGCCGCACCAACAGTCACTTCGTGTGATGGTTGTTTAGATGCTGTGATCGGCCGATATCTCCTGCAAATTCCGTTGGCTTTCGGAGAACGAGAGGCTATGCCTTCAGTCTCTGCCCACAATCCGGATTTTTGCCCATGCCCAATCCCGTCCTCGTCGAAGTCACCCGAGGCTCGCTCGTCGAAAGTCGCCATCGCGGATCGGTCGCGGTCGTGGATGGCGATGGCCGTGTCGCCTTTTCGCTGGGTGATATCGAGGCGGGCGTCTTCCCGCGCTCGGCCTGCAAGGCGATGCAGGCGCTGCCGCTGGTCGAAAGCGGCGCGGCGGATGCCTATGGCTTCGGCAACAAGGAACTGGCGCTCGCCTGTTCCTCCCATAGCGGCGAGGATGAACATGTGGCGCTTGCCGCCTCCATGCTGTCGCGTGCCGGCCGTGACGTGGAGGCGCTGGAATGCGGCGCGCACTGGTCCTCGGACCAGAAGACGCTGATCCACCAGGCGCGCACGCTGGAGAAACCGACTGCGCTTCACAACAATTGCTCCGGCAAACATGCCGGTTTCGTCTGCGCCTGCTGCCATCAGGGCATCGATAGCAAAGGTTACATCGGCTACGACCATCCGCTGCAGCATCAGATCCGCGATGCCATGGAGAACCTGACGGGCGCCACACTCGGTCATGACGTCTGCGGTACCGACGGCTGCTCCATTCCGACTTATGCCGTGCCGCTGAAATCGCTTGCCCATGGCTTTGCGAAGATGGCGACCGGCAACGGCCTTGGCCGTGAGCGCGCGAGCGCGTCCCGCCGTCTTTTCGAAGTCTGCATGGCCGAGCCCTTCTATGTCGCGGGTACCGGCCGGGCCTGCACGGAGCTGATGCAGATCGCCCCCGGCCGCATCTTTTGCAAGACGGGCGCGGAAGGCGTCTTCTGCGCCGCCATTCCGGAACAGGGCATTGCGATTGCGCTGAAATGCGATGACGGTGCCGCGCGCGCAGCCGAAGCCGTGGTTGCGGCGACGCTCGCCCGCTTCTTCGAGAAGGGCGGCAAGGAACATGCTGCGCTGACCGCTCTGGCAAATAAATCGATGCGCAACTGGAACGGCATCCATGTCGGCGATGTGCGCGTAGCTGAGGCACTCGCCTGATCGCTGCCTCAATTGCTGCATTGTTACGCATATAAGTTATAAAAAAATAAGAATTATCTAATATAGATAAGGCACGTTCCGGCGACCGGGCATGCCGTCTTGCCGCGACGGAACTCGTGAATACGGTTCCTCCTGATCTGCGAGGCAGAACATGTTCGCAGGCCGCTATTTGTGGTGGATGCTGACTGGCATCACCCTCCTGATGTTCTTTACGATCTGCTTCGATTACTTCACCTGGCTTGCGCTGCAGCTCTCCAATTGCGTGGAGACGGCCGGTTCCTGCATGCCGGTGGCGCAGTTCATGTCGGGTAGGCTGAAAACCGCGGGCGTCTGGAGTGCAGTCGCTATCCTGTTCGTCGCGGCGATGCTGCGGCTCGGCTACCTCTCGCTATTGCGGCTCTGGGGACCGGTGGTAGCCCTGTGGTTTATGGCCTCCACGCCCTTCCTGCTGTTCATTGCAACCGGCGAACGCCTGCAATGGGCCGCGATATCCGAAGCGCTCCCGCTTGCTTTCCTGTTTCTCGCCTTCTTGCTTGCCTATCTCACCGTCGCCTTTGAAGACGACGACACCAGGCCCTTCGGCGCCTCGGCGGTCTTCCGCGGGATAATCTACGCCGCCGCCCTCTATGGCGCTCTCGCCGCGGTCACCGAAATGGACTGGCTTTCATGGGTGGTAGCGAAGGTTTTGGGCATGCCGGCGCTCTCAGCCATCATTGCGAATGTCCAGCCACGCCTGCAGGAGGCGCTGACGCTCGGGCTCAGCAATGTCCTGCCCGGCACCTTCGTGCTTGCGGTGTTCATCGCCGCGCTACTCTTCAGCCTGCTGCCGCCGGGCCTTGTTCCTCCGCTCCGCCGAAAGCGGGTCAAGCTGCGGCAATTGCGACATTGAACTCGGCATAGGGCCGAAGCCTTTCCCTAGGCATTTCCGCGGGCACGATCAACCCCGCCACTTCACTGATGGCAAGCACCGGGCAGGGTGAAACGAGATCGAATTTCTCTGCCGTCAAAAGCACATGCGTCTCCGCCGAGCAGCGGGCGATGTGCCGTTTGATCGCCGCTTCCTCGAAATCCCCGGTCGAAAATCCATGCATGGGATGGACAGCCGTCACGCCGAGAAAGAAGATATCCGGTCGCAGGGCGGAGATCGCGGCCATGGCGACTGCTCCCGTCGCCACCATCGAATGTTTGTAGAGCCTGCCACCACAAAGGATCACTTCGGCGGTCGGGTGATGCTCCAGTTCTGCCGCAATCGTCGGGCTGTGCGTGGAGATGGTGAAGGGGATGTCGCGCGGCAGGTGACGCGCCACCTCCGCCGTCGTCGTGCCGCCGTCGAGAAATACCATCTGCCCGGCCTTCACCATTTGCGCCGCCTTTGCGCCGAGCCGCGCCTTGATGTCGGAGGCGACATCGCGGCGGGCGGTGAAGTCAGGCAGGTCGGGGGCAATGGGCAGGGCGCCGCCATGGACGCGCTTCAGCAACCCTTCCGCTGCCATCTCCCGGAGGTCGCGGCGGATCGTATCCTCCGACAGCTCGAAATCTTCAGCCACTCGCTTGGCGATCACCTGTCCGTCACGGCGCAGAATGTCGAGGATGAGAGTTTTGCGTTGCGTGGTCAGCATGGGGGATCTCTGCACGATAATTTACGAAACATCGTGAATATGCACGAATTGACTCGACATTCAAGAAATATCGTGCATTTTCGCGAAATCCCGTGCATGAGGCCGGGAGTTGATGGAGACACCAATGTTGATTTTGATTGCCGGGCCGTATCGGTCCGGAACGGGCGATGATCCCGAGAAGATGGCTGCCAACCTCAAGCGCCTGGAGCAACCATCTCATGCGCTTTTCAAGGCGGGCCATGTGCCGATGATTGGCGAATGGGTGGCGCTGCCCATCTGGCATGCCGCCGGCGGCAAGTCGGTGGGTGACGACCTCTATGAGGAGATCTTTCATCCCGTCGCCGGCCGCCTGCTGCAGCTCTGCGAAGGCGTGCTGCGCCTGCCGGGCGACTCCAAGGGCGCCGACAACGATGTGCGCATTGCCAAGGAGCGCGGTATTCCGGTCTGGTACCGGCTGGAGGACGTGCCGGGTTGCGCGTGATGGGTGCAAGGCCGCGCGAATAATGAAACCTTGTCTTCCGTTGGCCATGATACCCGCGCTATAAGGCTCCCCGAAAGGGGAGTCTCACCATGCTCACACTTTACTTCGCACCCGGTACCTGCGCACTTGCAAGCCTGATTACGCTGGAGGAATCCGGCCTTTCCTTCGATACGAAGAAGGTCAATACGCGTGAGAACGAGCAGCGCTCGGAAGCCTATCTGAAGATCAATCCGAAGGGCCGCGTTCCGGCGCTCGCCACCGACCGCGGCGTGTTGACCGAGTCGACGGCGATCCTCGCTTACATTGCCCAGATGGCGCCCGCCGCCAGGCTCGCGCCCCTCGACGACCCGTTCGAATTTGCCCGGCTGCAGGCTTTCAACGGGTATATCTCATCGACAGTGCACGTGAACCATGCGCATCGCCCGCGCGGCTCCCGCTGGGCCGATGATGAAGCGGCGCTGGAATCCATGAAGGCCAAGGTGCCGCAGACCATGGCCGAGAGCTTCGAACTGATCGAGGCGACGATGTTTGAGGGGCCATGGGTGATGGGTGAAACCTATACGGTCGCCGATCCCTATCTTTTCGTCATGACCGGCTGGCTGCCGTCCGATGGCGTCGATCCCGCACGCTTCCCCAAGGTCAGCGAGCATCACGCCCGCATGCTGCAGCGACCTGCTGTTCAGCGCGCGCTGGCAGGCGAAAAAGCCTAAGCGCGATAGGCTGAAATCAGTTTCTTCGGCGCCCGGTACATCCAGGCGTCGATCAGCCGCTGCTTGAGTTCGTCGTCGCCGATAGCGGCGATCCGTACCGGCAGATGCGGCCACCCGACATAATGGTTTGTCTGAAAGTAGATGTCGGGCGCCATCGTCAACAGGTGTTCCTTGTGGTCGATCGGGATCGAGATGACCACTGTTTCATCGTTCTTGACCGCGACGAAACTTTTGCCCCCGACCTTCAGCGCCAGGCTGCCATAAGAGGTGCTTTCCTCGATGCCAGACAGGCCAGCCTCCTTCGCCAGCCGCTTCAACCGCGCCAGAATCCCTTCCACGCTTTCCGTCATACCGCCCGCCCTGACTATTCTTCGACGGGGAATATAGTACAGCTTCAGGCGCATTTCTCTAGTTGTCGTTGCAGAGGGCGTTCGGGCGCGGGCACCGGCAGAGGCAGGTCCGCAAGCTCTCGCTGCGACATGGAGGCGATATCGGGGTGGCCGAGCAGATCGTCATCCCAATCATATTTGGTCTCTGAGGTCCTTGTGCCAGGATCTGTTTGGCTCCAGAAAAACTTCAGCAGTGACATCGTGGCTCTCCTTTCTCGATGCATGACAGGGCCATCGGCGCAAGACGGTGCAATCGCCTTCCGCGCCACGGAGATGCAATAGCATCGGAGATAATCGTCTTATGCTGCCAATATCGGCGGCGAACGCTCGCTTTTCAATTGAGATTACCGGTTTCCTGCTATAGGAAAACTATATGAGAAACCTCAATTCCGTGCATCTCAATGGCCTTCGCGCGCTGGAGGCCGTCGGTCGGCTTGGCTCGCTTCAGGCCGCCGCGGATGAGCTCGGCGTGTCCATCGGTGCCGTCAGCCAGCAGGTCATCAAGGCTGAAGCCCAACTCGGCCGGCTGCTCTTCGAGCGTACGCCGAAGGGCATGCTGGTGACGGAAGCGGGCGCCTCGGTTCTTGCGGCCCTGAACGAAGGTTTCCTCCGGCTTTCGGAAGCCATTGCGATGGCGCAGCGCAAGGACGAATGCATCCTGACCATCTCGGTGGCGCCTGTCCTGGCCGCCCGCTGGCTGGTCTGCCGCCTCGACCGATTCATGGAGCGCCATCCGGAAATCAACCTGCGCCTCGACGCGACCACCAAACTCGTCAATCCGGCCGCCTCCGATATCGATGTCGCCATCCGTGTCGGCAAGGGCCATTGGCCGGGCGTCAAGGTCGAGCATCTCCTGGAGCAGGTGGTGTTTCCCGTCTGCTCTCCCGAGATGGCCGCGAAGCTGAAAGAGCCGGCCGATATCCTGAAGCTCCCGGCCGTCATTGATGCCCATGCCATGTTCACATGGGATGTCTGGATGCAGGCCGCCGGGCTCTCGGGCGCGCCGCCGGCCGTGCGTCATGTTTTCAACGATGCCTCGCTCTGCCTCGATTCGGCGATCGCCGGGCAGGGCGTCATGCTCGCCTGGCAGACCCTTGCCGGCTTTTCGCTGCAGGAAGGGCGGCTGGTGGCACCCTTCGGCATTCGCGCCAATACCGGCGACGGCTACTATTTCGTAACCGCCGAAGGCAGCCGCGAGCCGAAGAAGGTTCGCGATTTCAAGGCCTGGATCCGCGAGGAAATGGCTGAAACGGCGGCGATCTTCGGCTGAGCGTCAGACTTCGATCGGCTCCAGCGAGCGCTTGCGCTGCATTTCCAGATAGGCCGGGCGCGACTGGCAGCGCTTGATCCAGGCATCGATGTTCGGATGCGCCGCAAACAGCGCGGTTTCGCTCTGGGCGTAGCGCAGCACTTCCGCGATGTTGAGGTCGGCGACCGTGAAGCGCCCGCCGAAGATCCAGTCCTTGCCGTCGAGATGCTTTTCGAGAACCGAAAGTGGCCGCTTCATGGTGCGGCAGGCGACATCGATTACGGTGCGTCCCGCCTCGGTGTTTTCCTTGCCGTCATCATAGGTCGAGACGATCTTGCCCGTGTTGCCATCGAGTTCGGAAACCGCCCAGACCGTCCACATCGTCATCAAACCGTCTTCCTCGACGGTTTTGCCGCCGAGTTCGCCGCCATACTTGCGCGCGAGATAGAGATTGATCGCCAGAGACTCGTTCAGCACGAGATCGCCATCCTTGATGGCTGGGATCAGCGCCATCGGATTGATGGCGAGGAATTCCGGCGAGAGCGTATTGATGGGCGCTTCCGTCGACAGCGGATTGGCAAGCCGCCTGGCCTGCAGCACCGGCACCGACTGGAATTCGATCCCCAGTTCCTCGACCATCCAGTAAACGCGTGCGGAACGCGAGCGGTAGACCCCGTAGATTGTCAGCATGGCAATGTCCCCTTCCTCTGCGCACAGACCCTAAAGCCAGCGCGGCCGCGAAGAAAGCACCTGCGGATGATATGTCGATGAAAGCTTTTGATAGCGCTCAGGAGATGCGGTTTCGCCCGACGGTCAGCTGCTTATAGCGGGAGCTATCATCGGCAAGCTCATTGGAGACCTGCTTGTCCCATTCGAAGCCCATGACGGCGCCCTTGCCCATCTCCTGGAAGATATTGTCGGTGATGACGGCGGAACCCGCGCCTTCGGCGACGGAAACCGCGCAGCCGACCGGCGATTTGCGCACGACATTGCCGTTGACGACGACATTGCGCAGATAAGGACCCCAGCCGATCTGCAGCCCCCAGCGCGGCGCGTCCTCGATGACATTGCCCGACACCAGCGTGTCGGCCTCCGCTGCAATGCCGATGCCGAAGCCGACCTCGTGTTTGTAGGGGCCTTTGAGCGTCAGGTTGCGGATGACATTGCCGGTGACACTGGCCAGCCGGCCGCCCTGATCGAAATTGGCAATCGAAATGCCGTTCGCCGCTCCGTCGATCATGTTGCCGGAGACGACGGCGCCGACGAATTCGAACTCCACATAAATCGCCGTCTCGCCCGAACGGCGGCACTGGTTGTTGCTGATCAGGATGTTGGAGCCAGAATTGGCGCGGATGGCGGTGAAGGCACAGTCAGAGATCTGGTTGTCAGTCACCGTCACCCCATCGGCGCGGAAGATATTGATGCCGTTGCCGTTTTCGCCGGTGCCGCCATCATTGGCACGGATATTGGAAACACGGTTGCCGGAAACGGTCGTGCCATCCTCGGCCTTCTTCCAGCGGTGCACCAGAATACCGCCATTGCCGCAGTCGGAAACCGTGTTGTCTGTGACCGAGAGGCCTGCCGATTCCACCGCATAGATGCCGGATTGCCCGGCGCCGGAAATACGGCTGCGTTCGATCCGCCCGCCACAACGTTCGAGCTGCAGCGCGTGCTTGCGGCTGCCGCCGATTTCGCAATTGTCGATGAGCACCTCACCGACGCCGGTGAACTGGATGAGGGCGCCGGCATAGTCTGCCAGCCACCGGTTCGATCCGTCGATGACGAGATTGGAAAGCTCGATGCGGCCTGCATTCTCTGCGGCAAAGAGGTGACCTTCGCCGGTATAAACGATCCGCGTCGCACCGGGCACGCCAATGATGCGCGTATTATCCGGCAGCGTCAGGTTGGAGATGCGGTAGCTACCCGGCGGCAGGAAGACCGGCACGTTCTCGCGCGCCGCTTTCTCGATCATCTGCTGCAGGTTGCGGTTCTTCTTGTCGCCGCTTTCGGGAATGGCGCGATACTGCACCGCATCGATCGACCCGCGCATGCCGGACTGCTCCGCACTGAGCGGAGCCGCAAAAGCGCGCGGCGCCATCATCGCCGCCGCGGAAGCGGCTGCCACGCGAAGTATATCCCGCCGGGAGATTTTGCTGAAATCCTTCTTCATGTCATGGCCTCACGCAGGATTCATGCCAGCTGAAATGTCGCTTTTCGACACATATCCGCAACAGCAGAATAACCGTCGGTCGAGTAGCAAGAGAAACCCCCAAAAATATTGTCGTCTTGTTCACCTTTCCATTTAAGCACCCCGAAGGAAATCCTCGTTATATTAGAAAGCGGTTTCAGTTGTGACTATTGTGAACAGGGCCTGCGGATACCGGGAGAACAGCGTCATGAATGGAATGGGTGCCCGGCGTTGGGAAACTGGTGATAGCTTCAGTGTCGAGACTCAACGTATCGTAGCTGCCACGGAGGCAATGATGGCGGCGACTGCCCATCATCTTTCCGAAGGCATAGAGAACCTCCGCCTCAAGGCGATCGTCCACGAGCTTCCCGATTTTCTTTACGTCAAGGACCGCGACAGCCGCTTCGTCTTCGCCAACGCTGTCGTGGCGCGCAGCCACGGGCTGGAGAACGCTGCCGAGATCGCCGGCAAACGTGACTTCGACCTGTTCGATTTCGAGACGGCCCGTCGGTGTTTCGATGTCGAGCAAGACATCATGTCGAGCGGAGATTCCCGCATCGACATGGAAGAACTCGTGCCGATGCCGGATGGCAGCACCATGTGTCGCCTGACCTCCAAGATACCGCTGCGCAACGATCGCGGCGAGGTCGTCGGCCTCATCGGTGTGTCCCGCGATATCACCGAGCGCAAGCGGCAGGAGGAACTCTATCGCGGCCAGGCGAACCTTCTGGAAATGATCGCCCGCAACGAAACGCTGCCGATGATCCTCGAAGCGCTGGTGCTGATGATCGAACGGCAGATGGCCGGCATATCCGGCTCAGTGCTGCTGCTCGACAGCGAGGGCACACGGCTTTACCACGGCGCGGCTCCCAATTTGCCCGGCGCCTACAGCCGCATGATCGACGGTGTTGCCATCGGCCCGAAGGTAGGCTCCTGTGGCACGGCAGCCTGGCGTGGCGAAACCATCATCGTCGAGGACGTCATGGCCGATCCGCTCTGGGAGGATTTCCGGGCGATGGTCAGCCAGTTCGGCTTCCGCTCCTGCTGGTCCACGCCGATCTGCACCTCGCAGAAAAACGTGCTCGGCACTTTCGCGCTTTATTCGAAAGAGACGCGGCGCCCGACCGAACACGAGATGAAGCTGGTGGCACTCGCCACCCACATCGCCGGCATCGCCATCGAGCGCAAGCGCGTCGATGACCGCATCCATTTCATGGCCCATCACGACGATCTTACGGGCCTGCCGAACCGCGCCTTCCTGAAGGAGCGCATGGCGAAGATCCTCGATCAGGCCCGGCGCAACAACCGCAAGGTCACCGTCGCCTATATCGATCTCGACAATTTCAAGGAGATCAACGATACGAGCGGCCACGCCGCAGGCGACGAGGTGCTCAAGGAGACTGCTTCCCGCATGGCGAACTGCGTGCGCGCCTCCGATATGGTCGTGCGCCTCGGCGGCGATGAATTCCTCGTTGTACTCGTCCACCAGTCCAGCCACGATGCCGGCATCATGCGGCGCTTGCGTGAGTTGCAGAAGGCGATTTCCAAGCCAGTCCGCTCCGAGGTCGGTGAGATCGCCGTCACTTCGAGCATCGGCGTTGCCGCCTTCCCGTGGGATGGTGCGACGCCGGACGAATTGCTCGCCAATGCGGACCGCGCCATGTACCGTGCCAAGCAGCTTGGCCGCAACACCCTGCAATATCACGACGGCGGCGTGAGCAATTCCGTCGACCTGCCGCTCAGCGAACAGGAGGAACTGCGCCAGGCGATCACCGGCAACCAGCTTTTCCTGCTCTACCAGCCGCAGGTTGATGTCGCGACCGGCCGCGTCACCGGCCTCGAGGCTCTGGCGCGCTGGAACCATCCGACGAAGGGCGTGATACCGCCCATGAATTTCATCCCGCTTGCAGAAGAGACCGGCCTCATCGTGCCGCTCGGTCTCTGGGTGCTGAACGAGGCCTGCCGTCAGGCCCGCACCTGGCAGGACATGGGTCTGACGCCACTGACCATTGCCGTTAATGTATCGCCCAAGCAATTTGCCGACCCGGATTTCGCCTCTCACGTCGCGGAAGCGATCGGCTGCCACCGACTGGATGCACGCTGGCTGGAGCTGGAGGTGACCGAAAGCGTCATCATGCAGGATGCTGCCCGCGCGCTCTCCATGATGCTGTCGCTGCGTGCGCTTGGCGTGCGCCTGTCGATCGACGATTTCGGCTCCGGCTATTCCTCGCTTGCCGCGCTGAAGACCTTTCCCTTCGATCGGCTGAAGATGGACCGCTCACTGGTGGAAGCCCTGCCTGCCGACGAGACCGCCGTCGCCATTGCGTCGGCCGTCATTTCGCTCGCCCAGACGCTGAAACTCTCGGTGCTCGCCGAAGGCGTGGAAACCGACGCGCAGCTGGAATTCCTGCGCCATGCCAGATGCGAGGAGGCGCAGGGCTACCGTTTCTCCAAGCCCGTGGCGCCGGAAGAGATCGTCGTCATGCTGCTGGCGCGGGGCGCCTGATCACTTCATCAGGTCGGCGATCGTCTCGATCTCGTTCGTCCATATGCCCCCGGAATAATTGGCGGGCAGTTGCGCGAAGCGTTCGGCATCGTCGATACCGGTCGAAAAGCCGCCGCCGTGATAAGGGCCGATGACGAAGACCTGTGTATTCGCATCCTGCATGCGGTCGAGGAACCTGTCCGGCCAGCCCCACAGCCAGGGCGCATAATTGATCGGCACCAGCATCATCACATTCTTGCAATCGTCAGGCAGAATGCCCGTCCAGCCATAGCCGATATAGCCGGCAAGGCAGCCCATCAGGCTGGCGCGCGAAGCCGTGCGGATATCGGGCGCCAATTGCCGGAGCCGGTCGATCGGCTCGTTGCCGCCATAGACGATGATCCTGGCGCGCCGCTCAGTCGGCAGGCCGTTCAGCACGGCCGCGAGCTTTTCGCTCTCGGAAGGGTCGCGGCTTTTGACATTGATGAGCAGATGTTTGTCCGGGAAAGTGGAAAGCACCTCGTCGAGGGTCGGCATCTGACCGACGCCTTTGCCACGGAAGGGGAAATTCTTGCCGCCGTCGGCCGTGTAGCCATAACCGATGTCGAGCAGCTTCATCTCTGCCATGGAATGTTCGCGCGTGACGCCATGCCCATCCGTGCGGCAATCGAGCGTCCAGTCATGGAAGATGGCGAACTGCCCGTCGGTTGTCGGATGCACATCGACCTCCACCACGTCGGCGCCGGCATCGAAACCCGCCTGCATGGAGCGGATGGTATTCTCCAGATAATCGTGCTTCGGCGGCAGCATGCGCGCGGCCGTGCAGGTGTCGTTCCTGAGGTCCGTTTCGTTGAAGCGCTGGGCGATGCCGCGATGCGCCAGAAGCAGCGGCTTGCTCTCGCGATGTTCGGCTAAAAAGCTGGTATTGTTGAGATAAACTGCGGCGGCAAAGGCGAGAATCGCCATACCTGCATATTTGAGCTTCCGTCCCATCATCCCCTCCGGTCGTGCGCCGGCAAATGCCTAGAAAGCGATTCCGGTGGTTCTTTGGCTCATTTGCGGCTTTTATCGGTTGAGTCTCGCCTTCACGTTGCAGAAACTCTATGTTGACCCCGCAAAACAGGGAGATAGCGATGGCGGCGATTGTCCTTTTTCATTCGGTCTACGGATTTCGGTCCCTTGAACGCGATGCTGCGGAGCGTCTGCGCGCGGGCGGCCATCAGGTTGTGACACCCGATCTCTACGGGGGCAGGGTAGGGCAGACGATCGAGGAAGGTTTCTCCATCCGCAAGGAGATCGGCTGGGCCGAACTTTGCAAGCGCGCCGAAAAGGCGGTTGCCGACCTGCCGGCATCGGCCGTGCTCGGCGGCTTCTCCATGGGGGCGGGTATTGCCGCAAGCCTCTGGCCGAGCCGACCGCAGACATCAGGCATGCTCCTGCTGCACAGTATCGCGGAGATTCCGGCCAATGCGCGCGAAGGCATTCCCGTTCAGGTCCATCTGGCAGACCCTGACGATTTCGAGCCGGCGGATGAAGTGGCGGCATGGCGCGCGCATGCTGCAAGAGCCAATATCGGCCTGGAGGTCTTTCTCTATCCCGGCGTCGGCCATCTCTATACCGATCCGTCGCTGCCTGACTATGATGCAAAGGCGGCGGAGGCCACCTGGAGCCGCATCGACGCCTTCCTCGCCGCGCTCTGAACCGGTCAGGGACCGTTTACCAGCTTCAGGATGAGCTGCTGGATATTGCCGCCCTCGCTCATTTCCACGCGGTCGAAATCCCGGCCGCGCTGGCGCTGCTTGTTGGAGAGCTCCCCGAGCCTTACCGTCAGTTCCGGCCTGATCTTCTTGCAGCCGGGGTCATCGGGCACGGAGAAGCCATTGCTCAGCGTCTCGATCTCCTTGACCATCTCGATGATCGTCTCGCCATGCCAGCGCTCATGGGTGCGCACGCCGGCGATGAAGCTATCCCAGCTTGCCTTGGTAGCCGCCGGCAGGTCGTTCGGCGCTTTCGGCAGCGTGTAGATGATGGTGAGCTTCGGTCTCGCGACGGTGAGTGTGCAGGCGCTGCCCTGTTGCTCGTATTTGCGCGTCCAGGTCAGCTTGAAGGTCGTATGCGCGATCACCCGTCCCGGCCCGGCCTGCGGCCCGCGTTCGCCGATGGACCGGTAAAGTTCCATGCCGGTGCGGCCGGTGATTGCGTAAGCCTTCACTTCCTCACTCGGCTGCCAGTCGGTTGCCGAGGCCGCGGCAGGCAGCATCAGCCCGAGGGCCAGTAGTCCATATCCGATAACAGTCCGCATGCGCCTCTCATTCGCTTCCCTGCTGCAGCGCGGGCGAAGCTAACGAGGCCTGTGGGCGGATGCAATGGACAGGAAGCCTGCATGGCCGTCTTCACTGCTAAAATTGGCGCTGTGTATCCCTCTGGCGCAAAACGCAATTCCCACTATCTTTGCTGCCATGAGACCAGACGCGCTCCTCTATCCTGCCCCCGAGGGGCTCTATTGTCCGGAAGGCGGCTTCTATGTCGATCCGGTGCGGCCGGTAGAGCGGGCGCTGATCACCCACGGCCATTCAGATCACGCGCGTCCGGGCCATGTGAACGTGCTCGCCACCCGCCAGACGCTCGACATCATGCGCATCCGCTACGGCGACGGCTTCTCAGCCAGCGAACAGCCGGTCGCTTTCGGGGAAGAGCTTGATATCAATGGCGTGAAGGTGAGCTTCCATCCCGCCGGCCATGTGCTCGGCTCGGCCCAGATCGCTATCGAGAAGAACGGTACACGCATCGTCGTATCAGGTGATTACAAGCGTCGCCCGGATCCGACCTGCGAGGCCTATGTGCCGGTGCCCTGCGATGTCTTCATCACCGAGGCGACCTTCGGCCTGCCGGTCTTCCACCATCCCGATCCGATCGACGAGACGGGCAAGCTTCTCGCCTCGCTGCGTCAGTTCCCCGAACGCACGCATCTCGTCGGCGCCTATGCGCTCGGCAAGGCGCAGCGCGTCATCCGCCTGCTGCGTGATGCGGGTTACGGCGAGCCGATCTATATCCACGGCGCCATGGAACGGCTCTGCGATTACTATATCGGTCAGGGCATCGATCTCGGCGAACTGTTGCCGGCCACCATCGAAAGCCGCGACAAGTCCATCTTCAAGGGCGCCGTCGTCATCGGCCCATCCTCTGCCTTCGCCGACCGCTGGACCCGCCGCTTCAACGATCCGCTGCCTTCCTTCGCCTCCGGCTGGATGATGGTGCGCCAGCGCGCCAAGCAGCTCGGCGTCGAACTGCCGCTCGTCATCTCCGACCATTGCGACTGGCCGGAACTGACCGAGACGATCACCGAACTCGCCCCGCAGGAGGTCTGGGTTACCCACGGCCGCGAGGAGGCGCTGGTGCGCTGGTGCGAGCTGCAGGGCATCAAGGCCAAGCCGCTGCATCTGGTGGGCTATGAGGATGAGGGGGATTGAAGCATGAAAGCCTTCGCCGACCTCCTGGACCGCCTGGTTCTCACCCCCAGCCGCAACAGCAAACTGAAGCTCCTGACCGACTATTTCCGTGACACGCCGGACCCGGACCGCGGCTACGGCCTTGCCGCTATTGCCGGCACGCTGGAAGTGCGCAACGTCAAGCCCGCCATGCTGCGCGAGCTGGTGCTGGAACGCATGGACGACGTGCTCTTCCGCTATTCCTATGACTATGTCGGCGACCTTGCCGAAACCATCTCGCTCGTCTGGTACAATGAGCGCGATATCGACCGTTCCGCATTCGCCCAGCCGCGCCTCGGCGAAGTGGTCGTCAGGATGAATTCGCTCGGCCGCACGGAGGTGCGCAGCTTCGTGCGCGATCTGCTCGACCGGCTCGATTCCTCCGGCCGCTTCGCCTTCATCAAGCTGGCGACCGGGGCGCTGCGTATCGGCGTTTCCGCCCGCCTCGCCAAGCAGGCGCTCGCCGATCTCGGCGGCAAGGACGTCACCGAGATCGAGACCCTCTGGCATGGCCTGCAGCCGCCCTATGAAAGCCTGTTCAAATGGCTGGAAGGCGGAGAAGAAAAGCCGGTGCTCGCCACGCCCGCCATCTTCCATTCCGTCATGCTCGCCAATCCGGTAGAAGAGGGCGATCTGGGTATACTTAACCCTGTCGATTACGCCGCCGAGTGGAAATGGGACGGCATCCGCGTCCAGCTGTCCCGCTCCGGCGAGACGCGCAGGATCTACTCCCGTTCCGGCGACGACATCTCAGGTGCCTTTCCGGATATCCTGGAATCGATCAGCTTTTCCGGCGTCATCGACGGCGAACTGCTGGTCGGCGGCACGGCGCGTTCCAACAGTCCGACCCGCACCTTCTCCGATCTGCAGCAGCGTCTCAATCGCAAGACGGTCACCTCAAGGATGCTGGAGGAATATCCCGCCTTCATCCGCGCCTACGACATGCTGTTTGACGGCGAGCAGGATGTGCGCGGCAACAGCTATATCGAGCGCCGCGGGCGGCTCTCCGAAGTCATCGATCGCGCGCCCCACGACCGCTTTGACCTGTCGCCGCTGGTGCCGTTCTCGACCTGGGAGGAACTGGACGATCTGCGCGCCGCCCCGCCCGATCCGGTCATCGAAGGCGTGATGATCAAGCGCCGCGACAGCATCTATCAGGCCGGCCGCATGAAGGGGCCGTGGTTCAAGTGGAAGCGCAACCCTTACAACGTCGATGCCGTGCTGATGTATGCCCAGCGCGGCCACGGCAAGCGCTCCAGCTATTATTCGGATTTCACTTTCGGCGTCTGGGCGGACGACGAGGACGGCGAACAGCTTGTTCCCGTCGGCAAGGCTTATTTCGGCTTTACCGATGCCGAGCTCGAAGTGCTGGACAAGTTCGTGCGCAACAATACGACGGAACGCTTCGGCCCGGTCAGGGCGGTGAGGGCGGATAAGGAATTCGGCTTCGTGGTGGAAGTCGCCTTCGAGGGAATCAACCGATCCACTCGTCACAAGTCAGGTGTCGCCATGCGCTTCCCCCGCATCGCGAGATTGCGCCCCGACAAGCCCTCCTACGAGGCCGATCGCCTGCGCACGCTCATTGCCATGATCGACGCCAAGGCGGGTTGATGACACCTGCCTGCGCAACAATGACGCAGGCCCCTGTTTTCAACAGCATGTGTATTGGCGGCAACTCTCTTCCGGTGCAGATTTTTTGAGCCGGGGAAATGATGGGTGCCGTGTATGAGCTCGCAAGAACGTAATGCCTTTTTCCGTCAACGCCGCGGCCTGCTTGCAGGCGTAGCCGGCTCTCTTTTGCTGCCAAGCCTTGCGAATGCCTTCGATGTGCCCGACGTTCCGAGGCTCGCCAAACATGATTATGCCGGCGTTCGCCATCACTTCCGCACCAAGCTGCTGCAGAAGGGGCCGGCGCCCGACAAATACGAGCCGCTGACGGCACCCGCAGATGCCGACCGGATCTTCTATCGCTCCGGCTACGGCGGCGAGCTGGAACTGACGGCTTGGGTGTCAAAGTACAAGCGAGAGCGTAAGGCCAAGCCCGGCATCCTCTTTCTTCACGGCGGCAATGCCATGGGCATCGGCCATTGGCAGCTCATGAAGCCTTACGTGGATGCTGGTTATGTCGTGATGATGCCGTCCATGCGCGGCGAAAACGGCCAGATGGGCAATTTTTCCGGCTTTTATGACGAGGTGGACGACGTGCTCGCCGCGACCGAGCGCCTGCGCCATCTGCCGGGCGTTGATCCCGAGCGCCTCTTCATCGCGGGTCACAGCGTCGGCGGCACGCTGACCATGCTGACGGCGATGAGTACGCATCATTTTCGAGCGGCCGTGCCGATTTCAGGTAACGCAGATGCCTTCCGTTTCTTCAACCGCTATCCCGAAGACATCCGCTTCGACGATTCGAATACACAGGAATTCGAGGTCCGCACGGCGCTTTGCTACGCGCACAGCTTCAAATGCCCGGTGCGCGTGCTGCACGGTACGGAAGAGCCTCACTTCAACGATCGCGCCGATCTGCTCGTCTCGCGCGCCCGTGCGGCGGGCACGCATATTGAAGCCGATACCGTCGCCGGCAACCATACCTCGGCGCTGCCGGCCGAGATCGCGCAGAGCATCCAGTTCTTCCACGGTGTAGCCGCCTGATAGCTGCCGGATGCGGGTCCGGCAAGGATCTGCGTCGTCAGAGTTTTTCGGCCGATTCTAGCGTCGGCCACCAGCCTCGCGCCAGCCGCGAATGCGATCCTGCGAGCAGATAATGCTGTCTCTGTTATCGCTGATGAGGGTGGTTTCATGAATTTTCTGCGCCGGGCTTTCCCTTTTGCCGGGCTTGTTGCTGCCGCAACGTCGCTCAGTGGCTGCAACATTCTCGTTCCGGATGTCGCAGCCGATTCTCCGGCGCGCTTCGTGCAGGAAATCTCGCCCGTCTTCTACGAGCCGCCGGGCGTCGATCCGCGCCGCGTCAAGCCCATTCCCGATCAGCCGGTGCCGCACACGCGCGAGCTCTACAGGACGCAGTTCAATCAGACTTACGGCCTGCCCGTCAGCAACCCGCTGAACCTCGATATGGGCAGGTACGGCCAAGTCAGGGACGGCGATTTCACGCTGCCGGCCATCCCTGCCAGCCGCATCCACCCGGAATATCTGCGCCAGGAGGTCGACTACCAGACCAACGAACGCCCCGGCACGATCGTCGTCGATACCAAGGACCGCTTCCTCTATTTTGTCGAAGGCAATGGCAAGGCGATGCGCTACGGCGTCGGCCTCGGTCGCGAGGGCTTCGCCTGGAAGGGCCGCGGCGTCATCCAATGGAAGCAGAAGTGGCCGCGCTGGACGCCGCCGGTCGAAATGGTCTCCCGCCAGCCGGAAGTCCGCCCCTTCTCCGCGGAAAACGGTGGCATGAATCCGGGCCTCGCAAATCCCCTCGGCGCCCGCGCCATGTATATTTTCAAGAACGGCCAGGACACGCTTTATCGCATCCACGGCACGCCCGATTGGCAGTCCATCGGCAAGGCGGTTTCCTCCGGCTGCGTGCGCATGCTCAATCAGGATGTGGTCGATCTCTATGACCGCGCGTCGGCCAAGTCCGAGATCGTTGTGATGTAGGGCTGCAACAGGGCAGGCGAGATCGTTTGCCCGCTGCCGGACACGTCTGCGTGATGCTATGGTTTATTCAGCATAAGCCGATAGATCTTTCCTTGTAGATTTCGGCATTGGACGAATCAGGGGTGAGCTACGTTATTGCGAGCCCCGTATCACGAAGGAAATCAGTCCCGCGTCATGAGCCTCGATAAACCTCTCTCCCGTCGTAGCTTTCTTTCCTTTTCGGCTTTGACAGCGGCTTCCGCGCTGGCAGGCTGTGCCTCCACTTCGAATACAGTCGAAAATGGCGGCATGCAGATCAGCTACCGCTCTCCTTTCCGCGCGTTCCAGACGACGAGCGTGCCCGGCGAAGCAGAACTTGCCGTCATGTACGGCCCAATCGAAGACGGCGGTTTCCTCATCCCCGCCGTTCCCTACGAGCAGATCGATCCGCGCTACTATCGCCAGCAGGTCGTGGATCCGACGGGCCAGCCACCCGGCACCATCGTCGTCGACACGCCCTCGCGCTTCCTCTACCTCGTCCAGCCCGGCGGCATGGCCATGCGCTACGGCGTCGGCATCGGCCGCGAAGGCTTCGCCTGGTCCGGCAACGGTGTCATCCAGTGGAAGCAGAAATGGCCGCGCTGGAAGCCGCCGAATGAGATGGTCGCCCGCCAGCCGGAGCTTGCGAAATATTCGATCGACCGCGGCGGCATGGAGCCTGGCCTCTTGAACCCGCTCGGTGCGCGCGCGCTCTACATCTTCTCGAACAACGAAGATACGCTGTACCGCCTGCACGGCAATCCCGAATGGCGCTCCATCGGCAAGGCCGTCTCGTCGGGCTGCGTGCGCCTGCTCAATCAGGACATTATCGACCTCTACGATCGCGTCCCGAACAAAACCCCGATCGTTGTTTGGCAGTGAGGAGTGATGCCGCGAAGCGGCAACAATCGATCCAGTGAATCGATTGTAACGACGAACGCCCGAAGCGTAAGCGCAGGGCCGGAGGGTGCCTCGCCCAAAACACAAAAACCGCCCAACACGGGCGGTTTTCTTTTGACTTGATGGTTACGCCGCCTCAGCGCAAATCCCAGCCTTGCACCCGGAAGCAAGCAGTGCCTCATCCGCCACCTCGACAAACAACCGGCGGAACCAGGCCGCCCGCTCATCGGCCCTGTCCACTCGTCGGTACAACATCGACACCGGATCAGCCGGCAGCTCGATCGGCGGCATCGATACCTCGAGATTATGGAGCTGCGCCATGCAGCGTCCGAGCGATTCCGGCACGATGGCGATCGACGGCATGGCCCTCAATGCCGGCGGCACCGCCGAATAGCGCGGAACGGTCGCCACCACATTGCGGCTCAAACCCACCTTGATGAGCGCAGCATCGACTGCTGTGCTCGCATCGCCGAGGAAGGAGACGGCGATATGCGGCGCAGCGATGAAATCCTCGACGCTGAGCGGCGGCTTCAGCTTCAACTGCTGTGGATCGTAGACGGCGATCGAGCACTGCTCGAATAGCGGCGTGCGGATATGCCAGGAAGCCGGTTCGCCATGAACGGAAATGCTGAATTCGAATGCACCGTCATCGAGCATCTGCGCTGCATCGCGCTTGTCGGCGGCAATGCCGACGAGCCGCGCACCCGGTGCAAGCTGTCGCAGCCGTGCGATCAGAGGGCCGAAGAAGGCCGTCTCCAGGTTGTCGCACATGCCGACACGGAATTCGCCCTGCCAGGTTGAGGGGTCGAAGCCCCTAGGTGGGCGAATGGCCCGTTCGATACCGGACAGCGCATCCTCGATCGCCGGTGCGATGGCCAGCGCCCGCGCCGTCGGCTGCAGGCCGCGGCCGACACGCACGAACAGCTCGTCGTCCAATGCCTCGCGCAGTCGCTTGAGCGCGGCGGAAAGCCCGGGCTGGCCGAGCAGCAGCCTTTCGGCCGCGCGGCTGACATTGCGCTCCTGCATCAGCACTGAAAAGGCGAGCAGAAGGTTGAGATCGATTTTGCGAAGGACAGCGTCATTCATCATTATCAGCAATACCTGGCATGGCTACTATCAATTTGCAATAGGGTTTGAAGCTGTACATTTTCTCGTTCCCTGCCGCCCGCCAGCCTCCCGGCAAAGGCGTCAGCAAAGAAGGAACTGAGATCGATGACCAATTCCCCATCTCGACGCGGAGCCGGCCTGGCGTTGCTGCTGCTCTGCGCTGCGAACTTCCTCGATGCCATGGATGTTTCCACCATCGGCGTCGCCCTGCCGGCTATCCAGACCGAACTTGGTATGCCGGCGACCTCGCTTCAATGGGCCGTCAGCGCCTATGTGCTGGGTTACGGCGGCTTCCTGCTGCTCGGCGGCCGTGTCGCCGACCTCTTCGGCCACCGCCGCGTCTTCCTCTGGTCGCTCGGCATCTTCGCGGCCGCCAGCATCGCCGGCGGCTTCGTCGATAGCGGCCCGACCCTGATCGCCGCCCGTCTGGTGAAGGGCATCGCCGCCGCTTTCACGGCACCGGCAGCACTCGCCCTGTTGCTTTCCGTCTTCGGTGAAGGCGAAAAAAGGGCAAAGGCGCTCGGCGTCTTTGCCTCGACCGGGGCCACCGGCTTCGTGCTCGGCATGGTGCTCGGCGGTGCGGCGACCATCTTCAGCTGGCGGGCAACACTCGTCATGGGTGCTCCGGTCGCGATCCTCACACTCGCCATCGCTCCCTTCGTTCTGCCTGCGGATGAGCGCCGCGGCGAGGGACGCAAGCATTTCGACTGGGCCGGCGCGCTGACGATCACCCCTGGCCTGCTGCTCTTCGTCTTCGGCATCACCAATGCCGCGGCTGCCGGGTGGCATGACTTTTTCACCTGGGGTTCGCTCGTCGCCTCAGTGGTGCTGATCGCACTCTTCCTGATCGTGGAATCGCGCCATGCCGATCCCATGGTGCCGCTGCATATCTTCCGCAGGGCAAAGCTCAGCCATGCCAATGCGATTGCCGCGCTGTTCCAGGGGGCCTATGTCGGCTTCCAGTTCATCGCGACGCTCTACTATCAGGATGTCATCGGCTGGTCGGCCTTCGCCACCGGCTTCTGCTTCGCCTTCGGCGGCGTCTGCGTCATGTTCCTCGCGCCGCGTTTTGCCACTGTGGCGCAGAACCGCGGTACGACGGGCCTGATGGCGGTCGGCGTCGGCCTGCAGGCCACGAGCTACATCCTCTGGGTCACTCTGGTCGGCCATATCGATCCGATCATTCTGGTTGCCCTCAACCAGATCCCGCTCGGTGTCGGTTATGCCATGACTTATCCGGCAATCCAGGTCGCTGCGCTCTCCGATGTCGAAGAGGACAAGTCGGGTCTTGCTTCCGGTCTGCTCTTTGCTTCCTTCCAGATCGGTGGCGGCGTCGTGCTGGCGGCGGCCTCCGCGATCTTTGCTGCGGCCCCGCATTTCGGCTGGGATCCCTATGTCGGCGGCATCGTCTTCGTGGCGTTGCTGGCGATCCTGATTACCCTGCTCGCTGCTGTCGGCCCGAAGACCTCAACGGTTCGTCAGCAGGCCTATCAGGCGGCGGAATAACGCAAATTGCCCGCGCCGGGCCGGCGCGGGCATTCTGTTTCAGGCCGTAATCCGTCTCCGCCTATATGCTGGCGTTGAGATTGCCCCGCAGCCGGTGCAGCATGTCGCGCATGACGGCCATTTCCTCGAGCGTACAGCCGATCGCCTCGCCGATAGAAGACATGATCGTATTGATCTCGCCCTTCATCGATTGACCTTTCGGCGTCAGCGACACGATGACCTGCCGTTCGTCACGGGAATCGCGGATGCGTTTGATGAGGCCGTTCTGCTCCAGCCGCTTGAGGAGAGGGGAGAGCGTGCCGGAATCGAGATCGAGCTGTTCGCCAATCGTTTTGACCGGCAGTTCAGCCTTTTCCCAAAGCACCAGCATGACGATATATTGCGGATAGGTGAGGCCCACCTTGTCGAGTATCGGTTTATAGGCACGAGTGAAGGCGTGCGCCGTCGCATAGACCGCAAAACAGAGCTGCTTCTCCAGCCGTTTTTCCTCTTCCGGTATTTCCATCACTTTCGCCGTTCTCGCCTTCATGTCTGCCATCCCTGGAGGTCTTCATTGTCCTCCTTTCAGATTTCGAATGCAATTTGCAAAATTCACTTGCGTACAATTTAATTGGGCATTATTAAAAACTCAACCCCAACGAACGGGGCCAACCAAAGGAGATTGTCATGCCTATTCTCTACACGACCAAAGCTTCCGCCACCGGTGGTCGCGCAGGCCGCGCCGTTTCTGAAAATGGTGTTCTCGACGTCACGCTGACCGTGCCGAAGGAACTCGGCGGCGACGGCGCAACCGGCACCAATCCCGAACAGCTCTTCGCAGCCGGCTATTCGGCCTGCTTCCTCGGTGCCTTGAAATTTGTGGCCGGCAAGGAAAAGGTCAAGATTCCCGAGGAAACCACGGTCTCCGCAACTGTCGGCATCGGCCCGCGTGAAGATGGCGGCGGCTTCGGCATCGAAGTGGCCCTGACCGTCAACATCCCGGGCGTCGACCGCGAAACTGCCGAAAAGCTCGCAGCAGCGGCGCACATCGTTTGCCCCTACAGCCACGCCATGCGCACCTCGACCGAAGTTCCGGTCACGGTTGCCTGATCATCTTGCAGTATCGGTAAAGAAGGGTCGGGGCATTGCGCCGGCCCTTTTGACTCTAATGCGCCGCTTGCTGCTCCGGTCCGGGCAACTGATCGGCATCAGTCAGCGTACCGAGGAAAGCGACGACGTCGTCGATCTCCGATTCCGTCAGTGCCGGCGGATCGCCCGGCTTGCGGCCGAAGGGCGGGTCCTGGTTGAGATTGTCCCAATAGACCTGCGGGATATCGTCATATTTACGGATCGTTCCGTCCGCATTCTTCGGATACCAGCGGCCCGGATCGCTGTCGCGCGTGGCGTAGAAGGAAACGACGTCGCGCAGCGAATGGAAATAGCCATTGTGGAAGAAGCTCTTCTTCAGCGCCACATTACGCAGCGTCGGCGTGCGGAACAGGCCGCAATAGTCCGGCCGGTCCTTGAAGTCGGTCCGCTGAGGGCCGCAGAGGCCGAGATCGTGATAATCAGGATCGCTGTTGGCGGGGATCGCCATATTGCGCGGCACCGCGAGGCCGAGGAAGCCGAAGTCGGAAAATTGCGGCGGCTCACCGTCATTGGCGGGCTCACTCAAATGGCAGCTCGAACAGTTTCCCTTGGCCGGATCTTCGAAAAGTGCGCGCCCATGCAGCTCCTGCTTTGTCAGCGTGCTCTTACCGGCAAGGAAGGCGTCATACCGGCTGGAATAGGGATAGAAGTCCGCGCCGCTCTGCTCGAACGTGCTGAGCGCCTCGACCGCGCCCTGGAAGGCATCCCCAACATTGCCAAAGATATCCTGGCCGAATATCTCCCTGAAGTCATCGGCATAGGCCGACTTGTTGAGCGAAGCGACGACCTGCGCTTCATCCTTGTTGCCCATTTCGAAAGGCGAAAGCAGCGGGATCTTCGCCTGATCGGAGCCGTGGTCGACGCGCCCGTCCCAGGTCAGGCCGCCGGTCGGCCCATTGTCGACGCTCTCGTCGCCTTCATCCTCGGAATCGTAGAAATGCTCGGTGAAGGACGGTATGGCCTGCAGATAGCGCAGCGTCGGCACGGCACGCAGGCCCGGTTGGTCCATATGCGGCCCTCCCATTTCGACCGGCGTCGCGGCGGCCGGAGCAAAACCGTGATGCGGATCATGGCAGGAGGCGCAGGCCTGCACGCCGGAGGCCGAAAGCGAGGCATCGAAGAACATCTTGCGGCCGAGTTCCGTCAGAGCTTCGGCGCGGGCATAGGCTTGCGCCCTTGACATTGGACCGGGGTGTACGCCTCCGCCGATAGCCGCGCTGCTTTGCCGCAGGGGCAGAAGGCTGAAACCGATCGCCGTCGCCGCCAAACCGAGCGCCAGACCGGATCGCAGCAGCCAGATGATCTTTGTCGCCATGCCAGGGATTCCAATGGGTTAACATTGTATTCCCCCATGATCGAACCTGACTGCAACAGATTGATGACGCGCGCCTGCCAGCCGTGGCGACGACCAGCCCAATGTCACAAAGTTGATAGACGGCTGGAATAGCGTCGCGGTTGCGCTCGGTCTTTCCACAGCCGCCGGGTGCTCCTCTAGCCACGCCCCCTTAGCCATGAGGTGTCCCGCCATGACCATACTGAAATTCCTCCGCAATCTCTCGCTGGCCGGTTCGGCCATGCTGCCGCTGGTATCAGCCACGGCCGCCCATGCTGCGCCCGCCGGCATGGACAAGATCCAGAATATCGTCGTCATCTACGCCGAAAACCGCAGTTTCGATAACCTCTATGGCAGCTTTCCGGGTGCCAACGGCCTTGCCAATGCAAGCGAAAGCCAGGCACGCCAGCTCGATCGCGACGGCGCGCCGCTTGCCGAACTGCCGCCGGCCTGGGGCGGCCTGACCGCCAAGGGTGTGACGCCAGCCGTCACCGAGGCGCAGTCCGCACACCTCGCCAATGCCGCCTTCTCGATCGACGATCCCAAGGGTTTCGCGCAGTCGCCTTCCGTCATCACCCGCGACCTCTGGCACCGCTTCTACCAGGAGCAGATGCAGATCGACGGCGGCAAGAACGACAAGTTCGTTGCCTGGGCCGATTCCGGCAGCCTCGTCATGGGCCATTATGATGGCTCGATCCTGCCCATGTGGCAGGTCGTTAAGAAATACGTTCTCGCCGACAACTTCTTCCAGGGCGCCTTCGGCGGCTCTTTCCTCAACCACTTCTCACTGGTCTGCGCCTGCGTGCCCTACTATGCGGATGCCGACAAGAGCCCCGCCAAGCCAACGATCGCCAAAGTCGATGCCGACGGCATTTCGCTGACCCCGGCCGACAACGGACCGAAGTCAGCTCTCGACGGGGCTCCGAAATTCATCTCCGACGGCAACCTCACGCCTGATTTCTACGCCGTCAACACCATGCAGCCGCCTTATCAGCCGAGCGCCAACGCTCCGGCCAAGGACGGCGACAAGGCTTATGCCGACCCCTCGCAGCCGAACACCCTGCCGCCGCAGCACGAGATCACCATCGGCGATCTCCTGTCGCTGAAGGGTGTCACATGGGCATGGTATAGCGGCGCCTGGCAGGCAGCCCTTGACGGAAAGAACGCCACGCCGGTGCCAAACTTCCAGTTCCATCACCAGCCCTTCAACTATTTCGCCAACTTCGCGCCGGGCACTCCCGCCCGCACCGAGCACCTGAAGGACGGCGGCCTCGGCGGCGAAGCCTTCATCAAGGATGTCGACGACGGCAAGCTGCCGGCGGTCTCCTTCTACAAGCCGCAGGGCAACCTCAACGAACATGGCGGCTACGCCGATGTTTCAAGTGGTGACCAGCATCTTGCCGATCTGATCTCGCATCTCGAGAAGAGCCCGCAATGGGGCCACATGCTCGTGGTCGTCACCTATGACGAAAACGGTGGCTTCTGGGATCACGTCGCGCCGCCGAAGGCCGATCGCTGGGGTCCCGGCAACCGCATCCCGGCCTTCATCATCTCGCCCTATGCCAAGGGCGGCATGGTCGATCACACCCAGTACGACACGACCTCGATCCTGCGCCTGATCACCGCCCGCTACGACCTGCCGGTTCTGCCGGGCCTGCTCGCCCGCGACAGGGCGCTGGCGCTGAACAACGAGCCGCCGATGGGCAACCTGACGGCAGCGCTTGATCTGACGCGCTGATCGTCGCGACAACGCTGTGTCTTCTCCCTTGGGGAGAAGACTTCGGCTTTCCGGATGTTTATCCGTTGAGCGCCCGCATGCCGATTTCGCCGTAGCGATCTCCGACGGCGCGGGGCAGGGCCTTGGCGATTTCCTCGAGATCCTGCGGTGTAAGATCAACGCTGGCCGCTCCAAGATTCTCGTCCAGTCGCGCGCGGCGGCGGGTGCCGGGAATGGGCACGATATTTTCGCCCTGAACCATCACCCAGGCGAGGGCCAGTTGCGCCGGTGTTGCGCCCTTGCGGCGCGCAATCTCTTCGAACACGGCGACGAGTTCGAGATTGCGCCTAAAATTGTCACCCATGAACCACGGCGAGGTCCGCCTGTAGTCATCGGGCGCGAGTTCGTCGACGGACTTGATCGCGCCGGACAGGAAGCCGCGTCCGAGCGGCGAATAGGCCACAAGCCCAATCCCGAGTTCACGAAGCGTCTGCAACACGCCGTCTTCCGGATCGCGTGACCAGGGCGAATATTCGCTTTGAACGGCGGTAATGGGATGTACGGCATGTGCTCGGCGGATTGTGTCAGCGCGGACTTCCGACAGACCGATATGTCTGACCTTGCCGGCTTCGACGAGCTCCTTCATCGCGCCCACGGTCTCTTCAATCGGCGTATCGGGATCGACACGGTGGAGATAGTAGAGATCGATATGGTCGACGCCGAGCCGCCGTAGAGACCCTTCGCAGGATGCTTTGGCATATTCGGGCCGTCCGTTGGCCGTCTGGGCGCTGACGCCTGGTATCGCTCCAGCTGCGCGCACGATGCCGAACTTGGTTGCCAGTACCACCTGGTCACGCCGGTCCTTGATCGCCTCCCCCACGAGTTCTTCGTTGGTGTGCGGGCCATAGCTATCGGCCGTATCGAGCAGGGTTACGCCGCGGTCAAGCGCATGGTGGATCGTGGCGATCGCCTCGCCCCTGTCGGCGGCGGTCGCGCCATAGGCCCAGTTCATGCCCATGCAGCCGAGACCGATCGATCCGACCTCAAGTCCTTGCCCGAGCCGGCGTGTCTGCAATGTTCCGTTTGTCATCTCTCATCCTTTCTTCCGCCTCCGCATAGGAGGCGATTTTGCCGTCGAGGACGCGAAGGCAGGTTTCGAGATCGGCCATATGGGTCCGGACACGCTCACGATGCTCTTCGAGCATCTCGCGACGCTCGCTGAACGTGGTTTTCCCCTTGTCGGCAAGCTTTGCATAAAGCAGCATGTCGCGGATCGGCATGCCCGTCGTCTTCAGACGGCCGACAAACTCGATCCAGGAAAGGATGGAAGCGTCGTAGTCGCGTTGTCCGGATCGGTCGCGATCGGCATAGGGAAGCAAGCCGATACGCTCGTAGTAGCGCAGCGTATGAGCCGACAAACCGCACCGTTTCGCGAGGTCACTGATCTTCATGAGACACCTGTTCTCGTCACGACGCCAAGGAAGCTACGGCTTCGAGTGCACTCTAAGTCAAGAGGCTTTTTGCAGTTGATTTGCAGCCGTCGGATTCCGGGCTTTGCAAGATCACGCCAGGTATTGCAGGTCGCGCCTCAGCCCATCCGCATCGCCATTTGGCAGTTTTGCTTCCAGCGCCGCATGCGTGCTCTCCCAGATCGGCAGCGCCTTTTGCAGCGCCGCCCGTCCATCATCCGTCAGGCAGAGCAGGCGGCCGCGCCGATCCCTCGGGTTCGGCACCACATCGACGAAGCCCTTGCGCTGCAGTGGCTTCAGTGCCGCCGTCAGCGTCGTCTGGTCCATGGCGAGCAGGCTTGCGACGGGACCCATCGGCGGCGGTTCCGGCCGGTTCAGGGACATCAGCAGCGAGAACTGGCCGTTGGTGAGGCCGACGGGCCGCAGCGCGTCGTCGAACAGCCTTGCGAGCGCACGGGCAGCGCGCTGCACATGCAGGCACAGGCACGTGTCCCGCACCAGAAGCGTAGTGGAAAAAGGAATCGCGATCAGGTTTGACATGATCTATTTCTATTGATATCAATGTATTTAGTCAAGAAGAGGAGACTATCTGCCGGAAAATACCGGCGCGCCGGAGGAGGGCGCAGACCATGTTGAACAAGATGACTCAAAATCCCGTCGTTTCCCGCAAGGAATGGCTCGAAGCCCGCCGAGCTTTGCTCTTGAGAGAGAAAGAGGTGACCCATCTGAGAGACAAGGTGAATGCCGAGCGCATGGCTTTGCCCTGGGTGAAAGTCGACAAGAATTATATGTTCGACACGCCGCAGGGGCCGAAATCGCTCGCCGACCTTTTCGACGGCCGCAGCCAGCTGATGGTTTATCACTTCATGTTCGGCCCCGACTGGGAGGCCGGTTGCCCCGGCTGTTCATTCCTCGCCGATCATCTTGACGGCACGCTGCCTCACCTCAACCATCACGACGTGACCCTCGTTTGCGTCGCCCGTGCGCCGCTCGCCAAGATCGAGGCCTATAAAAAGCGGATGGGCTGGAATTTCCCTTGGGTTTCGTCCTTCGGCAACGATTTCAACTTCGATTATCACGTATCTTTCACGCCTGAGGACCTTGCCAAAGACAAAGTCTTTTATAATTTCTCTCCCACAGCGCCCTCTGACGCCAATGACGAACTGCCCGGACTTTCGGCCTTCTACAAAAATGAGAAGGGCGAAGTGTTCCATACCTATTCGAGCTATGCCCGAGGTGCGGAAGAAATCCTCGGCACGTTGATGATCCTGGATCATGCCCCCAAGGGCCGCAACGAAGATTCGACCATGGATTTCGTAAAACGCCACGATGAATATGAGGAAGCCCCCCAAGCTTCATCCTGCTGCGACTAACGCAATTCCCAGCAAACGTGTTGCGCGGTCTTGTGTGAAGCATCTTGCCAGTCACCCCTCATTCGGAGGAGAGGACGATGAAGACTGCAGAAGTGCTGAAGGAGCATAGTTTCCTGGAGAGAATGGTCGGTCACTGGACTGTCACCTCTCCGGATATGACGGGCCAAAAGCCTTGGGAGGAGATCGTGCGTTCCCTGCAAGGCATCTGGTTCGTTGCCGAAGGAGCCGGCGAGATGACCGACGGCAAGCGGGCGACGACGATACTCACGCTTGGCTACGACCCGAGCAAGGGTAAATATGTCGGCAGCTGGATCGGCTCCATGATGGATTACATGTGGACTTATGAGGGCGAGGTCGAGCCGTCAGGCAATGTCCTGTCGCTCTATACGAAGGGGCCGGCCTTCGACGGTAGCGGCCTTGCCGACTATCGCGAGCAGATCACCTTCCTCGATGACATCACGAGAACCTTCATATCGAGCACCCGTGAGCCTGATGGCGCCTGGAAGCAGTTCATGGAAGCCAGATATACCCGAAAGGGCTGAGATCGTCGGGGCAAATTTCAAGACTGAACGCAAGCGTGGGCACAGGAGGACACGATGTCCAATACGCATGGCAAGTTCATATGGTGCGAACTGATGACGCCGGACCCGGATGCGGCGGCGAAATTCTATGGCTCGGTCGTCGGCTGGACGTCGAGCAAAATGCCGGCGGCAGACCAGCCGGAATACACCATCTTTGAAGCAAACGGCGTCAGGGTCGCCGGCATGATGCCTTTTCCGGCAGAGCTGGAAGGGCAGGGCATTCCGCCGAACTGGACCGGTTACGTCGCCGTCGACGATGTCGATCAGTCGGCGCGCGACTTCGCAGCGAACGGCGGTACCGTTCGCCGACAGCCGGCGGATATTCCGGGCATCGGCCGTTTCGCGGTCGTCGCCGACCCCGATGGAGCGGTGCTCTGCATCATGACGACGGTGCCGATGGAAAATCCGCCACCGGAACTGCCTTCCGACACGCCCGGCCATGTCGGCTGGCGCGAGCTCTACGCCAATGATGGTGCCAAGGCCTTCGCCTTCTATTCCAAGCTCTTTGGCTGGACGAAGGATCACGACTTCGACATGGGGCCGATGGGCGTGTACCACATCTTTGCCGAACACGGAAAACAGACCGGCGGCATGATGACCCGCCCGCCGGAAGTCGGCATGGCTTTCTGGTCCTATTACTTCACCGTGCCGGCGCTGGATGCAGCCATCGACCGCATCAATGCCGGCGGCGGCAAGGTCGTCAATGGCCCGATGGAAGTCCCCGGCTCCTGGATCTGTCAGGCGACAGATCCGCAAGGGGCATTCTTCTGCCTGTCGGCGGGAAAGCGGTAGTCGTCGTCAATTGGGAGGGAGCACGCATCCGCGCGCTCCCTCGTCTCCGTCTAGGCTCTATTCAGCCTCTCCCACGCTCGCAAAGAACCCTTCCGGGCTCTCCACTTCCACCAGCCTCTTCCGCTCGATCAGCCAGAAGCGGTTGCCGACTGCCCGTACGAAGCTGCGGTCGTGGGAGACGAGCAGGCAGCTCGCCTCATGCGCCATCAACTCGCTCTCCAGTGCCTCCTGCCCCTCGATATCGAGGTGATTGGTGGGCTCGTCGAGCAGGTAGAAATTCGGCTGCGTCAGCCGCAGGACCAGCATGCCGAGCCGCGCCTTCTGCCCGCCGGATAGCAGGTTCACGGGCTTGCCCTGCATCTCGATCGTCATCCCGGCGCCGGCAAGCAGCGAACGCGCCCGCTGGTCGCCGACATCGAAGCGGCGGATGATCGTCTGCAGCGGCGTATCGGCATCGCTGAGATCGGCAAGCAGCTGGTCGCCATAGCCGAGCACCAGCGAGGGCGTGGCCTTGATGCCGGCTTTTGTCGTCTCCGGCTCTGCAATTGCCCCCCTCAGCATCGAGATCAGACGCGACTTGCCGGCGCCGTTGAGGCCGAGCAGCACGATGCGGTCGCCCTGGCAGATGAACTGCCGGCCCGTGCGAAAGAGCAGGGTACCGTCAGGCGTCGTGACCTCGGCATCTTCAAGCGTCACCAGAACCTTGGCATGCGTGCCCCGATTGGCGAGCCGGATTGCACCGGCCGAGCGTTCCAGATGGGCGGGCTTTGCGGTCTCCTCCAGCTTTTCGGCGCGTTGTTTCAGCTGCTTCGTCTTGACCACCAGCAGGTCGCTGCCGGAATTGATGCCGATATTGTTGAGCTTCGCCGCCTGCTTGCGAAGCTGCTCGACCGTCTTCATGTCCTTTTCGTAGCGTCGCGCATCCGAAGCATCCGCTTCGTCGAGGGCGGCACGCGCCCGGCTGTAGGGCAGGGAGAAGGCAACCGATTGCTCCGGCCGCAGGAAGAGGGTCCGGTTGGTCGTCGCATCGAGAAAGGCGCGGTCGTGGCTGGAGATGATGACGGGCGTGTCGCGCGGCAGCATATTCAGCCAGTTCTCGAGCTGCGCGATCTTTTCGAGATCGAGATGGTTGGTCGGCTCGTCGAGCAGCAGCACATCGGGTTCATTCACCCATGTGCGGGCGATCAATGCCAGCCGCTGCCAGCCGCCGCTGAGCTGCCGGAGCTGCCGTTCGCGCAACTCCTCGGGTACTTCGAGAGATTCCAGCACGACATCCGCCCGCCAGCTTTCGCTTTCGGCCTGGTCGGGCGGAAGGGCGTGCAAGACGGCGTCGCGGAAAGTGGCGTCGAGAAGGGCTGACGGCACATTCTGCTCGACATGGCCGATGGTGAGCCCCCGCGCTTTGGCGATCTCGCCTTCGGTCGGCTCCAGTGTCCCCGTCAGGATCCTGAGCAGGGTGGATTTGCCGCGCCCGTTCGCGGCCACGAGGCCAAGCCGGTCGCCGGCATTGACGACGAGGTTGAGCTTCGAAAACAGCGGCGCGGACAGCACGATGCCGAGATTGCGGATATTGATGAGGGTCATGATCTGATCCTGGTCTTATCAGGCGAACACGCAGATCCGGGGCCTCAGCCATCGACGGAAAGCGCGTTATGCCTTGCGGATTGAGAGATGCATGCGGCTTAAACGTCAGACGTCCAGGCGCAGCAATGCCACAAGGGGCGGACCAGGAGGAGATTTGCGAGAAACGGTCTCTGGTCAGCCCTGCAAACGCATCTGCAGGGCGTTGACTGGGCCACGCTGGCGATGATGCCGGAAATAGGTATTCACGCGCAGCCCTCCTTTCTTTCTCGGTTGCAAGAAGCAAATACCATTGCTCTCCGCAAGGCACAAGGGATCGTGATGGCGCCGGACACGCGCCGATGTTATGAATGACCACCACCATCCGGGATCGGGAGATGAGGGATGATTTCCGTTTCCAGGGCAGGCAGTACAGAGGATTTCATCATCGTCGCCGGCTTCTGCGAAGCGCTCGGCGCGCTGGATGTGGAACTGGGGCGTGCCCACGGCGTCCCCGCCGAAATCGTCATGGCGCTTTTCCACGGCGAAAATCACGAAAGCCTCGCTCTGAAATACGGCTCCGAGGACGCCATGATGTTCATCGCGCGATGGGAGGGAGCGCCGGCAGGATGCATCGCACTCGCGCCATTCGAGACGGATGCCATGGAGATCCATAAATTCTTCGTGGACCCCGCTTTTCGCGGCCGGGGCGTCGGCAATGTGCTGATGCAAAGGGTGTTCGACGAAGCGAAGAAGAGCACACGCACCACCATGCTCGTCAATACCGCAGCCTATTTGAAGAGCGCACTCTCCCTCTACGAAGCCTTCGGCTTCGTTCATTGCCCGCCTTTTCATGCTGTGCCCGCTGAAATCAGCCACACCGAAGTCTTCATGTCGCGACCGCTTTGATCGCGACACACTTGCCGCTCGGCGTTGCGCAACAGCGCGTGATCATATAAGCGGCCGACCATGAGCTGAGGAAATTCCTGATCGAGGGTGAATATCATGGCCGGCGGTGACGACGAATATGTTTACGACGAGGCGACGGGCGAATGGCGCCCGGCCTCCGAGGTGGTCGCAGCCGCACAGGCCGCGTCCGAGGTTCGCGACGCCTCGGGAAGCGTCTTGAAGGACGGCGATTCCGTCACGCTTATCAAGGACCTCAAGGTTAAGGGCGCCAACCAGACGCTGAAGCAGGGCACGGTCATTCGCTCGATCCGTCTGACGGACAATCCGGAAGAGATCGACTGCCGTCACGATACGATCAAAGGTCTCGTCCTGCGCACGGAATTTGTCCGCAAGCGCTGACCAAAGCATGCCGCAAAAAACTGTGCAGCGACATGCATCAAACAAGAACTTAAAGCGTGGCAGGCGGATCTGGAAGATCGCGCCACGCTTTGGTCTCAGCGCTTCAGGCTGCCGAGGATGCCGCGCACCAGCGCCCGCCCGACCTGGGTCGCCACCGTGCGCGCCACGCTCTTCATTGCCGCTTCCACGACAGTTTCACGCTGGTAGCCGGAGCGCCCGCGGGACTGGCCGCGCGCGGGTTGGTCGTCGTCGCCACCACCGAAGCCGGGGAGCGTCCAGCCGGAGGTGGTGCTGCCTTCTTGTGGCGCCGGGGCCTCTTCCTGCGCCCGCTTGGCAGCTTCCGAATCGGCGGCTTTCTTGGCGCGGGCTGCCAGCATCTCGAAGGCAGAATCACGGTCGACGTCCTCGTCATAGACGCCGAGCACGGGGCTACGGTCCATGATCTGCTGACGCTCGGCATCGCTCACCGGTCCGACGCGGCCGGACGGCGGGCGGATCAGCGTGCGCTCGACGATCGAAGGGGCTCCCTTGGCTTCCAGCGTCGAGACCAGCGCCTCGCCGGTGCCGAGATTGGTGATAACAGTGGCGCAGTCGAAGGCCGGGTTCGGACGGAAAGTATCGGCCGCCGTCTTCACCGCCTTCTGTTCGCGCGGCGAATAGGCGCGCAAAGCATGCTGCAGGCGGTTGCCGAGCTGGGCGAGTACCGTCTCCGGCACGTCGAGCGGGTTCTGCGTGACGAAATAGACGCCGACACCCTTCGAACGGATGAGGCGTACCACCTGCTCCACGCGCTCGGTCAGCACCTTCGGCGCATCGTTGAAGAGCAGATGCGCTTCGTCGAAGAAGAAGACGAGCTTCGGCTTGTCGGGGTCGCCGACCTCAGGCAACTCTTCGAAGAGCTCGGAAAGCAGCCACAGCAGGAAAGTGGCGTAGAGGCGCGGGTTCATCATCAGCTTGTCGGCGGCAAGCACGGAGATCTGCCCGTAACCGTTGTTCGACGTGCGCATGATATCGGAAATCTTCAGTGCCGGTTCGCCGAAGAAATGTTCCGCGCCCTGCTGTTCCAGCACCAGCAGCGCCCGCTGGATCGAGCCGACGGAAGCTTTGGAAATCAGGCCGAACTGGCTGGAAAGCTCTGACGCGTTCTCGCCCATATAGTTGAGCAGCGCCGTGAAATCCTTGAGGTCGAGCAGCGGTAGGCCGGCCTTGTCGGCGATCTTGAAGGCGATGTTGATGACGCCTTCCTGCGGCTCGGAGGCATCCATCAGGCGGGCGAGCAGCAGCGGCCCCATCTCGGCGACGGTCGTGCGTACCCGGTGCCCTTTCTCGCCGAAAAGATCCCAGAAGATGACCGGGAACTGGTCGAACTCATAGTCGGTAAAGCCGATCTGCTCGGCACGTTTGGTGAGGAAATCCTTCGGCTCGCCCCTGGCGGCGATGCCCGAAAGGTCGCCCTTGATATCGGCAGCGAAAACCGGCACGCCGGCTCTCGCGAAGCCCTCCGCCAGCACCTGCAGCGTCACCGTCTTGCCGGTGCCGGTAGCACCCGTCACGAGCCCGTGGCGGTTGCCGAATTTGAGGTCGAGATATTCGTCCTTGTTGATGCTGTCATCAGGATTGCGGCTTGCGCCGATGAAAATCTTGCCGTCCTCGAGCATGTAAGAATATCTCCCTCGGGCGATGCCGCCGCTTCATTCCAGAATATGCGATAATCCTCTTTCCGCACATTCATGCAAATATCGTTTGTCTGTTATAAGCAGGCGACAGGAGACGGACAACTGTTTGTGTTAAAACGAAAAGCAGGAAAGAGGCGCCTCGCGAAGCGCCGCTTGAGTTGCCGCCTCGATTCGATTACGTTGACGTTAACGTCAAAAACAGGAGGCAGACGATGAATGAGATTGTGACTGAAATCGCCAATCGTGTGGGCATTTCGCCTGAACTGGCCGAAAAGACGCTCGGTATGATGCTCGGCTTCCTGCAGCGCGAAGCGGCCGACGGCCCGGTTGCCGAGATGATCGAGAAGATCCCCGGCGCCACCGAACTCGTCGCCCAGTTCAACGGCGAAGGTTCAAGCAATGGCGGCGGCCTGCTCGGCGGCCTCATGAGCGCGCTCGGTGGCGGCGGCATCATGGGCCTCGGCCAGCAGTTGATGAGCGAAGGCCTCGGCATGAGCGAGATTACCTCGCTCGCCAAGGAAACCATCGCCATTGCCAAGGAACATGCGGGCGAGGAAGTGGTCGATCAGGTCGTCGCTTCCGTTCCCGGCCTCAGCCAGTTCGTCTAGGGCGATCCATCACGTCGGCATCGTGAACTGACCCCGAAAGTTTGATATGAACTTTCGGGTTTTTTGTTTTTGAACATTTCCTCGTTCTTTTCCGGGTGTTTCATGACCGACGCAACTCCGATCGAAGCGCTGCTGCCGAAGTCGGGCGGCCACCAATTCGTGCTCTATGGCGACTCCTGCTCGGGGTGTTGCCGGCGCCTTGCACGAGCGAACCTTCGCGTCCGTCAATGCCGTCATGCGCAGGCTCGGGCCGCAGCCGCAGTTCATCCTCTGGGCGAGAGCCTGAGCTTAAGTATTGCAGGTCGAGAACCGCGTAGGCTTGTTCGACAAGGAGCATTTCGCCCGCTCGACCGACAATAATGGCGGCCTGTTCATGGGCCAGCCGCGCGCCTTCTTCGTCAACGCATCGATCGCCTTTTACGATCTGATCAATCCATCCGGCATATCAGCCGCCGGATGGAAATCCGCACTGACCCTCCCTAGATTAAATGGTGCCGGGTTTTTTTACCGACGGCCGGATCGGCTGGAACGATGCACTTCGAAACCTCGTTTCATATCGGCCAGATGAGAAGGAATATGGTCATGCGTAAGGTCGTTGCAGCAGCCTCGATCATTCTCCTCGGTTTCGCCGCTCCGGTCTTTGCCCAGGCCCTCGGTGATATGGATTACTCCGGCCGTTTCGGCGGCATGCCGCCCGGCACCGTGCCGGACGCGAACGCGAGCGGCGGCATCTCCATTCCGCTCGACACGGTCGAAACCGGTAATATCCAGGTCGTTGTTCCGCACGATCGGACGCCTTGCCCACAGCGGGGCACGCGCGCCTATCGCACGGCCGAGCGTGACCACACGCTGCCGGCCGCCTGCCGCTGACGGGATTACTATCGGATTAGCGAGCAGGAACGGCTATTTGTCGTTCCTGTGCAGGATCACGCCCAGTTCGTGCCATTGGCGGCCGTCGCGGTGGATCAGCTCGTCGGCGCAGGCCGGCCCCATCGTGCCCGGAGTATAAGGATCCGGAATGCGGTCATCCTTTGCCCACTCGTCCAGGAAGGGCTGCACCGCGGCCCAGCCGGCCTCGATGCCGTCGGCGCGCTGGAACAGCGTCTGGTCGCCGATGAAGAGGTCGTAGAGCAGCGATTCATAACCGGTCGTCTTGCCGATGTCGAACTTGTCGGCATAGCGGAAATCCAGCGACACCGGCACGGTATCGACGGATTGTCCCGGAGACTTGATGGAAATCTCCATGCTCATGCCCTCGTCGGGCTGCACCTGGATGACGAGCCTGTTCGGCGGCAGACGGCGGTTGGCATCCGTTTCGCGAAATTGTGCGAAGGGCACCGGCTGAAAGGTGATGACGATTTCCGTATCGCGCGCCGTCATCGCCTTGCCGGTGCGCAGATAGAAGGGAACGCCGGCCCAGCGCCAGGTATCGGCATAGAGCTTCAGCGCCACATAGGTCTCGGTCTTGCTCGCGGGCGAAACATCCTTCGTGTCGCGATAGGCGGGCAAGTCGGTACCGTTGAGCGGACCGGCGGTGTAGGCACCGCGCACGCCATTCGCCTTGGCTTCCTCCGATGTGTAGACGCGTAGCGCCTTCAGCACCTTGCTCTTCTCGTTGCGGATTGCCTCGGCGTCGAAGCTGTTCGGCGGTTCCATGGCGATCATCGCCAGAAGCTGGAAGAGATGGTTGGGGATCATGTCGCGCAGCGCGCCGGTCGCATCGTAGAACTTGCCGCGCGTGCCGACATCGACGATCTCGGCGGCGGTGATCTGTACGTGGTCGATATAGCGATTGTTCCATAGCGACTCGATCATCATGTTGGCGAAACGTGCCGTCATCAGGTTTTGCACCGTTTCCTTGCCGAGGAAATGGTCTAGCCGGTAGACTTGGCTTTCCTCCACGCAGGCAAGAATGCGTGCATTCAAGGCGCGCGCCGAAGCAAGATCGGTGCCGAAGGGCTTTTCGATCGCCACGCGGCGGAAGCAGCCGCCGCCTTCATCCATCAGTCCGAGCTTGGAAAGCCTCTCGACGATCGGCCCGAAGAAGCTCGGCGGCACGGCGAGATAGAAGGCTGCATTGCAGGTCGTACCCAGGCGCTTGCCGATTTCGAGGAAAATATCGTCCTTGGTAAAATCGCCCTGCAGATAGGAGATGCGCGACCGCAGGCTCTCCCAGGCCTTGTTCGTCTCAGTCGCTTCCTCGCCATCGAGATGGGTGAGGAAGGCGTCAAGCCGCTGGCGCAGGAATTCGTCGTCGCCGGGCTCGATGCCGACGCCGAGGATGTTCAAGTCGTCACCGACAAGGCGGCCGCGCGTGAGATTGATGATAGCCGGAACCAGCAGTCGCCGTGTCAGGTCGCCGGTAGCGCCGAAGATGACGAGAGTGACGGGCGGTGTCGGATGAGCGTCCATGCGTGCCATCTCCTGCTGGATTGTCCCGGCCGAATATAAAGCGCTCCGGTTTTGCTGCAAGCACCTTGCAGTTCAATGATAACAAGCGTTTGACATGGCATGAAAAACATATAAAGACATAAAGATATCATTATGCCTTTGAGGTGACCCGTGATCGACCTTGTCAGCGCCGGCTTCTTCCTCATGGCGGCTCTCGCCCTTCTCGGTTCGCCCGGTCCTGCCATCGCTGCTCTCCTGGCAATCGGTCGCCTCCATGGTATGGCGACCGGCCTGCGTTTTTATGTCGGGCTGCAGATCGGCCTGGCAATTGCAGCCGCCGCGGCGGCAGCCGGCCTTCTGTCGCTGATCGAGGCAATCCCGCTGGCGATGATGGTGATGACGGTCGCTGCCACCCTCTATCTCGCCTGGCTGTCTTGGAAGATCGCATCGGCGCCGGTCGGTGCCGATCTCTCGGCCGCACGGCGGCAAGCCTCGCCGACCGTCGCGGGCGGTGTCGTGCTGGGCCTCACCAATCCCAAGGCCTATATCGCCTTCGCCTCGCTTTTTGCCGCTTACCGGCTTTCGCGGGATGGCGCGCTGGACATGCAGGCCAAATGGGTGCTCTGCGTCCTCATCATGATCGTGGTCGATATTTTCTGGCTGTGGCTAGGCGTCGTTTTGGGCAAGGTGAAGCTGGAGCCATCGAGCGAGCGGGCGCTCAACATCTGCTTTGGCCTCGTCATTCTCGCGACTGCGGTACTGTCGCTGGTCGAGCTTGTCGGCGCCTGAAATGATATGGCCATTGCGGAAGGTCTTTCCGCAAAGGCCGTTTAAGATGATGAATAACTTACGCCTTGGAGGCGGACTTGTCCGTTGTCGTATCGGTGGCCGGCTTCGATGCGCCGGCATCACTCGCCGGCTTCGTTTCGGTCTTCACCGGCCAGGTGATGTAGTAGTTCTGCGTGCCGACCTGGCCGAAATAGACTTCGTTGCCGGTGCCCTTTTCGATGAAGCTGCCGTTTTCGCTTCTAACGAGGCGCCCGTGCGAATCGCGCTGCAGATGGTCGCGCAGGAAGTCGTTCCAGTCTTCCGTCTTGATCGCCGTGCCTTTCTTCTGGTCGACATCGGCTTCCTTGGGGTCGGTCACGTCCCAGGCCTTGATCGAAACGCCCTTGGTCGGATCGGTGACCGTCAGCTGGCCCTTCTTGAAGGCGGCGAGCATGGCGGCTTCCTGGCTGCCTTCGCCCTTGGCGTCTGCCGCAGCAGTCATATTCTGGCGCAACAGCGCCATGAAGGAGGCGGTGGTGATATCGGTGCTGGCGGTGGTATTGCCGGATGCATCCGTCGATCCTGCCTTGCCGGCATTGATCTTGTCGAGCATGACCGACAGCGCCGAGCGCGTCTGCGAGGGAAGGCTGGAATAGTCGTGATCGGTCGTGCTGCTGGAGCTGCTCTCCGAGGAGCCGCCCTTGATCGTCTGCAACGCTATCTGCGCCGTCATAAGCCTCATGGTGGAAACAGAAGAAACCATCTGAAAATCTCTTTGTCGGGCCTCGCACTGGTGGCGCAAAGGCGTTTAAAGGATAGCGATCGGCGCTGGCAGCGTCGCGAAAGCACGTCTGGATTGAGAAATCCCAAGGCGAACCGCTACACTTCAAACTTTGCGTGTGGCTTGCGGATGGCTGATAAAGTTTCGCCGGCAGCGATCAAGCGGACTGCTGCCGGCGTCATAGAAATCAGAATTTCCGGTCAGGCCTTCACGGCCACCATGAACAAGCGCGGGAACTTGAGCAGAACCTTACCATCGGCAGCCTTCGGATAGACCCGGTCGAGACGTTCGAGATAGCCGGCCAGAAACGCCTCGCGATGCTCTTCGCCGGCATGGTCGAGATAGGGGCGAAGGCCCGTTCCCTTGACCCATTCGACGATCGCCGCGGCACTCTCCATCGGGTGGTTGTAGATCGTATGCCAGATATCGACGCGGGAGGATTTGGCGATCAGCCGGCTGTAATAGATCGAGGGTGGCGGCAGCACGTTGCGCCGAACGCTCTTCTTCTCGAAGGCCGTCTTCCAAGGCCCGGCATGCGCCGTTTCCTCCATCATCAGATGGCTCGGCTCGCCGAGATTGTCGGGCATCTGCACGGCGAGCACGCCGCCCGGCGCCAGCCCGTCCATCAGCCGGTCGAAAATGTCGAGATGGTTGGGCAGCCACTGGAACACGGCATTGGCAAACAGCAGGTCCGCCGGCTCGGTGGGCTGCCAGGCGGAAAGATCTGCTTCCACGAAAGCCGTGCCCGGCAGACGCTTGCGGGCTGCCTCCAGCATGTTCAGGTCGCTGTCGAGACCAGACACATTTTGCGCGCCGTAGCGGTCGACGATCAGCGCGGTCGAATTCCCCGGCCCGCAGCCGAGATCGACCGCGTGGCGCAATTCCCTAAGCGGCACTTGCGCCAGCAGGTCGCGGGCCGGGCGGGTGCGTTCATCCTCGAATTTCACATATTGGCTGGCTGACCATGCCATCGTCTTTCTCCTGATATCAGGCCACGTCCTCGACGTGGCGGATGCGAACCTTGTCGATGTCGCGACCCTCGAACTTCACCGCCTCGAAGGCCAGATCGCCGGCGATAAAGGCCTCGCCCTCGCGATTGTGGCGCGCAAGCTGGTTCAGCGCCTCGATGGTGACCGAGAAGCCGATCGCCGCATAGAGATAGCCCTTCGGCAGATGGACGCCGAAGCCTTCGATGATCAACGAGAAACCGATCATCAGCAGGAAGCCGAGGCAGAGGATGACAACGGTCGGATGTTTGCCGACGAAGGCGGTCAGCGGTTTCGACAACAGCAGCATCACGCCGACGGCGTAGTCGCGGTGGGCTGGAGGAAGGCTGCGTGTTGCGCAACTCGAAAATACCTGAGAAGCGGTGGAAATAATCGCGCCCTCTACAGCCATCGCCCCCATCTTCAGCCGGGATCTCCCGGTCGGAACGGGTGGAACTGGTACTGGAAGGGTCGCTGTCAGGCATGCCGCAATTCTGCAGATGAAAGGGTCGAGTGCAAGGGTGCGTATACGAAACATCCCTGCGGAGCACCACTAAGTTTTTATGAAGCCTCTGTGAAATCTCGATTTTCTGAGGGTTTCGCAGCAATTCTATCAATCGCTACAGTATAAGTTTCAATATTTTTGCGTTAGTTCTCGCTGCGATTTTTCAGTGAGAGGTTGTATTTCATGGCAGCAGGATCCAGCTCTTTTGCTCTTTCCGTGGCTCTTTTCCTGACGGCAGCGCCGCTAGTCCAGGCACAAACGCCGCCCGCTGGGCCTCAGCCGCCGGCGACACTTGTCCAGCGGATATCGACCTACCGGGAAAATTTTCTCGCGCAGCTTTTCCAGCCGTTCCGCAACGGTGCCGGCGCGGACCAGGTTCTCACAACCGAGGACATCGAGCGGGCGGCTGCCGTCTCACGCGCGGCGCAGCGCGCCTCCCTCACGCAGATATTCTTCGCGAGCGATATCGATGCCGACGACCGCCTGACATCGGATGAGCTTTCGGACGTCGGCCCCGGGTCCCGCGCGCTACAGCTAAGGCAGGGTACCAAATGGGATAGCAATGGAGACGGCATCGTCACGCTCGATGAGATGCTTGCCTTCGCCAAGGCGACCGGGGATCAGCCGGGAAATCTCGGCCCGTCTGCGCAATTGACCATGCTCCTTGATCTGGACCCGAACAAGGATGGCAGGTTGACCGCCGATGAGCTGGAGGAGCTCGGGAGGACGGCTTTTGCCTATTACGATCGCAACAATGACGGGATGATTTCGAAGGACGAGAACGCAGCCGTCGAGGCCGACCGTTCGAAGGCAATCCAGGAGGCTGCCGCTCAGAGGGAGATGGCGCGCTGCAAATTTGCGACGCCTGGAACCGGCGAGAAGATTTTCCTTGTGAGCGCCTATGAGGCCGGTACGCTTTCGAATGTTACAGTCGCAGGACAGGACGAAGAGACCGAGACATCCGAACTGGAGATAGAAGCCGGCAGCGAGCCGCTTTATATCGCGGCTTCGTCCTATGAGCCGATGATCTGGCGGCTCACCGGCCATGTGGAAAGAGTGGCTCATTTCGTCGCCTCCTCGCCTCAAGGCGTCGGCGTCGTCGGCCTCGCGCGGGACAAGGTCACTTTGGTCTCCAAAGTCGAATGCCTGCAACGGCTCCGTAACGATGGCGGCGATCCGCAGCCGATGCTGGGAAGTCTCCAGCAGGTATTTAGAAAGCCGGTCGACGGCATCGCAGCGCACTATCTGGTGCAGAAGGTCGTGCTGCCTTCGGGTGCTGCCGCTGCGACAGGCTGGAAGCTGGAGCGTGGACGTCCGAGCCCCTACGAAACGTCATTTTCTCTGGGCGGTCTGAAGGAGACTGACAGCGAGACCTTCAAGCTGCACAAGCAATTCAATCCGGGTGGTCTGCTGCTCATAAATCCGGCCGATGTCATCGCGTCCGATAGCGCCGAAGCCTATCAGGTCCTGCCGCAGGAGGCCGGCCTCCTGCAACTGCTTGAAAATGGATCGATCGAACGCGTCAGCGACGGTCTATACCGGATCGCGAAGCCGATCACACGCTTCCCTTCTGGGCTGAATGGTGCCCATTCCGTGCGTTTCATCTTTGCCGAAGGTGTTCCGATGCCCGCAGGCAAGCTCGGTCACTCCAGGATCTTGACGGAAAAAGACGGGCAGTCTCCGCTGCGTGGTATGCAAAGAAACTGAAGGCGCTTACGCCGCCAGGATCGTGATCCCATGGGCGTTCGCAGCCGCCCGCATGCGCGCCACCGTCTCCGGTGACGGGCTGCCCTGCGGCTGTTCGGTGACGCCCTCGGTCTCGATGAATTCAGCCATGTCGCGGTCAACGATCGCCGAAAAGACCGCAGGCACGGTTCCGTTGTTGGAATAGCCATGCACCATGAAAGGCGCGATGCTGACGATGTCGCCTTCGCTGGCCTGGATCTCTTCCGGCCCGGTATCGGTCAGCCGCCAGATCGTCAGCGTGCCCTCGATGATCCGGAAGACTTCCGGGCTCGCATGGGCATGGCGCGGCGTCTTGCCGCCGGGTTCGACGGTCACATCGAAGATGTTGAGCCAGTTGCCTGTCAGGCGAGCCCGTCGCTCGACCTTGTCGCCCAGCACGAAGAAGCTTTTTGCCTTCGTCCGGGTATCTGTTTTCACAAATGAGCTGGACATGATGTCTCTTTCTTGTTCTTGCGGGGCGGTCCGATAGACCTTCGCGGCCGTTTTGGCAACCGCCGCAAAATCGGGGAGGGGCGGCAAACATGCGGCTTTTGCATGCTTTCAGGCCCTGAAGCCGATCGCGGACATATCGGTACGAAGCATCCGTTGCGCAAGTGCGACAGGTTGGCCGCTGCCATTCCTGTAATATCGGCGACATAGAAGAGGCGCATAGAACGCGCCGATCCTTCCCCGCCAATCAGGCCATACCATCAGCGGAGCAACCCCATGTCTTCTCTTCCCGTCGTCGGCGCCGCCATGACGATCGACGAACTCGAAAACCATCGCGACTGGCTCTTCGAAAAGTCCCGCGATCTCGAGCTGCAGAGCTTCATCAATGCCGACGTTCTGAACGGCGATTGGACGCCGCGGGCCGAGCACGCCAGGAAGCTGCTCAACGGCTTCAAGGGCCGCGTCGGCATCCATGGCCCGTTCTGGGGCTTCATCATCGCCTCGCAGGATCCGGATATCCGCTCCGTCGTCTCCCGCCGCCTGGTGCAGGGCCTTGATGTCTGCGCCGCGATCGGCGGCACGCACATGGTCGTCCATAGCCCTTACACGACCTGGGGCTACAACAACCTCGACAACAATCCCGGTGAACGCGAGAACATCGTCGACTACTGCCATCAGACGATGCGCGACGCGGTAAAGCGCGCCGAGGAAATCGGCTGCACGATCGTCATCGAAAACATCGAAGATAAGGACCCGCATATCCGCGTGGCGCTTGCCGAGAGCTTCAACTCACCGGCCGTCGCCGTTTCGATCGACACCGGCCATGCGCATTACGCCCACGGCTCCACCGGCGCCCCGCCCGTCGATTATTATGTCCATGCCGCCGGCAACCGCCTCGGCCATGTTCATCTGCAGGACGCTGACGGTTATGCCGACCGCCACTGGGCGCTCGGCGAAGGCACCGTCAACTGGCGCGCAATCTTCGCTGCCCTTGCCAAGCTTGAAAGCAATCCGCGCCTCATCATCGAGATCAAGGACAAGTCGAAGATCATCGCTTCGGCCGAGTATCTCGCCTCGATCGGCCTCGCACAGTGACATCAGGACCGGCGGCGGGATGATATCTCGCCGCCACCTTTCAGGCCGTCACATCCCTTGGTGGGCTGCAGATGATGGTCGATGGCGCCGCACTGCGGCTGGCGCGGCACGCCTGAACTTCAGTCGCGCATCGCCCAGCGGATGCCGGCAGCGACCGAGAGCCCCAGAAGCGGCCATATCGCCCAGAACGTCCCGTGCCATGTCAGCATGTTGATGGCGATCATGCCGACCCCGACGATGGCAAGCGCGGCGATGCGCTGGTCGAACCGGTCCTGAATACGCACCCATGTCATAGCCACCAAAAAGGCGAAGGCAAGCAGCGGCCAGACGGCCCAAAACTCACCCTGCCAGCTGGCGACATTGATGACGACGAGCATGATGCCGATGATGGCGAGGATGCTGGCGAGCTTGCGCAGCCGGCCACGCAGGGGCGGGGGCGGCCTTTGTGCTGGCATCTCGGCGGGCCGTTCGGGAGCCGTCACCGGCCTCTGCGGCTCCGCGTTGCTGTCGCCGATGCGGATGGCGTAACTGGGCACAGCATGCGCAACATTCTTCATCGCCAAAGGTCCGAGAAAGTCGAATCCAACAGCCACCTTGTTTCGCACCTGGTCATAGACCGTATTCGAGATCACGATCCCGCCCGCCGGCGCCGAGGCCTGCAGCCGGGCGGCGATATTGACGCCGTCGCCATAGATATCGTCGCCTTCGACGATGACATCGCCGAGATTGATGCCGATGCGGAAGAGCATGCGCCCGTCCGTGGGCCGCGCCGCATTCTTGCCGGCAAGCTCGTTCTGTACGTCGATTGCCGCCCGCACCGCCTCGACGACGCTCGGGAAATCCGCAAGCAGCCCGTCGCCCCATGTGTTGACCACCCGCCCGCCATGCGAGGCGATGAGACGAGACATGGCATCGCGATAATGCTTCAGCATCGCGAGCGTGCCTTCCTCGTCTTCGCCCATCATGCGCGTATAGTCCTGCACATCGGCCGAGAAGATCGTCGTCAGCTTGCGTTGTGTCTCGCTCATGGACTCCCCCATCGCCGCCGGCGGGCCGGTGGCTTCGTCACTATAGGTGGGATCGCAATCTCGTATCCGGTAGTCCGCCCCGGCGCGAACTGCCTCCCACCGTCCTAGAACTGCGTAATCACGCTGATACCCGTACCCTCGGCCTTGTCGAGCGCCATAAGCGCCGGCACTGCCTCAGCGAGGTTGATGCGCCTGCCGATCAGTTTCTGCGGCGCGATCTTGCCGGCGGAGAGCATCGCGAGCATGGCGTCGTAGCGCCACGCCTGCATGCCGTGGCTGCCATAGATTTCTAGCTCATGACCGATCACCTGCGCCATCGGGATCTGCGGCGTGGAGTGCTCGCCGAGCATTAGCCCCACCTGCACATGCCGGCCGCGCCGGCGCAGATTCTTGATCGAATTGAAGCAGGTGACGGGATGGCCGAGCGCATCGATCGAGACATGCGCGCCGCCCTTGGTGATCTCGCGCACCGCTTCCGCCACGTCGGCGACCGAGGAGGCATTGATCGTGGCCACAGCCCCGCATTCGCGCGCAAAGGCAAGCTTCTCCTCGGAAATATCGACGGCGATCGCATTGGCTCCAAGCGCGCTGGCGATCATGATCGCCGAAAGCCCGACGCCGCCGCAGCCATGCACCGCGATCCATTCGCCGGGGCCGGTCCGCGCCTGATCGGCAACCGCGCGGAAAGAGGTGGCGAAGCGGCAGCCGAGGCTCGCCGCCGTGGCGTCATCCACGCTCTCGGGCAGATGCACCAGATTGGTATCGGCGTAATCGATGGCGACATATTCGGCAAACGAGCCCCAATGGGTGAAGCCCGGCTGGAACTGGTTGGGGCAGACCTGCTGGTTGCCGGAATGGCATTCGGTGCAATGGCCACAGCCGGAAACGAAAGGCACGGTCACGCGGTCGCCAATCTTGAAACGCACGACGCCCTTGCCCGTCGCGACGATCTTGCCGGCAAGCTCGTGCCCCGGCACGTGCGGCAGGCGGATATCCGGGTCGTGCCCCATCCAGCCGTGCCAGTCGCTGCGGCAAAGACCGGTCGCGCCGATCTTGATGACCACGCCGTCTTCCGAAGGCGTCGGGTCTGGTACGGTGCGGATCTCAGGTGCTTGTTCGAAGGCTTCGTAATACATGGCTTTCATTTGTTCTCTCCCGGGCCGGCACATGCGCGTCTTCTTCCATGATGGCATGCGGCAGGGGCATCCATCCAGCCGGCTTTCCATCATTTTCCTTTATGGACCTATCGCTTTGAGGCCCTGACATGCGCATCAATATTTCAATCGTAGCGCAGTATCGCGCATTTTCTTGCTTCGATGTTTCAACCGTCAATTTGCGCTTGACCGCCCCCGGCATGAAGGATTTTGCTTTGCCGACTTCACAAGGAGAGCCGTAATGCCCGTCGATACGTCACCCCGCACGACCACCTGGACCTATGTCGACGGAGAGTGGATCGCCGGCAACCCGCCGCTGATCGGGCCGACCTCGCACGCCATGTGGCTCGGCTCCACCGTCTTCGACGGCGCCCGCTGGTTCGATGGCATTGCGCCCGATCTCGACCTGCATTGCCGGCGCATCAACCGCTCCGCCGTCGCCATGGGCCTGAAGCCGGTCAAGACGGCCGAAGAAATCGAGGCGCTCGCCTGGGAAGGTGTCAAGAAATTCGACGGCAAGACGCCGATCTACATCAAGCCGATGTATTGGGGCGAGCACGGCTCGGCAGGCAGTGTCGTCACCGTCGACGGCGAATCCACCCGTTTTGCGCTCTGCCTGTTCGAAGCGGCCATGGGCGGCCATGGCGGCTCTTCGCTCACCGTTTCGCCCTACCGTCGCCCGACGCCGGAAACCGCGACGACGGACGCCAAGGCAGGCTCGCTCTATCCGAACAGCGGCCGGGCGATCGCCGAAGCAAGAAGCCGCGGCTTCGACAATGCCCTGATGCGCGACATGAACGGCAACGTGGTCGAAACCGCTTCCTCGAACGTCTTCATGGTCAAGGACGGCGTGGTCCTTACGCCGGTCGCCAACCGCACGTTCCTTGCCGGTATCACCCGCCAGCGCGTCATCGGCCTCTTACGCAAGGCCGGCTTCGACGTGCGCGAGGCGACACTGTCGGTCGAGGATTTCATGGGCGCCGACGAGATCTTTACGAGCGGCAACTATTCCAAGGTTGTCGGCGTCAACAGGCTCGACGGTCATAATTTCCAGGAAGGCCCGGTCGCCCGCAAGGCCCTGGAGCTCTATATGGACTGGGCCTACGGCCGCTCGGGTAGTGACGAGTAGTCGTGAGCTGCGGTGCTGCGCAGCGGCGGCAACTGATCCTAATCAATTGCAGCAGCGAACGCCCGAAGCCATGCGAAGGGCCTGCGGTGCCGCGCCTTGAGCCCTATCTCGGCCTCACCCCATACAACCTCGCTCTCTCCGGGAAGCCCTTCAACCGACGGCTTCCCACCGACACCGCATCCTCCGGCCTCGTTTCCTCGAAAAACGCCTCGGACATCAGCAGCGCCTCCCCAAGCTCGCTGCACATTCCCTGAATGCGGCTGACGAGATTGACGTCGCCGCCGATCAGCGTGAAATCCAGCCGCCGGCCGGAACCGATATTGCCATAGCTGACCTCGCCATAATGCAACGCGATACCGGCCTTGGCGCCGATGCCGTCATAATTGAAGCCGTCCAGCGCTTCGAGGATCGCCCGCGCAGCCGAAAGCGCCGCGTTGCAGGTGCTGGCCGCATCATAGCCTGGGAAGAAGGCGAGCACCGCATCACCCATGAACTTCAGCACCTCGCCGCCTTCCCGGGTGATCGGTGGAATGACCCGGTCGAAATAGGCGTTCAATAGCCCAAGCACCGTTTCGCCCGGCAGCCGGTTGGAGAGTTCGGTAAAGCCGCGCAGGTCGCAAAGCAGGAGAGCTGCCTGCATGGATTCGATTTCGCCCTGGCGGATGCGGCCGGCAAGGATGCGGCTTGCTGTCATCGGCCCGATATAGGTGTCGAGCAGGCTGAGCTCGACCTGGCGCAGGATGCGGAGTTCGCTGGTATTGCGCAGCGCCGGCAGGATGCGTTCGATGATCTGCATTTCGCAGGCCGTAAAGCCGCCTGGCCGCTTGGTGCCGAAGATGGCGGCGCTGACCGGACCGTCGGCATTGCAGAGTGGGGCGATCATCAATTGCACAAGCTCGCGCCCGGTGAAGACGTCGAGATGCTGCCAACGGCCATGCGGGCTCTTGCCCGGCCCCACGATCAGCATCTCGCGTGTTTCGAAAACCTTTTGCAGCGGCGTGTTGGCGATGGCGAGCCGCGCGCCATGTTCGCGGTCATGGATCTCCACCGGTTCGCCCGGTGCCCAGGCGATGGTGCGGCCGATATATTCCGGGTGCAGCGTCATGAGATGCAGCGTCAGCCGGTCGACGGGAACGCCGAGCGCCCGCAGGCGGCGCCCGAGGCCGGAGACGAGGCCGGCCTCGTCGAGGGCATGGCATTCGTCGCCGGTCAGCCACTCGATGAGGTCGAGCACCGCAGTCGTGTTGCGGCTGCCGGCTGGTGCCCTGGTTTCAACGGCGTAGTCGATGTCGAGCAGGTTGTTCACGAGTGTTCTCCTTCGCTGGGACGGTGCGCTCAGTGCGCGCCGCCGCCGGAGATCTGGCCGGTTTTTTTCAGAAGCAGGGAGGCGAGCAGGGCGACGACGAGGGCGACGCCGAGCAGGAAGAACGTGTCGCTGAAGGCCATGATATTGGCCTGCTTGCGCAGCTTCAGGGCGATGGCGACGACAGCCTTGTGCGTGGCAACGGCCTGATCGCTGACGCCGTGGCTCATGAAGTAGGCAGTGAGCCTTGCAACGCGGTCGCGGGTCGCTTCCTCGAAGACGGAGACCGAATTGGTCAGAATGTTCGAGTGGAACTGCTCGCGCTTCGACAGGAAGGTCTGCAGCGAAGCGATACCGACTGCGCCGCCGAGATTGCGCATCATGTTGAAGAGGGCGGAAGCCGAACCGGCATTCTCCTGTTCGATGCCTGATGTGGCGATCGCCGACAGTGGCGTGAAGACGAGGGCCTGGCCGATGGCGCGCACGACATTTGGCCAGAAGAGCTGGTCGCTCGCATAGTCGCCGGTCATGTGCACATTCATGAAGTTCGAGGCGGCAAACAGCGCAAAGCCGACGATGATCAGCAGGCGCAGATCGAAGCGCTTCATCAGCTTCGGAATGAGCGGGATCAGCACGAGCTGCGGAATACCGGTCCAGGCAAGCACCAGGCCGATCTGTTCGGAATTGTAGCCCTGGATACGTGTCAGATAGATCGGCAGCACGAAGACCGAGCCATAGAGCGACACGCCGAGCAGGAAATTGGCGATCGTGCCGAAGCCGAAGTTACGGCGCACCAGCAGGCGCAGGTTCAGGAGCGGATTGGCGACATTGAGCTCGATGATCAGGAAGAGCGTCAGCGAAACAGCGGCGATAATCGACAGGCGGACGATGAAATCCGAGCCGAACCAGTCTTCCTTGTTGCCTTCTTCCAGCACGGTCTGCAGCGCGGCAAGGCCGATTGCCATGGTGACGATGCCCGGCCAGTCGCCCTTGGCGAGCAGCTTCAGGTTGACGGGCGCACGGTCAAGCGATGCCCACAGCATGCCGACCATCAGCGCACCGGGCACGAGATTGACGTAGAAGATATATTCCCAACCCCAGTTCTCGGTGAGGTAACCACCGATGGTCGGGCCGATCGCCGGCGCGAAAGTCGCAGAGAGCGCAAAGAGCGCAAGGCCGATCGGCTGCTTGGGCTTGGGCAGCAGCGTGATGATGATGGTGAAGGCCATCGGGATCAGCACGCCGCCGGAAAAACCCTGAATGGCGCGCAGCACGATCATCTGCTGCAGGTTGGCGGCAAAGGCGCAGGCAACCGAGAAGACGAGGAACAGCACGGCATTGACCAGCAGATAGTTGCGCACCGAGAAGACGCGGGCGAGCCAGGCGCTGAGCGGAATGACGACGATCTCGGCGATGAGATACGAGGTCGAGATCCAGCCGCCGTCATCGGTGCCGGCGCCGATGGCGCCCTGAATGTCGGCAAGCGAAGCATTGACGATCTGGATGTTGAGGATCGCCATGAAGGCGCCGAGCGTGGAGCCGACGACGGCAGCCCACATGCGAAGTGAACTGATGGCCGGTTTGGCGGTGGGAACGGCCGCAGCGGCGGGGCGCGCGGCCGAATTGCTGTTTGCGGCGATCTGAAGGGTAGCCATGACTTATCTCCTTCCGGCTCTGCGGAAAACTGTCTCATGACGCTGTTCGGTGATGTCCGAGGAAGAAGCGGAAGGATCATCCAGCGGGAGTGGATAATCCTTCCTCCGCGGCCGCGGAGGTCTGAGCGGCCTTGGTATCGATATCGGGAATGACCGACATGCCCGAGCGCAGCAGGCCGGCAAAGCGTTCGTCATCGATGACGATCTTGACAGGGATGCGCTGGACGATCTTGGTGAAGTTGCCGGTCGCGTTGTCGGGCGGCAGCAGCGAGAATTCGAGGCCGCTTGCCGGCGAGACACTGTCCACATGGCCCTTGATCGCAACATCAGGGAAGCTGTCGACCTTGATCTCGACCGTCTGGCCGGGGCGCACGAAGGTCAGCTGCGTTTCCTTGAAATTGGCGACGACATAGACCGCATGCAGCGGCACGACCGCCATTAGTTGCGTGCCCGAGGTGACATATTGGCCGACGCGGATCGAGCGGGCGCCGACCGTGCCATCAACGGCGGCGACGATATCCGTGTAGGAGAGATTGAGTTCCGCCTGGCGGGCGGCGGCAACGGCGCGATCGCGCTGGGCAAGCGCCTGTTCACGCTGCGTCTGCAGCACCGGCACCTTGTTTTCGGCGGCAACGACAGCGGCCTGATCGCGCTCGACGGCGGCGGCAGCCTGATCCTTCAGCGACTGGCTCTGTTCGGCACGGGACTGCGTACCGGCGCCGTTGGTGATCAGCCGGCTGGCGCGATTGGCATCGGACTGGGCGAAAGCAAGCGAGGCCTGCGAGGCGTCGAGCGTTGCATGTGCCTGAGCAATGATCGACTGCTGCAGCGAAATCTGCGCGTCGAGATTGGTAACGGCTGCCTCGGCCGCCTTCACATCGGCCTTGGCCTGCGAGAGCGCAGCTTGGAAATCGCGGTCGTCGATGCGGGCGAGAACCTGCCCGGCCTTGACCGTGTCATTGTCGTTGACGAGGACCTGTTTGATATAGCCGGCGACCTTCGGTGCGACGGTCGTGTAATCGGCCTTCACATAAGCATCGTCGGTGGATTCGATGAAACGGCCGACCGTCCAGTAGCGGTAGCCGAAATCGCCCGCGAAGGCGACGCCGGCGAGCAGCGCTGCAGCGATGACGGCGCGCTTGATGGCTTTGCGACCGTTCTTCTTCTTCGGGGCTTCGACCGCTGCTGCAGCTGCTGCCAGCGCTTCCGCGGCGGGCGTCGCGGCTTCGGCGGTGGGCGCGCTCCCGCCTTGCTGGGCAGTCTTGAAAGCATCATTGCGGGGCAGTTCAACCATTGTCCGTCTCCATGCATCTCGGCCTCGTTCATGCGAAGCCTTGTTCGATGGCGTGGAAGATGGACCCGGAACTGCAATCTGATAATCTGCGGTTTTCGGGAAAGATCATCAACTCTCAGCGGATAATCGGAGCGCGACATGGATCGGCTGACCAGCCTCACAGTTTTCGGTCGGGTGGTGGAGTGCGGTGGCTTTTCGGCGGCCGCAAGACGCCTCAACATGTCCGTCACCATGGTGGGTAACCATGTGCAATCATTGGAAGATCGCCTTGGTGTGCGGCTCCTGAACCGCACGACCCGCAAGGTGAGCCTGACCGAAACCGGCAAATATTACTACGAACGCTCCGCGCAAATCCTTGCCGATCTGGAAGAGGCGGACCGCACCGCCGGCGCATTGAGCTCGACGCCGCGCGGCACGCTGCGATTCTACACCAGCAGCGCCATCGTCCGCTTCCTGCTGCCGGTCATCAACGAGTTCATGACGCTCTATCCGGCCGTCTCGATCGATTTCAGCATCGGCGAACGCGCGGTGGATATGATCGAGGATGGATATGATCTGGTGATCCGCACGACACCCTCTCCCGATTCAAGCCTGGTGGCGCGCAAGCTGACGCCGTGGCGGCATTTCCTGGTCTGTTCGCCGGACTATTTGAAAACCCATGCCATGCCGACGACGCCGGCCGAAGTCGCCGAGCACAATTGCCTGCAATATGCCTATTATCCCTTTGGCGATGAATGGCGTTTCGAGGATAAGCAAGGCAAGCAGGAAAGTGTCAAGGTCGGCGGCAGCATCATCTCCAACAGCGCCGAGGCGCTGCGTTATCTGGTGCTGAGCGGGCAGGGGATTTTCCTGGCGCCGAGCTTCGTCGTGTCAGAAGATCTTGCCGCGGGCCGTCTCGTCAGCATGATGCCGGACTATCGCGGCGTCGAGATCTTCATCAACGCCGTCTACCCCAACCGCAGCCATCTGCCGACCAAGGTGCGGCTCTTCCTCGACATGCTGGTGGATCGCTTTGCCGAACACCGCAAATGGATGGCGTGAAAAGCGTCCGGCGAGACGGTTTTCTCGCCGGAGCGATATTCCGTCAGGGCCGGACCGGCGAGCCGATATAACCTGCGGACTGGATATAGGCGATCGGCGCAAAGAAATTCCCGCCGGCATCGAAAGACATCAGCCCTTCCTCGCTCAATGCCGTCAGCACCGCCGGACGCGCCGCGACACGTTTCATGAATGCCGTAATCGCGGGAAACCGATCGAGATCGACTTTGATCCATGGCGACCAGTTGAGGCAGACGAAGAGATAGGCATCCGCGACCGTGAAATCCTCGCCGGTGAGATAGGGGCCGGCGAGCCTGCCGTTGATCCAGTCGAGACGTTTGTGAACGACCGCGCGCACGGCCTCATGTGCGGTGGCATAGTCGGCGTTGAAGAGCATCGCCATCGGCTTGTGGAGTTCCGAGGTGATGAAATTCAGCAGGGACTGAACCTGATTTCGGGCAAAGCTGCCCATCTCAGGCAGCATCCTGCGTCCATTCGGTGCGCTGTCGGCGAGGAACTGGACGATCGCCGGTCCCTCCGTCAGCACCTTGCCGTCGTCGAGTTCCAGCGCAGGCACATAGCCATTGCCGTTGATCGCGAAATAGTCGTCACCTTCGCTGGTCCGATGTGTCGTTCGATCGACTGTAATGAGCTCGATATCGATATCGAGCTCGCGGCAGACGATATGCGGCGAGAGCGAACAGGCCGCCGCGTGCATGTAGAGTTTCATGGGTCTCCTCCTGCGGCGGTGCGAAACCGGCCGCATCAATCCGTTGGACATTTGTACTATTTCGCATAAAATTCCCTTGGTCAATTATTTTATGCGAAATGGTACAAAATGAACGAGAAGAAGCGCGGTCGCCCAAGAACCTTCGATGCGAAGGTGACATTGGAAAAGGCGAGGGAGGTGTTCTGGGACCGGGGCTTTGCCGGCACGTCACTGGATACGCTGAGCGCCGCCACCGAACTCAACCGCCCGAGCCTCTACGGAGCCTTCGGCGACAAGGAGGATCTCTACCTCAATGTCCTGGAGGGCTATCGCGCCGAAAGCATGGACGTGTTGGCAGACGCGCTCGACCCATCGCTGCCGTTGCGTGAAAATCTAGGGCGTGTCTATAGCCGCGCCCTGGACATCTACCTTCATGGCGAGACAGCCGCGCGCGGCTGCTTCCTCATCGGCACCGCAACGGCCGAAGCGATCCAGCACGAGCGCGTTCGGGAGGTGCTGAACCGCAGCCTCAACGATTTTGACGGTGAGATCGAGAAACGCATGGGGCTCGCCATGGAACGTGGCGAACTGCCTGACGGCAGCGATGTCAACATGCTCGCAAGGCTCGCCTCCGCCGTCATGCATTCGCTCGCCGTGCGCGCCCGGGCCGGCGACAGCCGCGAAAGGCTGGAGGCTTTGGCACAATCCGGCGTAGACATGATCTGCGGCAAAGCCTGAGGTTCAGGCTTCCTCCTTCTTCGTCCGCACCAGCCATGTGAAGGCCGCGCCCACGAGCAGCAGAACGCAGGTGCCGAGAAAGACTGCCGGCATGCCGATGCGCCCGCCGACGAAGCCGCCGAGAACAGGTCCGGCGACCTGGCCCACATACTGTGAAGAGATGGAAAGGCCGAGGATACTGCCGGCAGCGCTGTCGGGCACACTATGCCGGATGACGGCGGCGATGCAGGGCAGCAACCCGCCGAGTGCTACGCCCATCAGGAAGCGTAGAATGATGAGCTGCCAGGAGGCAGTGACGAAGGCCTGCGGGATGAGCAACAGGCCGGCGACCGCCAGCGCCCCGGCAATGACCGGCCAATGGCCGATCCGGTCGGCAAGCTCGCCGAGCCGCGAGGCCGAGAGAATGCTGCCGAGCGCTGCCGCCGACATGACGATACCGGCCACCATCGTCACCTGACCCTGATCGGGCACGAGCTGCGCCACATAGACGGTGATGATCGGCTCGATCGACATATTGGCGAGCATCAAGAGCAGGCCGGTCGCGAGCATGGCGACCACAGGCCCCTTGTCGGGAATGGATTTCCAGCCGCCGGATGCCTTGGCCGCCTGTTTGCGCGCCGCCGACTTCTCCTCCTTGATCAGGAAAGTGGTTGCCAGGAAGGCAAGGAAGATCATGCCGCCTGCAGCCAGGAAGGTGCCGCGGATGCCGATGATGGGCGGCAGCGCTCCACCGATCAGCGGGCCGACGAGATTGCCGGCCATGATGCCGGACGAGAGCACGCCGAGCGCCCAGGCGGAGCGATCCTTCGGCGTCTGCGTTGCCACCAGCACCATCGAGCCGGAGGCATAGCCGCCCGCCAGGCCGACGAAGAGACGCAGCGCCACGAGCTGCCAGACGCTGCCGGCCATGCCCATCAGCGAGATGGCGATGGTCATGCCGAGGCTGGCGCGCACCAGCATCAGCTTGCGCCCATAGATGTCGCCGAGCCGGCCCCAGAGCGGCGCGACGCATGCGGCGGCAAGGAAGGTCGCGCCATAGGCGATACCCGACCACTGCACGATCGCCGCATGGTCGCTCACGCCGAGTTCTTCCACATAGAGCGGAAGGAAGGGAAGAAGCAGCGTCATCGCCACGATGGTCGTGAACGAACCGAGCAGCGAGATGACGAGATTGCGTTTCCAGTAGGCGGAGCCGGGCACCGCCTTTGCGGCGTCCCATTGGGTATCGGTCATTGCGGATCTTCTTCGGTACAGTCTGGCCGCAGCCAAGATGAAGCGATCCTCACTTTACGCACCGCCCTGAGGGCTGCCAAGGACGGATTCCACCCAATCAGACCTGCCGGCAAAGGGAAAAGCCACTTGAAAGTCGCGATCTCGCCTCTAGCTGATTGCAATGTGCAATCGGTCTATGGAGAAGCAGACATGAGCAACAGGGATGAACACCGCGCCCGGATGCTGCGCGATCTCTACGCAGCCTATATCGATCACCGCAAGGATATCGTCGGTGCGATGCTGGCGGATCATTTCACTTTTTCCAGTCCGCAGGACGATCACATCGACCGCGCCACCTATTTCGAGCGCTGCTGGCCGAACGAGCCGGCGCTGAATGCCTTCGACATCGAGTTCCTGTCGGTTCAGGGTGACGAGGCGGTCGTGCGCTACCGCGCCGAAATGGCTGGCGGCAAGGCCTTCCGCAACATGGAGAGCTTTCGCTTCGCGGGCGACAGGATAGCCTCCGTCGATGTCTATTTCGGCCGTAACACGGCCTGATCGCGCCACGTTTCAGAAGAGCCGCATCGCCGAAGTCGCGATGATGATGATGGAAACCGCGATCATCAGCGGTTTCACCGGCAGCCGCTTGACGAGCATCGCGCCGAAGGGCGCGGCGATCACGCCACCGATAATCAGCCCGACTGCTGAGCCGAGCTCGGACCAGCCGAGCGTCAGCATGAAGGTGATCGAGATGATCAGCGTCACCGCGAATTCGGTGAAGTTGGTCGAGCCGATCACTCGCTTCGGATCATGACCGCGGCCGACGAGCGAGCTGGTGACGATCGGTCCCCATCCGCCGCCGCCGACCGCATCCAGCACGCCGCCGCAAAGCCCGACGGGTGGCACCATCCAGTCGCTGACGTCGCGCTTCGGTGTCGGGTGGAAGGCTTTCCAGAGAATGATGAGGCCAATGGTGATCAGATAGGCCGAGACGAAGGGCTCGATCACCTTGCCGTCGATGCTTGCAAGCAGGAAGGCGCCGACTGCCCCGCCGATCATGCCGGCGGGTGCGAGCCGCGCCACGAGCTTCCAGTCGACATTGCGGTGCCAGGCATGGGAAATGCCCGACGCGGCCGTCGTGAACATTTCCGTCACATGGGTCATAGCGCTGGCATTGGCGACCGGCACGCCGAGCGCCAGCAGGCTGGTCGTGGACAGCACGCCGAAGGCCATGCCGAGAGCGCCATCGACGATCTGCGCGCAGAAACCGACGACGATGAAGAGGAAGAAATCCGTGATCATGAAAATCCCTGACGAGCGAAGGTCCTGATGCAAACGTTAAGGGTGAAAAAAAGCTCCGCCTCAAACATTCGGCGAGCGCCGCCTGAGGCGGATGACCTTGAAGAAGCCGTTTGGGAAAACCGGCAGTATTTCGATCGCATCGAAACCGCTCGCGCGCGCCCAGTCGGTGATTCGACTGATCCGGAAAGACGAGCTCCAGCCGATCCGCCGGGCAAGCGGCGCCACCGCCTCCTCGATTGCGCCCTGCAGCCCGATACCATCGCCGAGCTTGCTGGCAAGTATGATCTCGCCGCCCGGGCGCAGAACGCGGGCGCATTCGTCCAGCGCCCGTTCCGGATCGGGGATGAGCGTGATGACGAAAGGCAGGCAGACAGCATCGAAAGATTTGTCGTCGAAGGCCAGCGCATGCGCGTCCATCACCTGTAATTGCTGCACATGGAAAAGCCCGTGGCGGGCGATTTTTTCTCGCGCCTTGGCGATCATGTGCTCGGAAATGTCGATTCCCGTCACCCGGCAGCGTCGCGGATAATGGGAAAGCACCAGCCCGGTGCCGACGCCGATTTCCAGAATGTCGGCGCCGGCGTCAGCAGCGAGCCGTGCCAGCGTGCGGTGCCCGTCGCGCAGGATGCTGCGATAGACCCGGTCATAGACCGGTGCCCAGCGCTGATAGATCTTCTGCTGGTCTCCAGCCTGTTTTTGTACCTGTCCCATGCGAGCGCCTCCTCCAGACCCTGCCTTCAAACTCGTGAAGGCAGGCTCCGGTTCCGGCGACACGACAAAGGACCGTCAGGCGTGTCACTTTTGTTTTCGGCGGAAAGTTCTCTTCCCGTCGAAGAGAGCCCGGATCACTCTGCCGGCGGCGTGCGCAGATCGGCTTCGATGGCGGCGAGCTCGTCATTGACGGAGCCGGCGATCATGCCGTTGCGCAGCGACTTGTTGGAAATGTCGATCATCGGCGCGAAGGTGGCAGCCGGCATGCGGACCTCTTCCTTCACAGTCTCTTCGACGGGCAATGCGTCGGCAAGGGTTGGACGGCCGCCGCGTGCCACTTCGAGCTGGCCGCTAAGGATCGCGCGTTCGGCGCGAAGCTGGCGGATTTCCGACTTGGCGATTTCCAGGCTCGTCCGCAGCTGGCTGATTTCGTAACGGTCGGTATCGAGGCGCGTATCGAGATCGTGCTTGAAGGCTTCGATCTCGCGGTCGCGCTTGTTGCGGTGGCTTTCGGCCTCGCGCAGCTTCATGACAAGATCGTTGCTGTGAGCGGCGAGCTCGCGGCGGGCCGCTTCGCTTTCCGTGCCATTGAGGCGCACGCGGTTGATCTCGTCGGTCATCCGCTCCAGGCGCGCCAGAGCCGTGGCAAGCTCGGACTTGGTGCGCTTCAGTTCCACGCGGGTGGACTGCAACTCTTCGTCCGTCATCTTGTTGCGGCTGTTGGCGGTCGACAGCAGCTTCTCGACGAGTTCAGACTTGGAACCG